>ERZ773359.82-NODE-82-length-110803-cov-7.740916_pt1 | contig 110803 bp, 96 predicted proteins | sample MGYA00374955_ERZ773359 | MGnify/ENA primary metagenome ERZ773359 (study PRJEB29098, sample SAMN04486028) | biogas fermenter metagenome | study: EMG produced TPA metagenomics assembly of the Biogas fermentation microbial communities from Germany - Plant 4 DNA1... | reverse complement strand
GATCTACTACTGGCGGCGGCGGCTGTTCCGCTGGGGTATCTGGAACCTGCTGTACCGTTTCTGGATCAAGATCCACGTCGACGGCTGGGAGAACGTGCCTGCCAACGGGCCCGTCCTGATGATGGGCAATCACATCTCCTTCCTCGACCCCGTGATCATGATCTCCTTTTACCCGGATCGCGACATCGTGCCGCTGGCGAAGATCGAGGCGTTCGATGAGCCCATCATGCGCTATTTTGTGAACCACTGGGGCGCGATCCCCGTCCAGCGCGGGGAGGCCGATCTCAAGGCGTTAAAGTCGGCACTGGAGCATATCCGGCAGGGCTACGTGGTGATGCTCTACGCCGAGGGCACGCGCAGCAAGACCGGGCTGATCCAGGGGCAGGAAGGCAGCGCCTATATTGCGCTCAAAACCAATGCGCTCGTCGTGCCGGTTGCCATCTGGGGTACGCTGGAGTTTCCGTTCTCGTGGTGGCGCAAGTTCCGCCGGTCGCATGTCTATGTGCGCTTTGGCGAGCCGTTCCGCTTCAAGCACGACGGCGGCAAGCTGCCGCGCGAGCACTTCCGCCAGATGACGGACGAGGCCATGTACCGCATTGCGCGGCTGTTGCCCCCGGAATGGCGCGGCGTGTACAGCGATCTGTCGAAGGCGACAACGGAGTTCCTCGACTTCGATGTGGAGTGGGAGCCGGTCAAGCAGCGCATTCCCAACCGCGTCAGGCAGACACTGGAGGTCACGACAACGGTGTGAGAACCCTCAGTGAGTGTGCAGGACGCCGCGAGTAAACTTCGCGAGACGTTCATCCCCTCTCCCGGCAACCACAGATTGTGCCCGGGATGAGGGCGTGCTGTAAAGCAGCCTGGGGTGAGGGCCGCGACGGAACGTCGCGGCTCCCACAATACCCTTATGAGCGCCGCCGTTGACCGCTCCACCCGGTTGACTCAGAGAAAGACTACCACTATACTCACATTCACCCTTATCCTGGCGGAATCGGGAGGTTGCCTATCGGATAAATGCAGCATAGAGCAGTGGGAAGGCCAGCGCATGGGCCTGTGCCGCGCACCAGATGCGAGGGCGCAGGTTGACGAGGAGGCGGTTCCCCGCCGCACGGCGGGGGAAAATCGAGCGATCAGCGGATGCCGCCCGGGCGAGCCACCGCCCGTAGCCTTTCCCCCACAATCAAGATCGGGCCGACGTGCCAAAAGCGGGGGGTAACCCCCGTGACAAAGCACCAGGTCGTGGCAGCCAACCCCAACATAAATATGCCATCGCGATAGTCTACCCACTCGCGGTTGGGCGATCCTTGCCTGCTGCCGCGTGGTGGATAGATGCTGAGGAAAGGACACAGCCATGTGCGGTATTGTTGGTTATACCGGCCCGCGTGACGCCAGCCCGATCATCCTCAACGGCCTCCGTCGTCTTGAGTATCGAGGCTATGATTCGGCGGGCCTTGCTGTTTTGACGAACAATCACATCGAGATCCGCCGCAAGGTCGGCAAGCTCGACGAGCTGGCGCGGCTGCTCGCCGAGCAGCCGGTGAGCGGGCACGTCGGCATCGGCCACACCCGCTGGGCGACGCACGGCGAGCCGAGCGACCGCAACGCCCACCCTCACAAAGGCATGACCGGCGATGTCGTCGTGGTGCATAACGGCATCGTCGAGAACTTTCTGGAACTGCGCAACGATCTCCAGGCGGAGGGCGCGGAGTTCGCAAGCGACACAGACACCGAGACCATCGTCCATCTGCTGGAGCGCTACATCGACGCCGGGATGACGCTGGAGGAGGCGGCGCGGGCGACCTTCCCGCAGCTTAAGGGCGCGCAGGCCATCGTTGCGATGAGCCGCCGGGAGCCGGACCGCATCATCGCCTGCCGCATCGGCAACGCGGGCGGGGTGGCCATCGGTATCGGGGATGGCGAGATGTTCGTCGCCTCGGACATCCCCGCCATTCTGGAACACACACGCCAGATGGTGTTCCTTGAGTCCCGGCAGATGGCGACGATCACCGCCGACGGCTACTACGTGCAGACGCTGGACGGCGAGCCGGTCACGCCGGAAGTCCACACCGTCCCCTGGGACCCGGTCAGTGCGGCCAAGGGCGAGTACAAGCACTTCATGCAAAAGGAGATCTTCGAGCAGCCCCGCGCCGTAACGGACACCATCCGCGGGCGCGTGGACTTCGAGCACAAGTGCGTGCGCCTGCCGGAGATGAACCTCACGCCGGAGATTGCCCGCAGGATCAAGCGCATCAACACGGTGGCCTGCGGCACGTCGTACTACTCAGGGCTGGTCGGTAAGATGCTGATCGAGCGCATCGCCCGCATCCCGGTGGACGTGTCCATCGGCTCGGAGTTCCGCTATGCCGACCCGCTCATCGATGAGTCGGTCGCGGTGCTGGCGATTACTCAGTCCGGCGAGACGGTCGACACGCTGGCGGCGATGGAGGAGGCACGCGAGAAGGGCGCGCTGCTGTGGAGTATCGTCAACGCCATCGGTAGCCAGGCCATGCGCATCGCGGACGGCTATATTGCGATGCAGGCCGGGCCGGAGATCGGCGTGGCGAGCACCAAGGCCTTCACCACCTCCATCATCGACCAGTATCTGCTGGCGTGCTACCTTGCCCAGCTTCGCAACGGGCAGGACCCGAACGTCGTTGCGCAGTATGTGGCGGACCTCGCCCGGCTGCCCGACCTCGTCGGCCAGGTGCTGGACCACGACGACGAGTACCACCGCCTCGCGCTGGAGTTCTACCACTACAACAACTTCCTGTACCTGGGGCGCGGCCTCAACTACCCGATCGCGCTGGAAGGTGCGCTGAAGCTCAAGGAGATCAGCTACATCCACGCCGAGGGCTACCCGGCGGGCGAGATGAAGCACGGACCCATCGCACTTATCGACGAAAATATGCCGGTGCTCGCCATCGCCACGCGCGACCACGTCTATGACAAGATGCTCTCACAGATCGAGCAGGCGAAGGCTCGCGGCGGTGTGGTGATCGCGCTGGCGACCGAGGGCGACGAACTGATCCACGATAAGGCGGACTATGTGATCACTGTGCCGGAGACGCCGGAACTGCTCTCCCCGGTAATCAACGTGCTGCCGCTCCAGCTTCTGGCGTACCATATCGCGGTGCGGCGCGGCGCGGATGTAGATCAGCCGCGCAACTTGGCGAAGAGCGTCACGGTGGAGTAGGGGCGGGCAGATATTTCAACGCCACAGATGGCGCAGATGCCGCTTATCCTAACATCTGTGCCATCTGTGGACTCTGTTACGGCCCGGTGTACAGCACGTATACCTCGTTCAGCGCGGAGGCTCCGCCCCACACCTCGCCGGGGCGGCCCAGAAGCTGCCGCACCGCCGCGCTGTTGCCGGGGAACGGATACACCTCGAACGCCTCCGTCTGCGGGTCAAAGCTCACAAGCGCGTTGCTGCTGAAGTCCGTCACCCAGACGATGTCGCTGTCGTCCACATAGACGGCATACGCCTGAGGATTCGGGCCGGGCAGAGGCCATTCCTGCCATGTGCCGGTTGCAGGGTCGTACATGCCAAGCTGACCGGCGTTCCACTCGCTGACCCAGATGCGCCCCTGCGAGTCAGACCACACCCGGCGCGCGCCCTGGTTGGGCGTTGGCGGCTCGATGACGGTCGCCTCACCCGTCTCGGTGTTGACGTGTGCGATGTGGCTGCCCGCCAGCGACGCGTAGTAGATATCGCCTTTCGGGGTGGCGGTGATGCCATACGGCCCCCGCCCGCGCGGCGCATCATAGACGACCATCTCGCCGGTGGCGGGGTCCAGCCGCCCGTAGACGCCGTTCTGCCCGGTGAACCACAGCACGCCGTTGCCGTCGAAGGCGGCGGTGTTGAGGTTGGCGTTGGGGCGGTCAGGGGGCAGTGGATAGGAGGTGATCTCGCCGCTCGCCGGGTCGATGCGGACGATGGCGTTGGCTCCGCTGTCCGTGATCCACGCATGCCCATCCGGCCCGACGATCACGCCGTGCGGCGCGGAGGGGGCGGGCAACTCGAAGCGGGTGATCTCGCCGGTCGCCGGGTCAAGCAGGCCCATGTCGCCGCTGTGCTGGCCGGTGAACCATACGCGGCCATCGGGCGCAGGGGCGACATCGTGCGGGCCGATGCTGGGCGCAACCGGGAACACGTCAAACTCGCCGACAGGCCGTGGAGTGCTCGCATCCTCGGCGGTGGGCGGCGGGTCGGTTGGGTCAGGCTCGGCGACGATGGCGCTCTCCCCGGCGGGCGGGTCGGTGGGGGCGGGCGGCGTGATCGTGTTGGCTGCCGGCTCAACGGTTGGCGCAGCGGCGGGCTGGGTGTTCGCGTCAGTGGCGGGCGCGCAGGCGATCAACAGCAGCCCGAGCGCGGCAATAGCAAACAGGCGAACACGCATGGCAGGTGTCCCTTCTACGTGGCTCGCGTGTCACCTGATTATGGATGTGCGGGGAGCCGGTTTCAACCGGGCTGTCAGGAGGTGGGCGTCACGGCACGTTGGTGACGACAGCCACCAGGACCAGCAGGGCCAGGAACACTCCGACGCCGATCAGTACGAACTTGATGATTTGCTGCTGCTGACGCCGGTTCTCGGCGGCCTGCGCGGCGAGCCATGCCAGCCGCTCGCGCTCCTCGGCGTCGAGACGGGCGCGCTCTGCGTGCATGTAGGTGACGTCGTCCCACTTGGTCTCCACCAGCCGCTCGACACGGCGCTCCGGTTCACCGCTGACCGGCAGGCGCGCGGTGATGCTCGAATACGTGTCGAGCACGGTGTCGCATTTCTCGCAGATGGTTGCGCCGAGGGCGTTCAGGTGCGTGCAGATCGGGCAGAGTCGCCCCAGCGCCGAGCCGCACTTCATACAGCGCTTCGCATGTGCCGGGTTGAGCGTGCCGCATACCCGGCAGTCGTACTTCTGGCCTGCCAGTTCGTACGTCGTGCTGCAGAAGTCGCATATCAGGTTGCCATGCTCGTCGTCGCGGAAGCGGCTCCCGCCACACGCCGAACAGACATAGCCCTCGATCATCGTTCACCGTCCCTGCTGTTGGAGAAATGCGCTGGGCACAGTATAGGCGCTGTTGCCTGGCCGGGCACGTAGGAAAACACCCGACGCCGCGCAACTCCGGGCGTGTAAATGCGTACAGTTGTATGAGACATGACAACACGGAGATCAAGATATGAACCAGGTGCGAGAAAGTATGAACTTGGATTTTAACGAGGCGCAGCTTACGGGTGACGAGCGCTCGTGGGCGGCGCTTGCTCACGCGAGCAGCATTATAACCCTGATGCTGGCCTTCCCCACGATGGGGCTGGGCGGCCTGCTGACGGTCTGGATACCGCTGGCCATCTACCTGAGCTACAAGGACCGCTCCGATTATGTAGCCTACCATGCGGCGCAGGCGCTGGCGTTGCAGCTTATCGGTACAGTGGGCTACTTCACCGCGATCATTGCGGCGGGCATTGTGTGGTCGGTGGCGGCGCTGCTGGTCGCGCTGCTCAGCGTGATCCTGATTGGTATCATCCTCATCCCCGTGCTGATTGTGCTGACGATTGCGCTCGTCGTCGGGTTCCTTGCCGCGCCCTTCGTGCTCTCGGCGTTCTCGCTCGTCGCGGCGGTACAGACCGGCGGCGGGGAGGATTACCGCTACCCGTATGTTGGGCGCTGGGTCGCGAGCTGGCTTCAGCGCCAGCCCCGGCAGGCGCCGCCTGCTGTTTAGGGAGGCGGGTCCACAGGGGGTGAGGTGGCGGTGCGATCAGCGCCGCCCCGTCTCCTTGCAGGGGGGCGGGCAGGGTCGAAAGGCCCTCCCGCCCTTTTGCGATCCGGGATAAGAGGGGTGATAGATCTGCCGCAAATGTGCAAGACGCTGGAGATAGCCGCTCCTGTTTTCTCCATCTGAGCCATCTGTGATATCTGTGGACTCATTCATGCCGATGCAGCGCGGCGCGTGTGCTCTTGGCGGCTATGATATTCAAAATGACGTATGCTAGAATAGATTGCAGGCGCTACGCTTGAAGTGCTAACGGCTTGAATCTGCTCCGTATTGAAAGGCTCAGCAAAGTGTCCCCAGTTGGTGCGTTTACTTTTGTGTTGCACAGTCATCTCCCGTATGCCCGCCTGGCCGGGCGCTGGCCTCATGGCGAGGAATGGATCCACGAGGCGGCGGCTGAGACGTACGTCCCGCTGCTGAACGCGCTGTATGACCTCAAGGAGGAGGGCATTCGCTTCAAGTTGACACTGGGCCTCACCCCGATCCTCGTCGAGCAGCTTCGCGACCCTGACGTGATCGATCACTTTGACCAGTATCTGGACGACAAGATCGAGGCGGCGCAGAAGGACGTTGAGCGCTTCGCCGAGGAAGGGGAAGCGCATCTCGAGTATCTCGCCGGGTTCTATCTGGAGCTTTTCGAGCGCATTAAGCGGAGCTTTGACGAGCGTTTCAACCGCGATATCGTAGGGGCATTCGGGCGGCTGCAGGAAGAGGGCTACATCGAGATCCTCACGTCGGCAGCCACGCACGGCTACCTGCCGCTGCTCGGTACCGACTCGGCCATCTACGGGCAGCTCAGGACGGGCGTGGAGACGTACCGGCGGCACTTCGGGCGGGCCCCACGCGCGATCTGGCTGCCGGAGTGCGCGTACCGCCCGGCGTACATCGACTCGGATGGCACCAAGCGGCCCGGCATCGAGTACTGGCTGAGCGAGGTCGGGCTGGGCCTGTTCTTCGTCGAGACGCACACCATCGAGGGCGGGCGCCCGGTTGGTGTGGCGGCGGGCGACGCCATCGGCCCGTACGGGCAGATCAAGCGCCGCTATGTTGTCCCGATGTCCGCCGCCGTCCCGCCGCGTGAGGCGACCACCTTCCAGCCGTACTACGTCTCGGCGACCACCGCCGGGCCGGGCGCTGATCAGCACTCCGGCGTTGCCGTCATCGGGCGGGACAACCGCACCGGCATGCAGGTGTGGTCGGGCGAGTGGGGGTACCCTGGCGACTACGATTACCGCGAGTTCCACAAGAAGGATGGAATGTCCGGCCTGCAGTACTGGCGCGTCTCCGGCTCGCGCGTGGATCTGGAGTACAAGGACTACTATCACCCCGACTGGGCGGCGGGCAAGGTCACGGAACACGCGCGCCACTTCGCGTGGCTCGTCGCCGACCGGCTGCGCCAGTATCACGAGGATACGGGCCAGTACGGGCTGATCTCCTCCAACTACGACACGGAGCTCTTCGGGCACTGGTGGTTTGAGGGCGTGGACTGGCTGAAGCAGGTGCTCCGGCTCCTCGCCGAAGATGAGACGGTCGAACTGGTGCAGGCGAGCGAGTTCATCGCGGCGCACCCGCCGCAGGAGGTGCTGCACATCCCGGAAAGCTCGTGGGGCGTCGGCGGCACACACTGGACGTGGGACAACCACGACACGCACTGGATGTGGGGGCCGATCCACAGCGCGGAAGAGCGGATGCAGAAGCTCGCCGAGAAATACCCCGACCCAACTGAGGACGAGCGGGCCGTGCTGAACCAGGCGGCGCGCGAGCTTCTGCTGCTTGAGTCGAGCGACTGGCCCTTCCTCGTCACGACGGGACAGGCCCGCGAGTACGCGGTGCGACGCTTTACCCGGCACGTCGAGCGGTTCGAGGCGCTGGCCGACTCGCTGGAGCAGGGTCGCCCGGACCGCCAGCTCGCCGATGAGCTGTACGAGGTCGATAAGGTCTTCCCCAACATTGACTATCGCTGGTGGCACGCGCCACGCTAACGCGCACCACCCGGCACTCGCTGACGCCCGCCTCTCAACCGCCGGCAGGGGCGGGCGTGCCGATCCGGGCTTCTATACCATGACAGGCTGGCCGGAGTAAGAGGGTCGACTGTGAATATTGTGTTTGCTGCCGCCGAGTGCGTGCCGTTTGTGAAAGTGGGCGGGCTTGGCGATGTGGTGGGCGCGCTACCCTCGTCGTTGGCGCGGCTGGGGCACAGCGTGCGCGTGTTCATGCCTCACTACGGCCTGATAAACGACGAACGATTCGGCATCGAGCCTTACCACACCTTCGAGATGATGTGGAACGAGGCGACCACCCGCGTGGAGGTCGCGCGGGCGGTGCAGGGCGGCGTCGAACACTACTTCCTGCGCGGGTGGCCCTTCTTCGCGCCGGACGAGCCGTTCGTCTACCATCCCAGCGATGAGGGGATCGACGTCGGGCGGTTTCTGTTCTTCTGCGCGGCGATGCTCCGGTTCGTACGCTGGCTCGGGGAGAGCGAGGGCTGGCGCCCCGACATCTTCCACCTGCACGACTGGCACACCGCGCTCGCGGCCCACTTGCTGACCCGCGTCTACTACGAGGACGCCATACTCGGCGCTGCGCCGACGGTCTTCTCGATCCACAACCTGCGCTACCAGGGCTGGGGCCCCGGCTGGCACCTCGACCGGGCCGGGCTGCCGCCCGTGGAGCACAGCATGCTGCGGGCCATCGACCGTGCCGACAACTGCATGGCGATAGGTATTGCTTACAGCACGATGATCAGCACCGTGAGCCCGCGCTACGCGCAGGAGATCCTCACGCCGGAGGGCGGCTTCGGGTTGGACGGCCTGCTCCACGCCCGGCTCTCGCGGCTGGTCGGCATCCTCAACGGGGTAGATGTGAGCCGCTGGAACCCGGCGACGAGCGCGCATCTGCCGCAACCCTTCGACGTGGAGTCGCTGGAGAAGCGGGTCGAGAACAAGCTGGCGCTGCAAGCTGAGCTTGGCCTGCCACAGGACGCAAGCGTGCCCATCGTCGCGGCGGTGATGCGGCTCGTTGACCAGAAGGGCACGGACATCCTGCACCCGGCGATCCGCCATATGCTGGAGCACACGGACATGCAGTTCGTGCTGCTCGGCACGGGGCAGTACGAGTACGAGCAGGCCTTCTGGTGGATCGGGCGCGACTTCCCTGAGAAGGCAGCTATCAAGCTGATGTTCAGCGAGCCGCTCTCCGAGCGCATTTATGCCGGGTCGGATATGTTCGTGATGCCGTCGCTGTTTGAGCCGTGCGGCATCGGGCAGATGATCGCCATGCGCTACGGCTCGCTGCCGGTTGTTCGCGCCATCGGCGGCCTGGCGGATACCGTCCCGCCGGATGTGGGCTTTCTGTTTCAGGATTACAGCCCCGGCGCGTTGCAGTGGGCACTGAGTCGGGCGCTCGACGTATACTATAATCACCCGGACGACTGGCGGGAGCGGCAGCGCCGCGCCATGCTGACAGACTTCTCCTGGGAAAGCTCCGCTCGCCGCTACGTCGAGCTTTACGAGCGGGCGCGCGTGCTGCGAAGCCAGTACGCCTGATGCAGGCGCAATAACGAAACGGAGGCCATAACGATACCATGTCTGTTAGGGCTGTGATTCTGGCCGGGGGCGAGGGCACCCGGCTGGGCGTGCTGACGCACAAGCGTGCCAAGCCAGCCGTGCCCTTCGCCGGTAAGTACCGCATTATCGACTTTACGCTCTCCAACTGCGTTAACTCCGGCATCTTCGACGTGCTGATCCTGACGCAGTATCGGCCTCACTCGCTCAACGAGCACATCGGTAAGGGTCGTCCCTGGGACCTCGACCGGTCGTTCAGCGGGGGCGTGCAGCTCTTGCAGCCTTACATCGGGCTTGACGACTCAGACTGGTATGCGGGCACTGCCGACGCCGTGTACCAGAACCTGAACTTCGTTGTGCGCAGCAACCCGGATTACGTGCTGATCCTCTCCGGCGATCACGTCTACCAGATGAACTACTCGGAGTTGATCCGTTTTCACCAGCGGCACGAGGCGGACGCCACCATCTGCACGATCAGCGTGCCGCTGGAAGAGGCCAGCCGCTTCGGTATTCTGGATGTGGACGACAGTGGCCGGGTGCTGAACTTCTACGAGAAGCCGGAGAACCCGCCGGGCACGCTGGCCTCGATGGGCGTATACCTCTTCAACCGGGCTGTCCTTGAGCGGCTCCTGCGTGACGATGCCCTCCGCTCCGACTCGACGCACGACTTTGGGCGCGACATCATCCCGCAGATGATCAAAGAACGGCTGCAGGTCTATGCGTATCCCTTCATCGGCTACTGGGTGGACGTGGGCACGATCGACGCCTACTGGGAGACGCACATGGACCTGCTCGGCCACCCGCCGTCGCTCGACCTCGGTGACCGCTCGTGGATCGTGCATACGCGGAGCGAGGAGCGCCCTCCGGCTCGCATTGAGGCGGGCGCGGTCGTGGCAGACAGCCTGATAACGGATGGCGCGGTGATTGCGCGCGGCGCGCGCGTGGAGCGCTCGGTGCTGTCGCCCGGCGTGTATGTCGGGCCGGACGCGGTGGTGAGGGAGTCGATCATTCTGGCCGGCGCGTACATCGAGGCGGGCGCGGTCGTCGAGCGCGCCATTGTGGACAAGCGCTGTGTGATCGGGCATGGCGCAATCGTCGGCGAGATCCGCCCCGACGCAGAAGACCTGGGGATCGTCACTATCGGCAAGAACACGCACCTGCCGAACGGCATCAGGGTGGGGCGGGGCGCGCGTATCGGCTCCGACCTCGACAAGACGCACTTTCCCGAGTCAGCCGTCCCTGAGAACGCCTACATTCACTCGGCGGTACACGTCTGACACGCGTAGGGACCACCCCTTTGTGCGAAATTGTGCCCGTCAGAGGTACAATCAGGTTAACAGGCGCAGAAACGAGAGCCGCCAGGTGAACGGAGTGTTCGGCTGGCGGCTTTATAACTGTGCGTTCTGCCTGTGGCACCCGCCAGCAGGGCGCCTTCTGTGCCAACTTCACATCCGTACTGGATCTCACGCGAACGCCGACTGCCGCTCCGGCGGCAGGAGTAAACTGGAATGGTTGATTCACATTATCTCTGTGTCCACTGTCACTTCTACCAGCCCCCACGTGGCAACCCCTTCAGCAACGAGCCGCTAGTCGAGCCCGACGCTGCGCCCTATAGAAACTGGAACGAGCGTATCACAGCGGAGTGCTACCGCCCCAACGCGGAGATCGGCAACTTCGACCATATCTCGTTCAACGTCGGTGAGACGCTTGGCTCGTGGCTGGCGCTTCACGCACCGAAGGTGTACAAGCGCATCATCAAGGCGGACCGCCAGCACCGTAAAGCTCATGGCGTCGGCAACGCCATCGCGCAGGGTATGCATCATACCATCCTGCCGCTTGCGCGGCGCGACGATAAGGTTACACAGGTGCTGTGGGGGCGCGAGGTTTTTGCGCACCGCTTTGGCCACCGGCCTGAGGGCATGTGGCTCCCCGAGATGGCGGTTGACTCCGAAACGCTGGAAGTGCTCGTCGAGCAGGGGATCGAATGGACGATCCTCTCCGAGCGGCAGGTTATTGGCGATCTGCACGGCGCGGGCCCGTACTGGGTGGAGCTTCCGAACGGTAGCCGCATCAAAGTATTCCTGCGTGATGAAGGGCTTTCGAACGACATCGCCTTTAACATGGGCAGGTTCGGCGGGGCAGGGCGCTGGGCGCGCGACGTGCTCGTGCCGCGCCGCCGTAGCGCGGGCGCGCTGACGCTTATCGCGACGGACGGCGAGACGTTCGGCCACCACTGGCCCGGCGAAGAGCAGTTCCTGTACTGGCTGCTGCGCTACGAGGCGGAGGCCGCGGGCTACGAGGTCGTTACGCTGGGGCAGTACGCCAGGATGGTTGAGCCTATCGGCACGGTGACGCTCCGCGAGAACACAGCCTGGAGCTGCGGGCATGGTGTGGCGCGCTGGGTGACCGGCTGCGACTGCACGCGGGGCAGTTCCAACTGGAAGGGCGGCGTCCGCCGCGCGATGGACAACCTGCGCTACCAGCTGGATGCCGTGTATGAGGACGAGGTGCGGCGTTTGCAGGCGGGCGACCCGCTGGCGCTGCGCAATGCCTACATCGATGTGGTGCTGGGCCGGGTGTCCGCGCCGGAGTTCCTTGCCTCGCGCGGGCTGGACCTTCCCTCTGACGCAGCGGACCGGCTCATGAAGCTCGTCGAGGCGCAGTACTACCGGCAGCGCATGTACTCGAGCTGCACGTTCTTCTTTGCCGACCTCGACACGCTTTCGACCGTGTACGGCATCGCAAACGCTGCTTATGCCATCAAGCTGACGCAGGACGCGGTCGGCGTGGACCTGTCACGCGAGTTCCGGCAGGACCTCAGTGTGGTGGTCCAGCCGAACGCCCGGCCCGGCGCGCTGCTGAACGCCGCCGCACTCTACGACGACCTCCTGGGGCACATGGAACTGACCACCAGCGTACCGACAACCTAGTGTGACGTTCGTCCGTCTGTCACACAATTCTTCAGGCATGTGGGGTGACGTTTGGCACCTGACATGTTTCCGGCTGCGACGTATGATCGCTTTGACAAACCATCCAGATACCTGTGAATCCTTTCGGTGGAGGACACCATGCCGATCATCACTGACGAATGCCTGATGTGCGGTGCTTGCGCAGATGAGTGCCCGGTGGGCGCGATCTCCGAGGACGAGTACCAGTATGTGATCGACCAGAGCGTCTGCGTGAAGTGCGAGGGCTATGCCGACTCGCCGCAGTGCGTGGACGTCTGCCCCAACGGCGCGATTCTGGCTGACTAGCCGCTTCGTACCTGAGACAGAACAGAAACGGCCCCTGCACAAGGGGCCGCTTCTGTTTTGATCCCGATGCTACACTGCGCCGCTGCGCTACGACGATGTGCCGTAGATGGCGCGGTACATGGTGTAGTGCTCAAAGATGCTCTGCACGTAGATGCGCGGCTCGCTGAGGTTGATGATCTCGACAAACAGGTCAGGGTCGCCGCCTGACTTCTGCTGCCAGTCCATCGCCCGCCCCGAGCCGGCGTTGTAGGCCGCGAGCACCGCGTACTTGTCGTCGTTAAAGCGGTTGAGTTCGTCGCGCAGCAGCCACGTCCCGAAGGCGACGTTCACCACCGGGCGCTGCAGGTCGCTGACGTGATACTCCGGCCAGTTCAGCCGCGCAGCAATGTCCTCGCCGGTGGGCGGCCAGATCTGCATCAGACCCTGCGCGGCGGCTGTTGACGTCGCGAAGCCCTCGAACAGGCTTTCCTGCTCGATGATGGCAAACACAAACAGCGGGTCGAGGTTATACTGCTGCGCGTACTGCAGAATCAGGTCCGAGAAGTACGTCGGGTAGCGCAGCCGGGCGAGGAAGACCGGGCCGTCAAGCGGATCCACACCCGCCAGCGTGTACAGGCGGGCCACCGCGCTGATCGACGAGCGGTACAGCCCGATCTCGCGGAAGTAGATCGCAAACTGGTACAGGGCGAGCGGGTCTTCCGCGTAGCTGGTGCGCACCGCCTCGAATTCCTGCCGCGCCTCAGCGATCATGCCGAGGTCCCACATCTCACGCGCGCGGACCATGCGCGGATCGCCAGCGATGTCGCCGCGCAGTTCGGTCGCAAGCGGCGGCTGTGTCTCCAGCCCGAAGGTGCTCACGAGCCACAACTCCGCCACCTCGCGCCCCTCGTCAGGGTTTTCGGGCAGGGTGAAGCTCTCCGGCGGGGTGAACGGCTCCCGCCCCGCGAGTAGGTCAGCGGCACGCAGGCCGTAGTAATCATCGGACGCGGTCGCGGCGGCGTTGTTCAACACCTGCGCGGCCTCGTCGGTGCTGCCGCTGGCGAGCAGTATCTTGCCGCGCCACAACAGGCTGGCGGCGGGCGCGTCGTTGCTCGGCATGTCCGCTGCCTCGCTGAACAGCGCCTCGGCGGTCGTCATGTCGCCTGAGCGGTAGGCGGCCAGACCGGCGTCGAACAGCCCGGCAGCCGCGCGCGAGTCGGTGGGGTAGCTGGCAGCCAACTCGCGGAAGTAGTTTGCGGCGCGGGTCAGGTCGCCCATGGCGATGGAGATCTGCCCGGCCCGGTAGAGCGCATCCGGGGCCTGCGGCAGGTCGCCATGCTCCTGCAGGAAGGTGTCAAGCGTCGCCAGCGCGCTCTCCGAATCGCCAAGCGAGGCGTGGATGTCCGCCATCTCGATCCAGGCTTCGCCCCATTCCTCGCCATCCGACGGCATGAAGCGGTTGACAAGCGCCTGAAGCTCGGTCAGCGCCGCCTGTGCGTTGCCCAACCGCCGGTAGGCACGGGCGATGTACATATGCGTAAGCGGCGTATCGTCGCGTACACTCTCCAGGCTGGCGAGGTGGGCCAGGAAGGCTTCAATGGCGATCTCGTACTGCCCCTGGTTGTAGTTCACCACGCCGCGCTGGTACTGGTCGACCTCCCTCTCGGCGTCGAGCAGCGCGCGCAGAGAGCTGAGCGCCTCATAGCTCTCCGGGTAATTCATGAAGACGCGCTCGAACTGCACGTAGGCGGCGTTGGTTTCACCGGCTTCAAACCACGTCTGTCCCAGGTAGTACTCGATGGTCGCGCGGTAGAACGGGTTCTGCGCCTCATCGAGGATCATCTGGTACTGCGCGACCGCGCCGCCGGTGTTGCCCAGCGAGCGGTTCACCTGCGCGACCTTCTCGCGAAGCTGCAACCGGCTGACAAGATGGCGCTCCGCTGCAAGCGCCCGGTCGTAGCTGGCGAGGGCATCGCTCTGCTGGCCTGCCGCAAGCTGCGCGTCCGCGATACGCTCATAGACGTAGCTGTCGATGATACCGGGCCGCAGCGAGAGGTATGTTTGGAAGTCGGCGATGGCCCCGGCCCAGTCGCTCAGGCCCAGCTTTGCCTCGCCGCGCAGAAAGGTGGCCCTGGCGGCGTCGGGGTGCTCAGGGTGTTCCGTGAGGAAGGTGGTAAGCGCCTCCTCGGCCCCGGCGAAGTCACCGCTGCGCAGGGCGGCATGCGCCAGCCCGATGCGGGCCATCGCGCGCTCGTCGTCGCTCGCGCCGGGGTCCGCCAGCACCTGCTCAAAAGCGGCGATCGCGGAATCCCAATCACCATTGCGCAGGTCGCGCTCTCCCTGGTGCACGGCCTCGATGGGGAGCGGTGTGGGCGTCGGGGTAGGGGCCGGCTCGGTCGTTGCGGTAGGCGGCGGCGGGGTCGACGCGTCTGTCGGTGCCTGGGCCGCTCCCTCTGGCGTTTGCCGGCAGGCGGCAAGCAGGAGGGAGACGACTACGGCAAGCAGGGACAGGGTCAAGCGTTTTTGGTGTATCATAGGCGGGATTATCCCGGTCTATACGGAAGTTGTCAATGAGACCATACTGCTAACAGCATCAGGGACGGTGCGTACAAGCACCCGCACCGACCAGGAGAGCGGTTATGCCCCCTTCGTTCGATGTCCTGAGCTATGGCACAATCGGGCTCGATTATATCCTGAGAGTTCCTTACTGGCCTACTCCCGATCGCGGCGTGCATGCCCGCGAGGAAGAAGAGCACCTCGGCGGCAAGGCGACGAACACGGCGGTCCTGCTGGCGGGGTGGGGTCGGAAGGTGGCGATCAGCGGGTACGTCATCGGCGATGATCCGGTGGGTACGCGCCTGCTGGAGCGGCTCAGCGAGTATGAGAACCTCAGCACCCGCTACCTGGAGCAGCGGCCCGGCCTGTCCAGCATGTACTGCCGCATTCTGGTGAACCCGGCGGGCGAGCGCGCGATCATCGGCGTGAGGGCGGACGACACGCCGCAAACCGAGCCCACACGGGAGATGATCGAGGATGTGCGCCTGCTGACGCTCGACCTGTATGGCGGGGCAGAGCGCGTCCGGGCGGCGCGGCTCGCCGCGGACGCAGGGCGGCCTGTCGTGGTTGGCGATCTTCGCCGGGCTGATCACCCCGTGCTGCCCTACACGACGGTTGCCATCGCTTCCGCCGCCGAGATCCGCGTTGAGTACCCCGGCTGGAGCGTAGACGCGTTCGCGGCGGCTGTGCAGGCGGCGGGCGCTCTGCACGTGATCGTGACGGACGGGGCGGGCGATGTGCTCGTGTTTGTGGGGGATGCGCCACCGGTGGCGATCACGCCGCCGCGGGTTGAGGTGGTCGATGCGACCGGCGCGGGGGACGCCTTCCGTGCGGGGGTAGTGTTGGGCCTGCTGGAGGGCGCGCCGCTCACTGAAGCCGCCGCCCTGGGGGCGGCGGCGGGATCGATCAATGTGACGCGGGCAGGCGGCGCGAGCCGTGTGCCTGAGCTGGCGGAGGTGCGCTCACTGGCTGCCAGCCTCCCCCGCCGTCAGGCCCGGTAGGTGCAACCTGTGCAGGTCAACGATAGGGTGTGATAAACGCGCGTCAGTCAACACTCTGAAGATCCAGCATCTTGCGGATCTTGCTGAGGAGATCGTGGTGCAGGATGGGTTTCTGCAGGTAGTCATCCGCACCCGCTTCCAGTCCGGCATCCACCGAAGCCGGATCACCGCGCGCGGAGAGCATCACGATCGGAATCTCCGTGGTCTCCGGTCGCTCGCGGATCCGGCGGCATAGCTCGATGCCGTTCATGCCCGGCATCATGACGTCGAGGATGATCAGGTCGGGTGTGTGCTCTTCGAGCGCCTCCAGCGCGGCGTAAGCGTCACGCGCCTTTATGACGTCAAAGCCACCGCGCTCCAACATGATTCCAATCAGTGTGAGCGCCCCCACCTCATCGTCAACTACAAGGATGGTTGCCATTCGGTTGTTCCTCGCCCACGTGGATTGATGCAGTGAGAAAAAGAAAGCGATGAAACCATATTCCAGTCTATCTAAGTCCTAACAAAATGCAAACGCCAAAATAAACAATGAGGCTGTTTTTTATGCCGAAATCCGCCCGACTGGCGTGCTGGGAGCGTCTGCGCCAGCTTGCACGCGCATTTGAGCCACCGGGGATCATCTCTACAGTACCCTTTGCCAGTATGCATGATCAACTAGCCCTCCACCTCAACGTTGGTTGCCATGATTATTTCATAGTGCGCTAAACGCCGTGCTGACTAGGGCTGCCCTCTGTTGTTGGCCTCCCGGCGCTACAGTATAATTGCCCGATGTGAACGCCAAGCATAGGGGTAGGGGATTGCGCCAGGCACAATCTGGGGACATCGTGCTGCTCATCAGCCTGCGGGACCGCAAGACGTACCTGCGGACGTTGGAGCACGGTGCGACCCTTCACACGCACAACGGCTATTTGCAGCACGACGATATCATCGGCCAGCCCTACGGCTCGCAGATCTGCACGCACCTCGGCGCGAAGTTTTATCTGCTTCAGCCGACGACCGAGGAGCTTGTGCGCTATATCCGCCGCTCCAGCCAGATTATCTTCCCCAAGGATTCCGGATACATCATCATGAAGCTGGGAGTGCGGCCCGGCAGCCGTGTGCTGGAGGCCGGGACGGGCAGCGGCGGGCTGACGCTGGCGTTCGCTACGATGGTCGGTGATAGCGGGCGGGTGTACTCGTACGACGTGCGCGAGGACCTTCAGTCGGTTGCACGGAGGAACCTGAGAGAGGCCGGCCTGCACGAGCGTGTGACCTTCAAGCTGGGCGATGCGGCGGACGGCTTCGATGAGACGGACGTGGATGCCCTGTTTCTGGATATGCTCACGCCGTGGGCCGTGCTGGACCAGGCGCACGCGGCGCTCGCAAGCGGCGGGGTGCTGGGCTGCCTGGTGCCGACGCTCAACCAGCTTACCGAGTTGCTCGGCGCGCTGCACGCGCACCCGGGCTTCGCCTTCGTCGAGGCGGAGGAGTTATTGCTGCGGCGCTACAAGACTCTCCCGGCGCGTGTCCGGCCTGAGGACCGCATGGTCGCACACACGGGGTTTCTGGTGTTCGCCCGCGCGGTCGTGCCGGACGACGCCTCGGCCTCGCCCGACCTGCCCGACGATGACGAAGAAGAACAGCCGGAGTAGTCCGGATTTCCCGTAAATGACCATGCCGGGTTTTTCTCGTACTTCATCCCTGAATCGTAAGCTGCTCATCCTCGTGATGCTGGCGGCTGCGCTGATGCTCGCCGGCTGTGGCGGGCGTGCCGACGCCGCTGCCGAGGCGACGCCTTCCGCTACCGACACCCCCTGGCCGACGCTCGCGCCGTTTATTCCCACGCCATCCCCCACACTGCGTGGCTCGAACAATGCGACCGGCGAGGCGGGGGAGGAAGCCACCGGCGAGCCTGTCGAGGGAACGCCAGAGCCCCCGACCCGGGCGACGACCGTGCAGGTTTCTTCCGGCCCGCAGCTTGTCGAGCAGTTCCGCACGACGGTTGCGCCGGGTACGACTGCCGTCTTCCCGCTGGAAGGCAAGATCGACCACCCGGTCCGCATCGAGGTCATCGTGCTGTCGGGCAACCTGGACCCGGTGATCGTCATTTACAATACGCAGGGCGACCGGCTGGCGCAGTCCAACACGGCTGGTCCCAACCAGCCGGAGGTCATCGGGCAGTTTGTCTTCCCGGTAGACGGCTACTATGAGTTGGGCATTACCGGCGGGGATGGCGAGGGCGAGGTCGGAGTGTCTGTCTACCGGCTCGATCCTGCCGACGTGGAGGGCGGTGGCACCTTCGAGGCCATCGACCAGACCCTGCACGGGGTGATCGACCATCCGTCTACCTACCACACGTTCCGCCTGCCGGTCCAGCGCGGGCAGCGCTTCGATCTCGGCGCGGAGGCGCTGACCGAGGGGCTTGACCTCCAGTACGAGCTTTACGACCCGACCGGCGCGCTGGTCGCCGCGCGAGACGACAATGTGGACGCCGACCCCTGGCTGTGGAACTACATGCCGAACCAGTCCGGCGTATACACGCTTGTGCTGAGCAACTACGGCGAGACGACGGGCCAGTACCGGGTATCATATACTATCTCGCAGAGCGCCGGGGAAGCCGTGCTCGGCGCGCGGACGGAACTCGAACTGCAGGGATCGCCGCGCCGGAGCTCATGGCTGACGTTCGAGGCAACCGCGCTCGATGCGGTGTCCGTCGAGGTGGAGCCGCTTGCCGAGGGCGTGGACGTAATGGTCGCGCTGTATGACTCGAACGGCAACAAGATCGTAGAGGTAAACGAGGGCGGCGTTGGGGCGAAGGAAGTGATGTCGCTCGTGCAGTTCCCGTTTGACACCCGCTACCAGATCGAGTTTTCGACGAATGCCGAGGGTGGGCTAGTCGAGTACTACATCCGCTACTATAAGCAGGTCGAACTCGATGATGAGAAGACGGGCGGCTTCATTGCGCCGGGCAAGTTCGGCAAGTCAGGCGAGATTGAGGGGCCGGGCTCGGTGATCACCTACCTGTTTGACGCGGGAGCAGGCACACTCATTGGCATCGACGCCCATGCGACGGGCAGAGGCAACAACCTGGACCTGGGTTTTGACCTCTACGCGCCGGATGGCACCCGGCTAGTGCGGCGTGACGATGTCGTCGGCAAGAACCCGGTTCTCGACGGCATTGAACTGGCTCAGAGCGGGCGCTATGCGCTGACGCTGTGGAACTATGGGGGCACGACGGGCACGTTTGACGTGTTCGTGAACGACCTGGGCGCGCCCGCCACACCGCCCGGCCCGCCGCTCGACTTGGGCGGGGAGTAATGGCGGGCGGCTGGGTAGCCGGACACCCTCGTCGATGTTACTGCCACTGACTGCATGAGGGGGAATCAGAATTATGCCGGATGGGAGTTCGGAGCGCGGCGGGCTGACGCCGCGCATGTGGTTGAGCGCCCTGCTGTTGGCGGTCGCTGCCTGGGTGCTGATTACCTTTGGCGGGGTCATCGTCGATGCCCTGGCCCTGATCTTCGGGGCCTTCCTGCTCAGCCTCGCCATGCGCCCCGCCGCCGACTACCTGGCGCGCTGGAAGGTCCCCCGCTGGCTGACGGTCATCCTGATCTACCTCATCGTGCTGACACTGCTGGGCCTGATCGGCGGCATTACCGGGACGGCGGTCAACCGTCAGGTGACGGTACTGCTGAGGGATGCCCCCGCGCTTGTCGATGACGCCGCCCGCACGCTTGACAACCTGCTCGACGACATCCCCTGGCTGACCAACCTGTTCCCCTCGCTGGACCAGCTTGGTGATACGCTGCGGCAGGCGGTCCAGCAGATCGCTACGGCGCTGTTCAACGCGGCCACCGGGGCAGGCGCGTTCGTGCTGGAACTGCTCGTGGTGGTGATCCTGTCGATCTTCTTCACCACCGACAAGAACATTGGCCGGAGCCTGCTCGTCAACTGGGTGCCGATAGCCTACCAGCCGCGCGTGACGGCAGTCGTCGTCAACTCGACGAAGCGGCTGTCTCGGTGGGTGGTTGCTCAGCTTGTGATCATGCTGTACACGGTGGTAGCCTATGGTGCCGGGCTGCTGATCCTCGGCGTGCCGTTTGCATTCCTCATCGCCCTGATCGGCGGGCTGCTGGAGATCGTGCCATTTATTGGCGGTGTCGTCGCGCTGACGCTCTCCATTCTTGCTGCGCTGACCGTCAGCCCGATTACGGTGGTGTGGGTGGTGCTGCTGTACATCGTCGTTACGCAGATCCAGGCAAACGTCGTCCAGCCGCAGCTTTACGGGCAGGCGGTGGACATCCACCCGGCGCTCGTCGTGATCGCGTTGTTTATCGGCGGGCAGGTGGGCGGCATCTTCGGCGCGCTGTTTGCAGTGCCCATCGCGGTCGTGATCACCACCTTTGCGCACGAGTTTCTCCGGGTGGAAGCCAACCTGCCCGACGAGGATAGCGGCGGCTCGGCTGAAGCACCTGAAACACCCGAAGCCGCAGACTAAACAGGCAGAAATACAAAACGAGCCGGGCATGCCCGGCTCGTTTTGTGTCTCTCGTGAAGGGGCCTGTGTGCGGCCTACTCCTCGACCTCTTCGTCCTCGCGCGCCTCGCGGATGACCTCGACTTCCGGCGACTCCTCGACGAGAAGTTCCTCTGCGACTTCCTCTTCCTCTTCGATGCGGGCGTACTCGAGCTTGACGAGCAGCTCGTCGGGATCGTTAATCACCGTGCAGCCGGCGGGCAGGGTAAGGTCGCCGATGGTGATCTGGTCGCCGATCTCCTTCAACTCGCTGATATCCACGTCAATCGACGCAGGCAGGTCGGCGGGCAGCGCCTCGACCGTCAGCGCATTGAGAACGTGCAGCACCATGGCTGCACCCGAGTCCACCAGCTCGTTCTCACCGACGATCAGGACGGGCACCTCGGCGCGGATCGGGCGGTTCATCGACACCTGGTAGAAGTCCACATGCAGGATGTCACCGCCGAGCGGATTGCGCTGTACCTCGCGCGCGAGCGTCGGGATTTTCTTGCCATCAACGTGGATTTCGATAATCTGCGTGCCGCCGGCCTCCAGCAGCACCTGGCGCAGCTCGCGTGCATCGATGGTGAGATGGATCGGCTCGGTGTCCCGACCGTAGACAACTGCCGGGATAAGCCCCTGCCGGCGGAGCTGCTTCACCTGCTTACCGATAACGGTGCGCTTCGTCGCGTCCAACGTAATAAATTCGGGCATGTCCTTGTATCTCCTGTTAACGCCATCCCCTGCTGCGGGTCCAACGCCCCCGCACTCCCCATTTCCATAAATACCTGGTGACGGCGGTGCGTTTTCAACTGAGCCACGACAAACAAAACGGGCCTCTCCACCACGCCCGGCAGCCCGGCCAGGCATTGGGCGGGAGCGCCCCGCGTCGACGTATTTTACCCGGGTGGTGTGCCAGCGTCAACACGAAATGCGGCGAGGATGGGGGATGGCGCAGGGAATACGCTATACTCTGCGGCGGATATCAGCCTGCGAGCAACCGGATGAGGCTTGAATGGTAGGCGAACTCGTCGTCGATTTTCTGACCCTGTTTTTAAGCATCTTCGCGCGGTCGATGCCGTTCCTGTTGCTGGGCGCGCTGATATCGGGCTTGATTAACGAGTTCGTGTCGTCCGGCGAGGTGCTGCGCGCCGTGCCGCGCGGGCGGCTGGGCGCGGCGCTTGCCGGGCTTGTGCTGGCGCTGGCCTTCCCGGTGACGGAGTGCGGCATCGTGCCGGTCGTGCGGCGGCTGTTCCGCAAGGGGTTGCCCGCTCCGGCGGGTGTCGGGCTGTTGCTGGCCGCGCCGGTGATCAACCCGCTCGTGCTGGCGCTGACCTTCTCCGCGTACGGCGGCGGGCGCGTACTGGCGCTGCGGGCGGGGCTTGGCGCGGCGATCGCGCTGGCGGCTGCGCTCGTGCTGACGTGGCGCGGCGGCCTGACGGATCTGCTCCACGCGGGGGCGCTGCCGCCGGTTCAGGGTGGCGCAGAGGCGACCCATACGGGGCAGCCGGTGAGCGTGCGTATGCAGAGCGCGCTCCGGGCAGCCGCCGACGATGTGTTCGACTTCGGCGGGTATATGGTGGCGGGCGCGCTGCTGGCGGCGCTGCTCCAGCTTGCCATTCCAACGAGCGTGTGGCTTGGTGCGGGGCAGGCCCCGGCAACGTCCGTGCTGGCTTTGCAGGGGCTGTCCTTTGTGCTGGCGGTGCCCTCGGCGGGCGATACGAGCCTGTCGTTGGCTTTCTCCGGCACGACGCCGCCCGGCTCGCTGCTGGCCTTCCTGCTGTTTGGCTCGATGGTTGACGTGAAGAGCCTGCTGATGCTGCGTCCCGTTTTTCGCGTGCGGGCGGCGGCGCTGCTCGTTGCGCTGCTGGCCGTGCTGACGTTCGCGGCGGGCGTGGCCCTGAATCTCGTCGGTGGGTAGGGGCTGATGATGCTGACTCGACGGGCTGCGGAGCGGCTCAAAGCCCTGGTGCTGGTACTGACGGCGGTCTTTTTCGCGTGGCAGCTTGCAAGCGGCGCGCTGTTCGAGCAGCTTGGCGGAGGCTTCGGATGGGCTGCCCTCCCGTCGATTGCGCTGCTCATCCTGATGGCAGGCTCCTACCGGCTGGGCGCAGGTGAGGAACCGCCGGAGCCTTCGCAGGAAGCGCAAGCGCCGGTCTGGCCGGTGCTGCTCATGGCGCTGCCGCTTCTGGCGAGCCTTGCTCTGCCTCTGCATGCGCATGGGGAGCATGGCACGAGCGCTTCGCTGCTGCTCGACGGCACGCTCGGAGGCGGGGCGCGCGTATCCGGCGTGCTGTATCTCGCGCCCGCGGACGCCGACGCACCGGGTCTGTGGCTGGCCCCGGCGGATGGCGGCGAGCCGCGCGAGGTCTTCTCCCCGGAGCGCGGCGTACTGGACTACGCGCCCGCGCCGGATGGCAGGCGTGTGGCGGCCACCGTGCCGGGGACGGAGGGCGGCGAGGACATCTGGCTGGTGGACGTGCTCGGGCGCGTGTCGCAGCCGCTCACGGACTGTGCGCCCGATGCCTGCCGCAGCCCGGCGTGGTCTGCCGACGGCAGCCTGCTGGCATACGAGCGTGTCGAGCGCGGCGCGGAGACGGGCCGCATCTGGCTGCTCGACCTGCAGACGGGCGAAACCGCGCCGGTCTACGAGGACCCGCAGATCGCGGGAAGTGATCCGCAGTTCAGCCGTGAGGGGAGCCGCCTCGCGTTTGTCGACAGCAGCGCCGGTGCGATCCGCGTGGTGGACCTGGAGCAGGGCGGCGCAACGCTCGTCCCGACCCAACTACGCGAGGTGGGGTCGCTCTCGCCGGATGGCAGCGCCCTGGTGTATGCCGATATCCGCGCGGTGGGCCGCCAGTACTTCTCGCAGTTGTGGCTGGCGACGCTCGGCGAGGGGGGGGAGCTGCGCAGCCTGCTTGACGATCCGCAGGAGGAGATCGCGCCGGCGTGGTCGCCTGATGGCCGGTGGATCGTCTACGGCAGCCGGCGGCTCGACCGGGCCGAGGGGATGGCGATCCAGATGATGCTGTACGACGTTGAAACCGGCGAGGTGCAGCAGGTGACGAGTGGCGATGAGTATAATCAGACTGTCTTCAGTTGGGATGCGTCGGGCAGCCGCGTGCTCGTGCAACGGTTCCGGCTCGACGAGATGGTCGCTGCGCCGGAGCTGTGGGTGTACGACCTGGCGACCGGCGAGATGACCCTGCTCGTCGAGAACGCCTTTGACGGGGCGTGGCTACCGTAGCCGCCCCGCTGGAGCGCAACGTAAAGGAGGGGAAACCGGTGAGTTCTGATCCGCAGGGCGGTATGCCCAACAGCAAGCGCCGGGTGCTGCCGCTTGGCCTGCTGATGATCGTTGTGGCTGGGCTGTTCGTCGGTGTGGTCGCGGCGGCCCTGATCATTTTCGAGCCGTTCAGCCCGCAGCGCACCGCAGGCGGCAGGGTGCCGACCACCGTGCCGCAGGCGGTTATGGTCGGCGAGAGGGCCCCGGATTTCACCGCCGAAACGGCGAGCGGCGAAACGATCCGCCTGAGGGACCTGCGCGGGCGGCCCGTCGTCCTGAACTTCTGGGCGACGTGGTGTGCGCCGTGCCGTGTGGAGATGCCCGCACTCCAGAGTGCGAGCCAGCGCTATGAAGAATCCGGCCTGACCATTCTGGCGATCAACGCGATGGAGCCGGTCGATCGCGTCAACGAGTTTATGGACGAGCTTGGGCTGACCTTCCCCGCTGTGCTTGACCCGGAGGGCGAGATCCTCGATCTATACGAGGTGCGGGTGTTCCCGACTACCATCGTCATCGACGCCGAGGGGCGCGTGCACGCCCGGCACTTTGGCCCGCTGACCGACGAGCAGATCGATGAGTATATGAGCGCGGTCGCAGCCCCGCTTGAGGGCGGCTGATCCGCCCCCGCGCACGCCGACTTCGCTCCCGACCCTGCTCATTGCTGTCGCAAACGCTGTGCGTTTCCAGTACAATAGTCTGCACTCAGGACACACAGATATGTCACAGGCTAATTCAGAAGCCTGAAAGGGTGCGCATGCCCGGCCCGGAGCCTTTCGCCGATATCCCTGACGAGCCTCTCCTGAACATCAAAGCTGTGTCGCAGTCCACGAACATCGAGCCTGTGACGCTGCGCGCGTGGGAGCGGCGCTACGGCGTACCGAAGCCGGCCCGCTCCGAGCAGGGCTACCGGCTGTATTCGGAGCGCGACGTTGCCATCCTGCGCTGGCTCAAGAGCAAGGTGGATGCCGGGGTCAAGATCAAGCAGGCGGTGGCGATGCTCCGCACCCAGGCCCCACAGTCGCTGCCGCACACGTCCCCCCTGCGCGCCATCCCGAGCGAGAGCACCAACCTCGAAGCGATGGCGGAGAACATGCTCGACGCGGCGCACGAGTTCGACGCCGCGCGCGTGCAGCAGATCATTTCGCAGGCGTTCGCGCTTTTCCCGGTCGAGGATGTCTGCCTTGATCTGCTGCTGCCGGTGCTGCAGGAGGTCGGGCACGAATGGCGCACCGGGGCGGCCAGCCTGCACGTCGAGCACTTCCTGACCAACCTGATCCGGCAGCAGGTTCTGGCTCTCGACGCAGCCATGCCGCTGCCCTCGCGCCGGGGAAAGGTCGTTGCCGGGTGCGCACCGGGCGATCTGCACGAGATGGGCGTGCTGATCCTCGCAATGATCCTGCGGCGGCGCGGCTGGGAGGTCGTCTATCTGGGGCAGGCGGTGGGAACCGACCGGCTGGAAGACGCGCTGGAGGCCATTCAGCCGGACGTGGTCGTGATGGCATCGAGCGCGCTCGAGTCGTTGGGCGATCTGCCCGAAGCCGCGAGGATTGCCAGCCGGGCAGACAGCGTTGCCGGTCGATTCGTGTTCGGCGGGACGCTGTTTTCTAGCGTGCCGTCGCTTGCCGACCGGGTGCCGGGTATCTACGGGGGTGACACGCTGGTTGAAGCCGTGCAGCGCATCGACGGACTGCTGTCCGGTTCGTGGCAGCCTGCGCCCAACGAGCCGCGCCCCGTGCCCGATGCCCTCGCCAGCGCGTACGAGGTGGTGCACCGCTCCGCCGTGCCGCTTTCCGAGCACCTCGCGGGGATGCTGGTCGAGTTTGGCGGGGACCGCATCACACCACGCACGGCGGAAGCCATCGCAGCGGAGGCGGTCAACGCCCTGCTGGCGGCCCTCCGGCTGGGCACAACCGCTGTGCTGGAGGCCCCGGAATATCTCATCAGGCCGTCACTCCGCGAGTACGGCATCGGCGCCGAGCAGATCGGCGGGTTGTTTGAATACTTTGCCGGGGCGGACATGATGCCCATCCTCGCGGATTATCTGGCGCGTCTCTAGGCCGCGTCGAGCTGTATGGGTCTCTTGCGCTGATCCGCTTCCGCTGTTACCATCGTAGCCGTTTGCCTTGGACTTATGTTTCCCGGCGCTGCGGGCAGGCCACCCGAGCGCCTTCGCTTATCAGAGGATCACCGGCCATGCTGGACTTCCCCCGAGACAGTTACGACAGCCTTGACATCCAGGTACTCACCAATCTGCTGTGTGACCCCGCTCAAAAAGTCGATGTGCATCTGCGGGCGCTCAATGCGCTGACCCGCGTCAATTCGGATGAGCGCCGCACCCGTCTGATTCTCGTCATGAACGAGATGATGAAACACCCGGCACAGTATGACAGCGAGGTCCAACTGGCGCTCGTTGAGGCGCTGGCGACCGATCCGCACCCCGCCGCAACCGCCGCCATGCTCCAGATCCTGCCCGACGTGCTGGCGGGGGGGATGGCTAACCACAATACGCTTCCGAGCGACTTCCGCGAGTACTACTATCAAGCGCTGGCGACGCGCAGCCGTGAAGGCGACCTCGAAGTCTGGCGGGAAGCGCTGCCGCAGCTTTCGCCGCAGTCGCTTGTGGCACTGCTGCTTGACCCGGTCGGCCAGCCGCTCGTTGATGCCATCGAGCCGCTTGAACTGCTCTCCCGCTTCGACGAGCCGGAGCGCAGCCGTGCGCTCGTCTCCGTGATCGTCGGCCTGACCTATGCCCCTGCCGCCAACCCGCGCACGCTTGAACGCGCCGTCGAGCTGCTGCAGCACAGCGACGCTGAGCGCCTCGCGTCCTGCGTGGAGGTGCTGGAGGAGCGCTGGAGCCGGGCTCGCCGCAACAAGCGGGCGGACGTCGCCGCGAAGCTTGAGACGGCGCTGGCCAAGCTCGATACGCGCCCCCGCACGCGCACCGAGAAGCTGCGCGGTCGCCGCCCCTGGGCCTCCTGAGCGAGCAAAACGTCACAACCTCACTCCCGGTTGCGCCGCCGCCCGATCCATTTTCGGTCAGCGGTGGTATAATGGGGGCGCGCTGCGCCGGAGGCGGCGCCTTTGCTGCCGCCCGGAAGCTGTTTTGAGCAGAACACGACACACCAGGCGGGAATACATGAACAAACGCGAACGACTTCAGGCAGCCATTCAGGGTCAGCAGGTGGACCGGGTGCCGGTTGCGCTCTGGCGGCACTTTCCGGGCGACGATCAGCGGGCAGAAGACCTCGCCAGGGCGCACATCGAGTTCCAGAAGACGTATGATTGGGATTTCGTCAAAGTGTCACCCGCCAGCAGCTTCTGCATCCGTGACTGGGGTGTCGAGGACCGCTGGGAGGGCAACATAGAGGGGACCCGGCGCTACGTCCGCCGCATTATCGAGACGCCCGACGACTGGCTCAGCCTGAGGGTGCTCGACCCGGAGGAAGGCTCGCTTGGCGAGCAACTCCGGTGCCTGGAGATACTTCAGCAGGAGTTTGGCACCGAAACGCCCTACATCCAGACGATATTCAGCCCGCTTGCGCAGTTGAAGAACATCGCCGGGCAGGAAACACTGACGCTGCACATGCGCCAGAATGCCGGGCAGATCCACCACGCACTGCAAACCGTCGCCGACACGACGGTGCGTTTCATCAACGCCGCCAAGAAGCGCGGTATCGCGGGCATCTTCTACGCGGTGCAGCACGCCACCTATCGCCTGATGAGCGAGGCGGAGTACCAGGTGTTTGGCCGCCCTTACGATCTCCAGGTATTAAGCGCCATCAGCGACTTGTGGCTCAATGTGCTGCATCTGCACGGTTCGCACGGCATGTTCCACCTGATCTCCGATTATCCGGTGCAGATCGTCAACTGGCATGACCGCGAGTCACGCCCCAGTGTGGCGGAGGGCCTGCGGCGCATCCGGGGGGCAGCGCTGGCGGGCGTAGACCGCGACGTGCTGCACATGGACGACCCCGAACTCGCGCTGGAGCAGGCCCGCGACGCCTTCGAGCAGTCCGGCGGGCTCCGCTGGATGCTGGGCACCGGCTGCGTGATCCTTGTGACGACACCGAGCGGCAACATCCACAAGCTGCGGGCGCTCGCTGAGGAGCTAAAGCCCGAGTAAACCCTGCTCCGTTATCGAAAACACCCCGCCGGGCAAGACGGGGTGGTTTTGATTCGTGAAGATGAGGGGGAAGTGCTACGGCTGCGTTTCCTCGACCGGGCTGCCCCCGGCAGGCGGTGCGATGTCGAAGCGGCGCAACGTGCCGGTTTCGGCGTCCGTCACGTAGACCTCGCCCTCCGCACCGACCGCGATACCGCCGGCAATGCCGACGGTCGGCAGGTCGCCAAAGCTGTAGCGGAAGGTCCCCTCGCTGTCAAACACGACGACGCGTGAACCCTCCGGGTCGGTCACGTAAACGCTGCCCGCCTCGTCCACGTCGAGGTAGGGGCGCTCGTTCGTTTGCGCAAACCAGCCCTCGAACGGCCACTGCCGCACGAAGACGCCCTCCGGCGTGAACACCTGGATGCGCTGGTTCCATGTATCGGCCACGTACAGGTTGCCGTCCGGCCCAAAGGCGAGGCCAACCGGTTCCTCAAGCTGGCCCTCCAGCACACCCCCGCCGCCGATCTGCCGCAGGAAGTCGCCATCGAACTGGTACACCATGATGCGCTTGTTGCCGGTATCGGCGACATAGACGCGATCCTCGTTGTCCACGGCGATGGCACGCGGCCCCCAGAAGGCCATGGTGTTGTCGGTCAGCGCGCCCTCGAAGCCCCACGCCCGCACGAACTGGCCCGTCTGGTCGAAGACCACCACGCGGTGATTCCACGTATCAGCCACGTAGACCATGCCATTTGCATCGACGGCGACGCCCCAGGGCTCGTTGAGCGCGTCCTCAGGCGCTCCGGGCTCGTTGGCAACACCGTAGCTGCCCATCGTGCGGACGAGGCTGCCGTCCGCGTCGAGCACGGCGATACGGTGGTTCTGGCTGTCCGCCACGTAGAACAGGCCGTCAGGGCCGATTGCCACGCCATGCGGGCGGTTCAGCACGCCCTGCCCGAGCACGGCACTCGGTGCGATCTCCAGCACGTTTTCCGCGTAGGGGTCGATGGCCTCAGCAATCTCGCTTGCCGCGACGCCGTAATCCCACACCTGCGCGAAGATATCCTTGCGGATGTAGACACGCATCCGGTCGGGGACGGGCCACTCGCTCAGCTTGAAGCTGGGGCGATTGCCGCCCCGGTAATCGGCGACGGCGTCGGCGTAAGCCTCATAGTCGCGCTTGGCGAAGATCTCCCACAGGCCGCGCTGGAGATCCGGGTCGCGCAGCACATCCTTGAGCATCGAAACCATGGCGGCAGGCTGTTCATAGCCGAAGTAGTCCTGCATCGGCCACCACATGCGGATGTACTCGAACTGGTAGTAGCGGTCGCCGGTGATGGCCTCGATCTGCGGCCACTTGTCCGCCCCGGCGAGGATGACCGGCGCGTCGCCGATCATCCCGCGTGATGCCTCCTCGCCATAGTAGATTGCGTTGTAGTAGTCGCGTAGATACCACGAGTACGGCCACGATACGCGGTTATCATAGGCGACGCGCAGGCCGAGCCCGTCCGTCGTCTTGAGCGAGATCTCCTCAATCTGCTCCATCACGTCCTTGACCGCGCCCGACGAGTGTGCGTAGACGAGGAACTCGGTCGCATCGTCGTAGTTGATGTATGCCGCCCGCCATGAAGCCTGTGCGGTCATGAAGGTCAGCCAGCCGACGGCGAACAGCGCGACGAGTCGCCAGAACGTCGCCGCGCCGACGCGCCCGACGTGGTGCAGCACGCCGCTCAGCACACCGACGGTCACCAGCACCGCCGCCAGCCACGTGCCGGTCGCGGCGAGGTCGTTAATGGTCTGCCCGGCGAGCACCCCCTGCTGGTAGGATTCGGGGATGATGGTGTTGCACAGCGGATTTGCCTCCCACAGCCCGCAGACGGGCGCAATGGCCCGCAGCAGGGCCACCGCCAGCACGGGGATCAGCACGAACAGCACCCAGCCGTTATCCCGCCAGATTCGCCGCCACGGGATGCTGGTCAGCAGTTGCCCCGTCACCCAGCCTGCCAGCAGGATCATCGGCGTGGTGAGATGGGTGGTCAGCCAGGGCATCTTTTCCCCGGCGATACTGTAGGCCAGGAAGTTCATCACGGCCCAGTAGCCGACGAAGAGCAATACCGGGAAGCTGATGGGCGCTGCCGGGTCGAGGGACTGGCGGGGTGGGGCGCTCACAACCCCCGGATCGCTGCCGTCCGTCTCGGCGGTTGCCGCTGCGGTTGCCTCTGCACGCCGGGGACGCAGCCAGCGCCGCAGCCCGAGCGCGCCCGCCGCAACGGAGAGGATCAGCGGCAGGAACTCGTACAGCGGCACCATGACCATGATGTAGTAGTACCAGGGCTGGTTGCCGCGCTTCACGCCCTGCTGCTCCAGCCAGTAGCCGAGCGATCCGATCAGTCCGGTGCCGATGCCGCTGCCGTTGGTGAACATCGTTGTGAAGAAGAAGATGAAAAACAGCCAGTACGGCCCGCCGATGGCCCACCAGCGGCTGGTGGACAGCGCACTCAGCCAGTCGAGCAGGTCAGGCTCGACGGTGACGGTGTTCGTCTGCGGGTCGTAGTGGCCCGGCAGCCCGGCGATCTCCTCGTCAGTGGGGCGAGCGGGCAGCCGTATCTGGCGGCGCTGCGGCGGGGTCATGAAGTAGGTCAACCCGATCAGCGCCGCTATCAGAAATATCGGCACGGTGAACATCATCGCCGCACGCACGCCTTGCGGCGAGGAGTCCATCGGGTTGTAGCCGGCAAAATGGAGCAGGAACGGCGTGAGCGAGGGCAGGATCAGCGTGCCCATGACCATCGCCACGTCCAGCTCAGGGAAGTCCCGCAGACGTCGCCACTGGCCGATCATGACTGAGGCCATTGCCGCGACGAGCGCCAGCCCCAGCGCCGCAACCAGCACGAGCGCAAGCGGCGAGAGCGACGTGGTCGGCGCGCCGAGGTTGGTGGGCGCGCTGGGGTCGGCCAGGGGGGCGGTGCCTGTCTCTGCCCCGCCGGGCAGTATGCCTCCCTCGCCCTGTGCCGTCTGTATGACGCCGAGCGCAAGCCCCAGCAGGAGCACGGCGATCAGCGCGCCGGCGAACACGCGCCGCCACAGCGGATTCTCCCAGCGCACATCGAGCAGCCGCGCGATGAAGTACAGCGTCAGGAAGCTGCCGAAGATCGCGATGTAGATGAAGGACACTTCCTTCGAGGCGTATAGGATAGCCTGCCCGATGGCCAGCGCGATCAGGTAGCGGAAGCTGCGCCCCTCGATGTAGCGCCAGGCCGACACAGCCATGATCAGCGCGCCGAAGATCGCGGGCATGTCGTGCCGGATGTAGCGCGAGTAGTATAGGATGAGCGGCGAGATCAGGAAGAAGAACGACGCGGCGAGCGCGCCGACCTTACCCAGCCATTTCCGCATGAGCACGGGCATCATCACGACGATGATGCCGACCACCGCCGGGTAGATGCGCGAGGTGAAGTCGGTATCGCCAAAGAGCAGGTAGCTCAGTGCCGTCATGTGGAACAGCAGTGGCCCGTGCATGAGCGGCGTATGCGAGAAGCCCTCGCCCCGGTACAGGTTCCACGAGTAGCGGGTGTGCAGGCTTTCGTCATGGCTCATCACCCGCACGCCGAGGTCCCAGAAGCGGGTCAGCACGGCGAGGATAAAAATCACGGTGTAGGCAATCACCTCGCCGTTAATGGTAAGCAGGCGCGTGAGTTCGTACTCCAGCCTGTCCCAGCGCCCGGCGAGCGGCGCGGCTCCGGTTGTGGTCGTGTCTTCCCGTACAGTCATAACGTCGCTGTGTTCCTCTAACGCTTCGTGTCAACAGTCATGTCGCTGCCCTCAAGGCCGGGGCGTGCGGCCCATGTCCTGTGGGAGCAGCTTAGCCGTCGCGCGTTGGCGCGTATGGCGCCGGCGTGATCGCTGCCCAGTGTTCGTGTGGCGATGTCGCCATCAGAGCGAGGCTTTCCGTTGCCTCGTGGGCGGGTGCGCTCACGGTCATTACCAGCGCAGGCGGCGCAAGTGTCGTGTTGAGCGCCGGTGACGCGGCTGTGCTGCCTGCGTGTGCCGGCAGCGCCCTCTGCCCGCCGGCCAGCACCGGCACGACGAGCAGCAGCAGGGTCAGCAGGACCGGGGCGAGCGCCGCCCGTGCCCCGCTGTGCGTCCTGCGCACCGGCGCGGTGCGGATCGCCTGCCACCACGAGTCGATTTCCTTTGCCTTCGGTCTGGCGCTGCCGAGGGCCAGCCGCAGGTCGCTCGCGACTCGCTCGTAGCGGCTCAGCCGTTCGCGGCAGGCCGCGCACTCCGCGAGATGCCGCCGCACACGCGCCGCCTTCCGCGCCGTGAGTTGCCCGCTGGTATATGCCGCCAGCAGGTGCTCGACGTGACGGCTCAGCAGGCCGTTTACAGCCCTATTCATAGCCCCACACCCCTTCAAACAGCACGTCGCGCTGCTCCTCCAGCAGGTGGTAGAGCGCCTCGTGGGCCAGCCGCACGCGCGACTCGACGGTCTTTTGCGGGCAGTCGAGCACGTCCGCCATCTCACGGTACGTCAGCCCGTCGAAATAGCGCAGCACGATCGCCTCGCGCAGCTTAGGCGAAAGCTGGCGCAGCGCCGCCACGACTGCGTCCCGCACGCCCGTCCGCTCGGCGGCGCTCTCCGGGCGCGGGCCGCCGCCTGCCACCCGCTCGGCCAGCTCGCCGAAGGCGAGGGTCGGCAGCCAGCGGCGTCGGCGCTTGTTGCGGCAGCGGCTCATCGCAATGGTGTAGAGCCACGTCCTGAAACTGCCGCGTGCCGGGTCGTAGCCGTGCAGGTTGCGGAAGGCGTACATAAAGGTGTCCTGCACGACTTCCTCTGCGTCCTGCTCGTGGAGCAGCACGCCATACGACAGCCGGTATAGCGCGCCGACGAAGTGGCGGTAGATAGCCTCAAAGGCCGCCTCGTCGCCTGCCAGAGCGCGGTCGATCAGCGCGGGTATGGGGTCGTCGGCGTGCGGTCGGTCTGACATAGGCCTGCGCGTACCTCTCCTCGGAAAAACGCACCCTATTATACACGCTCGCCAGGGCGATTCCTCACGGCTGGGCAGGCTCGCCGCCTGCCGGTACGAGCCGGTAGACATCCTCCCGCACCCACAGGATGGCCCGCATCTGCGTGGGCTCGACCGGCGTGGTGCGGTAGATCAACCAGCGTAGTGCATCGCTGAACGAGAGATTGCGCGGTTGCCACCTCGCCTCGATGACGAAATCCTGCCCGACGTAGCTGGAGCCCAGCGCTGGGTCCACCCCCTCGACGGGCGTCACGACCAGTTCAGCCGACACGGTAGGGTCAACGCGCGAGACGAGCGTCAGGTCGTCAAAGTCGCGCAGCGCCCAGGCGAGGGCGCTGCCCGGCTCCGCCTGCACGGTGACGCTCGCCGCGTGCTCGTGCCCGGCGGTGAAGTCGCTGATCTCCTCGGCGGTCTGCACGAGGCGGGTCAGCCCGGCCTGCGCGGGCGCTGCGTTGAGCGGCTCGGCGGGGCTGTCCGGGCGAAAGAACGCCAGCGCGCCGCTCTGCCCCACCGCGATCATCCCGGCGAGCACCAGCCCGGCGAGGCCCGTGCTGTGCCAGGCCAGCCGGGGCTGCCACAGGCTCGCCGCGCTGAACCACAGGATGACGAGCAGCGCCGCCCACAGCCCCACGAGCAGCAGGTCAACCGGTAGGCTGACGGCAGCCGTGCCGCTCGGCGGGATGGGCAGCACGCGCGGCGCGGTGAGGTAGTGCGTCAGGCTGGCGAAGCTCATCGCGACCAGTGCAAGGATGGCGAGCGCGAAGCCAAACAGTGCCGAGCGCGGCGCGTCGTCCTCCCACGCGAACAGGTCGCGCACGGCGAGCGCCGCCAGCCCCGCCAGCGGCACGACCGCCCACAGCGCGTGCTCCGGCGCTGCGCCCCGGTACACGATGGTCAGCAGCGTGGCAGCGATGGCCCACCCCGCCAGCACGCGCTGCCAGGGCAGGGGGGACTGCGTGGTTCGCCACGCGCCGATAAACCCGAAGATCACCAGCCCTGGATCATAGACCAGCAATGCAATGATCGGCGAGACGCCGGGCGCGTCCTCAACGAAGCCCGTGAGGAAGCGGCCAAGCTGATCGGCGCCCGCGCCTAGCCCGCGCGGCGCGGCGAAGAACAGCGTCGCGAGCAGTACAAATGCCCCGGCAAATGTGGCGGCGAAGGTACCCCAGGGCACCCGGCCCGCCGCCGCCCGCAGCGCATTCCGCGTGAGCAGGTCTTCCTCGTCGGTGATGAACGCAAACACCCCGCCCGCGAGCAGCGCAAGCGCGACGGCAAACGCCCCGTGATCGGCGAGCCATGCGGCGGCAAGCGCCGCGCCTGTGACCACCGCGTAGCGGCGCGACCGCCCCGCGAGCAGGTTACGCGTGGCCGCCAGCGCGACGAGCAACGCGAGCATTGCCAGCGTCACCCCGTTCAGGCGGCGGGATGCGCCGACGGCGACCGGCGAGATCGCCAGCCACGTGGCGGCGATCAGTGCGCCGGAGCGGCCAAGCTCCCGCCGGAACAGCCCCGGCGTGAGCGCCAGCCCAACGCCTGCCAGCATCGAGACGAGGCGGGCGGCGGCGTCCGTCGCGCCGAACAGCGCCATCGACAGGGCCGTCCCGGCGAAGGCGAGCGGGCTGTGGATGGCGCGTGAGTTGAATATCCCGTCCTCTACGAAGCGCAGCGCGGCAAGCGCCTGCCCCGCCTCGCCCGTGCTGAGCGGTGCGTGCCCTAGCTGCACGGCGCGCAGGAGCAGCGCGACGAGGGCAACCAGCCCGTAAGCGAGGGGTTCAACGCGGATCGTCGTGCGCCAGCCTGCGACGCTTGCGAGGCGGCTGGTGGATGTACTGGCCATCAGAATTCCTCCTCGATGCGCGGTTGGTCGGCACGGTAGATGGTCACGCCGTTTGCCTGGTACACGGGCGTGAGGAAACGGTCGAACTTGGCGATGCCTGCCGGCGAGGCGAAGGACGGGTCGCGCTCCAGCGAGCCCACGAACACGTACGTCACGCCGTACTGCTCAAGAAGCTCCTGTGCGCGGCGAGGGCTCTGCGTGTTGTAAATCTCGCGGATGTCCTGCTCGCGCGTGCCCGCGAACTCGTCGTAGCGATCGCCGCGCCACTGGCGCTCGTGGTTGGCCCAGCCGAGCAGCGTCGGCAGGCCGGTGGTGCTGGCAACGCGCCCATAATCCGAGTACGCTCCGCCAACCGCCTCCAGCACGATAGCGTCGGGCTCGGCGTTGGCCCGCAGCCACTCGATGGCGGCATAATCGCCGGGGCGCTCGCGCCGGATGTAGTCGATGCCGTCGAGCGTTGGCGGTGCGCTTGACTCTGCCGCCTTGCTGGGGATGGCAAGCGCCGGGTAGACCATCCCCACGAGCACGAGGAGCGCCAGCAGCCCGCCGAGCGCGACCTGCACGGCTCGCCCGCGCTGTGTCAGCAGGACGTGCGCGGCGTATGCCCCGGCCACCGCCCACAGCACCCACGCCGCATAATAGAACTTGAAGATCGTGTTGAGCCGCTGCCCGAAGTTGTCACGCAGGTACACGAACTCCGAGCCGAGCGTGAGCATTGCACCGGTGACGACGAGCAGCAGGGCGAAGCCGGTCGCCGCGCTGATGGGCGGTGCGGGCGGCTCGTCCTCGGAGGCGGGCGGGCGCGGCAGCAGCCCGGCCAGTGTCGTGACGATCAGCGCGGTGAGCAGCAGCGGCGTGAGCGGGTGCGCCAGCCGGTGTTGCAGCACGCGCACCATCATATTGCCGTCGCTCCCGCCGAACGCGCTGGTGGCAAAGGCTGCGATGCCCGGGTCGGCGCGCATGGCGACCGCGCCGAGCATCATCATCAGGGCGATAAGCGTCAGCAGCAGGCCCACGCCGAGCATTGTCGCAAGAGACCAGTCGGCGCGGCGGGCGCGCGTCTGCCGGAGGGCGGTATCAGCCGCCAGCGCGATAGCGAGCACCAGCAGCGGGCCGAACATCACAAAGAACTGGTGCAGGCGCGTCGGGAAGAGGGCGTTGGGCAGGATGCCGCCTGCCTGCGAACTGAAGCTGATCAGCCAGGGCAGGTAAGCCAGCAGGCCCGCCACCCCGACCCCCGCGCCTCGCAGCAGTGGGCGGGTGAGGTCCGCGCTCTCGAACCAGCCGCGCTGCCGGATGTTCCGGATGGCCATCGCGCCGACCAGCACGAACAGGTAAATCGGCAAATCCCACGTGTTGAGAAAAGCCAGCCCGCCAAAGGCCAGCACGTACAGCACAGCCTGCGCCGTGCGGAAGCGCCCGGCCTGCGGCTCGCGCTCGGTGAGCACGTTGAAGGCGAACATCAGCGCCAGCAGCCCGAACGGCAGCGCCAGCACGTGCGGGTGCATGTCGCCCAGCAGGAAGCTGAAGAACGGGAACTCGTCGATAGGCTGGAGCCCGATGGACTCGCCCGCCGGGGTACGGTCGTGGATCACGCGGGAGGCGCGCCACCACCACCAGCCCTGCGACGGGCCGGGCAGCCGGGGCGTGCCGCCCGTTGGGGCGCTCAGGCCGTTGATGTCGAGCCACGCGTACAGCCGCCCGCCAAACGGGGCGACGTTCAGCGAGCGCAGCAACTCAAATAGACCTTCAAGGTTGCCCATCACCGCGACGAAGAGCGGGCCGAGCAGCGCCCACAGCGCCGCCGGGCCGGGCGGTGCGTCCGGCTCTGTCTCGCGGCGGTGCACGGCGATCAGGTTGTAGGCCGCCCCGTACGCGCCGATGAGCGTCAGCGCGAACAATAGCGCAATGCCGAGGTTAAAGGCGACGCCCGTCGCCGTACCCGCGAGGTCCGCCAGCAGCGCGATCATCACATAGCCGAAGTAGTAGTAACTGATGGCATAGCCTGCCAGCCACGGGTCGCGCGGGGGGAAGGCTGGGCTGAGGCGCACGCCGTTCAGGAAGGCCAACTCCATCGGCTTCTCGGTGAAACGGATCTCCGGGGTGTGGGCGCGGAAGAGCACCCAGCCGAAAAAGCCGGCAAGGAACAGAGCCTCCGCGATGAGCAGCACGCGCCGGTTCGCGCCGAGCCATGCCATCCGCTCCTCGCGCTGCGTTCCTCCGTGATGGAGCCACCACGCCCCGGCGACGACGATCAGCGTGGCGAACAGCACCCCGCCGAGCGAGTTGTTCAGCAGGCCGAGCACGCCGAGCAGCCAGTACACATAGCCGACGAGCAGCAGGCCGAGCGCCCGGCTTGCCGTGTAGCCGCGGTCGGGCAGGCCAGGCAGCAGACGGAAGGCCAGCGGCCAGATCAGCCAGCCGAGCGCGGTGACGAGGATATACCAGCCGAGCACGGAGAAGATCTGCCCCATCATGATTCTGCGCTCTGCGCCTCCCTTACGCGGTAGATCGCCGTGCCCTCGCCCTCGTAGGCCAGATCCAGCAAGCCGTCGGCGGCCATTGCTTCGAACTTTGCCAGCCCGGCGGGGTCGTAATAGGCGCGCTCCAACTCGCCGACGACGATTAGTTCAACGCCGTACCGGCGCAGTAGCTCCTGTGCCCGTGCGAGATCAGTGGTGTTGTATATCTCGTTCACGTCGGCGATGCGCTGCCACACGTCCTGCTGCTGCCAGCCGCGCTGCTGGCGCTGGTGCCAGTTCCAGCCGATGACAGAAGGCAGGCCGGTGTACACGCTCACCCGGTTGCCCCACAGGTATTCACGCCATGAGAGCCCCTCCAGCATGACCGGGTGGCCCTCGACGTGGGTTTGCAGCCAGCGGATCGCCTCGTAATCGCCGCGCAGGCTGAACGTCGCGCCGTTCTCCGCCCACTCGACGGTCGGCATGTAGGCCATGCCGTCGAGGGTCACCGGCGCATTGGGGTTCCAGCGGTCGGCGACCTTGGCCCGCGTGGCGGTAAGCGTGTAGAGCCCGGCCAGCGCGACAAGCCCCGCGAGCACAAGCAGCCACGCCGCGCGCAGGAGGCCGCGCCCGGCGCGCAGGGCGGGTAGCAGCCACGCGAGCGATACTCCGGCGACGATCGCCAACAGCAGCCACACCTGCAGGTAGAACTTGAACACCGTGTTCATCCGGCTCAGGTCCCCGGCGAGCACGACGACCTCGACGAGCAGCGTCAGTGAAAGCGCCGCCAGCAGCAGGACGAGCACGAACCGCGTTTGAACTGCCTGCCCATGCCGCAGGAAGAGCGCCAGCGCCGCAGCGAGTAGCGGCAGCGCCGCCGCCGCAACCGGGGTGACGCGAGTCGCCGCGAATGCGGTCAGCGCGATGAGCGCCCCGCCGCCGAGCAGGATCAGCATGGTATGCCGCCGGTTGAGCCGCCCGCCGAGCCAGCGCCACAGTTCCAGCACGAGCCACTAGGCGATGATGAACAGGAACAGCCCGTGAATGTCGAGGTAAGCCCACAGCGGCGTCCGCGAGCCTTCCCACGGCAGGATCTGGTCGTAGCCGAGGCGGTACGTCTGGATGTACGGCAGGTACAGCAGGGCGGTCGCCCCGGCGAAGAGCGCGATCAGCCCACCGGCGATGAGCAGCGACAGCCAGTGTGTGAGCATGCTGCCTTCCGCACGGGTTACGGCGAGGCCGACCCCGTAGCCGAGCAGCAGGCCAAGCGCCGCCCCGCCCCCGGCGATCGGCAGCGCTGTCGGTGTCCCCGCGGCGAGGGCGAACCCCGCCCCGCCACCGAGGATCGCGCCCAGCCCGCCAATGGCGAGTGCGGGCAGGGCCGCTTCGTCGTCCCGCCAGACCAGTACCGCAACCGCAATCGCGGCGGCGGCGAGCGCCAGGTATGTCGGATAGTCCCATGTGTTCGTCGGGCGGAGCGCGCCAACGACCAGCGCGCCCATAAAGCCAGCCAGCAGCACGCGCAGCGGGCGCAGGCCATCGGCGAGCCTTGCGCCGCGCACCGTGCCGATGGCCCAGCCGAGCGCGGTGAGCGTCAGCGGCATGGCGATCATATGGGCGTGCAGGTCGGCATATAGGAAGGTAAAGAACGGGAACTCCGTAATGGGCTGGACCTCGGTCGCCGCGCCATCCGACCCGATCGGCACGGGGATCACACGGGTGGCATTCCAGTACCACTCGCCGACACCGACTGGCAGCAGCCGCCCCTCGCTCAGGGTGATGCGCAACCCGCGCCACACCTCGTCAAGTGGCGGCAGCAGGTCGAAGGCCCAGCGCGGCGCGCCGTACGCCAGTTCGGCAAGGCCCCACAGCAGCGTGCGGATCTGGTCGAGGTTGCCGAGGATGATGGCAAGCAGTACGGCTGCCCCCCCGGCGATATAGGGCTGCCATCCTGCCACGTAAGGCTTCCAGCCGGGCGTGTCAAGGCGCGGATCGAGCGGCGCGACGAGGTTGAACGCCGCCGAGAAGGCCGCGCCGCCGGTCAGCGCGAACAGCGTCGGCAGGACGAGGTTGTAGCCGACAGTGGTCGGCACGCCGAGCAGCTTGAGCGGCAGCCCGACGATCACAAAGCCGAAGTAGTAATAGTTGATCGTCTCGCCCGCAAACCACGGGTCGTAAGGCGGGAAGCTCTCCGAGCGCAGCACCGCGTTCAGGTAAGCGAGGTCCATCGGCTTCTCGCCGCCGTAGGCCGGGTGCCACAGGTCCGGGTTGCCGAGGCGGATGAGTACGAATAGCAGGAACAGCGTCGCCAACCCTGCCTCGACGATCAGCAGGTGGCGGCGATTCTCGCGCAGCCACGCGGCGAACGCCTCGCGGCGCGGCCCGATCAGCGCGAGCGAGCCTGCTGCCAGCGCGGCAAGCGCCAGCAGCATCGTGCCCCGCGCCCAGGGCAGGGCGTTCACGCTGGCGAGCAGCCACGCCAGCCACGCGGCAAACAGCAGCCCGACCACCCGCGCGAGCGGGTAGCCCCGGTCGGGCAGGCCGGGCAGCAGCGCCCACAGCGCCGGGAAGGCCAGCCAGCCCACCGCGCCGATTGCCAGCCACCACGCCACCACGCCGAGCGGCTGTGCGCTGGCAAAGAGGTTCCAGCGCGGCGCGGCGCTCCCGCCGGAGCCGGTTTGCGCGCCGGAGGAGGTCAGCACGGGCCGGTCGGGGTGGCGCGGCTCCGGCAGGGGCAGGTCGCGCGGGCGCTCCCTGGCATCGCGGGCGATGAGGTAGTGCGCAGCCTCCTCGATGTTGGCGCTGTTGAGGATCTCAGCGGTGCGGGCCGGGCTGTAGGCCTCCGTCTTGCGCCAGACCATCACGCGCGGGTGGTCGTAGACGGTCCACGCCTCCTCGGCACTCAGGTCGTTAAACGTGATCGGCCCCAGCGTGGGCGGCGAGGTGAAGTCCGCCACAAGCTCGAAGCCAAGCTCGCCGGAGAACAGCGCCTCGTAATAGGCAAGCGACATCGGCCAGCGCTCCGGGATGCGCCGCAGCGAGTCGTAGAAGCGGTTCGATGAGATCGTGATGTAATCGGCGTTGTCGAGGATGTACTGCATGCGCAGCCGCTTTTCGGGCAGGTCCTCCCACGCCATATTGAACTCAAGCGGCTGGTAGAGGGAGCCCCAGATGTCATAGCCGGGCACGGGCAGCGGCACTGCGTCGTCCCACTGGCCTTCGGTGGCGACCGTCGCCCCGGCCAGGACCAGCGCGCCGGCGTCGCTGGTGGTCAGCTCAAGCCGGTAGAAGCCGCCCTCGCGCATCCCCTCGGCGGCAAGAGGCAGCGTGTAGCTGTCGCCGCGCATGTCCTCGCCCGCCTCGAAGGTGTCGGCAAGCTCCGCCTCTGCCAGCACGACTTCATCCGCCTGCGTCACCTCGACCAGCCGCACGCGGAGCGTATGTGTCTCGTTGCGGGCGAAAGGATCGACCACGTGGTTCAGACGCATGCCGACGAGCGTACCGTCAAACGGCAGGTTGACCGGCAGCAGGTAGGTTGAACTCTGCGCGAGGTAGGAGTAGGCGAGGTAAGGCTGGGTTGGGTCGTTGCCCTGGGCCGGGTCGAAGACCGGCCAGTCGTTGCGCAGCCCAAGTTGAAGCTGGCGCGGGCCATCCGCCGTCTCGAAGAACAGCGTTATGTCGCCGGGGACGTTCTCGACTATCCAGCGCGAGGCGGCGATGCGAGTGTGCGGGCGCGTGTAGATGCGCGTGACCGCGAAGCTCCACGCCAGCGCGGAGAGCAGCACCAGCCCCGCCAGCCCCAGCGCCGTCACGCGGGACCAGTGCCAGCGTGGCCCCTGCCGTTCCACGACCAGCCCGGTGACACGGTCGCGCAGGGTGACAAGCGCCCATCCGGCGAGCATCATCAGTGTCGGGTAGACGGGCAGGAAGTAGCGCATCGTCTTGACCCACGCTGTGCTTTGCCATGAGAAGAGCAGCGAGGTCCACAGCATGGGCAGCACAAGCCGCCGCCAGCCGGGGTTGCCGCGGGCTATTTCCCACAGCGCCCAGAAGAACGCCAGCCACGCAAACAGGCCGAGCGGCCAGCCCAGCCCGACGCGCACCATGTTCTGCCATGCGAACAGGAACGGCGCCCGGTGCGCCCACTGGTGGTTGGGCGGTATGTCCGCGCCGCCGCTGACCTGTATCTGCACCTCGCGCATCTGGCGCAGCCAGTCCGGGTTGGGGCGGAAGCCGAGCGGCTCGCCGAGGCGGCTGGCAAGCGTCATCACCGGGCCAAGCTGCTCGGCGTCGAGCGGCACGCCGGAGCCCGGCGGCAGGAAGGCGTAAGGCTGCCCGACGCGGAAGACGAGCACCGTCACGATGCCTGCGATGACAAGGCCGACCGCTCCCCGCACGATGGCCGGCCAGATCGGGGCGTCTCCGGCTTTCTCCCGCACCAGCTCGCGGCTGACGCGGATGCCGATCGCGACGATGAGCACCACCGCAAGCGGCGCGATGCTGAGCTTGCTGGCCATCGCCAGCCCCAGCATCAGCCCGAAGAGCGGGTAATCCAGCCAGCGATGCCGGAACATCGTCCGCGCCGCAAACCAGAACGCCCCCATCGCGAACATCGTCGTGAAGGTATCGACCGCGAAAAAGTGGGAAAGCTGCACGGGCAGCGCGGCGAACGCGTACAGCGCTGAGGCGAGCACGCCTGCCCGCCAGTCGAACAGGCGGCGGGCCGTGAGGAACACGAACACAACCGTCAGCAGGTCTGCGACTGCGGAGAGCACGCGCCCCGGCATGTAGATCGTGTACAGCGACGACATCCCGGTCAGTTCGCCCGCGAGGTGGCCGAGGAAGACCGGCACGGTGCCGTATACAAAGAAGCTGTGCGGCGGGCCGACGTTGTTGGGGTTGAGCGTGGAGGTCGTCGTGTCGAAGTACTCCGCAAGCGAGTCGACCGGCTCAAGATCAGCGGCGACCCACGCCAGGAAGCGCTCGTCGGGGTGGAGCAGCACGCCCTCGTCCCAGTCCAGCCCGGTGAAGCGCAGCGCCGCCCCCACTGCCAGCACAACGAGCAGCAGGGCGACGGACAGCACGCGCTCGCGCACCTGCTCGTGCTGCTTCAACTGCGCGTCATGCTCGCGCGTACTCACGTCCCAGTTCTCAGCAGTCTGCTCAGCCAATTCTCAACACCAGCAACTGTCGCGCTTATATCAGGGCCGGCGCGCAGCGCCCGCCGGGGCCAACTATATACACGCCTGCCGCCGGGATTCCTCACCCGGAACGGCAGCTACCATCACAAAAAGCGCCCTTTTCACGACCTGCGGAGCAGGCAGGAAAATGGGCGGCACGGCTCCCATCACAACAGGGCAACTATAACGGACTTACTCTTCAGGCACAACAAACAGAATGAAGTCTCGACCGGGTAGCGAGCCGGTATAATGCCGGGCCTCGCCTGCCGGGAACTCGCGCTGGAGCACGTCCAGCGCGGCAGCGTCGTCCGGGTGGACGATGAACACGAGCGGGCGCCACGTCTCGAAGAAATCGGCATTGTCCTGAAGCACCAGTTCCAGATGGGCCACATCGAGGATGGCGTTGTCAAACGTGATCTCGCCCGCCTCGATGCCGATGGCGCGGTAGTCGTGCCAGTGCGGCCAGCCCTGCAGCCACACGCCCTCTAGCGGCGCGTCCGGCCCGACGATCTTGCGCACCTCGGCGGCGACCTGGCTGGGGTTCAGCGCGGCGAAGCGGTAGGAAGCGTCATACTCGTTGAAGTAGGTGTCGAAGTTCAGCACGGCGGCGCCGCCCAGCAGCATGACGATCAGCACGACGGCAAGGGCGGTGCCCTGCACGCGGCCCAGCACGGCGCTCCAGCGCTGGCGGATCAGCGCGAGAGGCCAGGCGGCCAGCAGGTACACGATGGGCAGCGTGCCGCTGGCGCGGGTCGCGCTGGGGTTTTCGATGGGGAAGGCGATGGCGAGCGCCGAGGGCAGCAGCATGATCAGCCCGGCGGCCAGCAGGAAGGCGTCCGCCGGGTCACGCCGTACGACAAGCCGCGCGCCCCACGCGATCACGCCCAGCGCCAGCAGCGCTGCGCTGACGCGATCCATGAGCGGTTTGAGCGGCACCGCGCTGATCCAGGCGACGTCGCCGCGCACGTGGTACATCCCCAGCGCGTGCCGGTAGTTCTCGCGGAACACGTCAAGCGGGTCGTCTTCGATGGGGCGCTCGCTCTCCGTCGTGCGGTTGACGACCCGCGCCCACAGGTCGTTCGGATAGTCGTGCCAGACGCGCAGCATCGGCACGAAGATCGCCAGCGCGACCAGTCCGGCGAGCACGAGGTTCACGCCCTGCCGCTGGACGATGTTCGCGGCGGCGGTTCGCCGCACCGCCACGTCAGGCCGGCTCCGCATCTCGGCGTGCAGCCACCGCACGACCGGCCCCGCAACGCCGACCACAAACGCGGCAATGGCGACGAACGGCGTGATGCGCATCGCCTGGTAGGCGTACACGCCCGCGCCCATCCAGAAGCCCGCCCACAGCCACGCCCGGCGCGAGCCGGTCCGTACGCCGCGCACCAGCATAACGAGGATCACGGTGAAAAACAGCGGAGTCAGCACGATGCGCAGCGCCAGGCGCGAGAGCGCCACGTGCCACCACGACATCGCGACGAGCGCCGCCGCGAGGAAGCCCGTCTCCCGGTCGACAAGCTCCCGCCCCAGCCATATGATGAGCGGGATGAGCAGCACCCCCTCAATGGCGGTAACGAGCTTCAGCGTGAGGAAGGACATCCCCGTGCCGAACAGCGACGCCGCGATGGGGATCAGGTAGAACTGGAGCGCCTCGCGCCCGCCGTTGGCGCGGAAAAATACGCTGTGCATCCCCTGTGACACGGCAAAGGCGTCGAGGATCTTCTCGACGTGGTCGCTCGTCATCTCGACCGGGATGGCATCCAGCCGGTAGAAGCGGAAGAACGCAGCGACGCCGAGCACGGCGAGCAGCCCGACAAGCGGCAAGGGACGCGGTGGGCGGATGCCGCGCACGGTTTGCGGAAGGTCCGACAGCCAGCCGCGCCACGCGGCGAGCAGTTCGCCGGGGCTGCGCTCAGCGGCGGCGACCATCCACAGCGCGACGCTCAGCACCCACGTCGTGACGCCGGGTAGCGTGAACGAGTTGTTCGCCGTGAGGACGTAGGTCGCGACGCTCAGGAGCAGCGCGGCGACTGCGATCAGTGTGCGGCTGAGCCACGCCGGGCGGGCCCGCTCTATGGGGTAGGCGGGGCTGCCTGTGACCTGCGGGCCGCGTGCCAGCAGGCCGCCCCGATGCACGCCGAACTCGGTGATGAGCAACCCCAGCCACGACACCCCTGCCAGCCCGTACAGTATCGCAGCGATGGTATGTCGCCCCTGCTCGGCAAGGGCCGTCTGCGCGAGGATGGCGATCAGCAGGGTGACGAGCGTACCGAGGCCCAGCACCGCGACGCGCACCGGCGCGGCGTCCGCCTCCGGCGCTGGCGGCTCGTCTGCGTACGTCACAACCGGCGGCGCGAGCAGGTCGCTCAGGTCGGGGGACGGGGCCGGGTGTTGCCAGGGCGTGGGAATGGCTGGTAGCGCAAGTGAATCACGTGTGGAGCCGTCCCGCGGGGGCAGAAAGACGGCCCGCAGCACATCCCCCAGAGTAATGGCGGGCTGCGGCTCCGGCGTCTCGGTTTTTTGTGGATTGGTCGGTTGCTCGGTCACGCGGTTTCCGTCGGCGTGAAGGTCTGAGAATAAAAGTTTCGTGTAGCGATCAGGGTAGTTTTGCTGAATCTACCCCTCCCCAATCCTCTCCCCGGCCTGCGCTCCGCGCAGCCTGTGCGGGGAGGAGGTGACGTGACGCCGTCACGTCGGGGGTGGGGTTGAATGGCGATCACTCTCAGATCGCCTATCTACGCCGCGGCCCTACCCGCCCGGCTTCCGTACGAGCACACACAGGTTGACGGTCGAGCGGCTGGGCGGCTCGTTCATCGTGTTGCGGCGGTCAAACCACTCGAACACCCGCAGCCCGATGTTCACCGGGTTGAGCGGGCTGCCTCGATCCCCGGTTATGTTATGGCGGTCGGCGGCCTTAGCAATACTGCCCGGCAGCACACCCGCTTCGAGCGCCGTCTTGCCGAAGCCGTACACAATATTATGAATGAACGGGAAGCAGTAGTGCGTGAAGCTGCGCACCTCAACCAGCTCCAGCCCGGCACGCCGCACCGTGCGGAACAGTTCCTCATGCGTGTACAGCCGCACATGGTTGGCCCAGATCCCCGCCAGCACGCCGTGCTGGATGTGCGTGCCGAACAGCGTCTCCAGCGTCTTGTTGATCGGGTCCCACCAGAAGGGGTAGTTGGCGTTGGGCACGGTGATGGCGATCAGCCCACCCGGCTTGAGGACTCGCGCCAGCGCACGCAGCGCCCCCACGTCATCCGGTACGTGCTCCAGCACTTCGGACAGGATCACCTTGTCGAAATATTCGTCGGGGAAGGGGGGATCGTACAGGCTGCCGTTGACCAGCGTGATGCCGTCCAGACCGGCCAGCGCGCGGCGGGCGATCTGCACGTAGTCGAACTCAAGCTCCAGCCCGACGACCTCCGCGCTGCTTGCCGCGCGGATGAAGCGGGGGTAGAAGCCGCGCCCGCATCCTGCGTCGAGGATGCGGTCACCCTCCTGCGGGTCAAGCCAGTCGAAGATGGTCTGTACGCGGCGGCGGTAGGCCATGTCGGCCTCGTTGGCTACCATCCGCCGGATCGTCTCCTGATCGGCCATGCCTAGCCTCGCCTTGCCTGCTCGGCGGCGGACCGCAGCAGCTTTTCGTACATGTCCACCGTCTTCTCGAAGCCAAACACCTCGTCGATCGCGCTCAGCGACTTGATATAGCGCTCCGGCTGGTCGAGCACACGGGTGATTGCTGCCGCCATCGCCGCCGGGTCACGCGGGGGGACGATCTCCCCCATGCCGGTCTTTTTCACGACGACGCGTGCACCGGGGATGTCCGTCGCGACGACCGGGGTGCCGCAGCGCATCGCCTCGACCTGCACCAGTGCGAAGCATTCGGTATCGCTGGGGAGCGCGAGGACGTCTATCGCGCGGTAGAAGCTGGCTAGTTCCTTCGGGTCCTTCAGCAGGCCGAGGAAGATCAGGTCGTCGCGGTGTCGGGCAATCAGGTCGGCGTTGCGCTCGAAGAAATTCTCGTACTTGATCAGGTACTCGCCGGCAAAGACGATCTTCGTGCCGGGGTACTTCTCCTGAACGGCGGGCAGTGCGCGGATCAGCACGTCGGGCCGCTTCTCCTCGACGAAGCGCCCGGAGTAGCCAATCAGCCGGGCCGACTCCGGCGCACCGGCCAGCCATTCCGCACGCATCTCTGCCGCGCGACGCTCGTCCGGCGCGGGGAGCTTGACGGGCGGGTGCACGGCAATGGCCTTCTCACGGAAGGGCGCAATATAGTACGAGTTGTCGGCGTAGTCGTCGCTGTAGGCGATGATGTGATGCGCCGCCGCACCTGCGACCCGGTAATTGGCGAACGTAAACGCCTCGACGAAGCGGTTGAACGCGCCCTGCGGCAGGATAAGGTCGCCGTGATGCGTGATGACCAGCCCCTTGCGGAGCAGCCGCGTGTACAGCCCGAAGATCGATGTCTCCAGCATCGGCGTGTGGATGCTCACCACGTCGTGCATTTTGACGAGCTTCCAGGCGGCGTAAGGGTAGGCGGGCATGACCATCCCCCGTGTGACGCGGATAGGCGCCCACAGACGGATAACGCGCACACCGTTGACAACCTGCTCGTCACGCGGGAGGCTCGGGTCGTAGCGGGCAGTCACGACGGTCACGTCATGGCCGCGTGCTGCGAGCGCCTCAGCGACATACTGCACATGCAGCGTCAGGCCGGTGCGATGCGGCACGTAGTACTGGAGAGCAACAAGAATCTTTAGTGGATTGTCAGGCATCGGCGTGTAATGGCTAGATAGAGATTTGTTCCGCAGTCTGCTCGTCTTCGGGCGTCCCGGCCTGGAGTGTTCTCGCGCCCTGGACGACCTGCCCGAAGCTGACGCCCTCGCGCATCAGCCCCAGCAGCCCCAGCAGGCTCGTCACGATGATGTTTGCCCCGTGCAGCGCGAACGCGAAGCTGCGGCTGACGTCCGCATTGTAGCCGAGTGTGGTGAGGACGCCAATCACTGCAGCCTCGTAAGGCCCGACGCCCGACGGCGCTGCCGGGATGGCGATCCCCAGCCCCGCCGCCGCCACAACAAGCTGCGACACGATGATCGGCACCTCGCGCCAGAAGGCCAGCATCAGCAGCCAGGCAGCGAAGCCCGACACCACCCAGGCGAAGATCGACAGGCCCAGCCCCAGCGCAAACGTGCGCCACTCCGAGACGCCGCCCAGCCCGTCGACAAACGGCTGCAGGAAGTCGCGCGCTGCCTCCCGGCTGATGCGCGGCATAAGGGACAGCAGGCGTGAACCGACGTTGAGGGCACGCTGCGGCCAGTGCGCGGCGGCTGCCAGCGCAGCGATGCCGACGAGGGCCAGCACGCCCATCAGCGCGCCGCCGCTGACCGCCAGCGCCGGGAGTGGCAGCACGAGCAGCGCCGCGCCGATCAGCACGACGACCGCCACCATATCAAACAGCCGCTCGACGACAATGCTGGACAGCGCGCTCGTGAAGTGCATCGCCGGGCGGCGACCGGCGAGGTAGGCGCGGGCGAACTCGCCCAGCCGCGCAGGCAGGACGTTGTTAAACAGAAAGCCGACGTTGAACAGCCAGAAGCCGTCCGTAACCGTCAGCCGCCCCTGAGTGAGAACGCTCCAGCGCAGGCCGCGCACGAGGACCGTTACCACCACACCGGCTAGCCCCAGCACGACGTAGCCGTAACGAGCGGTGCGAAACGCCCCGATGATCTGCCCGAAGTCCGCCTGCCGGAGCGACAGATACAGGAACCCCGCACTGATGATGAGCCCGATCAGGACCGTGTGCCAGCGCTTCATGTTCTCACTCTGTAGACAGTCGAACGGGGCCTTCCGCCCCGTGTGCGCGCGGAGTATACCACGCGCCGCAGTCGGCAGGCAATGGCGCTCGATGGTACGGTGAGCGCGCCCAACACATAGCCAAATTCACGCGGTTCGCGTATCCTTAACAATATGAGCGAACGTGAGGACTGGTTGCAGGAAGGCGTCGCAGCGTTGCGGGCGGGCGACCGGCGTGAGGCGATCCGCCTGCTCGGGCGGGCTGTCAACGAGAACCCGGATAACGTCGCCGCGTGGTGGTTCCTGGCGGCGGTGCTTCCCAATACCGAACAGAAGATTCATGCACTGCGGCACGTGCTCCGCCTGCGCCCGGACCACGCAGAAGCGCGGGAACTGCTGAAGCGGCTGCGGCAGCGGCAGGCGTCCGAACAGCGTCAGCGTGAGGAAGCTCCACCGGCTAAGCCGGAACCCACCCCGGAACCGCGACGCCTCCCCCGGGGCTGCTGGATGGCGATCGGGATGGCAGGGGCGCTGGGGCTGATTGCCCTCGCCGGGCTGGTTCTGCTCCTCGTGACAGGGCTGGCCGGGGAGGCGCTCGACCTGCTGATGCCTGAGGGCGCACCCGGCGGGCGACTGCTCCTCATGAGCGTTCCGGTCTGCGAGGCTGTGCCCACCGGCCAAGAAGCGCTGATTTTCCGCAATGAGTCGGGCCTGACGATTGAGGTGCTGGGCGGAGCGCCGGGGCAGGAGCAGACCATTGCGACACTCGCGGCGGGCGAGGAAGGCGGGGTCGTTGCAGGCGGTAACGCCCGCGTGCGCTATGTGGTGCGCAGCCGTTCCGCCGGAGTGCGAGGCTCGGCGGCGACGTATGAAATACCGCCGGGTAGTGTGTGCCGCGTGACCGTACGATGACAACCGCTGCCTGAACAAGACGGAAGGGAAAACATGCCGATTCGTGTGATTGGTGGTAAAGCAAGAGGGCGCAAGCTGAAGCTCGTACCGGGGGATACCACCCGCCCGGTGCGTGACATTGTCAAAGAGAGTCTGTTCAATATTCTGGGGCAGTGGGTACGCGGCAGCCGCTGGCTTGACCTGTTCGCAGGGACCGGCAGTGTGGGCATCGAGGCGCTCAGCCGGGGGGCGGACTCATGTGTATTTCTCGACATGAGCCGCGAAGCTGTGCGCACCATTCACGAGAATCTTAAGATAACGGGCCTTGAGGACCGCGCTACCGTCTACCGGGTCGATGCCTTCGCCTTTCTGGAGAGCGAGCCGGGCGTACGCGAGGAGCCGTTCGAGGTGATCTACATTGCGCCGCCGCAGTACAAGGGCCTGTGGCGCAAGGCGGTGGAACTGATTGACCAGAAGCCGGGCTGGCTGCACCCGGACGGGCTGGCGATTGTTCAGATCGACCCGCGCGAGTACGAGGAGCTACAGCTTACAAACCTTGAAAAGACGGAAGAGCGCAAGTACGGCAAGACGCTGCTGGTGTTTTACGAGTACCCGAGTGAGTAAGGCGCGAGCAAGCCTGCAAAGGTTGGTTTTGCACGGCACGCGCGGCTAAAATTCATGCCGGGGTAAGCGCATCCCGGCCCCAATCATGCCTGTTTTAAATACAGCAGGCGGTTTCCAACCTGATCCCGCTACATCTATTCGACGACACTCAGCAACCAAAGGAGCGTGTGATGCGAGAGTGTGCCGTTTGTCACAGCCGTACAGAGGACCATGTCACCATCTGCCCCCAGTGCGGCGCTGACCTGAATGTTGATTCCGTCCGGGCGCGTGCCCTGGAGCGGATCCGCCAGAGCCCTCGCTCAAGCCACGTATACATCGCCGCGCCTGCCGGCGCATGCCCGATCTGTCAGCGCGGCCAGGGCTCCTGGCCTAAGCACTCGGAGCTGATTCCCCAGCTTCCGCACGAGGGCTGCTCGTGCCCTCACGGCTGCGTCTGCCGTTACGAGCCGATGCTGGTGGAGGTCGGTCCGTAGGCAAGGCAGCCTCACTCACGTAAGTTCGGCAGTGGTTGGATGAGGAGCGTTTGTCTGATGTGGAAAGAGTTCCGTGACTTTGCGCTGCGTGGCAATGTCATCGACCTGGCTGTTGGTATCATCATCGGGGCGGCGTTTAACAGCGTCGTCAACTCGCTCGTCAACAACATCATCATGGCTCCGCTCGGTGCCATCCTGGGGCAGGTGGATTTCTCGGAGTACTACATCAACCTGTCGGGCGAGCGCTACGCCTCCCTTGCCGAAGCTCAGGCAGCCGGTGCGCCGACGATCAACTACGGGCTGTTCATCGGCGACATCATCAGCTTCCTGATCGTGGCCCTGGCGGTGTTCTTCCTGGTGAAGACGATCACCCGTGCGCGCGAGGCGATCCCGGCCCATGGCGAGCCGGAAAAGCCCGGAGAGGAAGAGCCGCAGACGAAGGAATGCCCGTATTGCTTTACACTGGTTCCCTATAAGGCAATCCGCTGCCCAAACTGCACGAGTCTCTACGAGACGACGTAGTCTGGCGCGTGCCTCTTTTCGAGCCCTCGCCGCCGCCCCGGCGAGAGGCTCGTTTTGCCTGTTTTCGTCACAACGGAGAACGTCATGTTTGTAGAGTTCGCTAGCGCGTTTGTAGGCAGCCTGCTGGGGCAGTTGCCCCTCTTGCTTGTGTGGGTAGCAGGCATTGTCGTTGCCTTTGCCCAGTGGCACAAACACCCACGCGTGTCGGCACTGCTCGCCGGCGGGCTGTCAATCCTGCTGCTGAACGCGCTTGCAGGCGTGGTCTTCACCGGCTACCTGCTACTCGCGCTGGAACAGGACGGTGGGGCCGCCAGCGTCAGCGCGATCATCGTCACCGTTAACATCGTGCAGAACTTCATCAGCACGGTTGGTTGGGTACTCGTGCTGGTGGCGGCCTTCGCTGCGCGCCCGGCGCTCCCGCAGGAGCGCCGGGCCTAACCTTCGCCCTTGTTGAGGCGCTCTGCGAGCCGCAGCGCCTCCTCGCGCGTCCGGATCGTGCCCGCTGCCTGCTCCTCGAGCAACGTCCGCAGGATCTGCCCGAGGTGCGGGCCGGGCTGAATCCCGAGCAGCCGGATCAGGTCATTGCCGTCCACGAGCGGCGGCGGCGAGACAACCTCCTGATGCCGCCAGAAGAAGGCTTCGAGCAGTGGTGCTGCCACGTGCTCCAGCACGAGCCCCCAGTCTTCAGGCCTGATGCCCGCCCGCAGATACTCCGCCAGCATCAGCAGGACGCCGGTCACGCCGGGCTCTCCCACCTCGCGGTAGTAGCGGTGCGCCAGCCGGCTATCTACGGGCGGCACAGCCGGCACAATCCGCCCTGCGGCGACAAACCGCTCGATGTAGCGGGCCTCGGCGTTGGCGAGTTTCAGCCGGTTTGCCCAGGCTGCGCCCGGCTCCTTTGCGCCCGCCGGGCTCAGCACGCCGAGCAGCGCGAGCGCGCTCACCGGGCGGCCCTCGACGTACTCGTGCTGAAGGTGCTCCTGTAGCTGGCGGCGGTAGCGGTCGAGGATCATGACGGCGACGCCGAGCATAAGCTGCGCGGCTGTGTTGTCCGTCCGCGCCGGGCTGATGATGCTGTAGAGCCGGGTAAGCTGCACAACCAGTTCAAACTGCGCTTCGAGGTCTGCATCGTCCGGCATGGGGAAGGGAACGAGCGGCGCAAGCAGCCCGATCTGGTGCAGCACGCGCAGCGCCGCCGCCGACTGTGGGCTGGCGAGCATCCGGAAGAACTCGTCGCGTGCGCGCTCCGGCTGGGCCAACTCGCCTGTGTGCGTGGTGAGGGCCCATACTGCGCTGCGCACCGCCGCCCGTGTGCCCGGCTCCAGCCGCAGTTTAAACTGGAGCGACTGCCGCACGGCACGCAGCGCGCGGATCGGGTCGCTGGCGATGCTATCGGGGCGGCACTGGCGGATGACCTTGTGATCGAACAGGTCTTCCTGCCCGCCAAGCGGGTCATAGAGCGCCTGCGGGTCGTCAAGGCGCACGGCCATCGCGTTGATGGTGAAGTCCCGCCCCTCCAGGTCTGCGAGCAGCGTGTCTCCGCGGAAGCTCGCCACGTCGATCACCGTGCCCCCGTCGGCCTCCGGCAGGATCACCCGCCCGGTGCGGCGCTCCGGGTCGACCGGGTAGTAGGCCGCACCGAAGGCGTCGGCGAGGCGGCGCGCCTCCTTCAGCCCGTCGCCCGGCGTGGCGAGGTCCACATCGTGGATCGGGCGGCCCAGCAGCGCGTCGCGCACCATGCCACCGACCATGTACAGGGCAGCGGGCTCCGGCGCGCGCTCGGCAAGCTCCTCGACGAAGTCCGGCCACAGCAGCATGCGGCGCGGCTCAACAGGAGTCAGTTCCACGCCCGCTACTCCTCGTTCTCGCCGAGTACGACGCCCTCTTTCACCACGCCGATGAAGGGCAGGTTGCGATAATACTCGTCGATGTCCAGCCCGTAGCCGAAGACGAACACGTTGGGGATCTGGAAGCCGGTGTAATCGACCGGGATGACGACTTCACGCCGGTCCACCTTGTCGAGCAGCGTGCAGACGCGCAGGCTGGCGGGCCGTCGCGCGCGCAGCAGCCGCAGCACCTGCTCCAGCGTGCGCCCGGAGTCGATGATGTCCTCGACGATGAGGACATGCCGGCGCTCGATGGGGATGGTGATATCGCGCAGGATGCGCACCGTGCCGGTTGATTCACGTGCACCCGCCCCGTAGGAGGTCACGTCCATCATGTCGATCTGGTGTGGGACGTCAAGGTGGCGCATGAGGTCGGCCATGAAGAGCAGGCTGCCCTTCAGGATGCCGACGAGGATCACATCCTCCTCGGCCTGGTAGTCGTGCGAGATCTCCTTGCCCAGCTCGGCAATGCGTTGCTGAAGCTGATCGCTGTCAATGAGTTTGTAGTCGAGGATTTCCTCATAGTGCGGGGGCATCGGGTTGGCTCCTTCAGGCAGTCGGAACACAGAACAATAGTGAACTCAGACAACTGAAGTGTTGCACAACCACCCCTGGTTTTGCCAGCATGGGGTTTGATCAGGGGTGGGGTGGTGATACCGGGCCTACGGACGGCCCGGTACTTCGTGACAGTGGCGGCAGCGTGCCTCGTAGGCTTCAGTCGCACCGACCAGAATGATCGGGTCGTTGTAGTTGGCAGGCTTGCCGTTGATGATGCGCTGCGTGCGCGATGCCTCCTCGCCGCAGCGCACACAGATGGCGTGCAGCTTGTCGACCTCCTCGGCCTGTGCCATGAGATGCGGCATCGGTCCGAACGGCTCACCCCGGAAGTCAAGGTCAAGCCCGGCGATGATGACGCGCAGCCCGCGCTGGTCGGCGAGGTCGCGGCACAGCTTCACGATACCGTCGTCGAAAAACTGGGCCTCATCGATGGCGACGACGGTGGTGTCCGGCTTGAGGTGGGTCAGGATATCCGTCGCGCGCTCCACAGCGATGGCATCGGCTGCCCGCCCGTCGTGCGAGTTCACGCTGTCCTCGCCGTAGCGGTTGTCAAGACTGGGTTTGAAAACCTGCACGTTCTGCCGCGCGATCTCCGCCCGGCGCACCCGCCGGATCAACTCCTCAGACTTGCCGCTGAACATACTGCCGCAGATCACTTCTACGCGGCCCCGGTGGTGTTTCATGCAAGCAACTCCTGATAAACGGGTAAGGCGCGACTCCCCGCAGGGGTGCCGCGCCTCTTGGTGTCAGAGCCATCGGTGCTGCATATCGCCACAGTGCGATCGCGCCGCACCGGCCAGTCTATTCTGCCGTGCTTGTTGCCGGAAGCTCAAAGCCCAGCGACCGCAGACCCTTCTTGATGTCGATGAGGGTCTTGGCCCCAATGCCCTTGATCCCGGTGATGGCCTCATCACCGCCCTCTTCCATCAGGCGGAGAATATCGGCGACGGTCGTGATGCCTGCCTCGGCGAGCGCCGCCTCATAGCGGGCGCCCAACTCGAGATTGCTGATCGGCATCTCGGGCGAAGCCTGCGCTTCCTGCTGAGTCTCGCGTGCGATCATCCGCTCCTCGCGAGCGCGCAGACGCTTCATGAACCGGTCAACCTGCCCCTCGGTGTCGACAATGCGCTGCTCCCCGGTGTAGAACGGGTGGCACGCGCTGCAGATGTCGGTGCGGATCTCCGGCTTGGTCGAGCCGGTCGTCCACGTGTTGCCGCAGGCGCAGATCACACGGGCGTTTTCATACCACGTCGGGTGAATGCCTTCTTTCACGTCTTAACCTCTTTCGGGCAACACGGCCCCGCTTAAACGGGGTGGCGTGATGCCTCCTCCTGAGAATCGGTTATGGAACTACTCAGACCTGACGGTGCTTAATGACCGTTCGGGTTCTCGGGGACGACATTGATGACCTTGCGGCCACCACGGCCCCAACCAAACTGCACAAACCCCTCCGCCGTGGCGAACAGCGTGTAGTCGCTGCCCATGCCGACGCCGGCGCCGGGGTGGAACTTCGTGCCGTGCTGGCGGACGATGATGTTGCCGGGGCGCACGTACTCGCCGCCGAACTTCTTGACGCCGAGTCGCTTTGCGTTGCTGTCGCGCCCGTTCTTACTTGAGCCGCCACCCTTCTTGTGTGCCATATCTCTACCCTCGCATCTAGCCTGTAGACGGCTGAAGCGCAGCCGCCCGCTTTATCGCTTAGCTTAACCGGTAATGATGTCGTCGATCCGCAGGCGCGTATACTGCTGGCGGTGACCCTGCTTGCGGCGATAGCGCTTCTTGGGCTTGTACTTGAAGACGATGATCTTCTTGCCCTTGAACTGCTCGACGACGGTGGCCTTCACCGAAGCGCCGTCGACCAGTGGCGCGCCGACCTGCGCGCCGTCATCGCCACCGACGAAGAGCACTTCGTTCAGCTCAACTTCCTCGCCAACTTCGTGGGGCAGCTTCTCGACGACGATGGTCTTGCCCACTTCCGCAGGATACTGCCTGCTACCCACTCGAACAACTGCGTACATCGCTTAGATTCTCCGTTCTTCGCTTGCCGCCTGGCCTCGCAACCCGCAGGTGCCGGTCAGGGGAAGAGCGGTCAAGTGATAAATTGCCACTGCTTAACGTAACAATGCCCCGGCTACGGGGCAGGTGACGATTATAGCGAGTCGGGGGCGGGCCGTCAACGCCGATCCGGCACAAACAGGCCTCAATCCGGACAGTATCCTGCCGCGCTGCAAATACGACCCATCAGGGTGGATTTTACCACAACACGGGCGATGGCGCAGGGGGAATCCGTGCCGGGTAAATAAGAAAACGGTAAAGGTTGCAGCCGCTCTTGTGACACCGCCGCGGCTTCCGTGCTCTTTACCATCATCTGCTTGCCCCGCCTAGCACTGCCGCTCGCATTTCCTCAGCCGTCAGGCGGGCGTCATTCCTGAAGACCAGCACGCGCGGGTGATCGTACACCGTGAGCGACTCGTCCGCAAAGCCGAGGTTCAGCGCCGGGGGAGGGGGCTCGGCGGGGAAGGGCAGCCCGGCGCGGCGGTACGGGTCGTCATACAGCGTCACGCCGAAAAGCGACGGGTAGCGCTCAAACGTCGTCTCCAGCGTGTAGCCCAGCTCGCCGTCGAAGAGCGCATGGTAGACTTCCGCGGTTAGCGGGTAGCGCGTGTCAAGGCGGGCGACGGTGCTGTAAGCCCGGTTGCTGGCGAGGATGATCGCATCGGCGGCAGCGAGGTCGGCAAGCAGGGCGTCGAGCTTGGCCTCGTCGTCCGGCTCGGCGAAGGGGTCCACGCGGCGCACATCGTACAGACGGGCGCGCAGCCACACGCCATCCGCGCCGACGAGGTCGAGCGGCAGCACGTCGTCATGCGCCTCTGCGATCAGCACTGTACCGGGCTGGAGGTTCGCGTAGGTCCAGCGGCTCGCGGCGAGCCAGGGGTGTGGCTGGGCGTACATCCGCACGAAGGCAAGCGCATAGAGTGCCGTGGGCACAAGGACGAGCGCGGTGAGCGCCGCTCGCAGCCAGGCACGCCCCGGCGCGGCGAGCAGGCCCCCGCCCAGTACGATCAATGTGGGGAGTACGGGCAGCATGTACCGGGGGAATTTCACCGCCTGCGTGCCGACGACGAGCAGCATCGCCCAGGCCCACACGAGCGCGACGATCAGCGCGCGGCGGCGCGTTTGCACGGCGCGGATGCTGGCCCAGACCAGCCCGCCATACGCGGCGAGGGTCAGCGGCAGGCCGAGCGCCCAGCGTGCCTGCTGCTCGACGTGGTAGATCACCGGCAGCGTCCCGATGTACTGCCGCGTGAACGGCCAGTCCAGCGCGCCGGAGGCCATCGCCGCCTGCGTTCCGACTGCCTGCACAAACGGCGCGGGGTCAAGCAGCGCGTAGGGGTTCGTGAGGGCGAAGGCCAGCCCCGCTCCGGCGAGCGAGAGCGCGAGGTCACGCCCCCGGCGGTGGTTGAAGTAGGCGGCGAGGAGCGGCGCGATCAGCAGCGCACCGCTGGCTTTGCTGCCTACCGCCAGCCCGATGCACACGCCCGCGAGCAGGCTATCACGCGGCTGGCCGGTGTCGGCGTAGCGGGCAAGCAACCACACGGCGAGCGTCGAGAACAGCGTCAGCCATGTGTCAACGACGCCGAAGTGCGCCTGTTGCAGGCTCAGCACGGCGACCGCACCCAGCGCCGGGGCGACCAGTTCCGCCGCCCCGCCGAAGAGCCGCCGCGCGAGCAGGGCCATTGCCGCCAGCGTGAGCGTACTGACGAGTGCCGACAGCGCCCGACCCGTGAGCGTCAGGCGGTTGAATGCCACTTCACCCTCCCCGCCGAGCATCCACCCTGCGGCGGCGTGGGCGTAGAGTGGCAGGTGTCCATACGGGTAGAGGCGCGGCGCGCCCTGCTCATCGCGGAGCGGGTTGAGCGGCGAGAGCCGGGGGCGCAGCACGTCGAGCGGGTCGGCAGGGGTCGCGATGGTCTCCGCGACGAACAGGATCGCGCGCTCGTCCGGGTGAAGCTGGAGCAGGCTGTCCCAGTCAAGGTGTGAGAAGCGCAGCCACGCACCGCCAAGCAGGATCACAGTGACGAGCAGCAGCCGCGCAGTTCGGTGGGCGTCGGGGTGGGTTTTCATGGCGCAAAAAGGCAGCCGCGAACCGGGCTCGCGGCTGCCGTGGTGATCTTCATGCCGGTGCTACTCTTCGCCGAGGTACGCTTTCCGCACCATCTCGTTGCGCAGAAGCTCCTTGCCAGGCCCGGCGAGCACGATCTCGCCGGTCTGAAGGACGTAGCCGCGCGTGCAGATGGACAGCGCCGCCTGTGCGTTCTGCTCGACGAGCAGGATCGTCGTCCCCTGGGCGTTGAGTTGCTGGATGATCTCGAAGATCTCCTGCACCAGGATGGGCGCAAGGCCCATCGACGGCTCGTCCAGCAGGAGAATGCGCGGCTGTGCCATCATCGCGCGGCCTATCGCCAGCATCTGCTGCTCGCCGCCCGATAGCGTGCCGCCGGGCTGGTTGCGCCGCTCCTTGAGGCGCGGGAACAGCTCGTAGACCATCTCAAGCGTCTGCTTCACGCTGGCGGTGTCCTTCCGGGAGTAGGCGCCGAGGTCAAGGTTCTCCTGCACCGTCAGGCGGGCGAAGATTCGCCGCCCCTCCGGCGCCTGCGTGATGCCCAGCCCGACGATGTCGTGCGGCGGCACCCGCGTGATATCCATCCCGTCCAGGATGACCTGTCCGTGGCGGGCGGGGGTGACGCCGCTGATTGTGTTCAGCGTCGTGGACTTGCCCGCGCCGTTGCCACCGATCAGCGTGACGATCTCGCCCTCCTCAACGGTAAGCGAGACGCCGCGCAGAGCGTGGATATGGCCGTAGTAGGTGTGGATGTCCTGCACTTCGAGCAGAGCCATCAGTTCACCTCCCCTACGGCTGCCGCGCCGAGATAGGCCTGGATGACACGCTCGTTCTTCTGCACCTCGGCGGGCGTGCCCTCGGCGATCTTCGTGCCGTAGTCGAGGACGGTCACCTGGTCCGAGATGCGCATCACAACGCGCATGTCATGCTCGATGAGCAGGATGGTCAGCCCGAGCTGGTTGCGCAGGCGGACAATGAACTCGGTCATCTCGGCTGTCTCGTTCGGGTTCATGCCGGCGGTTGGCTCGTCGAGCAGCAGCAGCCGGGGTTCGTTCGCCAGCGCGCGGGCGATCTCAAGCCGCCGTTGTGCGCCATAAGGCAGGTTGCTGGCGAGGGTGTTGGCCTCGTCGCGCAGGTCGACCAGCTCCAGAAGCTCCATCGCCCGACGGTGGGCCTGACGCTCTTCCATCACTGTGCCGGGCGTGCGGAAGATCGCGCCGATGACGCCGCTCTTCATGCGCGGGTGGTGGCCCACCAGCACGTTCTCGATGGCCGTCATAGCGCCGAACAGCCGGATGTTCTGATAGGTGCGCGCAATGCCCAGCTTGGCGATCTGGTCCGGCGCGAGGTTCACGATGGGCTCCCCCATGAAGAGCACTGTGCCCTCGTCCGGCGTGTAGAAGCCAGTGATGCAGTTGAAGAACGTCGTCTTGCCCGCGCCGTTCGGGCCGATCACGCTGGCGATCACCCGCTCGGGCACGACGAGGTCCACATGGTTGACGGCGGTCAGCCCGCCGAAGCGTTTGGTCAGGTCGCGGGTTTCGAGAACGGCGGTCATGTGGATTCACCTCCGGGCGTCGGCGTTAATCGTTCTGGCAGCGCTTCTTCGATAGCTGCCGCCTCCTCATGTAACTCAAGCTCGAGGCGTCGCCGCTTCGACGGCCAGATGCCCTCTGGCCTGAGCACCATCATCGCGACGAGCAGTGCGCCGAAGGCGAGCATGCGGAAGGTGTCCAGCTCACGCAGAACTTCCGGCAGACCCTTCAGCGCCAGCGCACCGAAGATCACGCCGGGGATGCTGCCCATGCCGCCCACGATGACCAGCGCCAGCACATTGATCGACACCAGCAGGTTGTGGTCCTCCGGCCCGGTGAACTGGTTGCGCGAGGCGAACAGCACCCCGCCCAGCCCGGCAAAGGCCGCGCCGATAGCAAACGCCAGCAGCTTGTACTTCCAGGTGTTGATCCCCATCGCCCGGGCGACCGTCTCATCCTCGCGCATGGCCATCCACGCGCGGCCCACCCGTGAGGACTGGAGCCGTGATGTCACAAAGATCAAGATGAGACAGCCCGCAATGATGAGGTACATGAACTGTCTTTCGTTGTTGAACGGAGTGCCGAACAGCATCGGCCCGGCGACATTGCGCACGCCGCGCGGCCCGCCGGTGAAGCTCGTCAGCAGGTCGCTGCGGGACAGGATGCGGATGATCTCGCCAAAGCCGAGCGTGACGATGGCGAGGTAGTCGCCGCGCAGCCGCAGCACCGGGATGCCGAGCAGGATGCCGGAGATCATTGCCAGGACGATCCCGACGGGCAGCGCCGCCCAGAAGCTCCAGTTCAGCGCGTGCGGCTGGGGAGCGGTCAGCAATGCGACCGTGTACGCGCCGATGGCGAAGAACGCCACATAGCCGAGGTCGAGCAGGCCGGCCATGCCAACGACGATGTTCAGCCCGAGGCCCAGCAGCACGTAGATGCCGACGGTGCCCAGGTTGTAGTTCCAGTAGCTGCTGAGGATCGTCGGCAGGAACAGCACGACGCCGATCAGGACAGCGTAAAGGATGACCTCACTTATCCGGCTGCGGCGAATTTGCCGGGTGATGGGGAGGCCCTGGTACCAGTCGGTGGCGCGCTCACGCCAGGCGCTCACGCTCTCGCGCCACGCGCCGCGCCCGATGCCGCGGCCCAGCAGCCCACCAATAGCGCCGGTAACAGCCAGTAAGCCGGTGCCGATAGCTGCGCCGACGATGGGCGCCTGCCCGAAGGTCAGCATGGCCACTGCCTCAACCGACATGGCGACAAGCTGCTTGCGTAGATCGACACCGTTGAAGGCGAACGTCCCGACGAGAATCAGGAAGAGACCAAAGATAACCCCGGCGACAATCCCTGCGAGCACGCCGAGCAGCGCCGCACGCACCCAGGTATCGGACCGCTCCGGATCGGGGCGGCCAGCGCGCAGGCCCATCCACAGGCCGATGATACCGACGAACATCGCATAAGCCGTAATGGTGTCACGCGAGGGCATCTGCCGCTGCCGAAGCTGGACATCCAGCCCGACGATATCGCCGAGCAGTTCCGCCCCGGTGAAGGTGAAGCCAATGAGCGCCAGGAAGATCAGAATGACGGCGAAGGTGATGCCGGCATTGATGGCTTTGCGGGTCTGACTCTGCTCTTGCATCAGACTTTCTCCTCCGACAGCACCTCACCCAGGATGCCGGAAGGCCGGAAGATCAGCACCAGCACCAGGATGGAGAAGGCAATCACGTCTTTAAGCTGGAAGTGGAGGCCGAGGATGACCGGCCCCAGTGCCTCGACGAGACCCAGGAACAGGCCGCCGAGCATCGCGCCGGGGATGTTGCCGATGCCACCCAGGACGGCGGCGGTGAAGGCTTTCAACCCGGGGATGAAGCCCACGTAGTGATAGATGATGCCGTTGTGGATGCCCCACATCACACCTGCTGCGCCGGCCATTGCGCCGCTGATGGCGAACGTCTGCGCGATCACCCGGTTGACGTTGATGCCCATCAGGGCCGCCGTCCGCTTATCCTCAGCGACTGCGCGCATGGCACGCCCCAGACGCGTCCGCTGTACGATGACGTATAACAGCACAAGGATCAGGATCGACAGGACGAACGTGAAGATGCCGGTGTAGGTCAGCACAACCGGGCGCTCGTTGATCATGATCTCCCAGCCTGCGCCGCGCGTCAGAAATTCCGGGTTGATGTAGGTGCGGCGCTGCGGGCCAAAGATAAGCTGCGCGGCGTTCTGCAGGAAGATCGAGGCACCGATGGCACTGATCAGCGGCACAAGGCGCGGTGCGGATCGCAGCGGGCGATAAGCGATCTTCTCCAGGTAAACACCGGCGACAGTCGAGGTGAGCATCCCGGCAAGAAAGGCGAGAAACACCGAGATAACCGGGTAGGCCGCGAGGAATGTCACGCCCTCCGCAGCGTTGATCATGAGCGAGTTGAGGCCTTCAAAGACAAAGAAACCGGCGAAGGCCCCCAGCATCATGACTTCGCCGTGGGCGAAGTTGATCATAAAGAGGATGCCATAAACGAGCGTGTATCCGATGGCAATGACGGCGTAGACGCTGCCGAGGACCAGGCCCGAGATGGCGAAGCGGGCCCACGTGTCGGCTCCGTAGACGCCTTCGACGAACAGCACCACGTAGAGCCGCCACAGGAGGTAAGCGACAAACAGCACGCCAATGATGATCTGGACGAGCCTGTAGCGGTCGACGGGTGCCCGCACACTAGGGCGAGCGGTCTCTTCCATTGTTCCCCCACTTATCCAGCTAGCGCAGCCCGAGGCTGCGCTTGCAGAGGACAAGCGGAAACGAGGCAGGCAGAGGCTGCTTGCCTCGTCTCCACTATTGTCCCAGTGCCTGATTGATACGGAGGAATGGCGCTACTCCGTGGGAGCCAGCACCCAATCCCCATCCTGAACCATAAAGAACGTCGGACCGGCGGTGTTGCACTCACCAACCTCGTTGCACGAGATCTCGCCGCTCAGCCCCTGGAAGCCCGTGAGGCCGCGGACGTTATCCACCAGAGCGCCGCGCGGCACGTAGACGGTACCGTCGTCACCGACTTCAGCCGTCTCCGCTACGACGTGGCACAGCGCCGCGACGATGTCGTAACCGTTCCAGGTGAACGGCGACAGCACACCGGGCGGCTGCCCGAAGCGGTCCTCATACATTGCGTCGAACTCGGTGCGCGCCTCCGACTCGGGCGGAACCAGCGAGGTCGCATAGGCGCCCTCGGCGTTGGCACCGGCGAGGTTCAGGAAGTCAACACCGTACGTACCGTCGTCGCTGAAGAAGATGGCGTCGCCGAGGCCCGCCGTCGGCATCTGGTTCGCGATCACCGCCGCCTCGGCGCTATAGCCGCCGAAGTACACGGCGTCAGGAGCCAGCGCACCGATCGCAGCGAGCGCGGCGCTGTAGTCGGTCTCGCCCGGCGTGATGGGCTCGGTGGCGACGACCGTGCCGCCCAGTTCCTCGAACTCAGCCGCGACGACCTCAGCCAGGCCCTGACCGTACGCGCTACCGTCGTGCATCACCGCGAGGTTCTGCACGCCGAGCACGTTGAACAGGTAGGCCGCGGCCTGCTCACCCTGCACCTGGTCGGTGAAGGCGATACGGTTGAAGACCCGCGAACCCATCTCGGTCAGCGTGGGGTTGGTGGCGGACGGCGAGAGCATCGGGTAGCCGGCCTCGTCGTAGATCGGGATGGCCGCCTCGGTCGCACCCGAGAAGGTGTGACCGGCGATAGCGACGACCGTCGGGTCCGAGACGAAGAGGTTGGCAACCGCAGCGCCGCCCTCCGGCGAGCCGCCGGTGTCCTGGATCACCAGCTCGAACGCTGCATCCCCAACCGGCGGGCAGGCGTTGTCAATCGCGACAAGGCCCGCGTTCGAGATGTCGGTGCCGAAGGCGGCGTAGTCGCCGGCCATCGGGCCGCCGTAGCCGATCTTGATGGTGTCGCCGGGCGGGATCACCGCGCAGCCGAACTCGTCCTCGGCGCAAGCAGCAGGTTCACCACCAGCGGCAGCCTCCTCAGTCTCCTCCTCAGTCGGCTCTTCCGCAGGTTCTTCAGTCTCCTCCTCAGCTGGTTCCTCGACCTCCGGCTCGGCAGGCACTTCCTCAGCTGTGTCCTCACCGCCGACCCCCTCGACGGCATTCTGAGGCGTGGCGCATGCAGCGACAACCAGGCTGAATGCCAGAACAACCAGGATGAGCCACAAATGCTTCTTTCGCATATCTTCTCCTTCTCCTCTGTCTGGACGCGGTGGTTAAATGTCCGTGGCAAACCCATCAGGGTAGTTTCCTGCTGTGCGTGAGGCGATGCACAGCAGGGCAAGGTAGCATAGCTTCTCCCTCCTTTGGCTGGTGAGGTGCTATGGCAAAAGGCGTCCGCCACACTGGGCAGGACGCCCGCCCTCCTTATTAGTTACAAATGCTACAGATACTGTAGTGCCCTGTCAAGCCCCAGTTAGGCGTTTTAGGTCAGGATAATCGCCTTTGTGGGCGGAACCGCCGCCTCGCCGGGTTTTTTGCCGGGCTAAACTCCTGCGGTAACATGACGGTATGTTTTGCCTGCACTGCTTCCGGTTAAATCATTTTCGCTGGAGCAGGGCGGCGACGCTTGGTGTCATCGCCGCTCTGCTGCTGGCTGCCTGCCGTGGGCGTGAGGAGGTCGACCTCCCTGTTCGGCCTGCCGACGACGAACTGCCCGCCTTCGAGGGCACATCCGACCCGGCGTTGTCGCAGACTCTCCAGGCAGAGGCAGCGTCTACTGCGGCATGGGTCGCCGAGCAGGGTGCCCAGCCGACCGCGACTGACGAGCCGTTCCCCACGCTCGCGGCGACTGCCGCGCTCGGTACGCCCATCGCCAGCCTGACCGGCCAGTGCGAACTGCCGGGCGACTTCGTGCTGCACCTGCGGGACACGTTCTGTATAGGCGCGCCTGCCGCGTGGAAGCCGCTTAACATCGATGGCGGGCTGGCTGCCTCGCTCAACACCACGCCGGGGCAGGCTATCGGCCTGCAGCCCGACTGGGCCGCCGACGCCGATACCTGCTCGCTGCTGATCTACGTCACCACCGGGGACTCGGCGGAGGCCAACCTGCAGGCGACCTACAACAGCTTCGTCAACCGCGCCGACCTCGCCGAGCTATCGCCGGTGCAGCCGCAGGCGCTGGGCGACCTGATGGCGACGGGCTTCACGTGGGCGTCGTCGAGCGGGGAAAGCGGCGGCATTTACGCCGATGTGATTGGCATCAATCGCGTTGTGCGCATCAGCTACCGGGGCACCGAATGCGGATTAGATGAAGTGCTTCCCGTCCTCAGCACTTTGCGGTTTAATATGAGTCAGCCCTAACCGGCGCGATTGAGCAACGCACTCATCTCAATTCATTGTTGTTCTCTGGGCACCGCCCGTCATGACTGTGCAAGGGTGCTCAGCCGTTCGCCACGAGGAAAAACGATATGGCCAGATTTGAATTCAACAGCGATGACGAGCGCGACGCAGCCGAAGACCGCATCCGGCGTATTCGCGGGCAGGGACAGGGGCAGGAACCGGAGCCTGCTCCGCCTCCCCGCGATCCGTACTATGACGAGCCCCTCGACGATGATCCGCCGGCGATTTCGCGGGCACGGGAGCGGGCGCGTGCCGCGCGGGAGGCGCTCGCCCGGCAGGGCGGGCTGGACGAGCCGCCCGCGCCGCCCTCGCGGGTGACGGGCACCGTACCGGTGCCACCGGCGGCGCCGGTGCCGCGGGAAGCGGCTCGCAGCCGCCAGGCGTTCCTTATCATCGGCGGGCTGGTCGTGCTCGGTGTTCTGATTGTCGTTTTCCTGGCTATCCTCAGCAGCTTCATGCCGGGCGGCGGCATCTTTGGGCCGCCTGTGCCCACGGTGACACCCAGCCCCACACCAACCGAGACGCCGACCCCGACGCCGGAGCCCACGCCGACAGTGCCCGCGCCTAACCTGGCGCTGCCGCCGCTGACCTGCATCTTCCAGAGCGGGGTGGGCTGCTTCGACTACTGCCAGAACCCGGATAACCAGAGCGAATGCCAGTCGGCACGCAGCTTTATCAGCGCACAGGACGCGGACCCGGATGTGTTCTTCAACTGCATCTCGCCGGGGCCTGGCCCGAACCAGGGCAACGCCCAGGACTGTCTCGAAGAGGCCTGGCGTGCGAACCAGTAGTCCCGTCACCGGTAACAGGAAGGTTGGGATGAGCAGACAAGCGCGGCCCTCGCCGTCGGCCATTGGTGTAGGGCTTATCATCGCGGGGGCGGCGTTTGTCGTCGTCGCAGTGCTCGCGGACCTCATCGGGCTGGGGCGCACCCGCGCATACTACGGGCACTACCAGTTCATCGCGACCGTGATCGGGCTGTCACTGATTGTGCTGGGCGTGACGGTGGTGCTCTCGACTGTTCACAACGGGCATGAAGAATAATCCGCAGGTGGTGCGGATGGGATAACGTTAGCCCGTCTGAGGACGTTAAATCTCAAAGCGAATGACACAAAAAGAGCGGCCTTTGCGGGCCGCTCTTTGCATCTGGACCGGTGATACTAGGCTTTCAGCAGGTCGGGAATCTGCTCCGGGTGCTCGGCAACCTTGACGCCGACGCTCTCCAGCGCCTTGATTTTCTCCTCTGCCGTGCCCTGTCCGCCCTCAACAATGGCCCCCGCGTGGCCCATGCGCTTGCCCGGCGGCGCCGTCCGCCCGGCAATGAAGGCGACGACCGGCTTGGTGATATTCTCGGCGATGTAGCGAGCCGCGGCCTCCTCATCTGTGCCGCCGATCTCGCCGATCAGCACGATCTGTTCGGTGAGAGGGTCGTCCTCGAAAAGCTTCAGCACGTCGATGAAGTCCGTCCCTTTGATCGGGTCGCCGCCGATCCCGACGGCGGTGGACTGGCCGATACCGGCCCGGGTCAGCGCATCGATGACCTCGTACGTCAGCGTGCCGGAGCGCGAAACCACACCGACCGTGCCGGGTATGGCGATGTTACCCGGCATAATGCCAACCTTCGCCTCGCCGGGTGTCAGCAGGCCAGGGCAGTTTGGCCCGATGAGCCGCACACCCTTCTGATCGAGGAAGGCGCGCACCTGGATCATGTCGAGAATGGGGATGCCTTCGGTGATACACACGATGAGCGGGACGCCCGCATCTGCCGCCTCATAGATTGCGTCGGCGGCGAAACGAGCAGGCACGTAGATAACGGTGGCGTTGGCCCCGGTTGCCTCAACCGCGCCATGAACGGTGTCAAACACCGGGATCTTGTCAACCCACTCGCCGCCCTTGCCGGGGGTGACGCCTGCAACGACGTTCGTCCCGTACGCCACCATCTGCTCCGTATGGAACTGCCCCTCGCGGCCCGTAATGCCCTGCACGATGAGCCGCGTCTCTTTATTGACTAGAATGCTCACGGGTCCTCTTCCTCTCGTTAAGCTAGGAGGCGCTCTGCGCGGCTTCAACCGCGAGCTTCGCGGCTTCGGCCAGTGAGGTTGCAGTTATCATGTTCGCCTGGTTGAGAATCTCACGGCCCTCGGCCTCGTTTGTGCCGACCAGCCGGGCGACGAACGGCACGTTGGGCTTGACCTTCTCGATCGCCTCGACGACGCCCCGTGCCACCTCATCCGCGCGCGTGATGCCGCCGAAGATGTTGATCAGCACGGCTTTGACGTTCGGGTCATCGAGGATGATCTGCATGGCGGTCGCGACTTTGTCGGCCTGCGCCCCGCCGCCGATGTCGAGGAAGTTGGCAGGCTCACCGCCAAACAGCTTGATCATGTCCATCGTCGTCATTGCCAGCCCGGCGCCGTTCACCATGCAGCCGATCTCGCCGTTGAGCTTGACGAAGCTCAGCCCGGCGTTACGGGCGCGCGTCTCGGCGGGTGCTTCTTCGTCGGTATCGCGCATCTCCGCAAGCTGCGGGTGGCGGAACAGCGCGTTATCATCGAGCACCATCTTGCCGTCAACCGCCAGCAGACTGCCCTCGCCGGTGATAACCAGCGGGTTGATCTCGGCGAGCGTGGCGTCGCTCTGAACGTAGGCGTCGTACAGCCCCTTTGCAATCTGGATAAACTCGCGCCAGTGCTCGCGGGGCAGGCCGATGGCGTTGGCGATGTCGCGCGCCTGGTAATCGCGCAGCCCCAGGAAGGGATGAACCCACACCTTGGCGATCTTATCCGGGGACTTAGCGGCCACTTCCTCGATGTCCATGCCGCCTTCCGACGATGCCATGACAACGGTGCGGCGCTCGGTGCGGTCGGTCGTCACGCCGAGGTAGATCTCCGTGCGGATGTCGGCTGCGGGGTCGATGAGCACCTTCTTAACCGTCAGCCCCTTGATGTTCATGCCCAGGATGCTTGCGGCGTGCTGTTCGGCCTCCTCGGGCGTGCGGGCCAGCTTGACGCCCCCCGCCTTGCCGCGCCCGCCGACGAGCACCTGCGCCTTCACGACGGTTGGCCCGCCGATCTCCTTTGCGATCTGAAAGGCTTCTTCCGGTGTGGTGGCGATCTTCCCACGCGGAATAGGTATGCCGAACTCGGCAAACCGGAACTTGGACTGATATTCGTGGAGCTTCACGTTGACTCCTCGTGGCTGAATTAGGTTAGAGGGAACTACATACAGAGCTTATCGCTCTCACATTATACAAAGGCCAACCGGGGCGGTCCAGCAGGGGAGGGGCCGGGGCCGCGGTGTTGTGGGGCTCAGCGCGGTACGCTGTAGGCTGTCAACTCAAGCACCGATCCGGGGTCAAGCGGCCAGGCGCCGTCTTCGGTGCTGACCATGCCGCCCCGGTACTCGGCACGCACCAGCCCCACGCCCTCGGCGTAGTGCAGCCGCGATGAGGCGCTGACGATCACGCTACGCGTTGAGCCGTCCGCCGCTGTGACCTCCAGGTCGAACAGGGCATCACGGTTGACGGGCAGCGCGAGCAGGTCCCCCGCCGGTGTGCTGATCGTCTCCAACTCGCCTGTCTCATGGATAAGCACAAGCCTGCCGCCCGTCACCGGGAGCGTGGTGCTGCCTTCCTCACCCGGCAGCGTGATCATCCCGCCCGCGTCAAGCTCGATGTCCCACCCGGCGGGCTGGCCAAGCGGCAGCAGCGTGCCCGGCGCGGGCAGAAGATCGCCGCGCGGGTTGCCGCCCGTGAGCCCGGTTCCCAGTGCGGGGTGGGCGACGGGGAGCGGCGGCAGGCCCGCGAGCGCGCCCTCGCCACAGATCATCTGGCGCGACTCGCCGTCTGCGGTCAGCGTTGCGCCAACATCACCGACGCTCGCCGCCAGCTCGATGGTCTGCTCGCCCTCCGGCGTGGTGAGGCGGTACGTCCAGCTTGCACCGTCCACGAGCGGCCAGAGCAGATGCTCGCAGGGGCCCGGCGCGCTGACCGGCGTGACAGGCATGGGCGTCGGCGGTTCGGGGGTGGGTGCGATTTCCGCTGGCGCGGATAGCGTCGGTGTCGGCACTTCAGGCGTCGCGCTCGGCGCGAGCGTCGAGGTCGGCGGGATGGACTCAGGTGGAGCCACGCAGGCGGAGAGCACAAGCGCAAGCGTGACGGCAGCAAGCAGGCGGTGCAGGGTCACGGCGTTTCTCCAGTCGGTGCAGGATCGATCTCGTGTAGTATAATCCATAACATGTAAGCAGGTCCGGACGCAATCGACAGGATTGTTGGGATGGTATTTGAACAGGAACTCGACCTCCTCATCCGCTCTAGCTACCCCATTATTTACGTGCCGACGCCCGAAGAAGAGCGCGCTGAGCAGCTCATCGCAGATGTGGCGGATTATGGCTCGCCCCCGCGCGAACTGCACATATGGGACTTCGTCAACGGCTTTGCCGGGGGCGTCGGGCGGGGCAACCCCTTCCAGGCGCTGGAGGAGATCGAGAAGGCGCGGGAGGATGTGCCCGCGATCTTCGTTATGCGGGACTTCCACCGCTTTCTGGACGACGTGCAGATCGCCCGCAAGGTGCGCAACCTCGCCCGCCATCTGAGCAGCACGCGCAAGACAATGATCATCCTCGCGCCGAGCTTCCGTGTGCCGCCAGACCTCGCCGAAGAGATCACCGTGCTCGACCTGAATCCGCCCACCTACGACGAGATCGACGCCGAGCTTGACGCGGTGCTGGAGCGGGTGCCGGTGCGGCTGTCGCACGGCGGGCGCGATGCGCTCGTGAAGGCGTGCCAGGGCTTGATGATGAGCCGCATCCGGCTGGGGCTGGCGCGGGCCGTGGCGAGCTACGGGCGGCTCGACGAGCGGGCCATCCCGCTTATGCTGGAGGAAAAGAAGCAGCGCATCCGCCGCACCGAAGTGTTGGAGTTCTGGCCCGCGACAGAGACAGTGGACGACATCGGCGGGCTGGACATCCTCAAGCTGTGGCTGGAGCAGCGTGCGGCGGCCTTCACGGCGGAGGCGCGCGATTACGGCCTGCCGTACCCGAAGGGCATCCTGCTCGTTGGCATTCAGGGCACGGGCAAGTCGCTCTCTGCGAAGGCGACGGCCAGCCTGTGGCAGCTTCCGCTGTTGCGCCTCGACGTGGGGCGGCTGATGGGCGGGCTTGTCGGCGAGAGCGAGGCCAAGACGCGCGAGATGATCCGCATTGCCGAGGCGATGGCCCCCTGTGTGCTGTTCATCGACGAGCTGGACAAGGGCTTCGCCGGGCTGGGGTCGAGCTTCGTGGGGGACTCCGGCACGAGCGCCCGCGTCTTTGCGACCATCCTGACGTGGATGGAGGAGAAGCAGTCGCCGGTGTTCATCGCCGCCACGGCTAACTCGGTTGAGGCGCTGCCGCCGGAGGTTCTGCGCAAGGGCCGCTTCGACGAGATCTTCTTTATCGACCTGCCGAGCGAGCGCGAGCGGCGCGAGATCTTTGAGGTGCATCTGGGCAAGGTTCGCCCCAACTGCCTGCGCGAGTTCGATGTGGACCAGCTCGCCTTTCAGAGCGAGGGCTTCAACGGGGCGGAGATCGAGCAGGCGATCTTCGAGGCCATGCACTTTGCCTTTAACGAGCGGCGCGAGTTTACGACCGAGGACATCCTCCGCGCGATGTCTGCCATCGTGCCGCTCAGCAAAACCGCCCAGGAGCGCATCGTGCGGCTGCAGGAATGGGCGCAGAGCGGACGCTGCCGCCCGGCCAGCTCCGACGCGGCACAGTCGGGGCTGATCGGCCAGTTGTTCGGCGATGCCGGCCTGCCTCGCTAAAGCAAACCCAGCAGCAGGGGCGCAGAGATGACGGGTACAGGACGTGATGGGTTTGGCGGCGATGTGGGTTTTGAGCCGACGGGCCGCGAGCCGGAACTGCCGGGCTTTGAGAACGAGCGCGCGCCGATGCTGGGCGGCAAGCGGCGGCAGTGGCCGTCTATCGCAGCCTATTTGCTCGCCGAGCAGCACCGGGCGCACCGTCGCGGCAACATGGACCGCGTGTGGAGTATCCGCCGGCTGCGGGCGCGCATCCAGGCGCGGAACATCGACAATCGGGAGGAGAGCGACCTGCGCGGCGAGCCGTTCCGCCCACTGACAGACGGGGAGGCGCTGGATGAAATCCGGCTGGAGCGGCGTGAGGTGCTTGAAGAGCTGGCCCAGTGCCGCCGCTGGCTGCGACGCCGCCGCGCCGCCGAACTGGAGGCCGACCTCGCTGTGATTGACGAGGTGCTCGACTACTGGGGGGAGCGAGTCGAGGGGTAGGAAAGCCTGTCGGGCTGCCGAAGGCTGAACGACGAGGGTGGGGTTGAACCCGGCGCCCAGGCGGATTAGGGCTTCCCAACACACTGTCGTAACGTGCCCTGGCCTGCTATACTCTAGGTTGTGAGTGCCCGGAGCACGATCTCACACGCCAAGCACGCAAGTCGAATGATGCCGGGGTGAACAGTGCACTCTGGCCAATGGAGGGTGGGCGATGTCTCACTTCACACGAGTAAGAACACAACTGCGCGACCTGGATACGGTTCGCCGGGCGCTTGAGGACCTCGGCTTTGAGGTGGTTGAAAACGCACCCGTGCGCGGCTACAACGGCCAGCAGGAGCGGGCCGACCTCGTCGTGCAGACCGGTTCGGAATACAACCTCGGCTTCCGCCGTGAGGGGCAGAACGTCGTGATGGTGGCCGACTTCTGGGGTCTGCGCATTGACCGTGAGGGTTTTCTCAACCGCGTGACGCAGCGCTATGCGTACCTCACCGTGCTGGACCAGGCGCAGAAGCAGGGCTGGCAGTCGGTTGCCGAGGAAGTGCAGGAAGACGGCAGCATCCGTCTTGTGATGCAGCGCTGGGGCTAGGCGGCCTGACAGGCTGCCTGCATGGGAGTTATTGAACTGATGACACAGAGACAGCAGATCGAGTTCACGATCCGGCCCGACGGCACTGTCGAGGAGAGGGTGATAGGTGTTGGCGGCCCGGCCTGTGAGGACGTGACGAGGGGCATCGAGCAGGCGCTGGGCGAAGTGCAGGAGCGTGAGCGCACCTCCGAGTACTATCGCCCGACCGAAACCACGAGCGACAACGTCGTGACGAACAGCTAACCTGCTGCTGAACGCGAAGCTGAGATGCCCTGCAGATCACTCTGTGGGGCATTTTCGCTAGTAGACCGAGGGAGAGCGAACACACATGGGCAGGGATGAAACTCCGGAACGCGAGAGCGAGCGCCGTCCGCCCGTGCTGCCCGTCGAGGTTGAGGTCTACATCGAGGCGGACGGCACGGTGACGTTTGCCGACCTTGAGGCGGGGATGCTGCCCGTCGCCCATGAGTTGAACCCGGACGAGCCGCTGGCGTGTGATGTGCCGCCCCGCAACGACTCGCCGGGCGAGGAGCGCCATGATTAGCAGGCTATGGCGCTCGCTCCGCGAGTGGCTGGCGATCCGGCGGCTGCGCGTAGAGGTCACGCGGTGGAAAGCGCGGAACTACGACCTGTGCGCGGAGACGGTGCAGGGGCTGCGCCGGGCGCTCGACACGCAGCAGCGCGCTCAGGACGACCTGCGCCGTCAGCTTGCCGCCCGCGACGAGCAGATCGAGAGGCTGCGGGCGGAGTATGCGGCGCTTGAGGCCCGCCTGCACCGTGCCGAGGCCGAGTCCGCGCAGACCGGGCGGCTGGCGCTCTTCCGCGATTTGCAGCCGGTGCTCGTCCAACTGCCGACGATGCGGGCTGCCGTTGCGCAAGGCGCGGACCTGACCGCGCGAGACGTGCTCGACATGCTCGCACCGCTTGACCAGCTTATCGCCGATCTCGGCTTTGAGTGCATCGGCGAGGCGGGGGGTGAGACATCCTACGACCCGCGCCTGCACCGCGTCGTCGGGCGGGGAGCGGATGAGGTTGCCGCCGGGGACCGGGTGCGCGTGCGCTACGTCGGCTACCGGCTCGGCGACGAGATTGTCGCCAAGGCCGAAGTGACGCGTGTGTGAGTCCACAGATGTCACAGATGGACACGGATGAAGAGTCCACGAATGACACTAATAAATAATATTCGTGCAATTCGTGCCATTCGTGGATCAACTCTTCTATCCTGTGTGAAGCCGGTGGACGAAAGCGAAGATTTTGTCTAGATTGTTCTTGTATGAAGAAGATCGCAATTGACTTCGGGACCACCAACACAGTCGTCGCTGTGTGGCGTGACGCGAGAAATGCCCCCGAGACGGTTCGCCTGCCGGGGCTGAGCAAGCCCCCGCTAGGCGGCGAGCCGCCGCTTGTGCCGTCGCGGCTGTACGTCGAGAACGGCGCGGGCGACGCGCCGCAGGTCGTTGCCGGGTACGAGGTGCAGAGCCGCGGCTACGACGTTCAGGGCGACGAGCGCTATTTTGCGTCGTTCAAGCGGGGGATTGCCGCCCGCACCCGCCCGCTCGCCCGCATTGTGGATGGCGAGGAGTGGGACGACGCCCGCGCGGGCGAGGCGTTCCTGAATGCCGTGCTGCAAGCTGTTGTGGAGGAGGAAGGCGGCATCGATGAGCTTGTGCTCACCGTCCCCGTGCAGAGCTTTGAGCGCTACCTGAAGTGGCTGCGCGACGAGACGAGCATCGCGCAGGGCAGCATCGGCGGGCGTGCCCAGCGGGTGCGTATTGTGGACGAGAGCACCGCTGCCGCGCTCGGCTACGATGTGCGCACTCCCGGCGAGTTGATTCTCGTCATCGATTTTGGCGGCGGCACGCTTGATGTGTCGCTGGTGCGGATGCCCGCCGCCGACGAGGGTGGGGGCGTCGTGCTGGAGGGCGCACGGCGGCAGATGTCCGGCCAGCCGCGCGGAACTGTTGAGAGTGCGGGCAGCGATGTCGAGGCGCGGGTGCTGGCCAAAGCCGGGCAGGTGCTCGGCGGCGACGACGTGGATCACTGGCTGCTGGAGGAGTTGTTAGAGCGCAGCGGCGTCTCCCGCGAGGAGGTGGGCGATGCCTACTGGCAGCTTAAACTCGCCTGCGAGGCCGCCAAGATCCGGCTCTCCGAGCACGAAACGGCGGAAGTCAGCGTGTTCGACCCGGATACCTTCCGCACCTGCCGCACGACCTTCACCCGCAGCCAGCTTGAGGACCTGCTCGACCGCCACGGCTTCTACAGCGGCGTGCAGCGCACGATCAACAAGGTGCTGCGCAGCGCGCGGGTGCGGGGCATCTTCCCGGAGGACATCGGCGCGGTGCTGCTCATCGGCGGAACCTCGCAGATCCCCTCCGTGCGGCGGCTGATACGCACCCAGTTTGGGGCGGACGTCGTCTGTGAGGACCGCCCGTTCGAGGCGGTGGCGCACGGCGCGCTGAAGCTCGCGCTGGGCATGGGGCTTGACGACTTCCTGTACCACTCCTACGGTGTGCGGCACCTGAGCCCGCTGACCGGTCGCCACGAGTGGGAGGAGATCATCCCGGCGGGCGTGCGTTACCCGCTCGCGGAGCCGGTCGAGTTGATCCTGACCGCCTCGCGCGATGGGCAGGAGGCGCTCGAACTCGTCATCGGCGAGGTGGAGGAGAGCAGCACCGGGCTGGCCGAGGTGATGTTCGGCGAGCGGTCGATCCTGATGGTCAACGGGGGCGTCGAGATGCGGCGCGTGATCCCACTTAACGACGAGGACGGCTCGCGCACGGTGGCGTACCTCGACCCGCCAGGCAAGGCGGGCGAAGACCGCGTCGAGGTGATCTTCGATGTAGACCACAACCGGACGCTCCGCGTAACCGTCACCGACCTGCTGACCAACCGCGTGCTGCTGCACAACGTGCCTGTCGTGGAGCTGCGCTGATGCCGGACACGCGCCCCCCTCACGCCCCGGCGATGGGCGCCAGCCGCGAGCGCAATCCGCGCCTGTGGGCGGCGCTGCTCGGGCCGGATAACCACCGCCGTCGCGAGGCGGCTCGCACAATCCTTGCACTGGAAGCCGAGCACGAGTATGCGCGCAATCTGCTCGCCGTGCTGCCGACCCTCGCGCTGCGCCAGCGAGCGGCGGCAGGCGAGGCGCTCTCTCTGCTTGGGGACATCCGTTTCTCGCCGCCCTACTACCTCTCCGAGATGATCTACGTGCCGGGTGGAACGGCGCTGCTTGGCAGTGAGGAGTACCCGGACGAATACCCGCCGCACGCTGTCGAGGTGGCGGGCTTCGCCCTGGCGCAGCACCCGGTGACGCAGGCGGCGTATCAGGTGTTTGTGGAGGCAACCGGGCATCGCCGCCCGCGCGGGTGGGGTCGGCGCGGGCCGGATGACGCGCAGCGCAATATGCCGGTCGTACATGTTTCCGCACGCGATGCGGAGGCGTACTGCCGCTGGCTCAGTGCGGAGACCGGTCATAGCTACCGCCTGCCGACCGAGGCGGAGTGGGTGCTGGCGGCCAGAGGGGCGGGCGGGGCTCGCATCTACCCCTGGGGCGATACGTTCGAGGTGGGCTGCGCCAACGCTTGGACCCGCCAACCGCTTGAACGGCTGTGCGCGGTCGGGCTGTTCCCGGCGGGGCGCGGACCTTACGGGCATGACGACCTCGCGGGCAACGTCTGGGAGTGGTGCTCGTCGCTGTTCTGGGCCTACCCCTACCGGGCCGACGATGGGCGCGAGGACCCCGGCTCCGATGAGCCGCGCGTGATGCACGGCGGCTCGTGGCGCAGCCGCCCGCTCTCGGTGCGCTGCTCCGCGCGACAGGGCGAGCCGCCGACTGACAGCTTCGATGTGGTCGGGTTCCGGCTGGCGAGGGATAGCTGACATGACCGATCACACGTTTGAGCCGGCCTACCTCGCGCTGTACCGCTCCGGCGAGCTGGCACGCCGCGCCGAGCAAGCGCAGGCCGCTCTGCACGCCTGCCGCCTGTGCGGCTGGGACTGCGGCATCGACCGCGCCGCCGAGCTTGGGCCCTGCCGCACCGGCACGCAGGCGCTCGTGGCGACGGCGTATCTGCACATGGGCGAGGAGCGCCCGATCAGCGCGGGCGGCGGCTCCGGCGCGATCTTCTTTGCCAACTGCGACCTGCGCTGCCAGTTCTGCCAGACCTTTCGCTGGAACATCAAGGGGCAGGGGCAGGCGCTCACTGCCCGCGAACTGGCCGACCTGATGCTGGACCTCCAGGCGCGTGGTGCGGCAAACATCAACCTCGTCACCCCGACGCACAACACGCCGCAGATCCTTGCCGCACTGGCTCTTGCCGTGGAGGACGGGCTGCGCCTGCCGCTCGTGTGGAACTCCGGCGGTTACGACGCGCCGCAGGCACTCGCGCTGCTTGACGGCGTGGTGGACATCTACCTGCCGGATATGAAGTACAGCGACGCCGATCTCGCGCGGCGGCTGAGCGGCGTGCGCGACTACCCCCGCGTGAACCGGGCGGCGGTCCGCGAGATGCACCGGCAGGTCGGCGACCTGCAGCTTACAGTCGATGGCATCGCCCAGCGCGGCGTGCTGGTGCGCCATCTCGTCATGCCCGGCCACGCCGAGAACACTGCCGGGGTGCTGCGCTGGCTTGCCGGGAACCTCGGGCCGAACACCTATCTCAGCCTCATGGACCAGTACCGGCCCGCCTATCGCGCTTTTGCCCGCGAGGGCATCAACCGCCCGCTCCGGCCTGACGAGTACGCCCGCGCCCGGGCGCTCGCGCTGGAGCTGGGCCTGACACGGCTGGACGACAGCCTTCTCCTTGAACCGCACCCCTCACAGCAGAGAGAAGCGCATGGCTGAGACAACCACACAAACAAAGCAGGTTGAAGTATTCGATGCCTCTAACGGCGCACGCATCTTCCGGCTGCCGCTTGAGGTCTTTCCAGCGTATATGGGCTATGCCCATCTCGTGCAGCATGGCGACCGGCTCACACTGGTGGACGTTGGCTCCGGGTACGGCAACTCCCATGCCGACCTGCTCGCCGGGCTGGAGCAGGTACGCGAGGCGCACGGGGTGGATGCCCGGCTCGACCGCATCGACCGGATCATCATCACACACGGGCATATTGACCACTTCGGCGGGCTGATGCGCGTCAAAGAGGCCGCGCCGCAGGCGGAAGTCGGGCTGCACCGGCTGGCGAAGCCCGTGCTGGTCAGCTACGACGAGCGGGTGCTCGTCACGCGGACCGCTGTCGAGGATTTCCTGCGGCGGGCGGGCGTGCCGCCTGAGCGGTTGCCGGGCCTGCTGGAGATGTACATGCTCGGCAAGCGGGAGTTCAAGCCGGTGCCGGTGGACTTCACCTTTGGCGATGGCGATGTGATCGACGACACCTTCCGCGTGATCCACGTGCCGGGGCACGCGCCGGGGCTGGTGATGCTGCTGGTCGGTGATGTGCTGCTCACCGCTGACCATGTGCTGCCGCACACCAGCGTCGCGCTCGCGCCTGAGAGCATCATGCCGTACACCGGCATCGGGCATTACATCGAGTCGCTGGAGAAGGCGCTCGCGGTCGAGGGCGTGCGGCTGGCGCTCGGCGGGCACGAGGAGCCAGTTGAGGATTACTACGGGATGGTGCGGCGCACGCTGGACGGCGCGCGGGGGCGCGTCGAGCTGGTTTACGAGCACTGCGACGAGCCGCGCACGATCTACGAGATCGCCCTGCGCATCTACGACTCGCTCGACGGCTACAGCGAGCTGCTCAAGGTGGAGCAAACCGGCGCGCGCGTCGAGTATCTGCACCAGCGCGGGCGGCTGGCGATTGACAACCTCGACAGCCTCGAAGAGGAGCACAGCCCGCCGCTCCGCTTCCGGCAGGTGTGAACGGGCGCAACTCATGCCCTCGTTGGCTGTTTCACTCTGCGGGGAATAAGAGTCCACAGATGACACAGATGGCACAGAAGGCTGAGTCGCGAATATTTTAACATTCGTGGATCAATAAATCTGTGACATCTGTGGACTTACTTTGACTTGCTGCATCACAACAGAGAGGAGCCGCGATGCTTGACCCGGAGGTCAAGGGCAAGGTCTACGAGCCGTTCAGCATGAAGATCGAAGCAGGGAAGGTGCGCGAGTTCCTGCTGGCGACGGGCGACAGCAACGACGCGTACCGGGAGCCGGATGCGCCCGTTCCGCCGACATTCGGAACCGTGTTCCGCTTCTGGGCGGGGGGCGGGCTGGAAGATGCGCTCCTGCAGCTTGGCGTGGACATCAGGAACGTGCTGCACGCCGAGCAGGAGTACGAGTACCTCGCGCCGATGCATGTGGGCGACACGATCACCGGCACGACGCGCATCAGCGATGTCTACACCCGCGCCGGGATGGACTTCGTTGAGTTCACCACGCAGTACATGAACCAGAAGGGCGAGCCCGTCCTCAACGAGCGGGCGCTCATCATCGTCAGAGGGTAGGGGGACGTCATGCCGCTGTATTACGAGGATGTGGAAACGGGCGACCTGCTGCCCGAGATCGTCAAGGGGCCGATCGAGGAGATCGACCTGGTGCGCTACTCCGGTGCGTCGGGGGACTTCAACCCCATCCATACCGTGCCCCGCATCGCGCAGGAGGTCGGGCTGGATGGCATCATCGCGCACGGTATGTTGATCATGGCCTACGCCGGGCAGATGATCGACGCGTGGGCGGGCGTGGGGGCGCTGCGCCGCTTCAAGGTGCGCTTCAGCGGGATGACCGTCCCCGGCGAGACGGTCGTGTGTGAGGGGCGCGTCACGGGCAAGGAGGAGATTGACGGCGAGGGCATCGTGCACGGGCGTCTGACCGTCAAAGGCCAGGCGGACGGCTCGACGAAGCTGAAGGGCGAGTTCAGCGTGGCGCTGCCGAGGCGGGAGGCGTAGAGAGGGATCTGGGGGACGCCGCGAAGTTTATTCGCGGCTCCCGCTCATAGCGAGATAAACTGCCCTCTGACAGGGGAGAAGTGGCGGCGCGAAGTCAGCCACAACACACCTGTCAACATTTCTTGCTCGTCTAGCTGGATAGCTATGGGGCGGGTCTCAGACCCGCCCCTACCGGCCTCTTGCGTGAAGCCAGCCCTACGCCGGCAGCTCGCTGGAGCTATAGTTAAGCACTTGCCGCGCCACGATCAGCAGGTTGATCTCCTGCGTGCCCTCGTACAGGTCCGCAATCTTCGCATCGCGGGCCAGCTTCTCGACGAGCCACTCGCGGCTGTAACCCATCGGGCCGAGGATCTCGACGCAGCGGTGCGCGATGCGCGTGCCGGCGTCGCCCGCCTTGGCCTTGCACATGCTCGACTCAAGCGCGTTCGGCTCGCCCTGGTCCATCATCGAGCCGGCGCGCAGCGTCAGCAGCCATGTTGCCTTGAGTTCCGCTTCCATCTCGATAATGTCGCGCTCGATGGCGGTCATCTCGTGGGGCGGGGCGTCGTAGCGGATCTCAATCCCCGCCTCGGCGAGCTTCTCTTTGGTTAGCTCCAGGGCGGCGCGGGCCACGCCGATGGCTGTCGCGGCGACGATGGGCCGCGAGGCGTCGAACGTCTTCATCGCACCCTTGAAGCCCTTTTTGCTCGCGGCGCTGCGGTCCCGCACTTCGGCGCTGCCGAGGATGTTGTCATAGGGGATGCGGCAATTGTCGAACACGAGCGCGACCGTATCGCTGGCGCGGATACCATGCTTGATCTCCGCCTTGGCTACTTTCACGCCGGGCGTGCCTGCCTCGACGACAAAGGGCTTCATCCCGGCGCGGCCCGCCGACTTATCGACCGTCGCCCAGACGACGCACAGCCCGTTCGACTCCTCCAGCGCAAGCCCGCCGTTGGTGATGAAAATCTTCTCGCCGTTCAGCACCCACTCGTTCGTCTCCTCGTCGAGTGTGGCCGTGGTGCTGATGGCGGAAGTATCCGAGCCCGCGCCCGGCTCGGTCATGGCCATCGCGCCCCAGGCGGGTGGCTGGTTGGGGTCGGCGAAGCGCGACAGGAAGCGCTCCTTCTGCTCCAGCGTGCCGACCGCCTCGATTGCCGTCCCGCCGAGCAGCGCCGACGGTGTGCAGAGGTACTGGCCGACATCGCCCCAGGCGAGCATTTCGGCAAGGTGCATCATACCGACGAAGTACGAACTCGGCCCCTTCTTGCGCTCCGGAGCCTTGCCGGAGGCGGCCTCCTCGGCCTTGCGGCGCTCCCGCTCGAGCGACCTGGCCTGCATGTCGGCCATGATGGGCCACATCAGCTTAATGTATTCGTGTGGGCGCTCGTGCTCGTTCTCGTCGAGGTAGCGGGCATGGGGCCGCATCACCTGCCGGGCGACGTACTCGGCCATCTGAAGCTGGTTCTGAATACGCTCAGGCAAGCTGAAATCGATCATCTCACGTCTCCTCTCTCTTCGCCCATGCCGGATCAGACGATTGCCAGCCCGTCGAAGGCGTGGAAGCCGCGCGCGTTGCGCAGCCAGCGCTCAGCCGGGTACTCGCGGATGTAGCCGTAGCCGCCGAGCACCTGCACGCCGCTGTCCGCCACGAACATCGCCGCCTTGGTGGCGTACGCCTTGACGAGCGTCGCATCCCGCGTGATGTCGCAGCCCTGGTCGGCCTGCCATGCGGCCTCCCACGTCAGCACGCGCAGCGCATCAACCTCGGTCGCCATGCGGGCGATGCGGAAGGCGACGGCCTGTTTGGTGGCAATCGGCACACCGAACTGCACGCGCTCCTTCGTGTAGTCACGGGCATACTCCATCGAGGCGCGGGCGACGCCGGTTGCCAACGCGCCGAGCGCGACGCGGCTGCGGTTCAGGATGGTCGCGTAGCGAGTGCCTTCCTCCCCGCCGAGGCGGGCGGTCGCGTCTACCTGCACGTTGGAGAGCGTGACGCGGTAGGTGGGCAGCGCGCGGACGCCCATGAGCTTCTCGCGCTCGCCGATGGTCAGGCCGTTGGCGTCGCGGGGCACGATGTAGCCGTCCACGCTGCCCGTCTCCGTGTTGCGGGCATACACGAGGATGGCCTCGGCGTCGGCGGCAAGCGGGACGTAAGCCTTCTCGCCGTTCAGCGTGAACGTACCGTCGCCGGGAGAGGCGGTCGTCTCGGGCCGCCAGGGGTCGAAGGCGATGCGCGGCTCGACGAGTGCCGCCGTCATGATCGGGCGGTCTGCATCGCAGAAACGGGGCAGATACTCCTGCTTCTGCTCCTCGGTACCGCTGAACAGCACGGGGAGGGCAAACAGCGCAGGGGTCCACAGCTCCAGCGTGGCGGCGAGATCCCCCCAGGCCAGTTCTTCCAGCGCGAGCACGCCGGTCACGGCGTCTTGCCCGTCGCTGTAGCCGCCGTACTCCTCCGGGATGAGGCCCGGCAGCAGGCCAAGCTCCCAACCCTTACTGATGACGGCGGGCGGCATCTCGCCCGACTCGTCGGCCTCGTGGGCCACCTTCCGCACGTCCGTTTCGGCATAGCGGTGGACCGCCTCGACGAGCATTTTCTGCTCGTCGGTGGGCGTAAAATCAATCATCGCAGCCTCCATTCTCTCTCTGAAGGTTAAACCCGATGCCAATCAACAGCAGGGCGGTGTCCGGCGCCCTGCTGGCGATTACGAACAGCCGTCGGCGGAGCGGCTGAGCCCGTGCAGGAAGAGGTCGCCGAAGATGTCGGCGATCTCGGCGGCGGTGAGACGCCCCTGCGGACGGTACCAGCGGGTCATCCAGTTGACCGCGCCAAGCACGGCCTGTGCAGTGATCGCGATGTCCGTCTCGCGGAAAACCCCCTCCTCGACGCCCTGCTGGATGATGGCCCGGAACAGCCGCTCGACCTGATCGCGCTTGGCGACGTACTCGGCGAGGTATTCGTCCCCCAGGCCGCGGTCCTCGCGCAGGAAGACGGCGGCGCCCTCCGGGTTCTCGGCGATGAGTTGGGCATGGGCCTGCACGGCGGCAAGCAGCTTCTCTGCGCAGTCGGCATCGGAGGCGACGATGGCCTCCACGTCCGCGAGAAACTGGTTCATGCCCGTCTCCAGGATGGCGAGCAGGATCTCCTCTTTGCTGCCGAAGTGGTGGTACAGGCTGGGTTTCTTGATGTTCACCGCCCGTGCAATGTCCCGCATCGAAGTGGCGTGATAGCCGCTCTGGTTGAACAGGCGGATGGCGGCGTTGATGATGTCTTCGCGTGTGACTTTCGCCATAATATCCGTTTCCCTACCGACCGGTCGGTAGGATCAGTATAGATGCAACCGGGTGTTTTGGTCAAGGGGAAGGGGCACCGATCGGCGGGTGTTTGGGGAAATGTGAGGAACCTGTCAGGCGGTGGACATAATGCGGGTTGCCCCCTAAAATCTAGAAAGATACCCGCGTCTGACGATGCTTCTCTAGCCCATTCTCGATAATCCATTCTCGATGCTGTTCCGCATCATTGAAGAAACGGAAGAAAGGTACCATGACGATATCCGAACGAACCCAGGCTCGAACCGACCTCGAAGCTAAGAGCATCAATGCCATTCGCTTCCTTGCGGTTGATGCGGTGCAGAAGGCCAACTCCGGGCATCCCGGCCTGCCAATGGGTGCAGCGGTTATGGCCTACGTGTTGTGGACGCGCCACATGCGCTACAACCCGCGCAACCCGAACTGGTTTAACCGCGACCGCTTTATCCTTTCCGCCGGTCATGGCTCGATGCTGCTGTACGCCATGCTCTACCTGACCGGCTACGACGTGACGCTGGACGATCTGAAGCAGTTCCGGCAGTGGGGCAGCATCACGCCAGGGCACCCTGAGAACTTCCTCACGCCCGGCGTCGAGGTCACAACCGGCCCGCTGGGGCAGGGCTTCGCCAACGGCGTTGGCATGGCTATCGCCGAGCGGTTCCTCGCAGAGAAGTTCAACACGTCAGACCTGCCGCTCGTCGATCATTATACCTACGCCATCGTGAGTGACGGCGACCTCATGGAGGGCGTGTCGTCGGAGGCGGCGTCCTATGCGGGGACGCAGCGCCTCGGCAAGCTGATCTACCTCTACGACTCGAACCAGATCAGTATTGAGGGCGACACGCAGGTCACCTTCCAGGAGGATGTCGCCGAGCGCTTCCGCGCGTACGGCTGGCAGGTTATCGGCCCGATCGACGGGATGGACGTCGACTCGGTGGACGGGGCGATCAACCTGGCGAAGCGCAACCTGGAGCAGCCCAGCCTGATCATCTGCCGCACCGTCATTGGTTATGGCAGCCCCAACATGGCGAACACCGGCAAGGTTCACGGCGCGCCGCTCGGCGAGGAAGAGGTCAGGCTGACCAAGGAGAACCTCGGCTGGCCGCTGGAGCCGGACTTCTACGTGCCCGACGACGTGCTGGAGCACTACCGCCAGGCCATCGAGCGCGGGCAGGAGTGGGAGGCCGAGTGGAACGACCTGCTGGAGCGGTACCGCGAGCAGCACCCCGAGCAGGCCGCCGAGTTTGAGCGCATGATCAACGGCGAACTGCCTGAGAACTGGGATGCGGGCATTCCGGAGTTCAAGCCGGAAGATGGGGCGATTGCGACCCGCTCGGCCAGCGGCAAGGTGCTGAACGGCCTGTTCAAGAACCTGCCGGATCTCATCGGCGGCTCGGCGGACCTCGCGCCGAGCAACAACACCTGGCTGAAAGACGGCAAGCTGTTCGGCTGGGAGCACGGCGGGCACAATCTGCAGTTCGGCGTGCGCGAGCACGCGATGGGCTCGATGTCGCTGGGTATGGCGCATCACGGCGGCGTCATCCCGTACTGCGCGACGTTCCTCGTGTTCTCCGACTACATGCGCCCGCCGGTGCGCCTGTCGGCGCTGTCGCGCCAGCGCGTAATATTCGTCTACACGCATGACAGCATCGCGCTGGGTGAGGACGGGCCGACGCACCAGCCGGTTGAGCACCTGATCGGCCTGCGGGCGATCCCCCGGCTGCGCGTCATCCGGCCTGCCGATGCCAACGAGGTCGCCGAGGCCTGGCGGCAGGCGATCCTGCACAAGGACGGCCCGACTGCGATTGTGCTCACGCGCCAGAACCTTCCGATCATCGACCGCTCGAAGTACGCGGCGGCGTCCGGGCTGGCGCAGGGCGCGTACATCCTGCGTGAGGCGGAGGGCGAGCCGGACATCGTGATCATTGCGACCGGGTCGGAGGTGCACCTTGCGCTCGGCGCCGCGGAGCAGCTTGCCGGGGAGGGCGTGCAGGCGCAGGTCGTCTCGATGCCCTGCTGGGAGCTGTTCGATGAGCAGCCGGAGTCGTACCGGCAGCAGGTCATCCCGCGCAACGTGCCGCGCCTGGCCGTGGAAGCCGGTTCGCCGCTGGGCTGGCACAAGTACGTCGGCGAGGACGGTGCGATCATCGGTATCGACCGCTTCGGCGCGTCCGCACCGGGCAGCCGCCTGATGAAGGAGTACGGCTTCACGGTTGAGAACGTGGTCGAGCACGCGAAGGCGCTCCTCAACGGGAGGAACAGCTGATGGAAGTCGTCGTCGGAGCGGACCACGCCGGGTACGAGTTGAAGGAGGTCATCAAGGCGTACCTCAAGGAGAAGGGGTACGACGTGATCGACGTCGGCACCGACAGCCTCGAAGCCGTGGACTACCCGGACTTCGCCCGCGCGGTTGGCGAAGAGGTGCTGCGCGGCGAGGGGCGGCGTGGCGTGCTGATCTGCGGCAGCGGGGTCGGCGCGAGCATTGCCGCGAACAAGATCCCCGGCATTCGTGCCGCCATCTGCCACGACACGTACTCCGCGCGGCAGGGCGTCGAGCATGACGACATGAACGTGCTGACGCTCGGCGGGCGGATCATCGGCGTGGAGGTTGCGAAGGAACTGGTCAACGCGTTTCTGAGTGCGGAGTTCAGCCGCAACGAGGAGCGGCACGTCCGACGCGTTGGCAAGATCAAGGCCATCGAGCGCGAGTTCCTGTCAGGTAAGTAGCTCGCGCCGTGATACAAGCATCATATCGAGCCGGGCGCTGCAAAAGCGCCCGGTTCGCTAAAATCCGGTAAGCATACCACCATATATCGTGCAGGGCTGTGCCTCACCCTGTGCGTAGGTAGAGTGAGGAGAAGCGGTTTCGCATGTTCACCGAAAACCCTCTGCGTGATGGGTTGAGGGTTGGGCGTACCCTTGATCCGACTTCTGTTGTCATCTTTGGCGCGACGGGTGATCTAACTGCGCGCAAACTGGTTCCGGCGCTGTTCAGCCAGGCGGTCGAGGGGGAGCTTCCGCCGGCGTTCAACATTGTCGGCTATGCGCGGCGCGACTGGAGCCAGGAGCGGTTCCGCGACTGGCTGTACCAGTCGATCAAGGAAAACAGCCGCTACGATCCCGACGCGGATGGGCGCCATGTATGGGAGAACTTCGCCCAGCACCTCTACTACGTGCAGGGCAACTTCAACGAGGCGGAAGGCTACTGCCGCCTCGACCGGTTCCTGCGCGATCTGGCCGAGGAGTGGCAGATGCCGGATAACCGGCTCTACTATCTGGCTGCGCCACCCTCGTGGTTTGACGACATCATCCTGAACATTGACGCGGCCAACATGGCTCACCAGGAGGGCGTCTGGCGGCGCATCGTAATCGAGAAGCCGTTCGGGCATGACCTGGACTCAGCCCATGCGCTGAACGACACCGTCAACAGCGTCTTCGACGAGGAGCAGGTCTATCGCATCGACCACTACCTCGGCAAGGAGACGGTGCAGAACATCCTCGTCGTGCGCTTTGCCAACACGATCTTCGAGCCAATCTGGAACCGGCGCTACGTGGACCATGTACAGATCAGCGTGGTCGAACCGTCGGGCGCTGAGGACCGTGAGGAGTTCTACGACGAGGCGGGTGTGATCCGCGATATCGTGCAGAACCACCTGCTGCAGCTTTTGACGCTTATCGCGATGGAGCCGCCCGTCGCCTACGAGGCGGGGGCCATCCGCGACGAAAAGGTCAAAGTGCTGCGGGCGGCTCGTCCCATCGAGGGGGCACAGGTCGCCGCGCAGACGGTGCGCGGGCAGTACACCGCCGGGACGATCAACGGGGAGCGGGTGCCGGGCTACACCGAGCTTGAGGGCATCCCGCGGGACTCCGACACGGCGACATACGCAGCGATCAAGTGGTATGTCGATAACTGGCGCTGGCAGGGCGTGCCCTTCTACCTGCGCTCCGGGAAGCGCCTCCCGACGCGCGTGACGGAGGTGTCCATCCACTTCAAGGAGCCGCCGCACCTGCTGTTCGGGCAGGGCAAGGACGGACACCTGCACACGAACGTGCTGGCGCTGCGCATCCAGCCGGATGAAGGCATCTCGCTGCGCTTCGAGTCAAAGCTGCCGGGACAGGGGCTTGAGCGCCGCGCGGTCACGATGGACTTTCGCTATGGCACGGCGTTTGGCGTCGTCAATCCGCCTGACGCCTACGAGCGTCTGCTGCTGGACGCCATCGCGGGCGACGCGACGCTGTTCGCCCGGCGCGACGAGATCGAGTGGGCCTGGCGGCTCGTCGATCCGATCCTCGCGGAGTGGGAGGGCGGCGAGCACGCGCCGCCGCTGGAAACCTACGAGGCGGGCACGTGGGGACCGGCAGGCGCCGACGCGCTGCTCAAGCGCGATGGGCGTCGCTGGCGACGGCTGTAGGAGGCTGCTGTGACTGAAGTTGTGCGCACAGAGGTCAAGCGGGTGGGCCTGACGGCCATCCGCGACGAACTGCGGGCGCTGTGGTCCTCGGAGGCGCTAGGCGAGAAGCCCATCGTACAGGCGCGCTCGCACAATCTGGTCGTCTACACGGACGCCTCCCGGCACAATGTGGATGACCTGGTTGAGCACATCATCCGCGTGAACTCGCTGCGGCCCGGTCGCGTGCTACTTGTTGAGTACGACCCGACCGCCGACGAAAAGCTCGACGCCTGGGCGACGATCTACTGCCAGCTTCAGAAGGATCACCAGGTGTGCAGCGAGATGGTCGTGATGCAGGTGGGGGGTGTGCTGCGCAGCGAGATCCACAGCACTGTGATCTCGCTGCTCGCGCCTGACCTGCCGGTTATCCTGTGGTGGATGCAGCTTCCAGACGTCGAGGATCACCTGTATGAGAACGTCGTTGCGGAAGCCGACCGCCTGCTGATTGACTCGGACTTCTTCCCGAACATCGCGGAGGATTTCGTCACGCTGGCATCGATCAGCAGCCCGCCGGTTGGCGACCTGGCGTGGGCGCGCCTCACGCCGTGGCGGCGGCGGCTCGCTGCCTTCTGGGACTTCCCGCAATTGCGCGAGTCGCTGGAGCACATCCACTCGCTCGAAATCCAGCACGCCGCCCGCAAGCCGCATGCCGACTCGAACCGGGCGCTGCTGCTCGTCGGCTGGCTGGCGGAGCGGCTCGGCTGGAGGCTTGCTGAGGCGAGCGCCCTCGAAGCGGGCGGCTACGAGATCACCTACCGACATAACGGTGAGTCGATCCGTGTGCAGCTCGAAGAGATCGTGCCGGATGGCGTCCCGCCCGGCGAACTGGCAGCGATCAGCCTGCAGGCGGGGCATGGGGAGAACCTTGAGCGGCCCCACCTCCGGTTTGACCCGGAGCACGGCTGCATCGAGCAGAAGATCGGCGATGTCGCCCAGCGTGACTGGGCCTTCCGCCCCGTTGAGCCAGCGGAAGCACTCGCCGAGGAACTGGATTACAATCATGATGCGGCTTTTCAGGCCGCGCTGAACCAGGCCGTTGCGATTGTGCGCATGGCCCATCGCTAACGACAGGTGAAGAGCAACGTGACAACGGAAGTCGTCATCCTGCCTCACATCGAGGCCATCATCGAAGAAGCTGCCAGACGTTGGGTCCGTATTGCGCAGGAGGCTGTCGCCGAGCGCGGTGTGTTCCGCATTGCGCTGGCGGGCGGCAGCACCCCCCGCCCCCTGTATATGCTGATGGCGAGCGCGCCATGGTGCGACCAGGTCGACTGGAGCCGGACGTTTGTCTTCTGGGGGGACGAGCGCCGGGTGCCGCCCAACCATCCGGACAGCAACTATCGCATGGCGCAGGAAGCGCTGCTCAGGCACGTGCCCATCCCGCGCGAGCAGATTTTCCGCATGGATGGCGAGGACCTTGCCAACAGCGCTGCCCGCGCATATGAGGAGGCGCTGAAGCGGCATTTCGAGCTTGGCCGCCGCCAGTGGCCCCGGTTTGACCTCATGCTGCTGGGCCTCGGCGCGGACGGGCACACGGCGTCGATCTTCCCTGGCACGCGCGCGGTGAGCGATCTGAGCGCCATGGCGCTCGTGTACCCCGTGCCCCAGCTTGGCGTCGAACGCATGACGCTGACGCTCCCGGTGATCAACCACTCGCGCAATATCCTGTTCCTCGTCTCAGGCAAGGACAAGGCGGATGCCCTCTATATGGTGCTGCACGGCGAGCGCCGCCCCAGCACCTACCCGGCGCAAGCGGTGAAGCCGGTTGACGGCACGCTGACCTTCCTCGTGGATCAGGCGGCGGCTTCGCGCCTGCCGCGCTAGCCCGCATCTATCGCCAACAGACCGGGGGCGGAAGTCTTTGCCTGCCTGGTGCTCCTTTGGCGTTCCTCCGCCGGAGGTCGGAGGCTGGTTGCATCTTATGCCTCTGGCGGGCGGGGGGAACGGGGCTATCATGAGACTCGTAGTGATCGGCATGATCCACGTACAAAGGAGCACAATTACGGCGATGGCCCGTCGAATATTTCCCGTGTTGGTGGTTGTTGTGGCTGTGGGGCTAGCCCTTGCAGCCTGTAACGCTCTCCCGGCGCAGGTAACAGCCGAGCCGACGGTAGCAGTGGAGGCCGGTGACCCTACCGGCGAGGCCCCGGCAGCGCCCACTTCTGCCGAGCCGACCGCGCCCCCTACCGTTGAGGTCGAACCGGCGGCGACTGAGGAGGCAACTGAGGAGTTCACCGAGGAGGCGACCGGCGAGGGCGCGAGCGCCGGGCCGCTGCTGGCGGTGCTCACGCCGGATGGCGCTGTCGAGGTGGTTGACCTGGCGACAGGCGAGGCAACCCTCATCGCGGAGCCTTCGTTTGATATCATGACCGTGCCGCACCGGCCCATCGCGGTGACGCGCAGCGCGCTCTACGTGCTGGGCTATGACTTCTCCGAAGGCCTGCCGCCGCAGGTCTATGCCATCACACCAGCCGGTGAGGTAACGCTGCGCGACGAGTTTGGCCCATTGCCGACCGGGCTGGCGGCCACGGAGGCGGGCGGCGGCGCGGGCTACCTGGCCTGGAGCATCTTCGATTGGACCGCGGAACCTCCTTCGACCGGCCTGTACATCACCGCGCTTGGCGACATGAACACGCTCACTGTCGCCGAACAGCAGACGCCCGAAGGCTGGAACTTCGTGCCGGTGCGCTGGTCCACTGACGGGCAGCGCCTCTACTATGTCGAGGAGCCGACCGGGCTTGGTGGTTACATCCTGTTTGACGGCTACTCGTCGCTGTACGTGTATGACATGGGGACGGGCGAGGCGTCCGTCGTGGTGCCGAATAGCCGGGCCGGTCTGATCTGCATCGACGATCTCTCGCCGGACGAGCAGTTCATCGCGCATCACTGTGACCTGGATCGCGTTGCGGTGACGAACCTTGAGACGGGCGAGTCGACGGAGATTGCCGCGCCGCCGGACGTAACAGACGCGACGCTTGCAGGCAGCGCGGTCTTCAGCCCGGACGGCTCGCGGGTGGCCTTCGGGCTGGCACGCGGCACGCCGGAAGACGAGCGCGGCTATCTGGTCGTCACCGACGACCTGGGCGGAACCTCCCGCCTGCTTGCGACCACGCAGGAGAGCGCGGTCTACCGGGTGCTCGCCTGGCTCGACGCCGACACGCTGCTTGTGGAGCAGTCCGGCGCTGACAACACGCTGTGGACGGTGCCGGTGAGCGGCGGCGAGCCGCAGTATCTGACGAAGGGGCAGATGCTGGCCCTGCTTCCCGCGGGCTGGCTCAGCGAGTAGCGGCGCAAGCGGCATTCGACTTAGATGCAGGCTTCAGGGCAGGGCGTGGATGAGCGCTCCGCCCTTTTGCTTTTACACCCGAATCGCCGTTACAGCGGTAAATTGCGTCCCCTGTTCGCTATAATCAGAAGGCTAACGACCTGGCAGCCGCGATGGGCTGTCAGGCTGCGGATATGACTACTCAGCAAGCAACGGGCCGATCAAGTGGGGGAGCAGACCATGCCTAATCGTCTGGCTAATGAGACGAGCCCGTATCTCCTGCAGCACGCCGACAACCCCGTGGACTGGTATCCATGGGGGGAAGAGGCATTTGAGCGGGCCAAGTGTAAAGACAAACCGATCTTCCTCAGTATAGGCTACTCCGCCTGTCACTGGTGCCACGTCATGGCGCACGAGTCCTTCGAGGACCCCGAGACGGCGGCGATCATGAACGAGCATTACATCTGCATCAAGGTCGACCGCGAGGAGCGGCCTGATGTCGATGCGATCTACATGAACGCCGTGCAGGCACTCACCGGAAGCGGCGGTTGGCCGATGTCCGTCTGGCTGCTCCCGGATGGCCGGCCCTTCTACGGCGGCACGTACTTCCCCAACAAGCCGCGCCACGGGATGCCCTCCTTCAAGCAGGTGATGCTGCGCATGGCGGAGCTTTACCGCGAGAAGCGCGACGAGATTGAGGACCAGGCCACCCGCCTGACCGCTGCGATCAGCGGGCGCGTGCTGCTGGAGAGCGAGCATAACCAGCCGCCTTCGACCGGGGTGCTGGAGATGGCCTACCAGCACATCGCGGCCCGCTATGACAGGCGCTGGGGCGGTTTCGGCTCGCAGCCGAAGTTCCCGCCCAGCATGACGCTTGAGTTGCTGCTGCGGATGCACCACCGCTGGGGCTGGAAGCAGGCGCTCGACATGGTGACGCATACCCTCGACCGCATGATGTACGGCGGCATATACGACCAGATCGGCGGCGGCTTTCACCGCTACTCGGTGGACGGCATGTGGCTCATACCGCACTTTGAGAAGATGCTATATGACAACGCGCTGCTTCTGCGCATCTACCTGCATGGCTACCAGGCCACGCGTTTCAACCGCTACCGCCGGGTGGTCGAGGAGATCGCCGCGTATGTGCAGCGCGAGATGATTGCCCCTGATGGCGGTTTTGCTAGCAGCCAGGATGCCGACAGCGAGGGCGAGGAGGGCAAGTTCTTCATCTGGGAGAAGGACGAGCTGCGCGAAGCGCTCGGGGATGCAGTCAATACGGACCTGCTGTTCGAGTACTGGGGCGTCGGGGAGCGCCCCAACTTCGAGGGTAAGTTTGTGCTGTGGGTGCCGAACTCGCCCGAACTGGTAGCGGGCCGCCACGGTGTGACGGTCGAGGTGCTGGAGGCTGAGATCGAGAAGGCACGGCAGATCCTCTTTGACGTGCGCGAGAGGCGGGTTAGGCCAGGGCGCGATGACAAGGTGCTCACCGCGTGGAACGGGCTTATGATCAACAGCCTGGCGCAGGCCGGGCGGGTGCTCGGGCGCGACGACTTTACCGGCATGGCGGCTGACGCGGCGAACTTTGTTCTGAACAATCTGCGCACCCCTGACGGGTACCTGCTGCGCTCTTACAAGGACGGGCAGGCGAAGATCGACGCCTACCTGGAAGACTACGCGTTCCTCGCCGAGGCGCTTCTGGAACTCTACCAGACGACGTTTGACCTGCACTGGTTCGAGGCGGCGCGGGATATTGTCGAGCGGATGGTGGCGCTGTTCTGGGATGATGAGGCGGGCTTCTTCGACACGGCGGAGGGGCAGGAGATGCTCATCACGCGTCCGCAGGAACTGATGGACAACGCCATGCCCTCGGGGACCTCCGGCGCGATTGCGGTACTGGCCCGCATCGGCCTGCTCGCGGGCGAATCGGGCTGGCTGGAGCGGGTGGATCGCGTGCTGGAGCGGCTCGGCCCGGCGGTGCAGCAGTACGCGACAGCTTTCTCGTACCTGGCTTCCCAGCTTGACTTCGTGATCAGCCAGCCGAAAGAGATCGCGATCGTTGGCAAGCGCGGCTCGCCCGACACCGAAGCGATGCTCGATATCGTCCGCAAGCCTTACCGCCCCAACCAGGTTGTCGCGCTGCGCGAGCCGGACGACGAGCGCGCGGCGGAGGTTGTTCCGCTGCTGGCCGGGCGTGAGCAGATCGATGGCGTGGCGACGGCCTACGTCTGCCGGAACTTCACCTGCCAGCTTCCTGTTAACACGCCGTCTGCCCTGCGCAAGCAGCTATCACGCTAGGCGCGGCATGAGTTCGCGGGAATACCATCCGGTTGGGGAGAAGTTACGGTACAATTAAAATAGATCCCGCAGGCCGGGAGCGGCTGTTTGACATGCAGTGATGGGAAGCGTGATGTCCAACCGGCTCGATAGCTTAATTGTTCGCATTGTGCGAGCACCTTTTTTCGTGATTACCCTGCTGCTGAGCATGGTGCCCGTTTTCTTCATCTTCGCGTCGGTTAGCGTCGGCGCGTGGATCGAGCAGGCGCTGCACGTGTTCGGCTACCGGCAGCGCCCGCTCTGGCTGCCGGCGGTGCTTGGCGTGCTGGGTTATACCGGGCTGGGCGTCGCCGGCCCGGCGCTGCTCGGCGGCAACCTGCTCGGCTGGCCCGGTGCGGTGCTCGGGCCGCTGATTGTGCTGGGGCTCATCGCCATTCTGGGGCGGTGGTAACCATACCCGGCAATTAAAAACGGCGGGGTTTCCCCGCCGTTTCTTTATGTCAATTTGCTGGTGTTGGAGGCGCTACTTCGCCGCGACGGTTGGCCCGGCTGCAAGCACTTCCTCGCTGACAAGGTCGGCATAGTTCTTGAAGTTCTCGGCGAACAGGTGGGCGAGCATCTGCGCCTGGGCGTCGTAAGCCTCCTTGTCCTCCCACGTCTCGCGTGGGTTGAGAACCTCGTCAGGAACGCCGGGGACGTGCACCGGCACGTGCAGCCCGAAGGTCGGGTCCTGCCGCATTTCAACATCTGCCAGCGAGCCGTCGAGGATGGCGCGGATCATAGCGCGGGTGTAGCGCAGCTCAATGCGCCGCCCGACGCCGTACGGTCCGCCGCTCCAGCCGGTGTTAATGAGCCATACATTCACCCTGTGCTTCTGGATCTTCTCGCCCAGCAGCTTGGCATAGCGCCCCGGATGCAGTGGCAGGAACGGCGCGCCGAAGCACGCGCTGAACGTGGCCTTCGGCTCTGTGATGCCGCGCTCGGTCCCGGCGACCTTCGCCGTGTAGCCGCTGATGAAGTGGTACATCGCCTGCTCGGGTGTGAGCTTGCTCACCGGCGGCAGCACGCCAAAGGCGTCGGCGGTGAGGAAGAAGATGTTGGTCGGGTGCCCGCCGAGCCCGCTCCGCGTCGCGTTCGGGATGTGCGAGATGGGGTAGGAAGCCCGCGTGTTCTCGGTGAACGTGTCGTCGTCAAGGTCAAGCCGGCGGTTGTTCATGTTCATGCGTACGTTCTCGAGGATCGTCCCGAACCGCCGTGTCGTCTGGTAGATTTCCGGCTCGCCGGTCGGCGAAAGACGGATGACCTTGGCGTAGCAGCCCCCCTCAAAGTTGAACACGCCGTCGTCTGTCCAGCCGTGCTCGTCGTCGCCAATCAGCGTGCGCGTCGAGTCGGACGAAAGGGTCGTCTTGCCCGTGCCGGACAGGCCGAAGAACAGCGCGACGTCCCCGTTGTCGCCTTCGTTCGCGGAGCAGTGCATGGGCAGCACACCTGCCTTCGGCAGGTAGTAGTTCATCACGCTGAAGATCGACTTCTTGATTTCACCCGCATAGGCCGTCCCGCCGATCAGGATAAGCCGCCGCTCGAAGTTCAGCAGGATAAATGCCGGCGAGTTGGTCCCGTCATACTGCGGGAGTGCGTGGAAGTTCGGCGCGTGGAGCACGGTAAAGCCGGGCTTGAAGCCCTCAAGCTCCTCCTCCGGCACGCGGATGAACATGTTGCGTGCGAACAGGCTGTGCCAGGCTGTCTCGGTGATGATGCGTACCGGCAGGCGGTGGTTCGGGTCGGCTCCAGCGTAGGCGTTCTGGACGTAGGCATTTTTCCCCTGGAAGTACGCGAGCATCTTCTGGAACAGCTCTTCGAACTGCTCGACGCTGAATGGTCGGTTAATATCGCCCCACCAGATATCGTCGCTTGTGGTTGGCTCGTGCACGACGAAGCGGTCCTGCGGGGAGCGACCGGTGTGATCACCGGTACGGACGACCAGCGGCCCCAGGTGCGCAATGAAGCCCTCCTGCCGGCGGACTGCTTGCTCGTAAAGCTGGGGCGTGTGCAGTTGCCAATAGACTGTATTCAAGTTCCTGAGGCCGAGTTCTTCCAGCTCAGGATGCGCTTGCAGTATCTCCATGATGCCTCCGTCCTTAGGGATATCGCTTTTCATGCAGGCGTCACAGGTCGGCGGTGCGACGCACGGCACTAACTTCTTTATTTTATCACGCGATTAAGGGAGGTACACACGGCAGAAAAAGTGAAATACGCAGTCGTGTGATGGGGCGTCACAGCCGACTGCGTATCTCATGGGGTGAGGATAGGGATGAGAACTCTTCTTGGAGAGTCATAAGTATCCTAGCACACACTCACTTAAAGTTGCGTGAAAAAACATGAAAAGTTCATGAATTTCGCCTTAACAAATGGCTAGAAATGTTTTTCTGAATAACAAGCGAGAGGCTAACTGGTTGACCGGGCAAGGGGTAGGCTTTAACCTGCCCGCTTGTTGCGCTACACTCAGGCGAAGGGGGTGGCGTATCGTGCCAGCCGCCGTGATCGTTAGCGGGGAAGGGAAGACAGGTGATAGCTTATCTGGACTTTGAGCTAAGCATCACACGGGCGGGGCAGGGGCCTGACGCAGGCTACCGGGTGCAGGCCGTCGATTCGCGCGGGGGGCAGGCTGAGGCGAGCTTCTCTCTGGCAGAAAGCTCGGCGATGCTGCGCGAACGCCTGCGTGCTGTGCAGCAGGGCGACGACCATCTCGCGGAGGCGCGGGCAGTTGGCGAGCAGCTCTTCGAGGCGGTGTTTGCCGGGGACGTGCTCGGCGGGCTGCGCAGCAGCCTGATCCACGCGGCGACCGGCGAGAAGGGCCTCCGGCTGCGGCTGCACCTCGATCCGGCGGCGGGGGAACTCTGGGACCTGCCCTGGGAGACGCTGTACTACGCGCCGATGGAGCACTTCTTCGCGATCTCGCGCACGACGCCGCTCACCCGCTACCTGTCGCAGCCGCAGAGCCCCGCGCCCCTGGCTGTGGAGCCTCCGCTGCGCGTGCTGGCGGCTGTGGCCAGCCCCGGCGACCTGGATCTGCTCGACGTTACGCGGGAGTGGTCTATCCTCGAAGATGCGCTCGGCCATCTGGACATGGCCGGGTATGTCACCGTTGATCGGCTGGAACCGGCAACGCTCCCGGCGCTGGAGGAGCGGCTTAAGGAGGACACCTATCACATCTTCCACTTCATCGGGAGCGGGCGGCAGAATGACAGCGGTACAAGCGAACTGATCTTCGAGACGGAGGACGACCAGCCTCAGCCCGTCACCGGGAATGAGCTTGCAGCCGTGCTGAGGAAGCACGACACGCTGCGGCTTGCGGTGATGTGCACGTCGGTGCAGCGCGGGCCGGAGAAGGGGGAGTTCCCCGGTTTGGCGTCGAGCCTGGTGCAGGCGGGCATCCCTGCCGCGCTGGTAGTGAACCCCAGTATCTCCAACTTTGCCGCGATTGAGTTCCTGGGCCGGTTCTATACGGCGCTGGCGTCGGGCTTCCCTGTTGACGCGGCGGTGGCGGAGGGGCGCAAAGCCGTGTACGTGCTCGGCGGCAACGTGGACTGGGCGACGCCGCAGCTCTATGTGAGTGTGCCGGACGCCCGCCTGTTCGACTTTGACGAGGAAGCGGACGAGCGCGAAACCGGTGTGCCGACCCGTGCGCTGGATGACGACCTCACCACGACCGTGGGGGAGGTCCGGATTTCCGCGAGCGGCCCCCGCGAGGTGGACATCGACAGCGTGTATGGCGACCTTGTCGAAGGGGATAAGATCATTCACGGGGATGAGGTGCTCGGCGACAAGATCAGCATCGGCAGTATTTCCGGGAGCAGCGTCGCCATTGGTTCGGGCGCAAGGTCCGGCCCGGGCGGCACGGTGATCTCGCCCTTCACACTGGTGCGACGCGAGCTGGACGAGATGCCGATCAGCGACGCAGACCGCGAAGACGCCGAGTTTGCCATCCGCCAGCTTGAGAAAGAGAACAAGGCCGACGAACCTGACGTGGATCGGATCGACCGCTGGCTGGAGGTGCTGGAGGACATTGCCCCGGCGGCGGTCGAGGTGCTGGTGAAGGCCGTGCTCGACCCCGCCTCGGCGATCAGTGCGGGCGTGCGCCTGGCGATCATGACCTGGCGCAAGGCGCGGAAGGCGTAGCGACAGCCCTCACAACGTTAAACTTGCGTCACAATGGGGACTCTTCCATAGCTGGTGCTTGTGTGCGTAAAAAAGCACATGTTATAATGGCGACAGTAAGCAAACGGGGCATTTAGCGTTGTGGGAATGTGCGGCGTTTTCGCCGCACTTTAGATCAGAACCCCAAGAGGAAACAAATATATGTCTGGACACAGCAAATGGTCGACCATTAAGCGGAAGAAGGCCGCCAACGACGCAAAGCGAGGGAAGATCTTCACGCGCCTCTCACGCGAGATTACGATTGCCGCCCGCGCTGGCGGCGATCCGGAGATGAACACGGCGCTGGCTCTCGCGATTGAGCGGGCCAAAGCCGAGAACATGCCCAAGGAGAACATCGAGCGCGCGATCAAGCGCGGCACGGGCGAGTTGAAGGACACCGACGAGATCGTCGAGGTGCTCTACGAGGCGTATGGCCCGCATGGTGTCGCGCTGCTCGTCGTGGTGGCAACAGACAACCGCAACCGTACCCTGGCCGATCTTAAGCACCGTCTGAACAAGGTTGGCGGCTCGATGGCGGAACCCGGCGCGGTGGCCTGGCAGTTTGAGCAGAAGGGCTACATTGCGATCGCCGCAGACGGCGCCGATTACGACGAGGTCTTTATGGTGGCGGCGGAAGCCGGTGCAGAGGACGTGGTCGATAGCGGTGAGGTTCTTGAGATCTACACCCCGCGTGACGAGCTTCATGCGGTGCTGACCGCGCTGAAAGACAGCGGCCTGAAAATCGAAGAAGCCCGGCTTGACTGGGTGCCGAAGACCGTGATTGACCTCGCGCCGGAGCAGGCGCTGAAGGTCATGAACCTCGTCGAGGAGCTTGAGGATAGCGACGACACGCAGATGGTGTACTCCAACCTCAACGTGACCGACGAGCTGGTACAGGCTTTCGAGGCTAACTAACCGTCACAGCGGAGCCGAGCAGGACACAGGGCGGACAGGGTGCTGCGCGCTACGCGGCGCATCGCCCGGTTCGCCCTGTGTCATCATAAGCGCCTGCAAGGGCTTGAAGGGGATAGATATGCTGGTGTTAGGGATCGACCCGGGGATCGCGATCACGGGCTACGGGCTTGTGCGCGAGGTGCGGGGCGGCGATGTCGAGTTGGTCGCATATGGCGCGGTGGAAACACCGGCGCACACGCCGCTGCCGCTCCGGCTCCAGCAGGTGTATAAGGGTGTGCGCGAGGTCGTCGAGCAGTACCGTCCTGAGAGCGCCGCCATCGAGAAGCTGCTCTTCGGCAAGAACGTGACCACGGCTATGGCTGTCGGGCAGGCGCGTGGTGTAGCTGTGCTTGCACTTGCCGACTGCGGGCTGACCATCGCGGAGTACACCCCCGCCTCAATCAAGCAGGCGGTCGCCGGTTACGGCAACGCGTCCAAGTCGCAGATGCAGGAGATGGTGCGCATGCTGCTGGGGCTGGACGAGATTCCGCGTCCGGACGACGCCGCCGACGCGCTCGCGGTGGCGATCACGCATCTGCACAGCAGCCGCTACCAGCAGCTATACGACGAACAGTATTGACTCACGCCCGGCCCGCCTTGCAGGGGGCCCTCCTACTGACTACAATCGCGAGCAGTGATGATGTGCTGAGGGTTGGTGATAATGGCGAAAGAGAAATTTAACTACGGCGGCCAGGCGATTATTGAGGGCGTGATGATGCGCGGCAGCCGGCACGTGGCGCTCGCGGTACGCGCGCCGAATGGTGAGATCGTGATCCGTGAGGAGCCGATCAACTCGTCGCTGTACAACGGCTTCTGGAGCCGGGTGCCGTTTGTGCGCGGGCTTGGCCTGCTGTGGGACTCGCTCGGGCTGGGTATGCGTGCGCTGACCTTCTCCGCCGATGTGGCGATGGGCGATGAAGGCGAGTTCTCCGGGCCGGTAGCATGGGGCACTATCGCCGTGTCGATGGCGATTGCCATCGGGCTGTTCTTCCTGACGCCTGCCGCTGCCGCCGATGGGTTCCACGCGCTCACCGGGCTTGAATCGCCATTCCTCGGCAACGTGATCGAGGGCATTATCCGGCTGCTGCTCGTCGTCGGGTACATCTGGGCGATCGGGCGGATGGAGGACATCAAGCGGCTGTTTGCGTATCATGGCGCGGAGCACAAGACGATCAATGCCTATGAAGATGGCGCGCCGCTCACGCCGGAGTCTGTCGCCCGCTACCCGCTGGAGCATCCGCGCTGTGGCACGGGCTTCCTGCTTGTGGTCGTCGTCATCTCCGTGCTGATCTTCGCGCTGCTGGGCAGGCCGCCGATCCTGGTGCGGCTGGTGTCGCGCATCGTGCTGATCCCGGTGATTGCCGGCATCGCCTACGAGTACATTAAGCTGCTGGCGCGGAACATGGACAAGCCGCTGGCCCGTGCGCTCGTCGCGCCGCAGTTGTGGCTGCAGAAGCTGACCACCCGCGAGCCGTCCGCCGACATGCTCGAGGTGAGCATCATGGCGCTGGAGCGGGTGCTGGCGTCCGAGCACCTCGCGGCGACCCCGGAGCCCGCGCCCGCCGCTGTAGAAGTGTCGTCATGAACCTGTTTGAAGGCAATCTGGTCCGGCTAACCGAGATCTCCCGCGAGAACCTTCCCGCTTACAAGCGCTGGTTCCGCGACTACGAGGTTCAGCGATACCTCGGAAGGCTGGCGATTCCGGTCACGGATGAGTTTGAGGACGACTGGTATGACGATGTCGCCCGGCGCACCGGAAAGGGGGAGCTTTATGCGTTCAGCATCCGCACGCTTGAGGGCGACAAGCTGATCGGGAACTGCTCGCTGTTCGACGTCGATCACAAGAACCGCCGTGCAGAACTGGGTATCGTCATCGGCGAGAAGACGTACTGGGGCAGGGGCTATGGCTCCGACGCGGTGTGCGTGCTGCTGCGCTTCGGCTTTGACGAGCTGAACCTGCACCGCATCGAGTTAGGGGTGTTCGACTCAAACCAGCGCGGTATACGCGCGTATGAGAAAGCCGGCTTCGTGGAGGAGGGCCGCCGACGTGAGGTGCTGTGGCGGGAGGGTCGCTATCACGACATGATCCTGATGAGCATCCTTGAGGACGAGTGGCGGGCGCGGCAGGCGAAATAGACGGAAGGCGCATTATGCGCCTTTTTTGATCGAACGTGGGTTGGCTTGGCTGTTCTGAAGCAACCCGCCGCGAATAAACTTCGTGGCTCCTGTTCCCGTATTGCGTGTGCAACTCTCCTCCCCGGTGAGTGTGTATACACCTGAGAGACCGGGGCGAGGGAAGCTCTCAGGTACCTGCGGCCAACCGTGACCCGCCGCCTGCTTTGGCAAGGCCAAATGCCCGTGCTACAATCCCATAGCACCCCAAATAAGGGAGACTCTGTCCTCAATTTTATTGCCTCGAAATCCACTGCGTGGGGAGGGATCATGAGAGGTTTCTTGCGCGCATTCAGCGTCATCTTTTACATCGGTTTCTTCGCGCTGGTCGCGGCGCTGGCCTACAGCCTGATGACCTTCGGCGTATTGTTCGCCAATCATGGCGTGCTGGCGGCGCTGCGGGCTTTCGGGGGCGCGTACATGGCTGCCGGGTTCACGATGTGGGTCATGCTGCGGCGTGCGGAAGCGGGTAAACCCGGTATCAACCCGCTGCTCGGTTTCCTCGCTCTGGCGGGGGCGGTCCTCACACTGATTGCTCTGGTGTTCGCTAACTGGCCGTTCGCCGGCGTGCTCCAGCTTGCCGGGTTCGGTGCGGGTGTCGCCGGGCTGCTCATCGCACTGATCGTGACCCTGTTTGACCCGGCCTTCCCCAAGCCGGTAGCGAAAAGCTGGCCCGAGGGCGGCACTGCCGTGCTGACCCGCTTCTCACGTGCCGACGATCACGGCTCGACGTACAGCAGCGCGCAGCACGAGGATGATCTGACGGTTTCGCCGGGATGACGCCGGGGTGTTGCGGTGCTCCACGCGTCGGATGTTTATAACTGTGAAGAGCTTGCCGGTTACAGCCGGAGGAGCTTTTGAACCTGGTGCGCACAGCAGAACTGCCGGAGCCTGAGGCACACGGCATTGTGTGGCGCGCCATTTAACCGCCGACCTCGCCGTCCGGGGGGAGAAGCTGGGCGAGAGGAGGTCCTGTCTCTGATACATGGCTCATCAGGAGGAACGTAAGCATGTTGAAGCGCAGGAAGGTTTCGATCATCGGCGCGGGGAATGTGGGCGCGACGGCTGCCCACTGGATTGCCGCCGATGATCTCGCCGATGTCGTGCTGGTCGACATCGTCGAGGGGATGCCGCAGGGGAAGGCGCTCGACCTTCAGGAAGCGGCGCCCGTGTACGGCTTTGACCACGCCATCATCGGCACAAACGATTATGCCGATACTGCCGGTTCGGATGTGGTGGTGATTACCGCCGGTGTGCCGCGCAAGAAGGACCCGGTGACCGGCCAGTACCCCAGCCGTGACGATCTCGTCCGGACGAACCAGAAGATCGTGGCGGACGTGGTTCACAACGTCGTGAAGTACTCGCCGGATGCCGTGCTGATCGTCGTCTCGAACCCGCTCGATGCCATGTGCCACGTTGCGCTGCACGAGAGCGGCTTCCCCCGCGAGCGGGTGATCGGCCAGGCGGGCGCGCTGGACACGGCCCGCTACAAGACGTTCATCGCGATGGAGCTGGGCGTCTCCGTGAAGGACGTTCACGGCATCGTTCTCGGCGGGCACGGCGACCAGATGGTGCCGCTGCCGCACCACACGTCGGTGGCGGGCATCCCCGTGCTGGAACTGATGGACCGCGAGACGCTCGACCGCATCATCGAGCGCACGCGCAAGGGCGGCGGCGAGATCGTCAGCCTGCTGGGCTACAGCGGCTTCTACGCGCCCGCAGCGGCGACCGTCAGCATGGTTGAGGCCATCTTGAAGGACCAGAAGCGGGTCATTCCATGCGCCACCTACCTGATGGGCGAGTACGGCTACGAGCGTCTCTTCATGGGCGTGCCTGTCGTGCTTGGCGCCGGGGGTGTGGAGAAGGTCATCGAGATGAAGCTCAGCGACGAAGAGCGCGAGATGCTGGACCGCTCCGCCGAGTCGGTGTGCAACGTCGCCAAGCTCCTCGGCTACGGGGACTGCGTCTGAGCGCAGCCCGGTGCGCGTCAGCCGGAGAGAGAGCAGAGCGGGGAAGTGATCTTTACGGAGTAACCGGCGTGAAACCCCTGCCGTCAGGCGTCGGGAGCGCACGATAGACCCTCGTTTACCTGGCCGCCGTCCGTCGGGGTGGATGGGCGGCGGCTGTTTGTCACGACCGGGAGTGTCATGAACCGCGCCGTCGACCTACTGCATGGACTCGTCTACACCATCAGCGACCTGCACGGCGAGTGGGAGCCGTATGCTCGCTACCGCGACCACTTCCTGACGCTGCTGCAAGAAGGCCTGGCGGATCACTTCGTCATACTGGGCGATATGATCCACGGCTACGGGCTGCCGGAGGATGACTACTCGCTGGACATCCTGCTGGACCTGATACAGCTTCGCAATGAACTCGGCGGGGAAACCATCATCCCGCTGCTCGGCAACCACGAGTTGATGCACATCTACTCGACGCCGTACAGCAAGGGCAATGTCTCCTTCCTGCCTCGCTTTGAGCATATGCTGGGCGACTACCGGGGCGTGGTCATCGACTTCCTCCACTCGTTGCCGTTTGTGGTGCGGACAGCCGCGGGTGTCATGCTGACACACGCGGGCGCGTCGACGCTCACGGCGACGCCGCAGGCTGCCGAGTGGTTGTTGAGCCTGTCTCACGAGGCCGTCCTCCGCGAGGTTGACCGCCTGCTCTCGCGCTCGGACGTGCTCGAACTGCTGGCCTCGTACGGGCAGATTACCGGGAAGGAGTACGAGCAGTTGGCCCGCGAGCAGCTTGCGGTTACCGGGCCGGACGACCCCCGCTACTACGATCTGCTGCGCGGCTTCATCGCGACCAACCTTGAGCCGGAGTGGGATCTGCTGGAGGAGTTCTTCTTCACGCAGGCGGAGCGCCGCTTTGGCTCCGCGACATACAGCCGGCTGGTCGAGCAGTTCCTCGACGCGTTCTCACCACCGGGGATGCCGCAGCGCGTGCTCGTCGCCGGGCATATTGCGGTATCGGGCGGGTACGACATCCTCGCAAACCGGCAGATCCGGCTTGCAAGCTGGGCGCACGCACACCCGAAGTCGGAGGCATGCTACCTGATCTTCGACGCGGCGGAGCCGGTGAACGCCGCCGCCGACCTCGAACCGAACATTTACCCCATCCCGTAGCGGCTCAGCGAGCCTCGGTTGCCTGGAGCGCCTGCAGATGGAAGGTGTTGACCGGCTCGCGGCACACGCAGGCCTCGCGGTACTCCTCGCCCTTGATCATCGAGCCGTCGTACTCTTTCCCGAAGGTGTAAGTCAGCCAGCCGTCCATGTTGAGTTGCGGCGCCGGGGCTTCAAGCATGCACTCCGAGCAGTCCGCAGCGATCCACTCGCCGTTGTAGCGCCGGGCGATGTGCAGGTGCGTCGCGTAGCTGACCCCGCCTTCACAGGATGGGTGCCCGATGGGGTCGCCCTTCTTCACGCGCTGACCCTCCTGCACGGGGCGATCCTCGCTTGAGAGGTGCAGATAGAAGATCGTCCAGCCGGTGCCCTCGAAGCCGTCGCCGTCCAGGTCGAGGATGACAAGCCCGTACTCGCTGCGGGCGATCACCCCGTCCGCTACGGCGCGCGCCCAGTCCGGCGAAACATCGCAGCCCAACCCGACCTCCTCAGCGGAGACGAAGTCGAGCGCGGCCCAGGCGCTGCTCGAGCCCCAGCCGCCGTGCGGCCCGCCGGTGAAGTACCAGACCTCGTCGTCGCCAAAGGGGAAGCCGATCTCTGGCTGCTGCAGGTCCGGCGGGATGAGCGGTTCGACCGCAAAGCGGAACGGGTCGCCAAACAGGCTGACGTACGTATTAAAGAAGCCCGAGTACTGCGTAGCAGCCAGCCAGCTATCGAGCGAGCGGGTTTGTGCGAGGAGCGTCTGCACGCCCGCCGTGCCCGCGTTGATCGTGGGGTCCAGGCCGACGCGCTGGCCGTCGGCGAGCAGCACCGCGCTCAGCCCGCGCTGGCGCCAGCCGTAGTAGCCCGCCTGGAGCATCTTGCCCGCCCAGTCAAGCTGGCGGTACAGCCCGTAGATCTGCCCCGGGCGCTCGCGGTAGCCCATGGGGTAGAGCGCCTGATCCTCTGTCACCATCGACTGGCTGAGCCAGCCGCTCTCGTACTCCAGCAGCGCCAGCAGCAGCCGTGGGCTGATGCTCTGCTCGACCGCTACCCGGTCGATAATCTCTGCGCCGGTCCACAGCCGACCGTCAAGCTCCTCGGTGTAGTTGGCAAGAAAGCTGTTCGGCAGGATGCTAACAGCCTGCTCCACGTCGAAGCCCTTGAGCGCCGGCCCGTAGACCAGTTCGCTGTCCGGGATGATCTTGAAGGCCGGGCCGACCGTCCGCACGCCGAGCGGGATGATGAGCGACTGGCCGACGGAGAGCAGGTTCGCGTTGTCCAGCCCGTTGGCCTGCATAATCGACTCGGGCGCGACACCGTAGCGGTCGGCGATGGCGTTCAGCGTATCGCCGAACTGCACGACGTGAATCTGGTCCTGCGTGGGGTCGACAACGGCGGGGCGTGTCGGGTTGGGCGTGGGGATGAAGGCAGGCGTCGGCGGGGCGCCCTCTGCGCCGGGTAATGCGCCCGCAGTTGACGCCGGGGGCGGCTGGATCATCTCGCCCGGCGGTATGGGCTGCCCCGAACTCGCGGATGGCGTGACCGTCACGAAAATAAATGGATCACGACCACCCCGGCAGGCGGTCAGAGTGAGCGTCGCAAGCAGCGCCATCACAAGCAGCCGGTGAGAGCGTTTCATCACGAGCCGCGTTAGCCTTCCCGCCGGGCAATCGCCCGGCTGATAATGGGCAGGGAAACGTCATAGCGCCAGTTGATGTTGCGATGCCCGCCCGAAAATTCCTGATAAATGTGGTCCACGCCGTGCTCGTCGAGCAGGCGGTGCAGCCGTCGCGCGCCGAGGAAAAGGTTGTATTCATCGTAAACGCCGCAGTCGAAGTAAAGCGCCTTCAACGAGCGGAGCGCCTCGATATGGTCCGCGGCCAGGCGCAGCGGGTCGTATGTCTGCCAGCGCGCCCACACCGCCGCGTCGATCTCGCCCGTCACCGGATCGAAGGGCAGGTCAAACCCGGCGGGGCTTTTCGGGTTGGGTGAGTAGCAGGCGCTCATGGCGACCATGCCCAGCGTGCTGAACCAGTCGCGGCTTGTATCACGTGCATTCGTCAGCCCGCGGAGGCTCTCGACGAACGGCTCGACGCCCCCGGCCTGCGCCAGCCCGCGCACCGCACCGGGGATGTCGGGCCAGTAGCACGCCTCGAACCACATATCCCCGGCGTGCGAGGCGGCGGCGCTGAATACGCCGGGGCAGCACATGCTCAGCCGCAGCGCGGCGAAGCCCCCACTGCTGTAGCCCAGCACCGCACGGTGCTCAGGCGAGGCCAGCGTCCGGACGTTCTCGTCAAGGAAGGGGACAAGCTCCTCAAGCAGGTAGTCCTGATACCTGCCGACTGCCGACGAGTTGACGTACTGGCTGCCCCCGAACATCGTGAAAGCATCGGGAAAGGCGAGGATCGCCGGTTCCGCCTGTCCACTCCGGACGAGCCGGTCCATGCGCTGCACGATGTTCTCATCCCACGCCTGGAGGTTGAACATCCGCTCGCCCCAACTGGTGAAGGGCGCCAGCACCCAGATCACCGGATAGCGGCGGTCGGGTGCGTCGTGGTAGCCGGGCGGTAGATAGACCGGCAGCCGGCGCACGTGTGGGTCGCCAAGCGGGTTATCGCGGAGCACGCTTGAGGTGTGCTCAAGGTAGATGATATCTGGCATGAGTGTGCCTCATCCCCGGTGATTAAAACCAGGCGCATTTTAGCCCGGTATGCCGGGTGAGACAAGCGTACCTGGGTGGGGGTCTGCCCGGCTTGCAAGCAGCTCGGAGAATCAATCAGGGGCACGCCCCCTCCGCGTGCCCCCGGCTGGATCCTCACACCCGTGCCTGTCAGTCGATGATCACTTCCGGCTCGGCGAAGAGGAAGTGGTCATGGTAGTAGTGGATCCACAGGAAGCTCAGGATCGCCATGTAGTAGGCGCGGTCGAAGGCGTAGTCGAAGGTGGTTCCGACGATCCCGTACATGATGCCAAACAGTACCACTGCGAGCAGCACGTCGGCAACCGTCAGCCCGACATTGAACAGGTAGAACTTGCGCGCAGCCCCATCGCGGGCGAGCCGCTCGACGAGCGGGGAGTGATCCAACTCGCCGCGGCGCTGGCGCAGGTTGATGAGCATCCACGTCAGCGCCAGGTACTGCAGCGAGTGCCACAGGTTCATACCCTGGAAGGCTGTATCGAGGTTGCCGAGCGCCGGCACGAAGAACGACGCGATGACCGTCAGCGCGATGAACAGCGTCTTCGGGCCGTGGAGGGTGCCGTCTCGCCACTCCTTGTAGGTCTTAATAACCCACAGGACGACCGCCACGGCGAACATCGAACCGGCAAGCCATACCATCCACGGGCCGAGCGACAGCCCGACGAGGCCGAGGATCTTGGCGACAACTTCGCTGATGTTGTTGATGCCGATCGTGAACTGGTTGATCGAGATCTTATACGCGGCGATCGGGTAGAGCGCGGTCAGGATGATGGCGTAGTCTGCAAAGCGCGAAAAGCGGGACAGCCTGGCCTGCCGCTTGTGATTGTACAGCTCAGTGATGTACACGATCTGGTGCAGTACGTGGATCGAAGCCCAGAAGAAGAAGACCGTCAGCAGCAGCGGCAGCGAGAGCACCGCCATCGTGATCACGATGGCCGGGATCAGCACAGAAGACCAGATGACCTTCTTGTGCTTGGCGACGTACTCGCGGTCAAGTGCCGTACGCTGGAAGGTAGCGTACATATGCGGCCCGCCGACGAGCAGCGCGACGATGGCATTGATGATGTTCCGGCTGAGATCGTCAACAGTTGTGCCGAAGCGCATGGCAATGGGGGCCAGCACCGGCTGCATCTCCAGCAGCCCCAGATAGGTGAGGTAGGGAATGGTGACGAGGACGACGCTCAGCGAGATGAACATCAGGTCCCAATCACGACTGTGAAGCCAGCTCTGTTCTTGGGCCACTCCTCGGCGGAGTGTGGATGTCGTAACAGCCATCAGCGTTTCTCCTCCCGGTAGAGCCGAAGCAAGTAAATACGATAAATTGGACAAACGTTATCCTATCATAGCCCGCGTTAATTCTGGCTGTCAACGCCTCTCCTGGTGCACTCTGGCCGGGGATCAGACGACAGCACGGCAGTTGCTGGTACAATAGGGGCGCGCCCGGCGCTCGCCGCAGGCGCTGCCCGAATGACTCATGACAGCGATAACAGGACCAGGGATGATTGCGTCGATTTCAGGAACATTGTTAGCGATCGGCGAAAACACCATCACCGTGCAGGTCGGCGGGGTGGGGCTGCTGATCTATGTGCCGTCAAGCGTGTTCAATAAGCTGGGACGGATCGGTCAGCCGGTGGAGCTTGTCACGCACCTTGTTGTGCGTGAGGACTCGCTGACGCTGTACGGGTTCGCCTCGGAGGAAGAGAAGGCTATCTTCGAGATGCTGCTCGGCGTCTCGGGTGTTGGGCCGCGCCTGGCGCTCGCCATTGTCAACACGCTCGCGCCGAACGTGCTCGCCAACGCTGTGCAGAAGGACGACCCGGACATCATCGCGCGGGTGCCAGGGATCGGCAAGAAGACCGCGCAGAAGATCGTGCTGGAGCTGAAGGGCAAGCTCGTGGCGCAGGACCTGCCGGCGGGCCTCGCCGCGGTATCGCACGCCGACACCGAGGTGATCGAAGCGCTGACGGCGATGGGCTTCAGCCTCGTCGAGGCGCAGGCGGCGCTCCAGTCCATTCCGCGAGACGCGCCGGATGATCTGGAGGAGCGGGTGCGTCTTGCGCTGGCATATTTTGCCGAGTAGGAAGGCGCATATGGGTATCGAGTCGCTTCCCTGTGACGAACTGGCGGGCTACGTTGTGCAGGTGGATGGGACCGGTACGGCGCTCATCTGTGGCGCGCCGTATGGCCCGCTGCCCGGCGAAGTGCTGCATCACGGCCCGATGGTGCTGCGCTACGGCATCCCGCTGCTCCTCAAGAAAGACACGTTGCTCGTTGAATGGGTCTTCGACGACTTCCGGCGCGAGCACCGGGGGGACGCCGCGCTCGACTTTATCCTGCGGCGCGGCGACCTGTTCCCCCGGGCTGACGTCGGCGGCTTCCATGTTACAACCGGGAAGCCTGCAGAGATCTTCCTGAAACAGCTTGACCTTGCGTTGGGCCTGTGGGTCTATGCCTACCGGTCGGACGACCTGGCCGGGCTGGTGAGCCGGATCGGCGCGGCAGTCTGGCTGGACGCGCGCGCTGCGGGCTGGGAGGAGCCGCCTCTAGATGACGGGCGCATCCCCGCTCTACTGCGGCGGGCCGTGCCGTGCTGGGTGGTGCACCCCGGCGCGCTGTGCGAACTGCCCCAGCGCCTGCCCGCTGAGGAGCCCGGTTAGTCCAGCGCTGCCGGGTCTTCCGCCGTCTGCCGGGCGATCGGCTGTGGCGCGCCCGCCTTGCCGCGCAGGTTGACAAGGATCACCCCGGCGAGTGCCAGCGCGCCGCCCGCAAGCGACAACGGCGTCGGGATCTCCCCGAGCCACAGCCACGCGATCGCGATGGCGAGCACCGGGTTGATGTACAGGAAGCTCATGACGACCGAGGCGGGCGCCTGCGACAGCGCATAGACCCACGTCACATATGCGAGCGCCGCCGGAAAGATGCCGAGGTAGACGATGGCAAGCGTCGCGTTGAGCGGGGCGGTCGCCACCGCGCGCGGCAGGCCGGGCAGGAACACCAGCATGAAGAGCGTCCCCGCCCATATCGAGTAGGTGGTGAACTGCAGCGCGCTGTAGCGCTTCAGGTAGGGCTTCTGGAACACGAAGTACAAGCTTGTGGCGACGGCGGAGAGCAAGATCAGCGCGGCGCCGGGGTCAAAGTTCAGACCGGAGCCCTCGCCCAGCGCGATCAGCGTCACGCCTGCGAAGCTGACCAGAATGCCCACCCAGCCCCACACTTTCAGCCGCTCGCCGAGCACCACGACCGCCAGCAGCGCGCTGAACATCGGCGCCGCGCCGATGAGCAGGCTGGCAGCCCCCGCCGTGACCGTGACCTCGCCGTACGTCAGCGAGACGTGGTACACCGTAATGCCCAGAAATCCGAGCACCGCAATACCGGGCAGGTCCTCGCGGCGGGGCAGGGGCATCCGCGTGATGAGCGCATAGATCGCCAGAGCCGCCGAGGCAATGAGGAAGCGCAGCAGGGCGAGGTGCGCCGGCTGATACGCCTCCAGCCCGGCGCGAATGCCCGCAAAGGCGGACGCCCAGAACAGCAGGGTAATCGCAACCGCACCGAGCGTGCGTGAACTGAGTCGTTGCTCCATCGTCTAGTAAGTCTCCTCTCTGGCATAAAATAGCGGGGGTGCATGGCGAGCGCGGCCATATTTCCCCCATCCCGGCTGACGACTTCCCTATGAGATGCATCCGGGCACCCGCCGGGCTTTTGCTACCTGCGCAACTTACCTATAATAAGATAGGACTAAGAATGATGGCTGTCTCTAATATTAGGCGGCAGTGGGCCAAAACTTCTTACGCAGAAATTTCTTACTAAGTTCCAACGCTCGAGGTTGGTGTTTTTACTCCTGAATCAATATAATAGAGCAGATGTTCTAATGCAAGACCAAAACCTGGGCGGATCGCCCGTAATGGACAGGCAGCGGGCACTCGTCAGGGCCATCGAGCGCTGGCGGGATGCCCGGATCGAGGAGTACTGGATCGGCGTGAGCTACATGGGCCCGGCGGTCAACCGCTTCGGCGACCATGAGCTGACAGTCGTAAAGGGCGAACTGTGGCATCGCTGGGACGGCCAGTGGCGCAAGATCGCCCGTGGCTCAGACTACTGGCTGTTCTCGGTGCCCGGCGCGTTTGCTTGGGCGCGTGACGTGCTCAGGCGGACACAGGGCAGCGGACAGCCGCAGCCAACGCTGGAGCTTGAGTTTGACGAGACGCTTGGCTACGTGAAGCGCATGCGCCTCACGGCAGCCGGGCGCGATGCGAGCAACTTTACATTTGAAGTGCGCCGGTTCGGCAGAGGGCCGCACCCGGCCTTTACAGGGCAGGGCGTTGGCGGCTGAGCGCAAGGCTGAACATCCGGAGCGTACCAGCGCCGCACGCGAGCAGCAGCGGGCATATCGCTACTTCGACCTGGTGATGGTGCTGTTCGTGACGGTGCTGCTCCTGAGCAACATCGCCTCGTCGGCCAAGATCATCGACTGGGGCGTTAACCTGCTCGGGCTGGACCTGGCCTTCGATGGCGGCACGCTGCTCTTCCCGCTCAGCTACATCTTTGGCGATGTGCTGACGGAAGTCTACGGCTACCGCCGCTCGCGCCGGGTGATCTGGGCGGGGTTCGGGGCGGCGGCGCTGATGGCGTTCACGCTGTGGCTTGTCGGGATCATGCCCGGCGAGGAGGCCTGGCAGGAGTACGCCGGGCAGGACGCGTACAACGCAATCCTCGGGGGCGTCTCAAGCGGCGGGATCGTGATCGCGAGCCTGGTCGCCTACTTCGCCGGGGAGTTCTCGAACAGCTACGTGCTGGCGCGGATGAAGGTCTGGACGCAGGGGCGCTATCTGTGGGCCCGCACGATCGGGTCAACGCTGGTAGGGCAGGGGATCGACACGGTGGTCTTCATCGCGATTGCCTCGGCCTTGGGCGTGTTCCCCTGGGCGATTGCGCTTTCGCTCATCGTCACGAACTACGTGTTCAAGGTGGGGATTGAAGCCCTGATGACGCCTATCACGTACAGAATAGTGAACCTGCTTAAACACGCCGAACAGGAAGACTACTTCGACGTAGATACGGACTTTAACCCATTCCGGCTACATGTATAGGTATGTACACTTAATGAGGGAGCATGTACGAGTCTGCGGACCGTGACGACTTCGAGAGCACCGGTGAGGAAAACGTGCTCGACGAGGAGCAGTTTGAAGAAATCATCGCGGAGAACGAGCGGCTGCTGGAGCAGTACTTCTCGCAGGGCGACCTCGAAATGCCCGAGGAGCTCCCTGAGGAGCTTCCCGAGGGGCACCGGGCGGGGTTCGTCGCGGTGATCGGCAAGCCGAACGTCGGCAAGTCGACGCTGATGAACGCGGTGCTTGGCGAGAAGCTGGCTATCGTCAGCCCGAAGCCGCAGACCACCCGGGATCGGCAGCTCGGCATTTATACGCGCGATGATGCGCAGATAGTGTTTGTCGACACGCCGGGTATCATTGAGTCGCGCAATAAGCTCGACGAGTACATGGTCGAGGTCGCGACAGGGGCCATCCCGGATGCAGACGTCATCCTTTTTCTGGTAGACGTCTCCGAGATGCCGACTCGCGCCGACAAGGCCATTGCCGAAGTCGTCGCCGCTCAGAAGGACACTCCGATCATCCTGGCGATGAACAAGCGGGACCTCGTCGAGGGCGAGAAAGAGGCTGAGCACGCGGCAGCGTATGCCCAGCTTGTCCCTGGCGCTGACACATTGTTGATAAGCGCGACACAAGGTGTTAACATTAATCGGTTATTAAACATGCTTATTGAGCGGCTGCCGGAAGGCCCCCGGTTCTACCCGGCAGATCGCCTCACCGAGACGCAGGTGCGGGACAACGTGGCTGAGCTCATCCGCGAGCAGGCCCTACTGCTGTATGAGCACGAAGTGCCGCACTCGGTTGCCGTCGAGGTGACGCAGTTTAAAGAGCGTAGTGAGGACCTCACATACATCGCAGCGACGATTTACGTCGAGCGGGACAGCCAGAAGCGCATCCTGATCGGCAAGAACGGGAGCGCTCTGAGAGAACTTGGAAGACGCGCGCGGGCTGAAATTGAGCCTTTACTCGGCACGCGTGTTTATCTCGACCTGTGGGTGAAGGTTCTTAAAAACTGGCGTAAGGATGAGAGAGCCCTGCGCCGTCTGGGATACTACGAGCGGCGTTAGGTTAGAAAGCTTTCGCGGGTTAGAAACGCGGTGACAAAGATGACAGATTTTGAGCGCGATCAGGAAGAGCAGATCATCGACGGACAGATCCTCTCGGACGATGATCAGACCATGCTGAATCTGCCGCCGGTGCCGTTTGAGGACGA
>ERZ773359.79-NODE-79-length-113815-cov-6.895693_pt1 | contig 113815 bp, 107 predicted proteins | sample MGYA00374955_ERZ773359 | MGnify/ENA primary metagenome ERZ773359 (study PRJEB29098, sample SAMN04486028) | biogas fermenter metagenome | study: EMG produced TPA metagenomics assembly of the Biogas fermentation microbial communities from Germany - Plant 4 DNA1... | reverse complement strand
GGTTTCGTATTTAATCATGGCCTATTCACCTCCTCCCTCTGGACTTTGGCCCCCGAACTTGCGGGAGCAGGGAAGCACAAACAATATAATACCACAACCGGTAAGCCGTGGCAAGAAAATTGTCACACAGGCCGCAATGTAATTTTGGCCGTTACCAAACCCGATAAAAGCGTGCTGATCCTTGAAAGCACGCTTTTTTCGCCACAACAATTAGGGCAGGCGCTGGCGGACGCTTTTTTCAAATTTTGCCCGCGGAAGCATAACACTGCGCCCACAAGTTGTACACTTAATACGAAAGTCCATCCCCACACGAATAATGGTCCAAATATCTCCACCACAGGGATGAGGTTTTTTCATGCGGACTTTTTCTCCAATTGAGAAATCAGCCATCAGCGCCCCTCCCTTTTGCTTTTGTTCAACTCTGCACAAATTTATCTAAAAATTTGACAATCTCTTGAAAAACAGCGTCAATTTCCTGAGCACCGTTCACGGTATAAAGTATTCCCTTTTTCTCATAGTAATCAATTAAAGGTTTAGTCTGCTGCTGGTATACTTCCAGACGCTGTTTTACCGTTTCAAAAGTATCATCGTCACGCTGATATAATTCACCGCCGCATTTATCACATACACTTCTCACGGTGGAAGGATTGAACTTAATATGATACGTAGCCCCGCAACTGCGGCAGACACGCCGCCCGGTGAGCCGCTCCAGCAGTTCCTCCTGCGCCACTTCAATATTGATTACACCGTTAAGGGGCGTCTTTACTTCCTGCAGCGTCGCGTCTAAAGCTTCCGCCTGCGCCACGGTGCGCGGGAAACCGTCCAGTAAATAACCTTTAGCAGTATCAGGCTCCGTTAAGCGCTCCTTGACGATACTTACCACCAACTCATCAGGCACAAGTTCGCCACGATCCATATATTCCTTTGCTTGTTTACCTAATTCCGTTCCCGCTTTAATGGCTTCCCGGAAAATATCACCTGTTGATATATGAGGAATTTGATATTTTTTTACCAATCTTTCCGCTTGTGTACCTTTCCCGGCACCGGGAGGTCCAAGTAAAATTATACGCATTTTAAACCACCTTTTCTCTATATATACCTTTCATTTGTTGTGCAATATATTCTTCCCTGCCACGGGAAAATCCTGCAGTAATCCTTTAAATCTAAAAATATTGCAGCACAAAATCGGCGGCCCTGACCAGGTATGAATGGGTTAAATCAGCCTGCCAAAATCCTGCCGTAAAAAATAAAGACAAACTATCCAGCACGAAACACAAAAGCAAAGCAAGGATAAAACCATAGAGGGCACCGCAAAAAAAGCCTAAATAATGCTGACTTTTTATTTCACTTTGCCCGTTAAGTTTTAAGGTGTATAAATCCAGGCAATAACGAGACAAAATCACCAGAAAGAAAAACACCGCCACCAAGACAAGAAAGCGCAAAAAAATTGCCGCCGTCACCTGTATGGCTGTGCCGCTGCTTGTTACCGGCAGTGCATACTGCGGGGGTAAAAGCCGGAGGAGAAATTTGCCTGCCAGCGGTGGCAAAGATAATGCGGAAAATGAGCCGCCTGCTGTTTCTATGCTTTGCCCTCGCCCCAGCCAACCGACTAAAATCGACTCAAGGGGCCACTGATCGTTAATAAATTGCGCTACAGGTTGGGAAAATCTATAAGCAACCGGCAGGGCCAGAACCAGTAATACTAATTGTAAGACCGTTAGCCAAGCGCCTTTAAGATATCCCCTGGCAGCTCCCCATAAAATCAGCGCCAGGCCGGCCAAATCCACCCATGACATCAAACTCCCCCCAAAAAACATAGTTATTCCCTGGGAAATATTAAAAGATACAATTTCCTGTACTTGGCTTCGTATAAAACTTACTTTAATTCCATATACTATCATATACTATGTATTATGGGGGCTTGCTATGTATAGTAACCTGCCCAAAAATAATCCGGTTTCCTTTCGGATAGACGGCTCAGATCTCTTTGCCGTCATGAAAACAAAACAGGCGCTGGAAACTTTATTGCAAGCACACTATCAGCCGGAAACACAGCAGCTGGTAATTTTATGTATCGGCACTGACCGTTCCACCGGTGATGCCCTCGGCCCCCTGGTGGGCACAAAACTGCAAAAACTCCTGCCTTTAAATACAGATATTTACGGCACTTTAGATACTCCGGTTCATGCCGTTAATCTTAGTGAAACCATTGAAAAGATCGAAAAAAAATACGCTTTTCCCTTTATCATCGCGGTCGATGCTTGCTTGGGAAGACAAGAAAGTGTTGGTTGTGTCGACATAGGACTAGGACCTACCCGTCCCGGGGCCGGAGTTAACAAAGATTTGCCGCCTGTAGGCCAGATCCATATTAACGGCATTGTTAATGTGGGCGGGTTTTTAGAATATTTTGTCCTGCAAAATACCCGTTTAAGTCTGGTCATGCGCATGGCAGACACTATTGCCTACGGACTATATTTAACACTGCAAAAACTACATAAATCCGCCACAAAGACTGAAGCCATCCGCCTTTAACGGATGGCTCTTTTTCCGACGTTTTTTCCGCCAGTAAGCTTATTCGCTTACCTTTACAGCTTCCTTATATGCCTTTGGCACCAATAGGGACAATGCTTTCGCCGCCACTTCAATGGTGAAGGGGGTTGTCCCCGCCATTTCCCCATCGGCCTGCACATCAAGGGGAACATTACTGCGGATACTGATGCGGCGACCGCGCCAAACCTGCACCACATCAAGGTCAATATGTTTGCCGCTATATACAAGGGGAAAAAGATAAAGAAAACGAAAAACAGACATTTCATTAACTATAATTACATCAAAGAAACCATCTCCAGGATCTGCTTGCGGAGCAATTTTCATACCGCCTCCCAAATATTTGCCATTGGCTATACTTACAAGCCAGCCTTTAACCTGGTGAGTCTGCCCGTCTATCTCCAATTCCAGCAAAGCTGGCCGGTAAAGAATCAATTGACGGATTAACGCCAGCACATAGCCAAACTTACCGGAAAATTTTTTAAAAATCCGGTTTGCATCAGCCGCCACCTTTGCATCCAGGCCGGCACCTAAAATATTGCAAAAACCTCTTCCGTTAAATATACCTAAATCAACTTCCACAAACTCACCCTGCAAAATCACCCGGCAGGCTTCAACGGGGTCTTTTGGCAAACCAAAACTACGGGCAAAATCATTACCCGAACCTGCCGGGATAATACCGAAGTGAGTTTTCGATCCTTTTAAAGCCGTAGCGATGCGGGAAATAGTGCCGTCTCCCCCTACACCTACCACAGTATATCCTCCATGGGAAGCCTCCCCTGCCAATAAAGAGACATGCTCCGCATCCCTACTAAAAACAGCTTCATATTGTGCCTGCTGCGCTTTTAAAAAGATCTCTACTTGTTGCCAAGTTTTCAGTACACGTCCACTGTTTGCTTGAGGATTAATAATAAAAAAATACTTTTTACTCGCTTTCACTGTCTACCTCTACTTTTTCGCCTAAAGCTTTTCTTCTCATGGCCAAGGCTTTTTTAATGGCTTCTTTTTCTTCTTCACTTAAAGGATAAATTGATTTCCCTTCCTGCAACGGTTTAGCGTAGGTGCGTGCTTCTTCCCGGCCATAAATACTGGTAATAACTACACCATTTTTCTGGGCATCAACAAAAGCCACAGAAAAACTTAAATCACCGCCGGTATCCTGAAAAGCATTAAAGCGAACCACGCCTATACCTTGAAAGGTATAATCCAATAATAAAGCCAATTTACGCAATAAACGCTCCTGAACACCAATCTCATTTTGCACTTTCTCCAGTTCTCTTTGGAGGGCAAATAATTTTGCTTCTAAATTTAAACCGTTGCTACCGGTCATAAACTGCCGATAGCGCCTTTGCAGGCGCAAAAAATTGATTAGCAAAATTACACAAAAGAGAAACAACAAAAATACACTTAAGGGCAGCAAATATTGTACTAAATCCCAATCCATATAGACAACCTCCGGCAGCAAAACTGGTTAAACAAAAAGTCACTCCACATTTATTTTACAAGATTACGTCTTTCTAGCCCTGTAGGGATGGCCGCCCATAGGCTGCATGCGCTCTCACTACACTACAAACTTAAGAAAGCATCCCCGGAAAAACTCCAATAATAAAAGAAAGAAACTTTAGATTAATAATTCCCCGGAAAATAGTTAGAAAAACGGCAAGAAAATTCCTGCCACAAACAAGCAAATAAACGCCGGCAAGAAATTGGCAACTTTTATTTTCGTTAACTCTAACATATTTAGTCCAATAGCTATAATTAAAAGACCCCCCACACCGGTAATCTCACCAATTATTGCCTCTCCTAAATAAGGTTGCACCCAGCCGGCTGCCAGTGCTATTCCCCCTTGAAAGAGAAAAACCGGCACTGCCGACAAACAAACACCCGGTCCCATAGTGGCGGCGAAGGCTATAGCCGTAACACCATCCAACAAAGATTTCACATAAAGAGTTTGGTGCTGGCCCAAAAGACCGCTTTCCAAGGCTCCTGTAATGGACATGGCCCCCACCATGTAGACAAGTGAGGCAAAAACAAAAGCGTGAGCTACGCCTGAACCGGCAGCAGCTGCCCGCTTTTCTATCCAAAGTCCTAATTTTTGGAGCCGACCGTCAAGGTTGACTACTTCCCCCACCACCCCACCTAAAATCAAACTAAAAATCGCCACTACTAAATTTTGCAAACGCAAACCCATCTGTATACCAATAACCAATACCGCCAGGGCAATACCTTGCATCATAATTATTTTAATTCGTTCCGGTAATTTGCCACCAATAGTAATTCCTAAAAAGCCGCCAACAATAATTGTTGCTGCATTAACTATTGAACCTTGCAGTACGCTCATTACTTCTAAAACCATTCCTACCTCCGTGTGTTTCACGTGAAACATTAAAAAAAAGCCGGAAATGTTTCACGTGAAACATTTTATAACAAAATTTCACACAGGCGTTCAAGTTCCGTTAAATCACTAAAATGTATTTCCAATTTCCCTTTCCCGCTACGGGAAATACGCACATTTACGGCGGTGCCGCAAGAAAGGCGCAATCTCTCTTCTAAATCAAGAATATAGCGATCCTTCTCTATACGTTTTTTTCTTTGTGATTTTTCCGTTTTTTTCTGCATTTCACTAATTAAACGTTCCGTTTCACGCACCGACAGGTTTAACTCAATGACTTTTAGCGCCGCCGCCGGCTGTTTTTCTAAAGGTAAAGCCAAAATTGCCCGGGCATGTCCCTCTGTAAGCAAGCCGTCCAGGAGCATTTTGCGTACGTCACTATGTAAACTTAATAAGCGCAGCGTATTGGCGATGGCTGAACGGCTTTTTCCCACCCTTTGTGCCACTTGTTCTTGGGTATAATTATATTCTTCCATTAAACGTTTATAAGCTTCCGCTTCCTCCAGCGGATTTAAATCTTCTCTTTGCAAGTTTTCAATTAAGGCAATCTCCATCATTTCCCGATCGCTTAAAGTACGGATTAACACCGGCACATGGGTTAAGCCGGCCATTTTTGCGGCACGCAAGCGTCTTTCCCCCGCCACCACTTCATAACCGTCCCCATGGGGGCGCACAATTAATGGCTGTAATATTCCGTGCTGTTCCACAGAACGGGCAAGTTCGGCCAAACTTTCCTCATCAAAATTTTTCCGCGGCTGGTTGGGGTTTATTTGAATCTTTTCCGTTTCCACATCAATGGCATCTGAGGTAGTGTCGGAAAGAGGAGTATCGTCCAGCGCCGGGATGAGTGCATGAATTCCCTTACCCAACCCTCTTTTGCTCATTGGCGATCACTTCCTTTGCCAATTCTAAGTAAGTCTGTGCCCCTTTCGAGCGTTCATCATAGAGAATAATAGGTTGTCCATGGCTGGGTGCTTCACTGAGCCGCACATTACGGGGAATAATAACTTTAAATACTTGGCTGCCAAAATACTTGCGGACTTCTTCTGCCACTTGAATAGAGAGATTGGTGCGCGCATCATACATAGTTAAAAGTACACCTTCAACCTCTAGGTCTTTATTTAAATGTTTTTGCACCAATTTTATCGTATTGGTAAGCTGGCTTAAACCCTCTAAAGCATAATATTCACACTGGATTGGTACTAACACGGTATTGGCAGCAGCTAGAGCATTAATGGTTAAAAGCCCCAGAGAAGGAGGGCAGTCAATAATCACATAATCATAATCCAGATAAACATCCTGTAAAACATGCTTTAAACGTACTTCCCTGGAAATAATGGAGACAAGTTCTATCTCGGCACCCGCCAACTGGATGCTAGCCGGAACCACATCCAGGTTTGCAATTTGCGTTTCCCGGATAATATTGCGTAAAGGTAATTCATTAATTAGTGCATCATAAATACAAGTTTTTATTTCTCTTTTCTCCAAACCTACTCCACTGGTGGCGTTTCCCTGCGGATCCACATCCATTAATAAGACTTTTTTCCCTAAAGTAGCCAAGCAGGCACTCAAATTTACTGCTGTCGTCGTTTTTCCTACGCCACCTTTTTGATTCGCCACAGCAATGACACGAGTCATGCTTACACCTCGCTCTCTGCAGTAACTTACATATTCGCGTCTAAAAAGATTATTCCCTGCAGAAAAAGCGGAGTTTTTGTTGAAAGCTGGTTTTTGCCTTTTCCGAGAAAAAAGTTTCTGCCACATGGTTTACCTGCCCATTGCCTGGGAAATAGTCTTGCCCTGGTCTTGTGTAAGTTTTTCTTTTACGTCTTTTTTATTTTTTGGAACAGTAATGGTAATTTCCAAATAGTCCCCCAAATCTTTTTCCTTAAGCTTTGGGCCTAAGCCGCCTGACTCTAAAAGTGTCACCGCTTGGCGAATAGTATTTAAAAAAATACGAATATCCCGTATGATAACTTTTTTTCTTTCTTTCTGCGGACCTGCCAACTGTTGCAAGTAGTCGGCAACTCTTTGTTCCGTCTGTTTCACCGTATACCCTAAATTGCAGATTTCACGCAGGATTTTTTCTTGGGCTTCCTCAGTGGGCAATTTCAAAAGCGCCCGGGCATGTCTTTCCGTTAAATCATGGGCAATTAACTTTTCTTTAATTTTCGGAGGCAGTTTTAAGAGACGCAATTTATTGGCAATGGTGGATTGACTCTTACCTATCCTTTGTGCCAGCACCTCCTGCGTTAAATTAAATTCGCGGAGCAATCTTTCATAACCGGCTGCCTCTTCAAAATAAGAAAGATTCTCCCGCTGCAAATTTTCTATCAAAGCCACTGTGGCCATGGCACTTTCAGAAAATTCTTTAATTACAGCCGGTATTTCCGTCCACCCCAACTGCTCACAGGCACGCAAACGCCTTTCTCCTGCCACCAACTCAAAACCTGCCTTTGCTTTACGCACAATAATAGGCTGTAAAAGCCCATATGTTTTAATTGACTGCATTAATTCGGCGATTTTTTCCGGTTCAAAATCCTGGCGCGGCTGGTAGGGATTAGGTCGAATATTTTTTATGGGTATATTATGTATCTGTTCCTGGGAATAATGACTTTCCTCAAGATCCATCAATATTCTCCAATCTTCTCCCATAAATTTAACCTCCTTAAGACCGTCCTGTTACGCTGAATTATTCGACAGATAATAGGGATATCCTTCCATTAATTTAAGTTTATTCCCAATAAAGAAAAAAACCGTCACCGTCTGAAAATGCTTTTTTCAGACGGCGACGGTACCAACGAGTCTACTTTATAGGCCTTTTGGCAGGAATCCCGGCCCTTCGCGGATATTTTGCCGGTGTGGGCTTTACTTTTTTGACAAAAATTAATGCACGCTCTCCCATCCCCCCCGGCAACTGGTAACTCCAGGTTTCCGCAATTTCGCCACCCAATTCCTGCAGCGCAAGCTTGGCTTCTTCCACTTCCTGCTCGCTCTCAGGTCCTTTATAAGCCACAAAGCAACCGCCCACCTGCACAAAGGGAAGGCACAATTCCAAAAGTACATTTAAACGGGCCACTGCCCGGGAGACCACCAAAGGGAATTGCTCCCGAATATTTACTTCCTTGGCTAAATCTTCCGCCCGGGCATGGATTACATTAACATCTTTTAACGCCAGTAAGGTAACTACTTCCTGTAAAAAAGAAACTCGCTTTTGCAGTGAATCCACCAAGGTGAGTTTAATTTCCGGCACGGCAATTTTTAAAGGAATGCCCGGCAAGCCCGCGCCGCTGCCCACATCCAAAACCGCCCCGGCCAGGGTAGGCATTTTCTTTAAAAGCGCCAGGGAATCCCAAAAATGTTTTACGGCAATTTCCTCTAAATCCGTGATGCGCGTTAAATTCATTTCTTGATTCCTTTGTAGCAGCAGTTGAGCATACCGGCTAAAAAGCTGATGTGATTTTGCCTCCAGATTCACCGGTAAACCTACTTCCGGGAAAAAGAAAGCTTTAGTCATCACTTTGCCTCCGCTTGTTTTGCTCTAAATAAACCAGCAAAACAGCAATATCTGCAGGCGAAACGCCGGAAATACGACTTGCTTGACCCACTGAACGCGGTTTAATTTTTGCCAGTTTTTCCGCCGCTTCACGGGAGATTCCTTCTAACTCTTGATAAGGAAAATCTTCCGGTAAAAGTTTGTTCTCCATCTTCTTAAATTTATCAATTTGCTGCTGCTGTTTCACAATATAGCCTTCATACTTGATTTGGATTTCCACCTGTTCGGCCACTTCAGGGGAAAGGCTAGTTTTTTCCTCTAAAAGCTCCAAAATGTCTTGATAACTTATTTCATGCCGCTTCAAAAGTTGTGCCGCCGTCACCGGGCTCTCCAGGGGCCTTGTGCCTAAACTTACCAATTTATCATTTACCCGGTCACTGGCCGGGATGCGAGTTTTTTCCAAACGCATGCGTTCCGCGGCAATCTGTGCTTTTTTTGCTGTAAATTTGGCAAACCTTTCCGCAGAGATCAGGCCCACCTCCGCACCGATTGGTGTTAGCCTTAAATCTGCATTATCTTGTCGTAAAAGTAAGCGGTATTCAGCCCGGCTTGTCATCATCCGGTAAGGCTCCGGTGTGCCTTTGGTAACTAAATCATCAATGAGCACGCCTATATAAGCCATGGAGCGATCAAGAATTAACGGTTTTTGCCCGCGAATTTTACGGACGGCATTAATCCCGGCCACAAGTCCCTGGGCTGCCGCTTCTTCATAACCGGAAGAACCGTTAATTTGCCCGGCGCTAAATAAACCATCCACCGCCTTCAACTCTAAAGTGGGCTTTAACTGGCGCGGATCCAAACAGTCATATTCAATGGCATATCCGGGGCGTAAAATCTTTACCTTTTCCAGTCCCGGAATTGTCCTGAGCATGGCCAACTGCACATCTTCCGGTAAACTGGTGGACATACCCTGCACATAATATTCGGCAGTATGACGACCTTCCGGTTCCAAAAAAACCTGATGGGAAGGACGGTCGCGGAAACGCACCACTTTATCTTCAATGGAGGGACAGTACCGCGGCCCTACCCCTTCTATCATGCCGGAATAAAGCGGAGAGCGGTGCAAATTATCTAAAATAATTTGGTGAGTTTCTTCCGTGGTGTGGGTTAACCAGCAGGGGATTTGTTCTTCCTGCGGCAAAGAAAGTTCATCGGCCACAAAGGAGAAAGTATAATTTTTTTCATCCCCGGGCTGCATAATTGTTTTACTAAAATCAATGGAATCACGATGTATTCTAGCGGGAGTACCCGTCTTAAAACGCATCAATTCCAGCCCCAGTTGCTTTAAAGAACCAGAAAGTTGCGTACTGGCCAATTGCCCGTTGGGACCGCCACGGTAATGCAATTGACCAATAATAATCCGTCCGCACAAATATGTTCCCGACGTTAAAACTACTGCTTCCGCTGCAAATTCTGCCCCCGTTTGCGTCACTACTCCCGTCACACGTCCCCCGCGGACCAAGATCCGCTCCACCATGGCTTGCTGCAAGTGCAAGTTAGGCGTATTTTCCAGGGTACGACGCATTTCCCACTGGTATAATTGTTTATCCGCCTGTGCCCGCAAAGCACGCACAGCCGGTCCCTTTGCCGTATTTAACATGCGAATTTGAATTCTTGTTTTATCAATATTTTTGGCCATTTCTCCGCCTAAAGCATCTATTTCCCGGACCAAATGACCTTTAGCCGGACCGCCCACCGCCGGGTTGCACGGCATCAGCGCCACGGCATCAAGGTTAATCGTTAAAAGTAATGTGCGGCAGCCTAAACGGGCCGCTGCTAAAGCTGCTTCGCAGCCGGCATGTCCGGCGCCAATTACAATTACATCATATTCACCTGCAAAATATGTCACTGGAGCACACCTCGTTCTCTACTTACCTATACAGAAGTTACTAAAAATTTCTCTGGTTAAATCGGCACTGACCGATTCGCCGGTAACCTGACCCAAACTTTCCACGGCGGTATGGAGATCTATGGCCAAAAGGTCCACTGCCATACCGGCTTCCACGGCTCCAGACAAATCTAAAAGCGCTTCCCTTGCCTTGTGTAAAGCATCTTTATGGCGTGTTGAAGTAACCATGGCCGACTCCACAGCCGGCACTTTGCCCTGAAATATTTCCGCCTTAATGGCTTCTTCCAGCTCGGCAATGCCTTGAGCATAAAGAAGTGACATGGCCACGATTTTTTTGGGCTGAAATTTTTGGGCCAAAAACGCAAGCTTTGTTTGAGGATCGGGCAGTAAATCTATTTTATTGGCAATCACAATACACGGCCTGCCCGCGATTGCTTGCCAGATTTCTTCTTCCTCGCGGCTCACTGCTTGTGAAATATCAATGACAAAAAGAATCAAATCGGCATTTTGGATAGCTTGTTTGGAGCGCTCCACCCCGATTTTTTCCACTTCATCTTCCGTATTACGGATTCCGGCCGTATCGGCAATCGTTAAAGCAATACCGCCAAGATTTATACTTTCCTCCAGTACATCGCGCGTCGTTCCCGGAATATTGGTCACAATGGCCCGCTGCTCGCGTAAGAGTGCATTTAAAAGCGAGCTTTTTCCCACATTAGGCTTGCCCACAATCACGGTACGTACACCTTCACGCAGGATTCTCCCGTGGTGGGCGGTGGCCAGCAATGCTTCGATTTTGGCCAAACATTCTTTTGTTTTGCTGGCGATTTCTTCCCGGGCCACCTCTTCCACGTCTTGATGTTCAGGAAAATCAATGGAAGCTTCCACATGTGCCAAAAGCGACAGTAAAGTTTGACGAATTTCTTTTACTTTTTGCGAAAGTCCTCCTGACAGCTGGTTCACACCAAGTCGCATGGCTGCCTCAGTCTTCGCCCGAATGATTTGAATGACAGCTTCAGCTTGTGCCAAATCGAGGCGGCCGTTAAGAAAAGCGCGCTGTGTAAATTCACCCGGTTCCGCCAAACGGGCGCCACAGGCCAAAATTATTTCCAAAGTTTTTGCCAGCGGCATGATGCCGCCGTGGCAGTTAACTTCCACCACATCTTCTTTTGTATACGTATGCGGTGCCCGCATAAAGCTAATTAAAGCTTCATCAATAATAGTCTTATCTTTAGGATCAACAACATGTCCGTAATAAAGCCGGTGGCTTTCTATTTCTTCTCTTTTACGTTTAAATAAAAAAATTTGCTTACCAATGGCAAAAGCTTCCGGCCCGCTAATGCGGACAATACCGATGCCGCCTTCACCGGGCGGTGTGGAAATGGCGGCAATTGTATCATCAATCATGGCATGCACCTCGCAAATAAGCAAAAAGAGTAGCTCAAGCAAGCTTTTACCGGATAAAAAAACCGCCACTTGGGCGGTGGTATGCTAGCTTACTTGGGCGCAATAACTACTTTTCTGTAAGGTTCAGTCCCTTCACTAAAAGTAGTAACGGCACGATTTTCTTGCAAAGCAGTATGAATAATTCTTCTTTCCTGCGGTGTCATTGGCTCCAAAACTATTTCCCGGCGTGTCCGTATAGCTTTTTTCGCCAAATTTTCTGCCAGTGTGCGCAATGTTTCTTCCCTTTTGGCGCGGTAATTTTCCACATCTAAGATCAGGCGCCCTTCCTGATCGGGAAATTTTTTATGGTAAATCACATTTAGTAGGTATTGTAAAGCATTTAAAGTCTGTCCCCGCTTACCGATTAATATACCCATTTTTTGGCCGGTTACATGCAATCTAATGGTGTCATTTTCTGCTTCTACCGCAATCTTTCCTTCCAGCTTCATAAATTTCATAATTTGGTGCAAGAAATCATGCATATATTCCTTTGGTGTGACAATTTCCGTGACACGCACTTTAGCTTGTTTTGCACCAAAAAGACCAAACAATCCGCTGCTTGGTTCCACAAGAACTTCTACTTCCACGCGGTCTCTGGGCAAGTCTAATTCGGCCAAAGCTTTATTTACCGCTTCTTCTACAGTTTTCCCACTGGTTTCCAGTACTCTCATTCTTCACTAACCGCTCCCTTCATTGGCCGCCGGTTAACGATTAAATGTTGTGCTAAACTCAGCAAATTACTTACAACCCAATAAAGGACAAGGCCGGACTGAACTTTAATACTAAAGTACAGCAAAAGTAAAGGCATCATAAAAGTCATTGCCCTTTGCGAATTGTCGGTCATGGCTATCTTTTGGTATAAAAAAGTTGTCGCTGCAGACAAAAACACCAAAATCCAATAGCCAGGATAAGTCTGCCAACCATCTGCAGTCTGGAGCGCTTGCAGCATATCTATACCTAAAAAAAGTGTGCTTCCCGTCAATCCTTCCGGCGATCTTAACACCTGAAACATGGCCCAAAGAATTGGCAATTGAATTAATAGCGGAAGGCAACCTGCCAAAGGATTAACATTATATTTCTGCCACAATTCCATGGTGGCTTGATTTAATTTTGCCTGATCATTTTTATATTTTTCCTGAATTTTTTTTAGCTCCGGCTGCATTTCCTGCATGGCTCTGGCAGAAGCCAATTGTTTACTCATTAAGGGCCAGGTAATTATTTTGATGATGAACGTTAAAACAATAATGGTAAGGCCGTAGTTGTGGGTAAAACTGTTAATGGCCAGTAAAATACTGTTCATCAAATTGATGATTGCACTCATGAACGGGCCTCCTTCGTATTTTTCTCCACAGGGTCATACCCCCCGGGATGGAATGGATGGCAACGGCTGAGGCGACATAGTGACATCCACATGCCCTTCATCACACCATATTTCTCCACAGCTTCGATGGCATATTGAGAACAGGAGGGAATAAAGCGACAAGTAGGCAGCTTTAAAGGTGAAATAAACTGGCGATAAAAACGCAGACAAAAAATTATTAGCCGTTTCATTCCTTTTCACCTGCTTCCTGAGGTGCAGGTTTTGCAGATTTGTGAGAAACCGGAATCAGGCCGGCCTTTTTTAATAGCCGGTTCATCTCTTCTACGGCCTGACTAAATTGGATGTTTGCCGCCGTCGGCCTTGCAACAAATACCAAGTCGTACCCGTTCATAATGTTACCGGCCAACCGCCGATAACTTTCCTTCAGCAATCTTTTCACCCGATTCCTCTTCACGGCATTTCCCACTTTTTTACTCACAACAAATCCGGCACGTGTCACATTTTCCTGATTGGCAAACATGTACAGTACTAGTCGGCGCGTTGCCATGGAGGTGCCGTATTTAAATACAGTTTGATATTGGTAATTTTTTCTTAGACGCAGATCTTCTTTGCTTTTCCTTTTCATTTAAGCAGAAAGTCTCTTTCTTCCTTTTGCCCGCCTTCTTTTAATAATGATCCGTCCGGCCGTAGTCGACATACGTTTACGAAAACCGTGCATTTTCTTTCTTCTTCTTACTTTGGGTTGAAAAGTTCTTTTCATCGTCTGTTACACCTCCCCATTTCTTCCAAGCCTATATCACACAGATTATAACTTTTTCACTTTTTAATGTCAAGGTGAACTAAGGGCAAAACCCTTGATCACTCCTGCATTCCTGAAGTTTATCCACAATCACTATTGCGGCTGCGGACAGATTTTGTTAAGATAATGTTAACAATCATTAACAACATACTTTTACCAGAACTTATCCACAATATACACAATTTTTTTTGTACTAAATGTGAATAACTATCCCACTTAATGTACAAAAAGCCTTATTTTGAGGCTGTTTTATATTTTATCCACAAGTTATGTGGACAAAATCCCTCTTTTGTGGATAAGTATGCTAAGAATTGATTTTTTCACTTATCTTCTTGTGGATAACTACTATTAACGGGGGAGGTACATAATGGAACAGCAACTGCTGGAAGTCTGGCAGGCCACTTTAGATGAAATTGAAAAAAAAGTTAGTAAACCCAGTTTTGAAACCTGGTTAAAAACAACCAAACCTGTTTCCATGCAGGATAATACTTTTATTATTAGTGTACCCAATGATTTTACAAAGGATTGGCTGCAAGGCCGTTATGTGGACTTGATTACAGATAATCTCAAAGAAGTAACCAACAACGATAAAATGCAGGTTAAATTTGTTACACCGGCCATTGTGGAAAAAAAAGAGGAGAATTTTCCGGAAGAAGAAGTTCCCTTGCCACAGAGACTCCCCGAACATCCTCCCGTACCATCATCTTCCTGGCTTAATCCCAAATATACCTTTGATACTTTTGTTATTGGCAACAGTAACCGCTTTGCCCATGCTGCCGCCTTGGCTGTGGCCGAAGCACCGGCCCGTGCTTATAACCCCCTGTTTATCTACGGCGGTGTCGGTTTAGGGAAAACCCATCTTATGCACGCCATTGGCCATTATGTGATTAATAACATACCTTCCTACCGCGTGCTTTATATTTCCTCGGAAAAATTCACCAATGAATTCATTAGTGCCATTCGCGACAACAAAACTGTGGAGTTTCGCAATAAATACCGTACCATAGACGTCCTCCTCATTGACGATATTCAGTTTTTAGCCGGTAAAGAACAAACCCAGGAAGAATTTTTCCATACCTTTAACGCTCTCCATGAAAGCAACAAACAGATTATTATCTCCAGTGACAGGCCGCCCAAAGAAATTCCCACCCTGGAAGATCGCCTGCGTTCACGTTTCGAATGGGGTCTTATTACTGATATTCAACCGCCCGATTTGGAAACAAGAATTGCCATCTTGCAAAAGAAAGCCAGCTCGGAAAGATTAAACATTGACAATGATGTGATCTTATACCTGGCCAATAATATCGATACCAATATTCGCGAACTGGAAGGCGCCTTTATTCGTGTCATTGCCTATGCTTCATTAAAATCAAGAGATATTGATGTAGAGTTGGCCCAGGAGGCTTTAAAGGGAATTCTCCCCAATAAGGATAAACCTAAAGTCATCACCATTCCCACCATTCAAAAAGTTGTGGCCGAACATTTTGCTTTGAAAGTGGAAGAATTAAAAGCAAAAAAACGCACGCGAAATGTTGCTTTTCCGCGTCAAATTGCCATGTATTTATCTCGCGAACTAACAGACGCTTCTTTACCGAAAATAGGTGAGGAATTCGGCGGACGCGACCATACAACAGTGATGCATGCCCATAAAAAAATTACGGATGATCAGAAAAAAGACGCCCAATTGCGCAGCATCATCGAACAGTTGATTGAAAAAATTAACAAATGTTAGCAACCTGTGGATAACTTTGTGTAGATACTTTTGGTAATTTGGGTATAAAAAATCTAACTTTGTGGATTTGTGTAAATTGTGGATGAAAAAAAAACATATCCACAGGTAAATCCACATGTCTAACACCCGGCATGATACTTATCCAACTTAAGTTTCCACATTGTCCACAAGCATTAATACTAAAAAGACTGAGTTTATATATATACGTAATGTTAGTATAAAAGATGACAAAAATAAGGGGTGAAATGAGTGCAATTAACCCTTCCACAAAAAACTTTAGCCCAACAATTACAAATCGTCACAAGAGCCTTGCCCCTCAGAAGTACTGTCAGTGCCGTTGAAGGTGTATTATTTTCCAGTGACGGGCAAACTCTTTCCCTGACGGCCACCAACCTGGAAATGGGGATCCGCACACAAATAAACGTCAATTCCCAGAAAAAAGGACAAGTTGTACTTCCGGGAAAAATCATGGAAATTGTCCGACGTCTACCGGGTGATTCCGTTAGTATCTCTGTTAATCCGGAAAATTTTTTAACCACCATCCTCAGCGGACAAGCTGAATTTCAAGTTTACGGTTTGAATGCTGCAGACTACCCGGAATTGCCCGCCTTTTTACCTGAGCAAGCAAAACTTTCTTTTTCCGTGAAAACAGCAGATCTGCGCCGGGCTTTGCGGCAAACTCTATTTGCTGTTTCCACCGATGAATCTAAACCGGCCTTTACCGGTGTGCTCTTTACTCTCCAGGATAATTCCCTGCGGCTGGTGGCTTCAGATACTTTCCGTTTAGCGGCCACTTACTGCCAGTTGGAAGAAATGAGTACTGCAGGAGAATTTTTAGTGCCGGCAAAAAGCCTGCAGGAAGTTTTGCGTATTCTTACTGACGATGAAACTATAGTTCAAGCTGCCGTCATTGGCAACCAGCTTTTCCTACAGTATGAAGCAATTAACTTTTCCACCCGCCTGCTGGATGAAAATTTCCCCAATGTGGAAAGAGTCATCCCCCAGGAATTTTGCGGTGAAGCAACCCTGGAGACAGAAAATTTTTTGCATACCATTGAGAGGGCGGCACTTTTATCGGCAGAAGATAACAATATTGTCCATTTATCAATTGGGTCCGGCAGTATGGTTGTCCGTGCTTCCTCCAAATTAGGGAAAATTCAGGAAAGCATTCCCCTGGAACTGGAGGGTGAAGGTGTGGAAATCGCACTGAATGCACGCTTTCTGTTGGACATGTTAAGAATTACTGAAGGTCATCAATGTTTTTTGCAAATCACCGGTCCCAACAAACCTTGTATTTTAAAAGATTCCTTAGACACCGACTATCTGTACTTGGTCTTACCCATTAAGCTGTAGGACAGGGAAGTGGTATTTGTCTTGCATATGGAAAAATTAGCCCTGCATCATTTTCGCAATTACAAAATATTAACACTTACTTTAGATCGCAATCTAAATGTTTTTTTTGGAGCTAATGCCCAGGGTAAAACAAATCTCTTGGAAGCCATAGTTTTTGTCGCCTCGGGGCGCTCCTTTCGGACAAAAAGAGAAACGGAATTAATTCGCTGGGAGGCAAAGGCTTGTCAAGTTAGTGCTTTAATTGCGCGCGGGGAAAGTACAGAAAAATTGCAACTTTTGCTCTCACGGGAGCCTGCAAAAAAAACATATTTTTCCGCCGGCAAACCCGTCAAAAGAGCACATTATCTGGGACGATTGCTCACTGTACTTTTTACGCCGGAAGATTTAGCCATTATCAAAGGAGCTCCCCAGCAAAGAAGAAATTTTCTCGACGAATTGATCAGTAAAGTTTCGCCTGTTTTTGAAGCTGAACTGCAGCGTTATTCACAGATTTTACGGCAAAAAAATCAACTTTTACGTACTTACGGCGAGAAAATTTTTGCCTCCCCTGAACTGGCAAGCTGGAATGAACAATTGGCCCGCCAGGGCGCAAAAATTATCACCAGACGGTTATTTGTTTTACGGCGCCTTAACCTGTTAGCAAGACTTGCACACCGCCGCCTAACCCAAGGGGAAGAAACTTTGGAACTAACTTATCACAGCGCCGTTTTTTTGCCGGAAAAAAATGAGGAAAAAGAGATTGAGGCGGCATTATTGGCCGGGATGCAGGAAAAAAGCAAACAAGAAACAAAAACAAAACAAACCCTGGTAGGTCCGCATCGTGACGAAATTTTGCCGTGTATAAATGGGGTTAATGCCCGTTTATATGCCTCTCAAGGTCAACAACGAACGGCGGTTTTGGCACTTAAACTGGCGGAAATGGAGTTTCTGAAAGGGGAAAGCGGAGAATATCCGCTACTTTTACTTGATGATGTCTTTTCCGAACTGGATAGCCTGCGCCGTAAAAGTCTGGTGGAAGCCATTGACGGGCGGGTACAGACTTTTCTCACCGGTACGGCGGCAGAAAATTTAACCGCATTTTTGCCGGCAGGAAAATTTTTTTCCATTCACCGTGGTGAGGTGAAGCTTTATGCTCCCCATTAGTGAAATTTTGCCAAAAACTTTAAAGGAATTACCTGCTGCGCATAAAATTACGGCGCAATTTATCATCGACAGCTGGCCGGAAGTGGTGGGAGAATATATTGCCCAGAAAACTAAAGCAGTTTCGGTAAAGCAGGGCGTTTTATTGGTACGCGTTTCCGATTCAATCTGGGCGCAACATCTAGTGCTGCAAAAAAGACAAATTCTCCAGAAGTTAAACCGCAGGCAGAAAACAAAAATCCTCAAAGATATTCGCTTTCAAGTTGGCAGTTTAGAAACTGCCACGGGGGAAAAACCGCAACGGGAAAAACAGGATTCCTGGCGCAAGGAAACTTTGACGGAGGAAGAAGTGGCACAAATTGAGGAAGGTCTCAAAGAGACAGCTCTTCCCCCTGAATTGGCCCACAGCATAAAAAAATTTTTTATGTCTCAGAAAAAACTGCAAAAATGGTTTTTTAAACAAGGCAGTCCCGCTTGTAAAAAATGCGGTTTACCCATGGTTAAAACTGCGGAACAAATTTATTGTTTACGCTGTAAAACGGAATAACTTGGATAAAATATTAATATTGGGGGGAATTTCATGTTTTTGCATATTGGCGGCTCTGAATTAATTGCAGCAGCCGATATTATCGGCATTTTTGATTTTAAACTAAAAGAAAAACAATGTAATAAAGAGTTTTTACAAACAGTAGGTTCGCCGGTGGACAATCCCGAGGAAATTAAGTCTTTTATTGTCACCGACAATGGGGTGTTTTACTCACCCATTGCTCCGGCCACACTGAAAAAACGTTTTGCAAAAGATTTTTGGTGCAAATAGATTAGCACCCTTAAAGTTTGGTGGAACGGGAGGTCTAGTTTTGGCAGAGGATCTGAAAAATCAGTCTTATGATGAAAGCCAGATTCAGGTGCTTGAAGGACTGGAAGCCGTCCGCAAGCGTCCGGGAATGTATATTGGCTCAACCGGGCCGCGCGGCTTGCACCATCTGGTCTATGAAGTAGTTGACAATAGTATAGATGAGGCTCTGGCCGGTTTCTGTGAAAATATTCATGTCATCCTGCATGAAGGCAATATTGTCACCGTCATTGACGACGGCCGCGGTATTCCTGTAGGTGAGCATCCACAAGTAAAAAAACCTACAGTGGAAGTGGTTTTAACCATGCTCCATGCCGGCGGCAAGTTTGGCGGCAAAGGTTACAAGGTTTCCGGCGGCTTACACGGTGTTGGCGTTTCCGTGGTCAATGCCCTTTCGGAATGGCTGGAAGTGGAAATAAGCCGCGACGGCAAAATATATTTTATGCGTTTTGAGCGGGGCGTAGCCGTCACTGACCTGAAAGTAGTAGGTAAAAGACGTAAAAGCGGAACTAAAGTTACCTTTAAACCCGACAGTACAATTTTTGAAACCCTTGATTTTCAGTTTGAAATCTTATCCCAACGTCTGCGGGAATTGGCTTTCCTCAATCGTGGTATTCGTATTACTTTTGAGGACCGGCGCCAAAAAGAACCTGTGAAGGAAGTCTATAAATACGACGGTGGCATTAAATCTTTTGTGGAATATCTCAATAAAAATAAAGAACCTTTACACAAAAAAGTAATCTTTCTGGAACAAGCTGAGCAGGACGGCAGCCAGATTGAAATCGCTTTACAGTACAATACCGGCTATAATGAGCTTATTCTTTCTTTTGCCAATAATATACGTACCCATGAAGGCGGAACGCATGAAGCAGGTTTTAAAATGGCATTAACGCGCGTTTTTAACGATTATGCCCGCAAAAAAAATCTATTAAAAGAAAACGATGAAAATATTAGCGGGGAAGATGTGCGTGAAGGTCTGGCGGCGGTTATCAGTGTGAAAATGTTAGAACCTCAATTTGAGGGTCAGACAAAAACAAAATTGGGCAATACGGAGATTAGAGGCCTGGTGGACTCTTTTGTCTTTGAAAAATTAGGTATTTATTTTGAAGAAAACCCTTCTGTGGCGAAAAGATTGGTGGAAAAAGCCATCAGTGCCGCCCGCGCCCGGGAGGCCGCCCGTAAAGCCCGGGAACTGGCCCGCCGCAAAAATTCTCTGGATTCCGCCTCCTTGCCGGGAAAACTGGCCGATTGTACCAGCCGCGATCCGGCCTTATGTGAACTATACCTGGTGGAAGGAGATTCGGCCGGCGGTTCAGCCAAACAGGGCAGGGACAGGCGTTTCCAGGCCATTTTGCCTTTGCGCGGAAAAATTTTGAACGTGGAAAAAGCCCGTTTGGACAAGATTTTAGCCAATGAAGAAATTCGTACCATTGTTACCGCCATCGGGACGGGTGTTGCCGGTGATTTGGACGTAGAAAAAGCTCGTTACCATAAAATAATTATTATGACTGACGCTGATGTGGACGGTGCCCATATTCGGACACTGCTTTTAACTTTCTTTTTCCGGTATATGCGGCCGCTCATAGATGCCGGCTATATTTATATTGCCCAGCCGCCACTATACAAAGTGGTGAAAAATAAGCGGGAACACTATCTTTACAGCGATGAACAACTGGAAAGTTTCTTCCAGGAGCATGGCAGGGACGGTGTCACTGTGCAGCGCTATAAAGGTTTGGGGGAAATGAACCCGGAACAGTTATGGGAAACTACCATGGATCCGGAAAAAAGAACTATCCTGCAAGTTACCCTGGAAGATGCTCTGGTTGCCGATGAAATGTTTACGGTTTTAATGGGCGATAAAGTGGAGCCGCGGCGTCGTTTTATTGAACGTTATGCGCGTCAAGTCCGGAACTTGGACATCTAGGGAGGTGAAAAGAGATGATGGATTTTTCTCAAGGCAAAATTTTACCGCAACCCATTGAAGAAGAAGTAAAAAGTTCATTTCTGGATTATGCCATGAGTGTGATTGTCAGTCGGGCTCTTCCTGATGTCCGTGACGGTTTAAAGCCTGTACATCGTCGCATTCTTTATTCCATGTATGAATTGGGCATGTGGCCCGATCGACCTTATAAAAAATCTGCCCGGATTGTAGGGGAAGTTTTAGGTAAATATCATCCTCACGGCGATGCCGCCGTTTATGATGCCATGGTACGCCTGGCACAAGATTTTTCCATCCGCTACAAACTTGTTGACGGCCACGGTAATTTTGGTTCCATTGACGGAGATCCGGCGGCAGCCATGCGTTATACGGAAGTACGTTTGGCCAAAATTGCAGTGGAAATGCTGGCCGATATCCAAAAAAACACGATTGATTTCCGGCCTAATTTTGATGAAACACTGCAGGAACCGGTAGTACTGCCGGCACGTTTTCCCAACTTGCTGGTGAACGGTTCTGCCGGCATTGCTGTGGGCATGGCAACCAATATACCTCCCCATAATTTACGTGAAGTCATTGACGCGCTTATTTATCTCATTGATCATCCTGACTGCGAGGATACAGAACTTTTTAAACGCATCCCCGGTCCCGATTTTCCCACCGGCGGCATCATTTTAGGCCGGGAAGGAATTCGTACTGCTTACCGGACGGGGCGGGGCATTATTAAGATCAGGGCGCAGGCACAGATAGAACATCTAAAAAACGATAAAACACAAATTGTCATCACAGAACTTCCCTACCAGGTGAATAAAGCCAAAACCCTGGAAAGAATTGCTGAACTAGTCAGAGATAAAAGAATTGAAGGCATTGCCGATTTGCGTGATGAGTCGGACCGCAATGGCATGCGCATGATTATTGAATTAAAGAAAAACACCAACCCGCAAATTGTGCTTAACCAGTTATATAAATTCAGCCAGCTACAGCAAACCTTTGGCATTATTATGCTGGCGCTGGTGGATGATCAACCGAAAATTTTAAATCTGCGTCAGCTTTTAACGCATTATCTTGCTCACCAAAAGGAAGTTATTACTAGGCGTACCCGTTATGATCTGGAAAAAGCGGAAAACAGGGCCCATATCCTGGAAGGCCTGCGCATTGCGCTGAAGAATTTAGATGCCATTATTAAACTGATCCGTTCTTCACGTACCACCGAGGAAGCCCGGACAGGCTTGATGGAAAAGTTTTCCCTCACGGAAGTACAAGCACAAGCCATTTTAGATATGCGTTTGCAAAAATTAACCGGTTTGGAAAGAGAAAAACTGGAAGAAGAATATTTAGAACTCATTAAAAAAATTGCTTATTTGCGTGAAGTGCTGGCAAACGAGAGATTAATTTATCAAATTATTAAAGAAGAAATTAGCGTAGTCCGGGATAAATACGGCGATGAACGGAGAACGAAAATAGTTGCCCAGGAAGATGACCTTTTGGTGGAAGATTTAATTGCCGAAGAAGACGTAGTAATTACTTTGACCCATAAAGGCTATATCAAACGGCAACCTGTTGATACCTACCGTACACAGCGGCGGGGAGGACGCGGCGTCACCGCCATGCAGCCCAAAGATGATGATTTTGTGGAGCATGTCTTTGTGGCCTCTACACATGCTTATTTATGCTGTTTTACTAATCGCGGGAAAATGTACCGGAAAAAAGTTTATGAAATCCCCGAGGCCGGCCGCCAGGCAAGGGGAACGGCCATTGTGAATTTACTGGATGTGGAACCGGGTGAAACTGTGACCACGGTGATCCCTGTACGCGAGTTTACTTCGGGACAGTACATGGTTTTTGCCACTAAAGAAGGTCTCATTAAAAAAACGCCCCTGGATGATTTTGTTAATGCCCGTAAAAGCGGCATTATTGCCATTTCTCTGCGTGAAAATGATGAACTTATTTCTGTCCGCCTCACAGACGGGAATTATCAGGTAGCAATGGTTACCGCCGGTGGATTCTCCATTCGTTTTGCAGAAGAAGACGTACGTCCCATGGGCAGAACGGCACAAGGGGTACGCGGCATTGATTTAAATGCAAAGGATGAAGTCATTGCCATGGAAGTAATACCGGCAGATAAAGAAGATGAAGGGGAACTTTTGGTGGTAACGGAAAACGGGTACGGTAAACGTACGCCCTTCTCGGAATACCGCTTACAGAAACGGGGCGGCAAAGGTATTTATACCATAAAAGTCATGGCAAAAAACGGACCCCTAGTGGCGGCAAAGATGGTGCAACCGGAAGATGAATTGATGATTATTACTGCCGGAGGAATTATGATTCGCCAGGATGTTAACGATATTTCCCTTCAAGGGCGCCATACACAAGGGGTAACACTTATTCGTTTAGATGAGGGTGACCGGGTAGTCAGTGTGGCACGTGTAATTGCGGAAGAAGAGGAAAAGTAGGCGAAGATCATGGGGAAAAGGAGAAAGAAAAGACAAGTGGCACGCCTTGCTGTACAAACTTTTTTCTTTGGCATCATTGTCATGGTGCTGCTCATGCACTATGCTTTTGTTGAGCACACGCCCACTTTTCCGCCTCAACCGAAAAGTTATGATGTTATTGTGGTAGGTCAAGGTTTGGCCGCTGATTTGGCGGCCATTACCGCTGCCGACAAAGGAGCGCTTGTGCTTTATCTGCAAATGAGTGAACCGGAAGCAGACACTTCCAGTGTCTATCTTCCGGTTTTCTGGGCTGCAGATTCCAGTTATCAGCGCATTGCCGGTATTGAATATCTTCCTGAAACCATGGCCAATGAAATTTATCGCCAGGGAGAATTTTTTGGTTCTTACCCGCAAATTTTAGCCCTGAGCCTGGCTTCGGCAGAAAGTTTGCGCTCCTTAACTACCCTAACCGGTCAGCAGTTTATACAGCTCGATCCCGATAATCCCGGGCTACACTGGGGAGAGGAAGATGCTGTCAAAGAAATTGCCTTACGCTTGGCTGAAAAGCTGGAAACCCGGGATTTAATTGAAAAAGCTAACATGCAGCCCCAAAGTTTACTGACAGAAAAGGGCCAGGTTGTCGGTTTGGTGGCAATAGGGCCCGACGGGCATGAAGAAAAAATTTATTCCCGGGCGGTAATTTTGGCAGACGGAGGTTTTGGTTCCAATCTGGAACTTTTACGGAAATATTCCGGCATTGAAGGCGTCATGAAACGGCCGGAGGCGGGACATCTGGGAAGAGGGCTGCAGTTGGCCCAAGAAATTGGCGCCAGGACGGTTGCTTTAGATCTGGTACATCTGGAAGTCCTGGCGGTGGGTACAGGTAAACTTTTTACCCTTCCCCAGTCTTTAGTGGCTGAAGCATATATTTTTGCCGCAGACGGCCGTCGTTTGGAGCTGCAGGAAGGTGAAAGTTTCACTGATCTTTTACAGCAAAACGGAGGTAAAGCATTTTTGGTCTTTACCGGAGAGCAACCTGCTTTAGTTCCCTTCAAACCCACAGTGGTGAAAGATCAGGAATTTTTAGCTTTTGCTTTAAAGACAAGTCCTTCCGTATTGAAGGAGCAACTGGCAGAACTGCCGCCTCCCTACCAATTACTTTCCGTGGGGCTTGTGGCTCTTACACCAGGGGGGCTTGCCGTAAATGAAAATTATCAGGTTATGGCTGCAGTGGAACCCATTACAGGCTTGTATGCCTGCGGTGAACTAACAGGGGGACTGCACGGCAGAGCCGCCATCTGCCAGCTTTTTTTCACGGAAACCATCGTCAGCTCGCTTTTAGCAGGGGAGAATGCTGCCCATTATGCTTTGCGCTAAATATCATAGTATGGGAGAGGGAAAAATGAAGTATATCGTTGTCTTAGGAGACGGAATGGCAGATTATCCGGTGACGGAGTTGGAGGGGAAAACACCTCTACAGGTGGCAAAAAAACCTCACCTGGATGCACTGACGCGTCAAGGTGTTTTAGGTTTAGTGCGGACTGTACCTGAGGGTATGCAACCCGGAAGCGATACAGCCAATTTATCAGTTTTAGGATATGATCCAAAGACATGCTATACCGGCCGTTCTCCCTTGGAAGCTGCCAGTATGGGAATAGAGCTGCAGTCTGACGATATGACTTTTCGCTGTAATTTGGTTACCCTTTCTGGCGACGGCGCTTATGAGGAACGCATTATGCTTGATAACAGTGCCGATGAAATTTCCACGGAAGAAGCACGTCCCCTCATTGCCGAGCTTGACCGCCGGTTTGGTCATGATGGCCTGCGTTTTTATCCCGGCGTTGCTTACAGGCACCTTTTAGTATGGCAAAATGGACCGCAAACATGGCAAACTACACCGCCCCACGATATTTTAGACCGGCCCATTGCCTCCTATTTACCCCAGGGGCCGGCGGCGGAAAAACTGGTGAAGCTCATGAAAGAAAGTGCCGCCCTTTTAGAGCACCACCCTGTCAATCAAAAGCGGGTGGCAAAGGGGCGGAAGCCGGCCAATTCCATTTGGATTTGGGGTGAAGGCAAAAAACCCAGTTTGCCTTCCTTTACAGCCAAGTACGGGCTGCGCGGCGGCGTTATCTCCGCCGTAGATTTAATTAAAGGCATTGGTGTCTGTACCGGTTTGGAAGTAATCAACGTGGAAGGTGCCACCGGCTACCTGGAGACAAATTATCGCGGAAAAGCCGATGCCGCCATCAACGCGTTGCAAAAGGGTTTGGATTTTGTCTACATCCATATAGAAGCACCCGATGAATGCGGTCACCGCCAGGAAAGAGAAAATAAAATTAAAGCCATTGAATATATAGATGAAAGCATTATCGGCCCCATAAAAAAAGCCATGGATGCTGCAGGCCAGGCATATAAAATGCTGGTGTTGCCAGATCATGCCACCCCGCTGGCTTTACGCACGCATACAGATGATCCGGTGCCCTTTGTGATTTATGACAGCACCAATCCCCTTGCCGGGGGCCCACAAAGTTTTGATGAGCAAACTGCTGCCCAAACGGGCTTTGTAGTGGAAAAAGGTCATACCTTAATGGAGATTTTTTTAGCGCCAGGGAGGCAAGAAGATGTCAGCAATTAAATATAAAAGTACACGACAGGAAGGTCATTATGTGACGGCGGCAGAAGCAATTTTAACGGGCATTGCTCCGGACGGAGGTTTATATGTGCCTACGCGCTTCCCGCAGATGGAAAAAACTTTAGAGGAGCTGGCCGCCTTGGATTACCGGCAGCTGGCGGTTTATCTTTTAAGTCTTTATCTTACAGATTTTACAGAGGCTGAAATCAAAGAAGCGGTGGCAAGGGCCTATGATGCCAAATTTACCACCCCGCAAGTGGCACGTTTGGAGACAAAAAATGAAACTCATTTTTTAGAACTATTTCACGGTCCCACCTTGGCCTTTAAAGATATGGCCCTTGCCCTTTTGCCGTATCTTTTAAAGCTGGCGGCCCAAAAAACCGGGCAAAAAAAAGAAATTGTCATTTTAACGGCCACTTCCGGCGACACAGGCAAAGCGGCTTTAGAGGGTTTTGCCGATGTGGAAGGGACCAAAATCATTGTTTTCTTCCCGGAACATGGTGTTAGCCGTGTACAAAAAAGACAAATGGTGACGCAAAAAGGAAAAAATACATATGTTATCGGCATTGAAGGAAATTTTGACGATGCGCAAAACGGTGTGAAAGCCATATTTACCGATCCTGTCATGCGGCAAAAGCTGGACAATAAGGGCTACATGTTTTCTTCCGCCAATTCCATTAATATCGGGAGACTCCTTCCCCAGGTTGTATATTATGTCTGGGCTTATCTGGAACTTTTACGGCGGGGAGAAATTGTAGCAGGGCAAAAGCTTAATTTTTGTGTACCCACAGGCAATTTCGGCAATATTTTGGCTGCTTATTATGCGCAGCAAATGGGCTTGCCGGTAGGGAAGCTGATTTGTGCTTCCAATAAAAATAAAGTGCTTTATGACTTTTTTACCACCCAAATCTATGATCGCAAGCGTGAATTTTTTGTGACGATTTCGCCCTCTATGGATATTTTAATCTCCAGCAATTTGGAGCGCCTCCTTTACCATGCTTCCCAAAATAATGCTGCACAAGTCAGAGCATGGATGGAGGAGTTAAAAAATAAGGGCAGCTATGAAATTCCCGCGGAAATGGCGGCGGCGTTAAAAATTTTTGCGGCCGGCTTTGCCACGGAGGCAGAAACAAAAGCAGCCATCCGTGAAGTTTTCGAGACTTCCGGGTACCTGATTGATACCCATACCGCTGTGGCTTACTCGGTGCTGCAAAAATATCAAAAACAAACCGGCGACAAGACGCCGGCTGTGGTGGTGGCCACAGCCAGCCCCTATAAATTTTCTAAAGATGTTTTATGTGCCCTTGAGGAAAAATTTGTTCACGTGGATGATTTTGCCCTCTTTAGTGAGATGGAAAAGATTTCGCAGATTAAAATCCCCGCCCCCATCCGCGACTTGGAAAAACGTCCTGTTTTACACCAAAAAGTTTGCCGCCCGGAAGAAATGCCGCAGGTTGTCAGCGAGATTTTAGGTTTATAAAGGGAAGGAGCAAAAAATGACCACGCGTTTTTCCGAGTTTACTTACCGGCGTCCCGATTTTTCCGCCTTTAGCCAGGAGTTTAAAACTTTAGTGGCAGATTTTAAAGGAGCCAAAACGGCACAAATGCAGCTTGAAATCGTGCAACAAATAAATAAGCTGCGCAGTGTTTTTCTTACGCAGGCAAAACTTGCCCGGATCCGTTATACGCAAAATACGGCCGCTGCATTTTACAGTCAGGAACAGGAATTTTTTGATGAAACTGAACCTCTTTACGAGCATTTAATTCATGAATATTATCAAGCTTTAGTTGCTTCACCTTTCACAAAAGAACTGGCCCAAAATTTAGGAGAACAGCTCTTTACTTGGGCACGGCAGATTTTACAAACTTTTTCTTCCCAAGTTATTGACAGTTTACAAGCGGAAAATAAACTTATCAGCCGTTATAAAAAACTTTTGGGCAGTGCGGAAATCAGTTTTGCCGGAAAAAAATGCAATCTTAATGAGCTTGCTTTTTACCAGCAGCTACCGGATCGGGCGGTACGGCAGGAAGCTTATGTAGCCCGGGCGCAATTTTTTCAGCAACATGAGGAAGAATTTGCGGAAATTTTTTACCAGCTGGTGCATTTGCGTACAGAAATTGCCCGCCGGTTAGGCTTTGCCAATTTTATTCCTTTAGGTTATCTGCGTCGCTGTCGCAGTGATTATAACGCCCAGGATGTGGCTTCCTTTCGCCAAAAAATTAAAGCTTACTGCGTGCCGTTGACGGAAAAAATCCGCCACCGGCAACAACGCCGTTTGGGACTGGAGACTTTTAAATTTTATGACGAAAGTCTTTTCTCGCCGGAAGGCAATCCTGTTCCGGAAGGTTCGCCCACGGAAATCTTACAGCAGGGCATGCGCATGTATGCAGAGCTTTCCCCGGAAACAGGTGAGTTTTTTGCCCACATGGTGGAACGCCAATTATTGGACGTTTTCAGCCGCAAAGGAAAAGCCCCCGGCGGTTACTGTGACTATATACCTGCCTATGAAGTACCTTTTATTTTTGCTAATTTTAACGGTACAGCCCAGGATGTGGACGTTCTAACTCATGAGGCAGGTCATGCTTTTCAATTATGGCTCTCCCGCCCCCAAATTCCTGAATATGAATTTCCCACCATGGAAGCGGCAGAAATTCCCTCCATGGGCATGGAGTTTTTCACCTGGCCCTGGATGGAACTCTTTTTTGGCGCACAGGCGGATCTTTACCGCCGGCAGCATTTAAGTGAAGCCTTCTTATTTTTACCGTATGGAGCCCTGGTGGATCATTTTCAACATGAAGTCTATGCTCAAAGTCACTTCACCCCAAAAGAGCACCGCAAGCTTTGGCGCCAACTGGAAAAAGAGTACCTGCCTTACCGCGATTATGATGGTATAGCTTTTTATGAAGAAGGTGGTTACTGGTATCAACAGGGCCATATTTTTGAAGTACCCTTTTACTACATTGATTATGTTTTGGCACAAATCTGTGTCTTTGCACTTTGGCAGCGGATGCATAAAGACCGGCAGCAAGCCTGGCAAGATTACTTGGCTTTCTGCCGGGCAGGCGGCAGTCTTTCCTTTTTCGCCTTACTACCTTTGGCCAATTTATCTACTCCCTTTGCAGAAACGGCCGTGAAAAACAGCACTGCATATGTGCAAAAATGGCTTAACCTCTAAGACAGTGAAACAAGGTTTTTTGCTCTAAAACTACCGGTAAACATCTCGCCGGTAGTTTTTTACCCCCTTGCCCTACCGGCAATTTCCGCAGCAGTGCAGGAAAATGGCGGCAGTTGTCGAATATGCCTGGAAACAGGGTAAAAGGGGTATTTCTATGAAGCGATACATAGCAGTGCTGTTGACTCTGTCTTTATGTTTTTTGGTAATTTTTCTTTTCTCAGCATCTTTTCTCAGGGTGGAAGCAGAGGAGGAAGCATGGGACAAGCTTTGGAATGAAGCCGGAGTTTTCGGTCCTTCAGAAGGTTTAAGCACCGTGACCGGTAAAGCAGCCGTGGCCACCGGCCACATTGAACTGCGCAATTTGGTAATTGACGGTGACTTGTATCTTCTGCCCTCTGCCGGCAATGCACCTGTAACGTTAAACAATGTTACCGTTACCGGTGAACTTCATATCCTTGGGGGAAGCACCGTTACCATCAGGGACGGGCAAATCAATTATGTAGAAGTAAATAATCCGGCCAATGCCGTTTCTGTCCTGGCGGAAGGCAATGCCGCCCTTTGGAGCGTCCGGGTACGGACAGAATGCCTTTTAGAAGAAAAAACAGGCAGTGAGGCTTATGGCTTTGGCCATATTTATAGTACAACCCATGATACCTTGACCTTATCCGGTAATTTCCCCACCCTGACGGTGGAAAACTTGCAAGGTGCCGTTAACTTCCGTTCCGGTCAGATCGGCAAAGTTTATATGGAATCGCAAGCTGACGGTTCCGTTTTGACCTTGGGTGAACAGACAGAAATAGAGGTACTGGATCTGGTCAGTGCCGTGCATGTAAAAGGCAGCGGTACCATTGGGCGTGTGGTGGTATTGGCCAATGGTTCCGTTTTAGAGATGGAAGCAAAAGAGTATGAATTTGGCGAAAATATGTCCATTATCGTTAAGGGCGGTGTGGTGGACGCTACCGGTAAACATGAAATCACCCTGGCGGAATTGGGGAATGTGGTTCTGGAACCGGGTAAATCTACAGAGAAAACCATTACGGTGGACCCGGTCGATGCCCATATTACTGCTACCTCCGCCAATCCTGACGTGGCTACAGTGAACCTGACAAATAAAAAACTAACCATTCGTGCCTTGGCGGCCGGCAGGGCCACCATTACGGTGACGGCGGCCAAAGAGGGATACAGTACGGCACAACAAAGTTTTACCGTTACTGTCAATACGCCGCAGAAGCCGCAGGTTACCCTGCAGGGAATTAAGGATTTAACGCTTGAGGAGGGTAAAGCCGGCACGCGTAATGTAGTTACCAATCCTGCTGACGCTAAGGTTAGTGCCACTTCCAGTAACAACAAAGTGGCCACCGTCAATGTTTCCGGCTCCACCATTACCGTCACTGCCAAAGAAGCGGGGACAGCCACCATTAATGTGACGGCGGAAAAAGCAGGTTATCTCAAAGGCGGCGTTACTTTTAAAGTAACCGTCAAAGGCAAAGCTGCCGATAACGGTACCCCCGGAACCCCTGCCACTCCTACTTATACAGTCATTGCCCGGGAACCGACCTTGGTGGGCAGGGAACTGGTAGTGGTGAAACTAAATACCTCGGAACCGCAAAATTACGACGTCATCATGGCTGACGGCACAAAACTTAACTATCTGCCCGCAGAAAAAGTTTTCAGCGGTGAAGTCAAAGAAGGCACAGCCGTCAGCGCGGTAAAGAAAAAAGAGTAGTGCGGCGAGGGGGGAAGAAAATGCAAAAACCTGCCAGTCTTCGCATCATTGTTTTTACACTGCTTGTTTTCCTGTGCTTATCCGGTACTGCCTTTGCCGCCATTGAAAGTGTCATTGCTAAAAATGCCAAGGGAGAATATTTTGTCTACGACTATGCAGAGGTCCTGCGCTCCTATACGCAAAAAATTTTACAGCAAAAAGCTCCCCTCTATGAAGATTTTGCGCAAAAAAGCGTGGTGGCCGTCAGTTCCGCAAAAAGCGGCTACATTGATTATGCTGATGTTTTGGCAAGCTACACCAGCTCCATTGTCAAAGGCCAAGCATTCGACCTTTTACAGTATATAGAAACAAAAGAAGCCAAGCGCTATACGCCTGTTGCCGGCACGAAAAAAGTCAGTGAAAAAAACGGCAGCCTGGTGTTTACGGACTGGGATTTACCTGCAGACAATACTTTGCTGCAAAAAATTAATGCCGTCAAAGACGCTGAGGCGATGGTTGCTACCCTGGTCCAACATGCAGCAGAGCTGGAATTGAATTTGACTGCTTTTCAAAATTTAACACTTTCCCAGCAAAAACAAGTGGGGGAAAAAGTTTTGCAAAAACGTCCCCAAGGAGGTTATACAAGCCTTAATGCCCTCAAACAAGAGCTGAAAAGCGCTTTTAATCATGCAGTTTCCGCACAAAATGAAGCATTAAAAGCCGTTAACGAGGCAAAAACTACGGCACAAATGCGGCAAGCACTGCAAAAAAATGCCAGTGTCTTGGATTTAAAATTGACTGCTTTTTTAGAATTACAGCCGCAAGAACAGGAACTTGTGTTGGCTGATTTGGTAAAGGGTCGTCCCTATGCCACCGCTTTTGCCCTGCAGGAGGCTTTTACTGCCGCTATGGAAAGGGACCGGTCCGTTTTAAGTTTAATTAATGAAATCACTGAGAATAAAGCAATGCAGGATGCCCTGGTGGCACACGCAGAAGCTTTGCGTTTGCAGCTTGATGATTATCACCGGCTCAATACATTTGGCAAGGTACAAGTGGCCGATCAGGTGCTCAGAAAGCGCCCTGCCGGAGGCTATCCCGACATTGCACAAGTAAAAACTGTTTTTGAAACGGCGGTAACAAACGCCCTTAATGCACAAAATAAAGCATTGCAGGCCGTCAACCAGGCGGTCACCCCGGAATCTTTGCGGACAATTTTTTCTGCCCATGCTTTAGTGTTGGAGCTGGATTTGACGCGTTTTAACCGGCTGCAACCTGCTGTCCAGGATACTGTGTTAGAAATCTTATTTGCCGGTCGCCCCTACAGTACGGTCCATGTTTTCCAGAACGCTTTTCATAATGCTTTAAACAGCCTGGAATCAACGAGAATTATCCAGTATGTGGATTATCCTATAACCTTTAATGAAGTGGTGACGAGGCAAATGAACTGCAATCCGCAGACAGACCTTTTAGGCGGCGGCTGGCAGACGGCGGACAGGAATTTGGTGGCGTATTATCTCAATGCAGATAATTTTATGGAGGAAATGCGACCCGCAGCCATCATTAAAGCCGGACCGGCCAGGATGCGCTCCGGCCCGGGACTTACCTATGATCTTGTGACGCTTTTGGAAACAGGAAGCGGCCCTTACTTCATTATTGATCAGGCAGAAGACAGTTCCGGTTACACTTGGTACCGCCTGTTAACGGATTATCGCGCCGGTTGGGTGCGGGAGGATTTACTAACTTTAACTGCGCGCAAGGGTGAAGGCATTTTCCAATTTCTTGTCTTGTCTGAATCCACCAATGTTAACCCGGCGGAAATTAATGAAAAAATTCTGCAGGGTAAAGGTATCCTGGAAGGGATGGCCGATGTCTTTGTGGCTGCAGCCAGGCGCTACAATCTCAATGAAGTCTTTTTAGTGGCTTTAGCTTTACATGAAAGCGGAGAGGGAAGGAGCCTTTTAGCCAATGGGGTGGAATATAACGGTACAGTAGTTTATAATATGTTCGGTATAGGAGCCATAGATGCCGATCCCATTTTAAAAGGTGCAGAACGTGCTTATCAGGAAGGCTGGTTTACGCCTGAGGAAGCCATTTTCGGCGGCGCCAAGTTTATTTCCGAGCAATATATCAACCATCCCCTTTATCACCAAAACACATTGTATAAAATGCGCTGGAACCCGGCGTATCCCGGTGAACACCAGTATGCCACCGATATTGGCTGGGCTTATAAACAAGTGGTAAAGATTAAAACCCTTTACGATCAACTTACCACCTATGTGCTGCGCTTTGAAATTCCCAGGTACAAATAAATTTTGGCCTTTACCGGGGACTCCCTGGGGGAGTCCCTGTTTTCTTAAAATGGCAAAAATAAAATCCTTAAGTGTGACCGGAATAATTTTGGTGCATACTATAGGGGCTTAAAGAAAGGATGATGCTGATGAAAAACCCAAAGATAACCATTGAAATGGAAAATGGCGAGAAAATTACGGCAGAATTATATCCGCAAATTGCTCCCAATACAGTGCGCAATTTTATCTCTTTAGTGCAGAAAGGTTTTTATGATGGCCTGATTTTTCATCGTGTCATTGCCCAGTTTATGATTCAAGGGGGCTGCCCCGAGGGCACAGGCATGGGCGGGCCCGGCTATACCATTAAAGGGGAATTTACCGCCAATGGCTTTCCCAATCCCTTGCAACATGAACGCGGCGTTCTCTCCATGGCACGAGCCCAACATCCCGATTCGGCCGGATCACAGTTTTTTATTATGCATGCCGACGCCCCGCATTTAGACGGGAGCTACGCCGCCTTTGGCAAAGTCTTAGACGGCATGGATGTGGTGGATAAAATTGCTGAAACGGAAACAGATGCATTTGATCGCCCCTTAAAGGAGCAGCGGATAAAAAAGATCACTGTGGAAACTTTCGGTCAACATTTTGCGGAGCCGGAAAAAATTTAAAAGGAGAACAGGCCCAAGGAAGATAGTATCCAACCGGCCTGTTCTTCGCTTGTGCAGGAAAAAAGCAAAAATCCCTCAATATTGGGGAGAATTTTATGATAAAATACTAAAAGAATTTAAGGATATACTGGAGGGCTTCCATGCAAGTCTATTTAGATCATAGTGCCACAACTCCTGTACTGCCCGAAGTAGCCCAGGTGATGCAGGAAATCATGGTGCATGAGTTTGGCAACCCTTCCTCGTTGCATGCCATGGGGGTTCGCGCCGAGCGCCACTTGGACAAGACGCGCCAGATTTTGGCGCAAGCATGCGCCGTCAGGGCAGAAGAAATTATTTTCACTTCCGGTGGTACGGAAGCAAATAATCTGGCCATCAAAGGCGTTGCCCGCCGCTTAAAACGCCGTGGCAACCACCTGATGACCACCCAAGTGGAACACCCCTCGGTCCTGTATGCCTATAAAGCCCTGGAGGAGGAAGGTTTTGCCGTTACTTATTTGCCGGTGGACAGGAACGGTCAGGTGGACGTGGCTGATGTGGTGGCCAACTTGCGTCCCGACACCCTTTTGGTCAGTATCATGCATGTTAATAATGAAGTGGGCACCATTATGCCGGTGGCGGAAATTGGCCGCGCCCTGAAAGCAAAAAATGCGCACACGCTTTTTCATGTGGATGCGGTGCAATCTTTCGGGAAGCTTGCCGTAGAGCCGCAAAGATGGCAGGCGGATTTAGTAACTTTTTCCGCTCATAAAATCCACGGCCCCAAAGGCTGCGGCGCCCTTTACTGCCGTAAAGGAGTTTTACTGGCCCCCCTTCTGCATGGGGGCGACCAGGAAAGGGGATTGCGTCCCGGCACAGAAAATGTGGCCGCCATTGCCGGTTTCGGTCGTGCCGCCCTCCTTGCCTTGGCGGAAAGGGAAAGCAAAATGGAGAAAATTGCCGGCTTGAAAAAACTTTTGTGTGAAGGCATTTGCCGGCAGATTCCGGAAGTAACCATTAACAGCCCCCCCAACGGAGCCCCCCATATTTTAAATGTCACCTTTGCCGGCGTGAAAGGTGAAGTTTTAGTCCATGCTTTGGCGGAAGCAGGGATCTATGTTTCCACCGGCTCGGCTTGCCACTCACACAGAGCCGATCCGAGCCATGTGCTGCTGGCTATGCAGCGCAAACCTGAGGAAATAGAAGCCACTTTGCGTTTTAGTTTTTCCGCCTACAACACGGAAGCGGAAATAGAATATACACTAGAAAAACTGCGCCATGCGGTGGAAACGCTGCGCATGCTGACACGGAGGAAAAAATGACCACACTTTTTCTCATACGTTACGGCGAAATCGCGCTTAAAGGGAAAAACCGTGCTTTTTTTGAAAAAACTTTGCTTCAAAATATAAAAAAAGCATTGCGGGATCTGGCCCCATGCCGCATTTACCGTACACACGGTCGTCATTTTGTGGAAGTGACGGAAGGTGATGCCACGGCAGTGGCAAAGCGCCTGCAGGAGATTTTCGGCATAGTTTCCATTAGCCCGGTGGCGGTGGCAGACTTATCTCTGGAAGCAATTAAAGCGGCGGCACTGGAGGAGTTTGCCAAGGTAGCCCGTCCCGGTATACGTTTTAAAGTAAATACCAAAAGGGCCAATAAGCAATTCCCCCTGAACTCCATGGAGGTCAGCGCCAAGGTGGGAGCACATCTTTTAAAAAATCTTTCCGGCCTGGTGGTGGATGTGCATGAGCCGGAAGCAGTTTTAGATTTGGAGATCAGGGAAGAAAAAGCTTTTATTTACACTGAGCGCCTACCTGGTCTGGGAGGTTTGCCTGTGGGCGTGGCCGGAAAAGGAATGCTTTTGCTTTCCGGCGGCATTGACAGTCCGGTAGCCGGGTATTTGGCGCTGAAGCGCGGTGTCACTTTGGAGGCGCTGCATTTTCACAGCCCGCCCTTTACCAGCGAGCGAGCCAAAGAAAAAGTTATTGATCTTTGCCGCCGTCTCGCTTATTATGGAGGTAAAATCAATCTGCACTTGGTCCACTTTACGGAAGTCCAAAAAGAACTCCGCCTGAAAACACCGGAACGTCTTATGGTGACTTTAATGCGGCGCCTGATGTTCCGCATTGCCCAGCGTTTGGCTGAAAAAAGAGGTGCTTTAGCTCTCATCACCGGGGAAAGCCTGGGGCAGGTTGCCAGTCAGACCATGGAAAGCATGAATGTGATAGAACGGGTGACTTATCTTCCGGTTTTACGTCCTTTAATTGGGATGGATAAACATGAAATTATGGCTCTTGCCCAAAAAATTGAAACCTACCCCATTTCCATCCGACCCTATGAAGATTGTTGTACGCTTTTCCTGCCTGATTTTCCCGCCACCCGTCCCCGCCTGCAGCAGGTGGAGGAAGCGGAAAAAGCGCTAGACATTGAAGCTTTAGTGGCGGGCTGTTTGGAAAAAACAGAAGTTTTAACCATAGAATTGTAAATTTCAGCCATAGAGTGACGCTGTCACTCTTTTTTTACGTTTTCTAAGGCAAAACTTCGTAATTCTTACCAAAGATCAGGTGTTTACACGATTTGTGTATACATGTTATACTTGCATTGTGTCAATAATTTTTCTTTATACTCGCACAAGCCTATGGAAATAGTTGTATATGTAAAATTAAGGGAAAGGAGTATGTAGTATGGGGTTACGCGCCTATCTTTTAGTGGCAGTTACTGATGACTGCAAAGATGAGTTTTTTCAGGATTTAATGGCAGAAATTAAAAATTTCGCTGAAGTTGATTTTGCCGACCCGGTTGTGGGGGCAGCCGATCTCGTGATTATGGTTGAGGCAAACAACTTGGAAGCTGTGGCGGAAAAAATCGCCGCTTTAAAAGGAGTGGACAAGGTAGAAATTTTACGCGTAACCAGCGTCCTGGAAAGACATCGTACGTCCAAAACGGCGCTGCTGCAAAAACTTCAAGCCTAATGAATCTACAATCTGGATTAAAGGGGTTTTTAGGATGAGAAAAGAAACAAATTTGGCCGTCAAGGATCCTCTGGCTGCCATTGATGCCATTGTCCGGCGGCATAATATCACTGCCGGAGCCACCATTCCCATCCTTCAGGAAATTCAAAATACTTTTGGTTTTGTTGCTCCGGAAGCATTAACTCGCATCTCTGATCTTACCGGAATTCCGGAAAGTGAATTGTACAGTATTGTGACTTTTTATGCCCAATTTCGCTTACAGCCCATGGGCAAAAACATAATTAGTGTCTGCCACGGCACTGCCTGCCACCTGGCCGGTGCAGAAAAAGTAACGGAAACAATTCAGTTTGCCGCCGGCGCCAAGCCGGGAGAAACCAGTGCAGACGGATTGTTTAGCCTGGAAAAAGTGGCCTGTTTAGGTTGTTGCAGTTTGGCTCCCGTGGTCAACGTTAACGATGAAACACACGGGCGTGTGACACCGGACAAAGCCCAGGCACTGATTCAGTCCCTGCGTGAAGCGGACCAGAAAGAAAACAGTGGTAGCAAGGGGGAGAGCCGGAATGGGAAACCAGCCGTATAAAGTAAGAGTAGGCATGGGTACCTGCGGCATTGCCGCCGGTGCCAATAAAACGTATGAAGCCATTCTGCCCTTATTACAGGAGCAGGGAATAACGCCCGTTAAAACCGGCTGTATGGGTATGTGTTACAAGGAACCGCTGGTGGAGGTAATTACCGCCGACGGAAAAAGTTATCTCTACGGCAATGTGGGTCCCAAAGAAGCAGAAACCATCGTACAAGAGCATATTGTCAACAACAAGCCCGTCAAAGAGCTTTTAGTCCTGGCGGATGAAGAGAAAACTGAGCATGCTCCCTTTATGGAAAAACAGCACCGCATGCTGTTGGCACATTTAGGTCGCATAAATCCAGAAAGCATTGAAAGCTACCTGGAAGTGGGCGGTTATGAGGCTACCAAAAAAGCCATCGGTACCATGACACCGGAAGAAGTTATTGCCGAAATTGAAGCTTCCGGCCTGCGCGGCCGCGGCGGTGCCGGTTTCCCCACCTATATGAAGTGGAAGCTGACACGGGAAGCCGAAGGTGAGCAAAAATATGTGGTCTGCAACGCCGACGAAGGAGACCCCGGCGCTTTTATGGACCGCAGTATTCTGGAAAGTAACCCCCATGGGGTTTTAGAGGGCATGATTATTGCCGGATACGCCATCGGAGCAACGGAAGGTTATATTTATTGCCGGGCCGAATATCCGCTGGCTATCCGCAACTTAAAAAAGGCCATTGCCGATGCCACCGCCCATGGATTTTTAGGGGAAAATATTTTAGGTTCCGGCTTCAATTTTAGCATTCAAATTCGTGAAGGTGCCGGTGCCTTTGTGTGCGGTGAGGAAACTGCCCTTTTAATGTCCATTGAAGGTAAAAGAGGGATGCCGCGTTTCCGGCCGCCCTACCCGGCCCAAAAAGGTCTTTTTGGCCATCCCACCTGTATTAATAACGTGGAAACACTGGCCAATATTCCCTGTATTATTGCCCGCGGTGCGGAAGCTTACAGTGCTTTAGGTACGGAAAAAAGTAAAGGCACTAAAGTTTTTGCCCTGGCGGGAAAAGTTAAACGGGGCGGTTTGGTGGAAGTGCCCATGGGGTTGACCATTAATGAAATCGTCTTTGATATCGGCGGCGGTATTTCCACCGGCAAAGCCTTTAAGGCGGTACAAACCGGCGGTCCTTCCGGCGGATGTATCCCGGCTGCTTTAGGGGATACCCCCGTTGATTATGATTCCCTGCAAGCCATAGGCGCCATTATGGGTTCGGGCGGTATGCTCATTATGGATGAAGAAACCTGTATGGTTGATGTGGCACGCTTTTTCTTAAGCTTTACCTGTGAAGAATCCTGCGGTAAATGTACCTTCTGCCGTGCCGGTACAAAGAAAATGCTGGAGATTTTAGAGGCCATCACCGAAGGCAGAGGTACGGAAAGCGATATTGATTTATTAGAACAGTTGGCGCACCAGGTAAAGGCCGGTTCTATGTGCGGTTTAGGGCAAACGGCACCTAATCCGGTTTTAACAACAATCAAGTATTTCCGTGACGAATATCTAGCCCATGTCCGGGAAAAACGCTGCCCGGCTAAACAATGTAAAGCATTGATCTACTACGAAATTGATCCGGAAAAATGTGTGGCCTGCGGTCTTTGCCGCCGCAACTGTCCTGTTAATGCCATTAGCGGAGCCAAGAAAACGCCGCATGTCATAGATCAGGAAAAATGCATTCGCTGTGGTCTGTGTGTCAACAGTTGCAAGTTTGACAGCATTGAAGTAAAATCAGGCAAACCGGAAACTGCAGTACAGTAAAGCAGCGAGATTGTAAGTAAAGAGGTGTTAAAATGCCAAAAGTGCAAATTTGGATCGATGAAAAAGAAGTTTGGGCAGAAGAAGGCAGTAATCTCCTGGAAGCTGCATTGGCTGCCGGTATTCATATACCCCATCTTTGCCACGATCCACGGCTGAAACCGTTCGGTTCCTGCCGCCTCTGCTTTGTGGAAATTGAAGGCAGACGCGGCCCGGTACCGGCTTGTGGCAATATTGTGCAAGCAGGCATGAAAGTAACCACCAATAATGAAACTATCCGTGCCTTGCGTAAAAAGGCATTGGAATTGTTAATGACAGAACACTGTGGCGATTGTGTTGCCCCTTGTCAGTTGGCTTGCCCGGCGCATATTGATATTCAAGGCTTTATTGCCCATATCGCCAATGGCCGGCGCGATGCCGCCGCCGCGCTTATTAAGGAACAGCTGCCTTTTCCTTCCGTGTGCGGCCGCGTTTGCCCGCGCTTTTGTGAGGCAGAGTGCCGTCGCAATATTGTAGATGAACCGGTAAATATTTGCGCCTTGAAGCGGTACGCCGGTGACTATGATTTGGTGAATTATAACAAGTATGCGCCTACACCTTTGCCTCCCACCGGTAAAACAGTGGCCGTGGTGGGCGGGGGTCCCGCCGGTTTGACGGCAGCCTACTACCTGGCGCTGATGGGCCATGCTGTTACCATTTATGATAGAGGCCCGGAACTAGGCGGGATGCTGCGTTACGGCATTCCCGAATACCGCCTGCCCAAAGCAACCTTGGATCAGGAAATAAAACTGATTACCGATTTATGTGCCGAGGTGCGTTTAGGCCAGGTTTTTGGCCGGGACTTTACCCTGGAATCTTTACAAGAAGCATATGATGCCGTCTTTTTAGGTTTGGGCAGTCAAGCGGCGCAGATGCTGGGTCTGGAAAATGAAGATACCCCAGGTATCTTAAACGGTATTGGTTTTCTGCGTGCTGTGGCAGAAGGCAACCCGCCGGATATTGGCCGGAATGTGGTTGTGGTGGGCGGCGGTAACACCGCCATGGATGCTGCCCGCACCGCCATCCGCCTGGGCGCAGAAAACGTCACTGTTGTTTATCGCCGTGGCCGTGAAGAAATGCCGGCCAATATTGTGGAAATTGAAGAAGCGGAAGAAGAAGGAGTTAAATTCCAGCTTTTAGCCAATCCCACCGGTTATATTTGCAGTCCCGACCATGTGGAAGGTGTGGAATGTGTGCGCATGGAACTGGGTGAACCTGACGCTTCTGGTCGTCGTCGTCCCATTGCCGTGCAAGGTTCAGAGTTTACCCTGCCTGCCGATACGGTGATTTTAGCCATTGGGCAAAAACTGCAAGCGGAAGAAGTGACAAGCTGTGGCCTTTTAATTTGCGACCGCGGCAATGTGAAAGCGGATGAAAATACAGGTGTCACCAGTATCCCCGGCGTTTTTGCTGCCGGCGACTGCGTCACCGGACCGAAAACGGTGGTGGAAGCGGTGGGAGCGGCCAAGCGGGTGGCCCTGGCCATGGATCAATACCTGCGGGGTGTGGAAATTACGCCCGAGAAGCAGGAATTTAACTGCACCATGGGCGAACACTGGCAAGAGATTAACCCGGCATATTTTGCTGACCGGGAGAAAATTGCCCGCAGAAATGAAGTCCTCCTAAAAGCGGCGGAGCGCAAAACTAACTTTAAAGAATTTAATTTAGGTCTGACGCCGGAAATGGCCAAGAAAGAAACAGAACGTTGCCTGTCTTGCGGTTGTCAGGATGCCTTTGACTGCAAACTGCGGCTCTATGCCGGTGAATACGAAGTAGATATTAAGCGTTTAGGAACCCAGGAAAAACGCTACGAAATCATTACCGGCGATTATATCGTGCAAGACGAAAATAAATGTATTCTCTGCGGTAATTGTGTGCGCATTTGCCAGGAAGTGCAAGATAACGGTGTGATGGGTTTTGTTAACCGTGGTTTCGACACCACCGTCAAACCCAATATGGGTGTACCCCTTGCGCAAACACAATGTGAATCCTGCGGTCAATGTCTTTCCGCCTGCCCAACCGGTGCATTAACGGCGGCAAGTATTTTGGCCAAACCTGGTCCCTTCAAAGACGACCGCGTTGTGACTACCACTTGCACCATGTGCAATACCGGCTGCACCCTGGAGCTGCATATTGCAGCAGACACCATTACCAAAGTTACTTCACCCTTACGCACCGGCCATAATGACGGCAACCTCTGCAACTTGGGGCGTTTTGCCGATAGAATCGTGCACGATGAAAATCGTCTGACTAAACCGCTTGTGCGTGATGGTGCTACCCATAAGGAAGTTAGCTGGGAAAAAGCTGTGCAAATTACCGCCGGTATTTTGGCGGAAGCACAAAAATATCAAGGTGCCGACGGTATAGCCGTGCTGGTTTCTCCGGCTTTAACCAACGAGGAAAACTACTTGGCACAAAAATTTGCCCGTACTGTTCTTGGTACTAATAATATTGAAAGCACAAATCCTGTGCCTGAACTGCTGCCGGTCAAAACTGCCACCTTTGCCGAGGTAGAAGCAAGTGATTATATTTTACTGGTAGGGGAAGATATTACTCTGGACTTCCCCATTGTGGCGCAAAAAATCCGCAAGGCTGTGGAAAATGGTGCTCAACTGGTGGTGCTGGCCGAAGAACCTACACGTCTGGATAAGTTTGCGCACCACACCCTTTTAGTTAATTTCCACCGCCTGCCGGAAGTTCTCCTGGTCCTGTACGCCTGGGGGAAACAAAAAGGTCTGTTGACGCCGACGGCGCAACTTCCTTACGCCGGGGAAGATTTGCAGCGTTTAATTAACGCACTGCCCAACATGGTGCGCGTCAAAGCGGACAAAGTTACAGGAATGCTTGCTGATTTTGCCGCGGCTAAACGTCCTGTCATTATTGCCAACGGCGACAGCCTCGGAGATGAAGAACATTATCTTTTAAATGAAATCCTTGCCGGCACCGGCAAGACCGGTCAAGGCAGTGGCCTTGTCTGCCTCTATCGTGGCGGCAACGCCTACGGGCAGACGGAAATGGGAGTTCACCCCGATCTGCTACCGGGCCGCCTGCCCGTAAACAGTAAAGAGGCACAACAAAAAGTAGGCTACCTGCTGCCGCAACTTTTAGAGAAAGCAAGCCGTAATGAAATTTTAGCCCTGGTGATTCTGGGTGATGATTTCATCCTCTCACCCGAAATCATTGGTAAAGATACCATGGTTGTGGTGGCCGCCAGCACCTGGCGCGATGATTTGGCTTTAGCCGATGTAGTACTGCCCTTGGCTACCTTTGCCGAAAGCGACGGTACCGTTATTAACTGTGAAGGCAGGCTGCTTCCGGTTAATGCCGCCCTGGAACCTTTTGGCGGTAAAAACAACTTGGAAATCATCTATGATTTGGCGAAGGCTCTAGGCAAACCTTTGTCCCAGCAGTCCGCAGCAGAGATCCTTGCTGAAGCAAAGGCAGCGGGAGCTTTGCAGATAGTTGCTGATGACCTCGCCAGCGACGAAGCAGACGCCATTGCTTAAAAAAAAAGCCGGCTAGTACCGGTAGAAAAAAGCTTCCAAGCAAAAATTGCTTGGAAGCTTTTTCTCTTAAGCAAAGCCACCTTGGCGTGTGCTCATGACATAACCCTCTGCCGGAGGCGGGAAGAAATATTCCGGTAAAAAAACGTGGCGTTTTTAAACACCACGTTATTTAGAGAATAGATGCTAATTTTCCAGTTTGCCGATAAACTCCTCGATGCGCTCCAGGCCTTCCTTGGCCTGTTCCAAAGCCAGCGCATAGGAGAGGCGAATGTAGTCGGGGGCACCGAAGCCGGTACCGGGCACCACCGCTACCTGTGCATGTTCCAGTAAAAGCGAGGCAAAATCATCACTGGAATTAATGGCCTGGCCGTTAAACTTACGGCCGAAAAGTTTGCTCACATCCACAAAAATATAAAAGGCACCTTTAGGTTCAATGCAGGACAGGCCGTCAATGGTGGCAATTTTTTTCACCATGTAATCCCGCCGTTTGGCAAAGGCGGCCTTCATTTTCACGACGCAGTCCTGGGGACCAAGCAGCGCCGCAATACTTGCTTTTTGCGCAATGGAGTTGGCGTTGCTGGCGGTATGGCTCTGTACACTGCTCATAATCTTCGCCAGTTCCGCCGTGGAGGCGGTAAAACCTATGCGCCAACCGGTCATGGCATAAGTTTTGGAAACACCGTTGACCACAATGGTCCGGGCTTTAATCTCAGGATTTAACGCGGCAATACTGACATGCTGATATTGGTCATAAACTAATTGTTCGTAGATTTCATCGGACACTATGTATAAATTATGCTGCAGGGCAAAATCGGCAATGGCCTGCAGTTCCTGGCGTGTGTAAATTTGTCCGGTGGGATTATTGGGGCTATTGAGCAAAATAACTTTTGTCCGCTCCGTGAAAGCATTTTGTAAATCCTCTACCGTTATTTTAAAATCGTTTGCGGCCGCTGTCGGGACAATGACAGGGACACCGTCATTTAACTTGACTATTTCCGGGTAACTGACCCAAAAGGGAGCAGGGATAATTACTTCATCGCCCGGGTTTAAAAGGGCGGCAAAAGCATTGGTTAATGCATGTTTTGCACCGTTGCTGACAACAATCTCCGTTTCTTGATACGCTAAATTATTGTCCCTTTTTAACTTCTCACAGATGGCGGCGCGCACATCCAGCATGCCGGCCACCGGTGTGTAACGGGTAAAACCTGCTTCAATGGCGGCTATGGCTGCTGCTTTGATATGCTCCGGTGTTTCAAAATCCGGTTCCCCGGCGCCAAAGCCGATAATATCAATGCCTTCACTTTTCATTTGTTTGGCTTTGGCATCAATGGCCAGTGTCGGGGAGGGGGAAATGGCCTGCGCTTTTTTTGCAAACATTTTTTTCTCCTCCATGCAAACTAACTAAAAATCCTTTCCCGTCTTGCAAACTTTTTAGCTGCCGTTAATTCCTCTTAGATTATTGTATTAAAAAGCCTGCTTTTAAGGAACCCCTTAAGCAAGCTTTTCCAAGAAGTACTGGCCTCATTTAACTGTGCTTTTTCGCAAAATCCTCCATGAAGGATGCTAAAGTTTCACAGCCTTTCCGGCTCATGGCATTGTAAATGGAGGCGCGAATGCCGCCCACTGTGCGGTAACCTTTTAAGCCCACAAGCCCAATCTCAGCTGCTTCTTGGACAAATTTTTGCTCCAATTCTTCCGCAGGCAGGCGGAAAGTAACATTCATCAAACTACGGCTTTTTTTCTCCGCATAACCTTTGTAAAAATCATACCGGTCGATTACTTCATAAATCAGTGCGGCCTTTTCTTGATTATGTTTGGCCATGGCTTCCAAGCCGCCTTGAGCTTTAAGCCATTGCAGTACCAGCTGCAACATATAAATGCCAAAGGTCGGGGGTGTGTTGTACAAGGAATTCTTTTTTGCCAAGGTGTTGTAATTAAAAATTGCAGGTAAAGTGTCAGGCACTTTCTCCAGCATTTTTTTGCTGATACCTACCACCACCACGCCGGCGGGACCCAAATTCTTTTGCGCACCGGCATAGAACAAGGCAAACTTTTTATAATCCAAGGGGCGGCTTAAAATGTCGCTGGACATATCGGCCACCAGGGGAACACCGTTGGTTTCAGGAATGTAGTGCCACTGGGTACCGTAGACGGTATTATTGGTGGTTATATGTAAATAAGCGGCATCGGCGGGAATGTCCAATTCTTCCTGTCTGGGGATTTTCGTATATTTATTATCCGCCGTATTGACGGCGACATGAGTTTCGCCGATTTTTTGGGCTTCTTCATAAGCTTTTTTGGCGAAATTTCCTGTAATGGCATAGGCGCCTCTTTTACCCGGGGAAAGGAAATTTAATGGTATAAGGGCAAACTGCTGGCTAGCGCCGCCTTGCAGGAATAAAATGCGGTAATCATCCCCGACACCACTAATTTCTTTAAAAAGAGCTTCTGTGTTAAACACAATCTCTTCAAAATCTTTAGATCGATGGGACATTTCCATCACGGACATGCCGGTGTTTTGATAGTTTAAAAGTTCCGCTTGAGCATGCTCTAAAACCGGAAGCGGCAAAGTGGCGGGACCGGGATTAAAATTGAAAACTCGCTTCTCCATAAGACTACCTCCAGAGGATATTTCCTTAGATTATATCGATCTCATGTCAAAAGCTCAAGGTTTTTGGAAAAAAATCTTGTGAAAAAAATAACTTTTTTTAAAAACGTCCCGGGATAGAAAAAAATTTTTTATTTTTAAGTAAAAAAGGTTTGACAGCGGCACCGGGGGCTGATATCATAGTATCCAAATCGGTATGCTGGAAAATAAAATATTTTTGCATTCTTATCAAGAGAGGTGGAGGGACTGGCCCAATGAAACCCGGCAACCCCAGGAAACTGGAAGGTGCCAATTCCTGCAGGATTATCCTGACAGATAAGAAGGTAGGCAAGACAATTAACCTCTTCTGTTCAGGAAGGGGTTTTTTGTATCTTTAAACGAAAAGGAGGAGAAAAAATGTCAAAAAAATATCGTTTTGACACCCAGGCAATTCATGCCGGTCAAGTACCTGACCCTACCACAGGGTCCAGAGCCGTTCCCATTTATCAAACTACTTCCTATGTTTTTCAAAATACGGAACATGCCGCCAACCTTTTTGCCCTCAAGGAAACAGGCAATATTTATACACGCATCATGAATCCTACCACGGATGTTTTGGAAAACAGGCTGGCTGCTTTGGAGGGAGGCGTAGGAGCTGTGGCCGTTTCCAGCGGTCAAGCGGCCATTACGCTGGCGCTTTTAAACCTGGCGGGACATGGTGATGAAATTGTTTCCGCCGCCAGCCTCTACGGCGGCACCTATACTCTTTTTGCTTACACCTTTGCCAAATTAGGTATCACCGTCCGTTTTGTAGATCCTGCCGATCCGGAAAATTTCCGCCGCGCCCTTACCGAGAAAACAAAAGCTATATATTTAGAATCTATTGGCAATCCTAAACTGGACGTACCCGATTTTGCTGCCATTGCCGCCATTGCCCATGAAGCCGGCGTACCTTTAGTGGTGGACAATACGGTGCCGACGCCCTACCTCTTGCGCCCCATTGAACACGGAGCCGACATCGTTATTCATTCCCTCACCAAATTTATTGGCGGCCACGGGACCTCCATCGGCGGTATCATTGTAGATTCCGGTAAATTCCCTTGGGATAACGGCCGTTTCCCGGCCTTCACCGAACCGGATCCCAGTTACCACGGGCTTCGCTATGTGGAAACTTTCGGACCGCTGGCCTATATTGTCAAAGTGCGCGTACAGCTTTTGCGGGATGTGGGCACCAGTCTTTCCCCCTTCAATGCCTTTCTCTTCCTGCAAGGCTTGGAAACCCTGCACCTGCGGATGCAGCGCCACAGCGAAAGTGCACAGAAAATTGCCGAATTTTTAGCCGGCCATCCGGCCGTAAGCTGGGTCAATTATCCGGGACTGCCCAGTCACAGTTCCTATGCCCAGGCGCAAAAATATTTGCCCAAAGGCTGCAGCGCTATTATTGGCTTTGGGATTAAAGGCGGCCGCGATGCCGGTGCGCGCTTTATTGAAGCACTGGAGCTTTTCTCCCATCTGGCCAATATCGGCGACGCCAAATCTTTGGCCATTCATCCGGCCACTACCACTCACTCCCAATTAACACCCGCGGAACAAGTACAAACCGGTGTTACAGACGATTTTGTCCGCCTTTCCATCGGCCTGGAAGATCCGCAAGATTTAATAGCAGATTTAGAGCAAGCGCTGCAGGCAGCCGTGGGGAGGTAAAAAGATGCTGGTGAAGCCGGAGATGCAATATTTTAAAGGGGAGTGGCCGGCACCAAAAACTTTTACCTTTGCACGACCACCGCATTATTTCCGGCTGGAATCGGGAAAATATTTAGGACCCATTACGGTGGCTTATGAAACATACGGGAAGCTTGCCCCCGACGGCGAAAACGGTGTTTACATTGCCCATGCCTTAACGGGCACCGCCCAAGCCGGCGGTGGCAGCGGCCCGGAAAAAGGGTGGTGGGAGCCCCTCATCGGGCCCGGGAAAGTCTTTGATACCAATAAATACTTTATTGTTTGTGCCAATGTCCTGGGAGGGTGCTACGGCACCACCGGGCCCGCTTCCCTCAATGAAAAAACAGGTATGCCCTATGCCATGGATTTTCCCGTGGTCACCATCCGGGATATGGTGCGGGTGCAAAAGCGCCTTTTAGATTATCTGGGCGTTAAACGCTTAAAAATTGTCAGCGGCGGTTCCCTAGGCGGCATGCAGGCCTTGGAATGGGCCGTCACTTATCCGGAACTGGTGGATGTGGTGATTCCCGTGGCGGCTTCGGAAAGATTAACGCCTTTAGCCATTGCTTACAATCAGGCCGGCCGCAAAGCCATTATGAACGATCCCAACTGGTTAGGCGGCAGGTATTACGGTCGGACTTTCCCCGTAAACGGCCTGGCTTTAGCCCGCATGATCGGCACCCTTACTTACAAAACAAACGAAACCTTTGAGGAACGTTTTGGGCGTAAGCTGGCCGGCAAAAGCCGTGATCTGTATAATTTTTTCCAGGACTTTGAGGTGGAAAGCTATTTTAATTACCAGGGGCAGAAACTGGTAAAGCGTTTTGATGCCAATAGCTACCTTTACCTGACAAAGGCCATGGATCTGCATGATTTAGGCCGCGGTTACCCTTCCATTTTAACGGCTTTGCGCCGTATCAAAAGTAAAGTCTTGCTCATTGGCATCAGTAGCGACCTGCTTTTTCCGCCTGCGGAAATTCGCGGCCTGGCGGTGGAGCTGCGCCGTGTAGGCGTTGATGCCACTTACAGGCAGTTGCAGTCCACCTTTGGGCATGATGCTTTCCTGCTGGAGTTTGCGCAATTAAGTCAGATCATTGGGGAGTATTTGGCGGCAATTGGCCTGGATTAACCTTTTCCTGCCCGGTAAAGGATTTTTGCTCCGCAAGGAAGAAAGTTATTTGTCAAGGCAAACTGCCCGGTTAATGCTTTGACATAAAGGAGGTTATGGCTTTGCGCATAAAAAGCATCGAAGTAGGTTCCTTTGCTGCCAATTGCTATCTGGTGAGCTGTGAAGACACAAAAGAAGCCGTCCTAATTGACCCCGGCGCCGAAGCAAAGAAAATTTTGCAAATGGTTGCGGAAGCAGGTGTCACCGTTAAGTACGTTTTAAATACACACGGTCATATTGACCATATGGGAGCTGATGCGGAAGTAAGCCAGGCTTTGGGTGCACCTTTATATATCCATGAAGGGGATCACCTGCTCATCCAAAATCCCCGGGATGATTTGGCCGCCTATCAAGGTGTGGCAAAACCGGCAAAGGCGGACGGTTTCCTGCAAGACGGCGATATTATCCGTTTTGGTAAGGAAGAACTAAAGGTGTTATCTACACCGGGCCACAGTCCGGGCAGTGTATGTTTTTACAACGAAAAGGAAAAAGTTTTGTTCAGCGGTGATACATTATTTGCCGGCTCCATCGGCCGCACAGACTTTCCCGGCGGTTCCTTTCCCCAGATTATCAGCTCCATTAAAGAAAAACTTCTCGTTTTGCCGGAAGACACCGTAGTTTTACCGGGACACGGTCCCGCCAGCACCATCGGTGCGGAAAAAAGATATAATCCCTTTTTACAATAAAAAGACGGCTGACCCTGGTGTCAGCCGCTCTTTTTGTGCCCTACATTTTTTGTGTACAACTTTTTCCTTCCCTAGCGCACTTCCATAAAATCGCGCATTCTTTCTTCCCATTCCTCCCACCAGTGATTGCTGTTTTCCTTCTCTTCACCAGGGTTATCGCCATCACTGTCCTCAAAAGTGTCATTGGGCTCACCTGCAGGCAGGTTAAGCCACCAGCCGCCGTTCCAGTCCCAATCCGGCTCGGGTGGGCAATAGGGACATTTAGGCCAACTGCACTGCTCCCGCGGTTCTGTACCCGGGATAAACCATTCGCGTATGGGCTGCTGGGAGCAGCGCGGGTTATGTAAAAGGCCTGTGACGGGGCAGATGCGAATTTCCCGTAAACCGGCGGGGCGGGTAAAATCGGTGGGGGGAGTATCCTTTAAGGCCAAGCGGAGAAAATTGGCCCAAATTTGACCGGCCCGTACAGAGCCTGTTTGCCCCCATCCCAGGGATAAGTTATTATCATTTCCTACCCAGACTGCCACCACCAGTTCCGGCGTGTAGCCCACCGTATAAGAATCGCGGTGATCTTGTGAGGTGCCTGTTTTGGCTGCCGCCGGCCGCTGCAGTATCTGCCCCAGCGAGGAAGCGGTACCTTCCGGCCCCAGGACACTTTTCAGCATGTCTGTCATCAGGTAGGCAATTTGGGGATCAAGGACGGCGGTGCGCTCCGGCGGCGGTGCTTCATATAAAACGCGACCGTCCGTATCGGTGATACGCGTAATAAAACGCGGTTGTACCCGCACGCCCTCATTGGCAAAGGCAGCATAAGCCACAGCCATTTCCAGTGGCGTTACTTCTGAAGAACCCAAAGGTAAAGACAGTACTTCCTGCAGCGGGCTTTCAATACCTAGCCGCTTTGCCATTTCCACAGTTTTTTCCGGCCCGATTTCATCATTGATTTTAACAGCCACAATATTACTGGAGCGGGCAATGGCTTCGCGCAGCCTTAAGGATCCGTAAAAACGGCCGCCGTATTCTGTAGGTTCATATGGTTCGGCGCCGGGAATGGGAAAGGATACAGGTACGCTTTCCCGGACTGTAGCCGCAGTAAAGCCGTTTTCCAGCGCGGCGGCAAAGGTAAAAGGTTTAAAGGAGGAACCGGGGGAGCGTTTGTTGACGGCCCGGTTAAACTGGCTGGTCTGAAAATCGCGTCCGCCCATAAAGGCCAGCACAGAACCATCCTGCGGATCCAGTGCCACCAGTGCCGCCTGCAGGGGAACCTCCTGGCCTTCATCGTTGGTAATGCTTGCCGGCAGGTAGTTGGGATTGGCAAAAACCTCTTCGGCAATCTGCTGCATTTTCTTGTCCAAGGTGGTGTAGATATGCAGCCCGCCCCGGTAAATAATGCGCGGATCATCGGTATAAGACTCCAGTTTGGGCATGATTTCATGCATAATGAGGTAATCAATGAAATAGGCGGCAAATCTGTGCGCACTGCGCAGCGATTCCCGGCCCGAAAAGACTAATTCCGCTTGCAATGCTTCATTTTTTTCCTCTTCCGTAATATAGTTTTCTTCTACCATGCGGGTGAGAATGGCTTCTTGCCGTTTAAAGGCGGCTTTTCTCGTTTCTTCGCTCAGGTATGGCGAATAAACGCTGGGACCGCGGGGAATGGCGGCCAAAAGGGCCGCTTCGGCCAAAGTCAGGTCCTTGGCTGATTTGGCAAAATAGGTGCGGGCGGCCGCTTCAATGCCGTAGGCGGCATGGCCGAAATAAATAGTATTCAAGTACTTTTCCAGGATTTCTTCCTTGGAATATTTGCGCTCCAACTGTAAAGTCAAAAGCATTTCTTGAATTTTGCGGGAAAGAGTTCTTTCGTGGGTTAAAAAGAGATTACGGGCCAGCTGTTGCGTAATGGTGCTGCCGCCTTCCACCACCCGCCCCTCCCGCAAATTGCGGTATAAAGCGCGCAAAAGCCCTTGTAAGTCCAGACCGAAATGCTGGTAAAAACGGTGATCTTCAATGGCAATAAAGGCTTCCGGTATATAAGACGGCAGTTCATCCAGGGAAACTTCAAAACGATTTTGTTCAAAGCGTGTGGAAATGACCTCCCCGTGACGATCATAAAATGTGCTGGTTAAAGGCGTTTGCGCCTCGGGAAGATCACCCATCCCTACCACGGTTGCCGCCAAAAACCCTATTGTGCCTATACCTAAAACCACGAAAACGAGCAATACAGTTATGGCAAAGCGGGAAAATGGACGCATACCGTCACCTTCTTTGCTGAAAATAAATACCTCTGGCCTAATTATTCTTTCCGAAAACTATCTGTAAGAATTATTTGCACCGGCAAAATTATGTGGTATAATTCTTTCGATATGCCCAAAAAGAACACATGAATCTCCTGTTGTGGGCACATGATAAGAAAAGGTGGAAAAGGAGGAAAAGCATGTTACCTACACCGAAAAAGTTTAAAATCGTAGCGGCTGCCGCCGAGGGCGGTCACAATTTAACAGCCTTTGACAATGCACTTTTGGCAGCAGGGATCGGTAATGTTAACCTGGTACGTATCTCCAGCATCCTGCCGCCGGCAGCCCAATATGATCCGGATTTAGTCCTGCCACCCGGTTCACTGGTGCCCACAGCTTACGGCGCCATTGTTTGCGATGAACCGGGTAAAAAAATTGCCGCTGCCGTTGGCATTGGTTTTTCCGCCGACACTTTTGGTGTCATTATGGAGTATTCCGGCTACTGCAGTAAAGAGGAAGCTGAAGCCAAAATTCAACAGATGCTGGAAGAAGCCTTTGCCAGCCGGGGCATGGAACTGGTGAAAACAGAAATACGCGGTGTGGAACATACCGTTGAAGCTATAGGGTGTGCTTTAGCCGCCGTTACCTTATGGTATTGAGAGTTTAAAATGGGGAAGGGATAAAAATGGAACTTTGGTATACGGAAAAACAAACACCTTCTTTGGGCATTACCTGTTTAATACGAGAAACCCTTTGCCGTAAACAAACAAAATACCAGGATTTAGCCATCATCGACACGGTGCAATTTGGCAAAATGCTCGTCCTTGACGGTATGGTACAAACTACCGAAAAAGACGAATTTGTCTATCATGAAATGCTTGCCCATGTTGCCATGCAAGCCCATCCCAACCCGCGCCATGTACTGGTGGTGGGCGGCGGCGACGGCGGTGTTATCCGGGAAGTGTTAAAATATGATACCGTGGAAAGTGCCACCCTGGTGGAAATCGATGATGAAGTCATTGCGGCGGCCAAAAAATATTTACCGCAAATTGCCAGCGGTTTAGAAGACCCCCGGGTAACGGTGCTGGTAAAAGACGGCATTGAGCATGTGAAAGCGTCCGTGGGTGAATATGATGTTATTTTCATCGATTCCACCGAACCGGTAGGGCCGGCGGTAGGTCTTTTTAGCGAAGATTTTTACCGCAATATTTACCGCGCCTTAAAAAAAGACGGGCTGATGGTGGCACAAACGGAATCTCCCTTTTTTAATCAGGATTTAATTGCCAATGTTTACTCCAGATTAAACCGGGTTTTTCCCCTGACTAAACTTTATTTAGCCAGTGTTCCTACTTATCCCAGTGGTCTTTGGAGTTTTACGGCGGCTTCAAAATGCTACGATCCGCAGGAGTGCAGACAAAAACCTGTGGTAACTAAGTATTATAATTATGATGTGCACCAGGGCGCCTTTGCGCTGCCCAATTTTGTCCAAGAGCTTTTAAAGGAGCAAGCAAAATGAGCAGTTGGCTCACTCTGTGCGAAAGAGGAGGATCATATTTAGCCGCAGGGAACGATTATGCCAAGAGCCGTTTGGTGATTGTGGGAGCACCCATGGATTATACCGTTTCCTATCGTCCGGGATCCCGCAGCGGCCCTGCGGCTATTCGCAGTGCTTCCCCTAATCTGGAAGAATATAGCCTCTATTGCCGGAAAGATTTGCGGGATGCCTTTTTTTATGATGCCGGAGACTTGGTACTGCCCCTTGGCAATACCGACCGCTCCCTGAAGCTCATTGAAGAAGCTGTTAATGGTATCCTGGCCGATGGCAAATTCCCGCTTTTACTTGGGGGAGAACATTTAGTTTCCCTTGGTGCTCTGCGGGCTTGCGCCCGTTATTATCAAAATTTAGCAGTCATTCATCTGGATGCCCATGCCGATTTGCGTCCGGATTATCTCGGGGAAGTAAATTCACACGCCTCGGTCATGTACCGGGCGCAAACAGAACTGGGGCTGGAAATTTTTCAGTTTGGCATCCGTTCCGCCACGGCGGAAGAGGTAGTCTTTGCCAATCAATATACCCATTTTTATCCTTATCATGTATTGGCGCCGCTGCAGGAAGTCTGGGAAAAACTGCAGCAAAGACCTGTTTATTTAAGCCTGGATATTGATGTGGTGGACCCTGCCTTTGCCCCCGGAACAGGCACGCCGGAGCCGGGGGGTATAACTTCCGGTGAACTGATTGCAGCCATCAATCTTTTGACAAAATTGCAACTTGTCGGTATGGATTTAGTTGAAGTTTCCCCGGCTTATGATCCGGCTGGTATCACAGCAATGCTGGCAGCAAAAATTTTACGGGAAGTGATTTTAGCTTTTGCATAAAGGAATGTTTTCTTTCAGAACTGGCTGTCCAAAAGCTGCAGGCCGATTCGGAAGGGGTGGAAAAAGTGGCCACAAAATATATCTTTGTTACCGGTGGCGTAGTGTCTTCCCTGGGAAAGGGCATCACCGCTGCTTCCCTGGGTTGTTTGCTTAAATGCAGAGGTTTAAAAGTAACAACACAAAAGCTTGACCCGTATATCAATTTTGATCCGGGAACCATGAGTCCGTACCAGCATGGTGAAGTTTTTGTCACCGATGACGGGGCGGAAACAGATCTTGATCTCGGGCATTATGAACGGTTTATCGATATTAATTTAAACAGAAATTCCAATATTACCACCGGCAAAATTTACTGGTCCGTCATTAATAAGGAAAGAAAAGGTGATTTTTTAGGCGGAACGGTACAAGTTATTCCGCATATTACCAATGAAATTAAAGCTAGAATCAAACGGGCCGCCGGGCAAGAAGAAGTAGATGTGATCATTGCCGAAATCGGCGGTACCGTGGGCGATATAGAGAGTTTACCTTTTTTGGAAGCCATCAGACAAATGAAAAACGATGTGGGGCGTGAAAATGTCATTTATATTCACGTCACCCTCATCCCCTACCTGGCCAAGACAGGTGAACTCAAAACCAAGCCTACACAGCACTCGGTAAAAGAGCTGCGCTCCATCGGTATTCAGCCGGATATTATTGTCTGTCGCACGGAAAAGTCGCTTTCCCAGGAGATTAAAGATAAAATTGCACTTTTTTGCGACATCTCCCCCGAGGCAGTCATTGAGAATATAGACGTGGAGAGCATTTATGAAATACCGCTTTTAATGCACCAGGAAGGTTTGGACGCCATTGTGGTAAAAAAATTAGGCTTGCCGGAAACAAAGTGTGATCTTTCCGAGTGGCAAGCCCTGGTGGAGCGGATTAAAAACTTAAAGGAGCAGGTCACCATTGGCCTGGTGGGCAAATATGTTTCTTTGCGCGATGCCTATATGAGTGTGGCCGAATCATTATATCACGGCGGCTTTGAAAATAATTGTGAAGTCAATATCCGCTGGATTTCCGCAGAAGACGTGGAAGAAAAAGGTGCCGAGCATATGCTTACCGGTTTAGACGGGATCCTGGTGCCCGGCGGCTTTGGTGATCGCGGTATTGAAGGTAAAATTGAAGCCATCCGTTATGCCCGGGAAAATAAAATACCCTTTTTCGGTATTTGTTTAGGTATGCATTGTGCCATTATTGAGTATGCCCGCAATGTCTGTGGTTGGCAGGATGCCAACTCCACGGAATTTAACCCCCACACATCCCATCCTGTCATTGCCCTTTTGCCGGAACAGGAAGAAGTGGAAAATTTAGGCGGCACCATGCGTCTTGGGCAGTACCCTTGCCGGCTGCAGGAGGGCTCCTTTAGCCGTAATGCTTACGGTCAAGAACTTATTTATGAACGCCACCGGCATCGTTACGAGCTGAATAATGAGTTTCGCCGGCGCCTAGAAGAGGCCGGAATCCTCATGAGCGGCATCTCCCCCGACGGCCGGTTGGTTGAGATTATTGAGCTGCCGGATCATCCTTGGTTTGTGGGGACACAATTTCATCCGGAATTTAAATCCCGTCCCAACCGTGCCCATCCGCTCTTCCGTGATTTTATTGCCGCCGCCCGGAAGTATGCGCAAAGAGTATAGAATATTTTCTTTACCCTGTTGTTTTTTTTGTGATGTTGTGGTACAAAGTTATTGTATGGTCATTTATCACAGGAAAGGAAGGTGTCTAGATTGACTCGTGTTATTAGTGATGAATGTATTTCTTGCGGTTCCTGCCAACCGGAATGTCCTGTAGATGCCATTTCTGAGGGCGACACCCAATACGTAATTGATCCCGAGACTTGCATAGACTGCGGGGCTTGCGAAGAAGTTTGCCCTGTAGAGGCCATTTCTGCAGAAGAATAAATTTAATTTAAAGGCAGAGCAAAAAATGAGGGCGCAATGCCCTCTTTTTTGTCCCGTTTTGGTCCGGAAAAACTATTGCCCGTCTCCTTAGCGCTTGGCTTTTGTATAATCACCGTATTGCAGGGAGAAATTACAGATAAAAGCGGAAGGAAGGTGATGGGCATGCTTTTTTTCCGGCGAAAATCCCGACTGCAACGCCTCTGGGACTGGTTTCTCTCAATCTTTGCCGGCCTGCGGCGCTGGCTGCTTAAATAAATGGCGGATTTTGCAAAAGAAAGCAGAGTAAAAAGGAAATGGCCTCCCTATGCCGAATATATCCATAAAATGTTTATTGGATGTAGGAACAGGGAGGTGATTTTATATGTCTGCAACCATTCTGGTAGTCGATGATCGTGTCGGAATTCGCCGGCTCTTGCAAGAGGTTTTACAGGGAGCCGGTTACAAAGTTTTAACGGCCGCCGGCGGTAGTGAAGCCATGGAGATTACCAGAGAAAATGATGTGGACATGGTGCTGCTTGATATGAAAATGTCGGGGATGGACGGGTTGGAGACTTTAACGCGGCTGAAGAAAGAATCACCGCATTTAATTATTTTAATTATGACGGCCTATGAAGAACTGGAAGTTCTGAAAGAAGCAAAGCGCCGCGGCGCTGCCGGTTATATTTCCAAGCCCTTTGATATTGAAGAGTTAAAGGAAATTATTGCGGAAAAACTACGAGCCGCAAGCGCCTAATTACATTTCCGTCCCGAAAATCCTTACCAAACACCTGCCGTACTGAAGATAGATTTTTTGGCATATAGTTTTATTAATGGTATTATTAATGATACAACCCTGTGAAAGTTGTTAAAGGGGGGGAATATATGTCCTTTGTTACTTTATGCGAAGTACTTGCCGAAGCACAAAAACATCATTATGCCGTAGGTGCTTTTAATGCCAATAATATGGAAATAGTGCAAGCCATTATTGAAGCGGCGGAAGAAGAAAGGGCTCCTGTGATTTTACAGGCCAGCCAGGGAGCTTTAAAATACGCAGGCATTGAATATATTACCGCCATGGTAAAAGCCGCCGCCCAAAAGGCTACAGTACCGGTTGTGCTGCATCTGGACCATGGCACAAGTTTTGCGCAAGCCATGCAGTGCCTCCGCTATGGCTTTAGTTCTGTCATGTGTGACGGCTCCAAATACCCGCTGGCAGAAAATATCGCCAAAACCCGCCAGGTAGTCCAAGTGGCTCACGCCATGGGTGTTTCGGTGGAAGGAGAATTAGGAAGAATCGGCGGTACGGAAGACGATATTTCCGTGGAGGAAAGGGATGCCTTTTTTACCGATCCCGCGGAAGCGGCAGAATTTGTGGCCGCCACGGAAGTGGATGCCTTGGCCGTGGCCATCGGTACCGCCCACGGGCCTTATAAGGGGGAACCGGTGCTGGATTTTGCGCGCTTAAAAACCATCAAAGAAAAAACCAATGTGCCCCTGGTTCTGCACGGCGCTTCGGGCGTGCCGGCGGAAAGTATCAAAAAAGCCATTGAAATAGGTGTACGCAAAATTAATATTGATACAGATCTCCGTCAGGCCTTTACCCGCGCCATTAAAGAGGTACTGGCGGAAAATCCTGCGGAAATTGATCCCCGCAAAATTCTGGGGCAGGCAAAAGCAGCCATGAAAGCCGTCATTAAAGAAAAAATGCGCCTTTTCGGCTGTTCCGGCAAAGCATAGGAGTGAGAAGATGAAATTATTTTTAGATACAGCCAATCTGCAAGAAATAGAGCAAGCTATGCAGTGGGGTGTCATTGACGGTGTTACCACCAACCCCACTTTAGTAGCCAAAGAAGGCGGCAATTTTCAGGCATTACTAAAAGAAATCTGTCACCTGGTGCCGGGCCCTGTTTCCGCCGAAGTCATTGCCACGGAAGCGGAAGCAATGGTAGAAGAGGCCAAGGAATTGGCGGCCATTGCCCCGCAAATTGTGATAAAAATTCCTCTGACCCCCGATGGTCTTAAGGCGGTAAAAATTTTAAGCGCCGACGGTATCCACTGTAATGTAACCCTGATTTTTTCTTTCCAGCAGGCACTTTTGGCGGCGAAAGCCGGTGCCGCCTATGTAAGCCCCTTTTTGGGACGCCTGGACGATATTGGCCATGACGGTGTAAGCTTGGTGGCAGATATCTGCCAAGCCTTTACCTATTATGATTTACCCTGTGAAGTAATTGCCGCCAGCATCCGTCACCCGCAGCATGTACTGGCGGTGGCCAAGGCCGGCGCCCATATTGCCACCATACCATTTTCCGTGCTGGAAAAGATGTTCCACCATCCCTTAACCGATCTGGGGATAGAGCGCTTTTTGGCCGATTGGCAAAAAGCGCAACAAAGTTAAACTTCATAGACACTCGACAGTAATGAGAAAAATTTTTCTGCCGGGAAGGAAAGGCTGATCTCCTTCCCGGCGGGAGTTTTAAGGGGGAGGACAATGGAGAGAGAATTGGCATTGGAATTTGTGCGTGTCACAGAAGCAGCCGCTTTAGCCGCCGGCCGCCTCATGGGAAGAGGAGATAAGGAAGGAGCGGATCAGGCTGCCGTAGAGGCCATGCGCAGAGTTTTTGAAACCATCCATATAGACGGAACAGTGGTCATCGGTGAAGGTGAAATGGACGAAGCTCCCATGCTTTACATTGGCGAGAAAGTGGGTACCGGTAGTGAGCCGGAAGTTGATGTGGCCGTTGACCCGTTGGAAGGAACTAATTTGGTGGCAAAAGGCCTGCCTAATGCTCTGTCCGTGGTTGCCGTTGCCCCCAAAGGGTGCCTTTTACATGCTCCCGATATTTATATGGATAAAATTGCAGTGGGCCCCAAAGCCAAGGGCTGTATTGATTTGGATGCTCCTGTAGAAGAAAACCTGAAAAATGTGGCCGCCGCTTTGGGCAAAAATGTGGAAGACGTTACGGCCATTATTTTGGACCGGCCCCGCCATGCGGAAATCATCAAACAAATCCGCCAAGCCGGCGCCCGCGTCAAATTAATTTCCGACGGTGATGTTTCTGCCGCCATTGCCACCGCCATTGAAGGTACCGGCGTCGATATCCTTTTTGGCATTGGGGGCGCTCCCGAAGGTGTCCTGGCCGCCGCCGCCTTGAAATGCTTGGGTGGGGAAATGCAAGGCCGCTTAAAACCGGAGGGGGAAGAAGAATTGGCAAGGGTCCGCAAAATGGGTTTAAGCGACCCCAATAAACTTTTGCACCTTGACGATTTGGTGCAGGGTGATGATGTCTTCTTTGCCGCCACCGGCATTACAGACGGTGATATGTTGCGCGGCGTCCGTTATGAAGGCCAAACGGCCAAGACCCATTCTTTAGTGATGCGCGGCATTACCGGGACCATCCGTAATATTGAAGCAACGCATATTCTCACCCGCAAACCGCATTTTGTGGCCCGCCAACCAAACTGCTAAATTTCCGTGCAGAAAAAATTAAGGGAAGACCGTCGTAAGTCTTCCCGGCAAGCGCTGTGGCAACACAGCGTTTTTATGCTTTTGGGCGCCTGTATTTTTTTGTGCGCTCATCATCTATTACCCCCTGCCAGTTTAAGCCAAAGCCAAAATCATAGGTATTACCGGCCGTATCAACATAACATTCCAGATCATGGGGCACATCTTCATACTGTTCTTCCACTGTTTTCATGTTGGCCGGCATTTGCGCCGGCAAAAGGCCTGAAGGTTCGGCGGCTCCGCTGATAATATCCAGCAAAGCCTGGACGGTTACGCCAAAATCAAGGAGGATGGCATCAACATAAGGTTCAAATTCCGCCGGTACGGTGGGATTGGCCATTTTCAACACCACAATTACAGGTTTAGTCCCCATTTTTTCCCTTGTCTCCAAGAGCGTTTGCAAATCGGCAGCGTTGACAATGGCAGCAGTTTTATTTTTGTAGCTGCGGTTTTTCACTTTGCCCGGCCTGTCATCACCGGCAATACTGGGATCCCGGGCAAATTCCGCTTTATATGGTCCATACTGTAGACTAATGGGGATATAACCGTTGCCGCCCTTTTCTGCGTCTTCCTGGCTGTAGCCGCCCCGTAAAGTATTATTGGGGCTTTCCATAAAGACCAGAGCACAGTCTGCTTCCTGTGGGTTATCTGTGAGGCGGAAATATTTTTGCACAATCTCCACATTCACCGGATAACCATAAGAGGGGGCAATGGGGTTACCCAGCCAGTCCTTTTGTTGCGGGCGGTAGCATTTGGGCACATAAACAGTGGTATTTTTCTTAAGCGGCAAAGTCTGGTTTTGGTTTTTGAGCATCACAATCGATTTTAACTGTGCTTCATAGCCCAAAGCCATAAATTCGCTCTTGCCCACGGTCTTGGCGGATTTTTGCGGGTCCAGGTACGGGTCTTCAAAAAGACCCAGCCTGAACATATTGGTAAGTATCCTTACGGCAGATTCTACAAAACGCTTGCGCATAAACTCTTCCCCGTATTTTTCCGCCCCTAGGCGGTAGGCTTCAAGAACCGGCTCAAGCTCGTCATTGCCGCCAAATTGATCCACCCCTGCCATGATAATTTTTAAATGTCTTTCTGCCGTGGTATAACCTTCCTCCACCCCCCAGCAGCGCCATCCCAGAGCGTCTTCCGTGGGCGGCTCAGGCCCTGTAATGCCCCAATCGGTACAGACCACGCCGTCATAACCAAACTCTCCGCGTAAAAGCTCGTTAATGATGTACGTACTGTAAGCGTTGCCCACATTTTCCCCGTATTTTTTATCCTGATTATAAGCAATACTGTAGTAAGGCATTACGGCCGCCGCTTTTTCCGTGCCGCCCTCCAGCCGGAAAGCGCCTTCCACAAAGGGGCGCAAATGTTCCCGGAAATTATTGCCCGGATAGACGGCATATTTGCCGCAGCCAAAATGGGCATCCCGCCCCCCTTCGCCTGTGCCTCCCCCCGGCCAGTGTTTCACCATGGCCACAATGCTATCCTTACCCCAGCCGTTTTCATTTTCCGCCTCCCTTGTGGTCTGGTATCCTTCCACCACCGCCTTTGCCAGCTCCACAGCCAAGTCCGGGTCTTCGCCAAAGGTACCAAGAAAGCGTCCCCAGCGGGGATCTGTGGCCAAATCAATTTGCGGGGACAAAGCGGTGGTGATCCCTAAAGCCCTGTATTCCTTGGCCACCACTTCCCCGAATGTGCGGGCCAGTTTTGGGTCAAAGGTAGCGGCCAGCCCCAGTGCCTCCGGCCACATGGAGATTTCCCCGCCGGCCCCGGCATTATATTCTTTAGTGGCATCGCTGCCGTGCCGCGGATCGGAACTGATGTTGACGGGAATCCCCAGTGCCAATGACTCCGCCAAAGCCTGTAACTTATTACTCCACCTGGCGGCCGTTGCGGCATCTTTGACGACAGTAACCAGAAGGTGACGCCCGTGCTCCTTTTGCAGGAATTTTTTTTGCTGGTCAGTCAAATCCCAGGGGTCCGCCCCGCTTTCGGCAAACTTTTTACCGTGATAAGTACCGCCAAACCATCCCTCAGCCGCCGGCACCGCCTGGTGGCTACTGTGTAGCATCAAGCCGGCAATTTGCTCAATGGACATTCTTTGCGCCAGGTCCCTGGCCCTCTCCCGGGCGGGCAGGCGCCAGTCTTCATAAGGATCAAGCTTGCCGTTTTTGTTTAAGTCTTTAAAGGCAAACCCGTCCACCGTTAAAATTTTAACCCCGGAAAGGCGGCTGTAAGACAGGGTTTTCCCGCCGTCATTAACAACTTTGGCAAAATCGCCAAAATTCTTTTCCGACCATTTTTTTGTGCTCATCTTTTCACCTCCAAATAGTTTTTCCCCTTTCCAGCTTGTGCCGCTATTCTTTGTCTTTAAGTTAATTTTTTCCTGCCGCCAACGGAAAATTTTTTCTTTATTTTACCAGGCTACTATTTGTAAAAAATCTTTGTGCTGAAGATTGTGGCAACATCCTTTTTCCCGCGGGCGGTGAAAAATACTTGCGCCGGTGATATCCTTATGTTAATATTATAGGGTACGTAAATTGCGCGGATTTTTGGTGGAAAGAGGTGAACCCCAGTGAAAAAAGGAATCCATCCTGAATATCATAGAACAACTGTTACCTGTGCTTGTGGTAACACCTTTGAAACAGGTTCCACCCGTAAAGAGCTCAGAGTAGATATTTGCTCCAAGTGCCATCCTTTCTTTACGGGCAAACAAAAATTTGTTGACACCGGCGGTCGTGTGGAACGCTTCAAAAGAAAATATGGTTTGGAATAAAAACAAAAGTTTTTTTGGCTACTGCAGTGTCGGGTCGCCATCCTTGACGAACTAAAGATCCCTTAGTTCGCCTGTGGTGGCGGCCTTCGCGCTTTACGGATCTTTATGGCTTATCCTGTGAGGTGGTAAAAGTGTCTAAACCTAGAATCGGCGGACAGGCGGTCATTGAAGGGATAATGATGCGCCATCAAAACCGGCTGGCCGTTGCCGTCCGGACGCCGGCAAATGAAATCTCTCTCTACGAGGAAACATTACACCCGCTGGGGGAGAAATATCCTGTGTTTAAACTTCCCATCCTACGCGGTGTGGTGGCTTTTATTGAGGCGCTTGTCATAGGTGTTCGCACGCTGACCATTTCCGCCAATTTGGCCATGCCGGAGGAAGAAGAAGAATTAAGCGGTTGGCAGCTGACCTTGACGGTGGGGGCAGCGCTGCTTTTAGGTATTGGTTTGTTCTTCCTTTTACCCACTTTGCTTGTCCGCTTTTTTGAGACCACTTTAACCTCACAGCAAATTTTACTAAATTTACTGGAAGGCTGTATCCGTCTTTGCATCTTTTTACTTTATCTTTTTCTTGTTTCGCGCCTAAAAGAAATGCAGCGTGTTTTTGCTTACCATGGTGCCGAGCATAAAGTCATTGCCTGTTTTGAAGCCGGCGAAGCTTTAACACCGGAAAATGCCCGCAAGTATACCACTCTTCATCCTCGCTGCGGCACCAGTTTCTTGCTCATAGTGATGACAGTCAGTATTGTGTTATTTTCCTTTTTTGGTTGGCCTGATCCTTTACAGCGGCTGTTGCTGCGTTTGGCGCTACTGCCTCTGGTGGCCGGTATTTCTTATGAATTAATCCAATTGGCGGGAAGATACCGGTTCTTTCGCTCGCTAACGGCACCGGGTTTATGGCTGCAGCGTCTCACCACCCGTGAACCCGATGATGCCCAATTGGAAGTAGCCATTAAGTCCATTGAAGCAGTACTGGCCGGTGTTAATCAGCGTGAGGTGTGAAAACATGTTTGAAAAATTACAGGCAATAGAAGAACGTTATCTGGAAATAGAAAAGGCCTTGAGTGACCCGGAAGTAATTGCCCGGCAGGAAGAGTATCGCAAACTGACAAAGGAACATGCGCACCTGTCGGAAATTGTCAACACTTTCCGCCTCTACCGGCAGGTGGTTACAGACCTTGAGGAAGCCAAAGAACTCCTGAAGGAAACAGAAGACGGGGAAATGCAAAGTTTCCTGAAAGAAGAAATTGCCCAAAACACACAAAAGCAAGAAGAGTTGACGGAAAAACTGCGCCTTTTACTTTTACCCCGTGACCCAAATGATGAAAAAAGTGTCATTATGGAAATTAGAGCCGGTACAGGCGGGGAGGAAGCAGCCCTCTTTGCCGCAGATCTTTTGCGCATGTATACCCGTTATGCCGAGCGCCAGGGCTGGAAAACTGAAATCATGGATTCCAATCCCACCGATATCGGCGGTTTTAAAGAAGTGATTTTTGCCATTGACGGCGAGGGCGCCTACAGCCGCCTCAAATTTGAAAGCGGCGTGCACCGGGTGCAGCGGGTACCGGTAACGGAATCCGGAGGACGTATTCATACTTCTGCCGCCACGGTGGCGGTGCTGCCGGAAGCGGAAGAAGTGGAAGTGGACATTAACCCCAATGATTTGCGTATCGATGTTTTCTGTTCTTCCGGTCCCGGCGGCCAAAGTGTCAACACCACCCAATCGGCGGTGCGCATTACCCACCTGCCCACGGGCATTGTGGTTTCCTGCCAGGATGAAAAATCCCAGCTGAAGAATAAAGAAAAGGCCATGCGGGTTTTACGGGCTCGCCTCTACGAAAAAGCCCAGCAGGAGCAACAGGAACAATTGGCCCAGGAGCGTAAATCCCAGGTGGGCAGCGGGGACCGCAGTGAGCGCATCCGCACCTACAATTTTCCCCAAGGGCGGGTTACAGACCATCGCATCGGCATGACCATCTATAAACTGGAGCAATTTTTAGACGGGGAAATTGATGAAATTGTTGACGCTTTAATCACCAATGCACAAGCCGAACAGCTGAAGCAGGTGGACAATGCCTAGTACCGTACAGGAAGCGCTGCGGAGGGCTTCTTTGCAACTTCAAGCAGCGGGATTGCAGCAACCACGCCGGGAGGCGGAAGCACTGCTTTGCGCCATGCTGAAACGGCCCCTGGCCTGGATTTATGCCCACGGTGAGTACGTGCTTTCGGCGGCGGAAGAAACTTTATTTGGCGCTTGGGTGCGCCGCCGCGCTCGGCACGAACCGTACGCTTACATTACCGGTGAACGCGAATTTATGGGTCTTTCCTTCCTGGTGACAAGGGACGTCCTGATTCCCCGCCCGGAAACGGAAATTTTAGTGGAAACGGCGGTGGCACTCTTAAAAGAGAAAGCAGAGCCGCGGATTTTGGAAATTGGCGTGGGCAGCGGTGCCGTGGCCGTGAGCCTGGCTGTATTTTTACCTACAGCCACTGTGGTGGGCGTTGAGCTTTCCGCCGCCGCCCTGGAGGTGGCCGGGCAAAATGCCCGCCGGCATCAAGTCAATGAGCGCCTTTCTTTTTTACACGGCGATCTTTATGCCCCGGTAGCAGGGCGGTTCTTTGACCTTGTGGTGAGCAACCCTCCTTATATTCCTTCTGTCCAGCTTCCGCAGCTGGCGGAAACGGTGAAAAATTATGAACCCATGCTGGCCTTGGACGGCGGTGCCGACGGCTTGCATTTTTACCGGCGCCTCAACGGGGAGCTATCACAACTGGCCACTCCTCCTCCCTTTTTCCTCTTGGAAGTGGGCCAAGGCCAGGCTGAACCGGTGGCCCGTTTATGCCGCCAAGCAGGTTTTAAGCAGATAGAAAAGATTCCGGATTTGGCAGGGATTGAGCGCGTCATCCTTGCCCGCCTTGAGCCGCAGTAGCCTGCGGTTTTTTTCTTTGGTAGGGCCCAACTTGCGGTGAGAGCCCTGTGGTGGGGCCTTTTTTCATGCCCTTCTCCCCAAAGGCATTGCTTGCGCTTTGAAACAAAATAAATGTTTATACCAAGAAAATTTTGGCAATACTAGGGGACAAAGGGGGGAAGGTTATGTGCAGTAAAAAGGTTCACATCAGTGGGGTAAATACCTATAAACTGCCGGTTTTAAGCGGTGCCCGCATGAAGGAGTTATTTGTGAAAATGCAGCAGGGAGATAAGGAAGCACGGCAAGAATTAATTAACGGCAATTTGCGTTTAGTTTTAAGTGTACTGCAGCGCTTTAAAAACCGTGGTGAAAATATGGATGATCTTTTCCAGGTGGGCTGCATCGGCTTAATGAAAGCGGTGGATAATTTTTCTCTGGAACATAATGTCCATTTTTCCACTTATGCCGTACCCATGATTGTGGGGGAAATTAAGCGCTATTTAAGGGATAATAATGCCGTCCGTGTCAGCAGGTCTCTCAAGATGTTGGCCCAAAAAGCCCAACAAGTACGGGAAGATTTAACAAGCAAATTATTACGGGAACCCACGGTCCAGGAAATCGCCCGGGAGCTGGAGGTGGAACCGGAAGAGGTGGTTTTTGCCTATCAGGCCGTGAATGAGCCGGTTTCCCTCTATGATCCGGTATTTTCCGATTCCACCGATCCGGTCTACATTATGGATTTAGTCAGCGACCAGGACAATAATGCCGATTTGTGGGTGGAGGATATTACCCTGCGTGAAGCTTTGAATATTTTAAGTGACCGGGAGCGCCGTATTTTAGAATCCCGTTTCTTTGGCGGGCAGACGCAGACGGAAATTGCACTGGAAATAGGTATTTCCCAGGCGCAAGTTTCACGTATTGAAAAAGCCGCCCTGCGCCGCGTCCGGCACTATTTGTCCGGAGAGGAAGGTGTAGGCAATGCGGGAGCTTAAAAAAATTCTCCTTTTTCTGCTTCTGTTCTTATTTATCTTTATGGAAGGCGCAACTTTTCTGCCATCCCAGCAGCCCATCTTGCGGTTACATGTGCGTGCCCACAGTAACTCTCCCCGGGACCAGGCGGTAAAATTTATGGTGCGGGATCAAGTGCTTTTGTTTTTGGCTGAATACGTGCAGGAAGCGGAAGATGTACAGGAGGTGCAAAGAAATATTGCCCAGAAATTACCGGAAATAGTGGCGGTGGCCCAGGCGGTCGTGGAACAAGCAGGTTTAAATTATCAGGTGGCGGCAAGTTTAGGGCCCGCCATGTTTCCTACCCGCCTGTACGGGGAGCAAGTATACCGGGCCGGTCAGTATGAAGCTTTGCAGATTTATCTTGGCGACGGTGCAGGGCAAAACTGGTGGTGTGTCCTCTTCCCGCCTCTATGTTTTTTGGAGGTGCCGGCTGAAGAAGAAACAGAAACCCTGGCGGCGGTAGCGCCGCGCAAATTTACCCGCTTGCCCTTTAAATCAAGGATTATTAATTGGTTACGCAAAATTTTTCGCTAAATTAAGAATAAAGCGTCTAAAACAATTGGATTGAAAAGAGAGAATCAGTTCGATATAATGAACACGATGCCGGAAGAGGCAAAGAAAAAGAAAAATCTGACGATTTTATCGTCATAAACGGGGAGGACACATGATCTGGAATCTGCTTATCCAGCTGATCGGGGGTTTAGGACTTTTTCTCTTTGGCATGCAGCTGATGGCTTCAGGTATGCAGAAAGCCGCCGGAAGCCGCTTACGCAGAATTTTGGAAGTGCTGACCACCAAACCGCTTATAGCTGTACTTACAGGTTTAGTAGCCACTGTACTGGTGCAGAGCAGCAGTACCACCACAGTGATGCTGGTAGGTTTTGTAAATGCCGGCCTTATGTCTTTGAAGCAAGCGGTAGGCACCATCATGGGCGCCAATATCGGAACCACGGTCACGGCGCAAATCGTTTCCTTTAAAGTGACTAAATTTATTTTTCCCGCCATCGCCATTGGTGCCTTTTTAAATTTTTTCGGGCAGCGTAAAACTTATAAATATATCGGACAAGCCGTCTTAGGCTTCGGTATTTTATTTTTAGGCATGAATGTTATGTCCGAGAGTATGAAACCTTTAAGCGAGTCGCCCGTCTTTTTAAATTTGATGGTGCAGTTTGGTGAAAACCCGCTATTGGGCGTTTTAATTGGTGCTGTGTTTACCGGTATTATTCAGTCCAGCAGCGCCACCACCGGTGTCGTCATTGCCATGACCACCCAAAATATTTTGCCGCTACCGGCCGCCATGGCCATTATTCTAGGTTCCAACATCGGCACATGTATTACTGCCATGCTGGCCAGTATCGGCACTTCCCTCTACGCACGGCGCGCTGCCGTGGCGCACCTCTTATTTAACGTAGGGGGTGTAGTTCTGGCTTTAATTTTCTTTAAACCTTTTCTTTCTTTGGTACTTATGACAGCGGATACGGTTGCCCGGCAAGCAGCCAATGCCCATACATTTTTCAACGTTTTTAACACCATTATTTTTCTACCGTTCATTAATGTCTTTGTGCGGGCTATTACTTGGCTTGTGCCCGGGGAAGACGTGGTCATTGAGATGGGACCAAAGTACCTGGACAGGCGGATTCTTTTGACACCGGATGTTGCTTTAGGCGGCGTACGCCAGGAATGTTTGCGCATGGCCAATTTGACGCGGGAAATGGTTAATGAAGCCATGCAGGTTTTTTTGAAAGACGAGCGCAAACTGATCCAGCATGTGGCACAAAAAGAGGATCTAGTGGACAGTTTGGAGAAGGATATTACCATTTATTTGGCAGATTTGGCGCAGCATTCCCTTACCAAAAAACAATCCAGTGAAGTTTCCGCTTTAATGCATGCCGTAAATGATTTAGAGCGCATCGGCGATCATGCGGAAAACATCGTCAATTTGGCCGAATCAAAAATAGAAGATCGCCTGCCCTTTTCCCAGCAGGCCATGGCCGAATTACAGGAAATGTACACTAAAGTTGATCAAATGATTGCCAACGCCATTACTGCCTTTGCCAATAATGACTTGGCTTTGGCCAAGCAGGTCATCGATGAAGATGATGAAGTAGACACCATGGAAGAAGAATTGCGTAAATCCCATGTTACGCGCATTAACGAAAAAATTTGTTTCCCGCCCAGCGGCGTCATTTTCCTTGATGTGATCAGTAATTTAGAGCGCATCGCCGACCATGCCACCAACTTTGCCCAGGTAGTACGGGGAGAACTGTAATAAGGGGAGAACGCCTGTGGAAAATAAACTGGAAGCTTACCGGCGCCAGTTCAAAGATTATAAAATGACACCACAGCGCCGTCTTATTCTGGAAACATTATTGGAAAATCAAGATCATCATTTGAGCGCCGAAGAACTGTACAAGCTTGTGCATGAAAAAGATAAAGACGTGGGACTGGCCACTATCTACCGCACTTTGGAATTATTGGATGAATTGCAGATTGTGCAAAAATTAAATTTTGGTGACGGGCGCAGCCGTTACGAATTAACACAACCGCACAGTGACCAGCATCATCATCACCATTTAGTCTGCCTGCGCTGTCAACAGATTTATGAAGTAAAAGAAGATCTTTTGCACCAGTTGGAAACATTAATCGAAAGAGAACATGGTTTTCAAATCCAGGATCACCGCGTTTCTTTTTTCGGCTACTGCCGGGATTGTGTACAGGCGCAGAAAAAGGAAGGAGCAGCAGAAAATGAGCGTTAAATTTACAAAAATAATCCTTCCCCTCTTGGCCTTAAGCTTTATCTTGGCGGCCGTCCCTGTCTACTCCGCCGGGGAACCCTCCTTCAGTGATGACACTGAAGCCATTATTTTGCGCGGCCGTGTCTTGACGGTGGAAAATTTAGAACCGGAAGATGAGGCCGGTTTTTTTATCCTGGAACAACTGGCGGAAGTGGAGATTACTTCCGGAGCTTATAGAGGCCAGCGCCATAAATTATTAAACCAGCTGACAGGGCACCCTTATTTTGATCTTAAGCTGGCCCCGGGAATGAAACTGCTTCTTTGGGGTGAAGTGGATCAAGACGGTAATTTGCGCAATATTTACGTGCAGGATTATATACGGGACCAATATTTATATCTTTTAGCCGCTTTATTTGTCCTGCTTATTATTGCCATTGGCCGCAAAAAAGGCGTCATCACCGTAGTTACTCTGGCTGTGACAGTGGTCATTGTGTTTTTCGTCCTGCTGCCCCTTTTATTAAAAGGCTATGCGCCTATTCCCACCACCGTGGTGGCGGCAGCCCTCATTACCGTTATTGCCTTAGTTGCCCTTAATGGCTGGCACAGTAAAACCCTTTCCGCCGCCGCCGGTACCGTGGGGGGCGTATTGGTGGCCGGCCTTTTAGCCTATTTTGCTGGCAATGCCGCCAATTTAACCGGCTTTTCCAGTGAAGAGGCGCAGATGTTAAGTTTTATTGAAGGCAGCCCCATTGATGTACGCGGCCTTTTATTTGCCGGCATCATCATCGGTGCATTGGGAGCAGTGATGGATGTGGCCATGTCCATTGCCGCCGCGTCCCATGAAATCTACCAGGTCAATCCGGCCATCAGCATTCGCCACCAGATTAAGTCTGCCATGAATGTGGGTCGTGATGTCATGGGAACCATGGCCAATACCTTGATTTTGGCCTACGTGGGGCCTACGTTGCCGCTTTTGCTTTTATTTCTGGCCTATGAAATGCCTTTTGTGCAAATCATTAACCGCGACCTGGTGGCCACAGAAGCAGTGCGCGCCTTTGCCGGCAGTATTGGTTTAATTGCAGCGGTACCGCTGACAGCAGTTCTCTCCGGCTTTTTACGCGACTTTGGGCAAAAAAAAAGTGATGCCCAGAAGCTGGAAAACCAGTCATAAAAAATTGTGATAGTTTACAAATCCTAACTTTTTTCTGTAGAGAAAAACGGTAAGCAGCTCCCTGATGCTTACCGTTTCTTGCATTTTCGACAGTTTTCACCGTTTGCAATAGGCAGGAAAATTTTATACTGTATTAAGTGAAGCAGCCACCGCGGCGGCATAAACGGTTTTTATGGGGACGTTATGAGCCTGTGCCAGCGCTTTGCAATCCTCATATTCAGGAGCAAAATTAACGGCTTTGCCGTCTTTCTCCGCCACCTTTACCCTTACCGGCCCGTACGGTGTATGCACCGTCACAAGTCGCCGCGCCAGCATGATTTTTTCCGCCGTGCTTTTGCGCACCCCTAAAGTGGTAGTTTCCGCAAATAATGTTTCTAAAACCGCCGCTTCAAATTCCGCATTGACTAATACCGTAATGTGTGTGCCGGGACGGTTTTTCTTCATATACACAGGCGTCAGGATCACATCAACGGCGCCCTTTGCGCGCAAACGGGCGGCGATATAAGCATAAAATTCCGGATTCATATCATCAATGGTAGTTTCTAAAACGGTTACCAGCCCGTGCTGCTGTTTTTGCTCCCCTTGCGTTTCTCCCACTAAAACCCGCAGCACATTGGCAAAGGGCAAATCCCTTTGGCCGGCGCCGTAGCCGCTGCCGGTAATGGTCATGGGCGGGTAGGGGCGAAATTGGGCTACAGTGGAGAGGATGGCCGCTCCGGTAGGCGTTACCAGTTCTTTTTTAATCTCACGTGTATATACCGGTATATCTTTCAGTAGTTCCACCGTGGCCGGTGCCGGCAGAGGAAGTTCGCCGTGGGCGGTTTGCACTGAGCCGCTGCCTAAGGGTAAAGGAGAGGCAAAAATTTTTTCCGCCTTTAAGTTATAAATTGCGGCGGCAGCGCCGACAATATCCACAATGGAATCTACCGCGCCCACTTCATGAAAATGGACTTCCTCCAGTGGGCAGCCGTGGACTTTCCCCTCCGCGGCAGCTAAACGGGCGAAAATTTCTAGACTTAAATTTTTTACCTCCGGCACCAAATCACTTGCCAAAAGCATCTCCTTTATTTCACGATAATGGCGGTGCGGCTGCTCCTTTGTTGCCGAAACCACCGTAAATTGCAAGGCGCCGAGACCTTGCTTTTGCACGCGTTTTGTCTGCAAACTGTAGCCCTTTAAAGGCAGTTTTTGCAGTTGGCTTTGTATAAACGCAAAATCAGCGCCGGCATCCAAGAGTGCCGCCACAATCATATCGCCGGCGGCACCGGCAAAACAGTCAAAATAAAGTATCCTCACGAGTGTATCTTCCCTTCCCCGGTTTGGACGCGGTTAATGAGGGCTGCCGTATAACCGCCGCCAAAACCGTTATCAATATTAACCACCGCCACGCCGGAGGCGCAGCTGTTAAGCATGGTCAGTAAAGCGGAAAGGCCGCCGAAATTGGCACCGTAACCGACAGAGGTGGGTACGGCAATGACAGGCTTGTCCACAAGGCCCCCTACCACACTGGCCAAAGCTCCTTCCATGCCGGCCACCACCACCAAAACATTGGCAGACAAAAGTTTTTCCTGATTTTCCAAGAGGCGGTGAATACCGGCCACGCCCACATCATAAAGGCGCTCCACCTTACTGCCCATAAGTTCCGCCGTCAGTGCCGCTTCTTCCGCCACCGGCAAATCGGCGGTACCGGCCGCCACCACTAACACAAGGCCTGTTTTTACGGCGTCCGGGTCACGGTTGACCACCACCGCCTTTGCCAAAGCGTGATACTGGGCATCAGGTAAAACAGATTTTATGGCTTCGTAAACATGGGGTTCGGCCCTGGTGGCCAAAATATTATTGGCCGTCTGGGCCAGGCGGCGGGCAATGGTGACAATCTGTTCCGTGGTTTTCCCCGGACAGTAAATTACTTCCGGGAAGCCTTGCCGCAAAGCCCGGTGATGATCGATCTTGGCAAACCCTATATCTTCATAATTAAGGCGGCGCAGTTTTTCCATGGCTTCTTCCACGGTGATACTGCCTGTCTGTACCTTGGTTAGCAGCGTATGTAAATATTTCTTGTCCATGTGCTCCCTCCTCATTTAGTGCTTGTATTTCACTTCAATTATACGCAAAATAATAACAAACACCTGCAAGAATGTGAAGTTTGGGTAAACTAATCTTGCAGGAATTGCCTAGGAAGGTGTCGAATCATAGGTTTTTAAGGTTTCATGCCGCAGGGAAAGCAGGGATTGGCTTGGCAGAAAGAAAAGTAGCAGGTACGTATGTGTTCGAGGCAAAAAATCCGGTGGAAAGAACACAAGCGGCAAAGGCGGCGGCAAAGCTTTTGCGGCAGGGAAAACTGGTGGCTTTCCCCACGGAAACAGTGTACGGTTTAGGTGCCAATGCCTGGGATAAGGCGGCCGTGGAAAAAATTTTTTTTGCCAAAGGCCGACCGGCGGACAACCCGCTTATTGTCCACATCAGCCAGCCGGAACAGCTGGAGGCTTTAGCTTCTCCCATCCCTGATGCCGCTTGGCTTTTGGCAGAGCATTTTTGGCCGGGGCCGTTGACGCTGGTGTTGCCAAAAAAACCGCAAGTTCCTGATGTGGTTACAGGGGGCCTGGCCACTGTAGCCGTGCGCCTGCCCAAGCATCCTGTAGCCTTGGCCCTGCTGGAAGCGGCCGACCTGCCGGTAGCTGCCCCCAGTGCCAATCTTTCCGGACGGCCCAGTCCCACCACGGCAGAACATGTTTTAACCGATTTGGCCGGGCGCATTGATGCCGTAGTGGACGGCGGTCCCTGTGAAGTGGGACTGGAATCAACAGTTTTAAATCTTTCCGGTGAGACACTGCAAATTTTGCGCCCCGGCGCCGTTACAGCCGAAGAAATCAGTGAGGTTTTGGGAGAAAAATGTGCCGTGGCCCACTGGCAGGAAGAAAGCGGTGCCAAACCGCCTTCACCGGGCTTGAAGTACCTGCATTATGCCCCCCAAGCCCCTTTATACTTGCTGCGCGGCGATCCCAAAAGTATAGTTAAAGCCCTGCAAGAACGGCAGCAAAAATGGGAAGCAGCCGGCAAAAAAACAGGCCTGCTTGTTTCTGCGGAAACTGCCCCCTTTTTCGCTTCTGAGTACTTGCTTGTGCTCGGTTCCCGCACTGATCCGGCCGGTATGGCTGCCCGCTTGTATGATGCTTTACGCCGTTTTGATCACATGGGGGTGGATGTGATTCTGGCCGAAGGATACCCGGCCACGGGTGTAGGGTTGGCCTTAATGAATCGCTTGCAAAAAGCAGCCGGAGGGCGCGTCATTGATCTGGAGTGAGGTTACATGGAAAAGAAAAAAAAGCTGATCTTTGTCTGTAGCGGCAATACCTGCCGCAGTCCCCTGGCCAAAGTTTTGGCCCGTGACATTTTTGCCAAGGCCGGTCTTGATGATTGGGCCGTCGATTCGGCCGGGACGGCTGCGCTGCACGGGATGTCGGCCAGCGGTCATGCGCTGACGGCTGCCCATACATTAGGTTTGGACTTATCTTTGCATCAAGCAAAACCCATAACGGAAATGTTGGCGCAGGAAGCCGATTTGATTTTAGTTATGACCCGTGCCCATAAAGACTTCTTGCTTCATACCTGGCCCGCTTTGGCAGGGAAAATTTATACCATCAAGGAGTTTGTGGGTGAAGCGGGTGATGTGGCAGATCCTTTCGGCAAAACTGCCGCCCACTACTTGGAAACGGCGCAAGAATTGCAAGCATTACTGCAGCAAGTGGCCAAAAAACTGGCCGCCGGAGCAGATGAAACCACGGAAGCGGAGGGTGAAGCATGAAAATAGCCGTTGCCAGCGACCACGGAGGATTTCGCCTGAAACAACATATTTTAGATTATCTGGCCGCGCAAAAAATTGCTTATAAAGATTTCGGTACATACTCGCAAGATTCTGTGGATTACCCGGATTTTGCTTTGGCGGCGGCGGAAGCTGTGGCCGCCGGCAAGTGTGATCTGGGCATTATCTGCTGTGGCACAGGCATCGGCGTCAGTATTGTGGCCAATAAAGTACCCGGCATCCGGGCGGCCCTTTGTCATGATACTTTTTCCGCCCGTATGAGCCGTGAGCATAATGATGCCAACATTTTAACCTTAGGGGAACGAGTTATCGGCCCCGGACTGGCGCTGGAAATTGTGCAAGCTTTCTTAACGGGAAAATATGCCGGTGGGCGCCATGCCTGCCGGGTAGCAAAAATTACAGAGATTGAAAATAAGTATTGCGGCCCCAAGTAAAGCGGTCGGTAAGGAGGAGCAGCCCTTGGCAAGTTTACAATCCTATGACCCGGAAGTGGCCCGGGCCATTGCAGAAGAGGAACAACGGCAAAAAAACCATTTGGAACTGATTGCGTCTGAGAATTATGTCAGCCAGGCTGTGCTGGAGGCACAAGGGTCGGTACTGACCAACAAATATGCGGAAGGCTACCCGCAAAAACGTTATTACGGCGGCTGTGAATATGTTGATATCGTGGAGGAATTGGCCTGTGAACGTGCCAAGAAACTTTTTGGCGCCGATCATGCCAATGTACAGCCGCACTCAGGAGCCAGTGCCAACTTGGCCGTCTACCTGGCTGCTCTGAAAACTCAAGAGACAATTTTAGGAATGAATTTAGCCCACGGCGGTCATTTAACCCACGGGGCGCCGGTAAGCATTTCCGGCAAGTATTTTCATGCCGTCTCTTACGGGGTTAACCGTGATACAGGCTATTTAGATTACGATCAAGTGGAAACACTGGCCAAAAAATATAAACCGCGCATGATTGTGGCCGGTGCCAGTGCTTACCCGCGGATTATCGATTTTGCCGCTTTTCGGCAGATTGCCGATCAGGTGGGCGCTTATTTAATGGTGGATATTGCCCATATTGCCGGGCTTGTTGCCGCCGGCATCCATCCCTCGCCCATTCCTTATGCAGAATTTGTCACCACCACCACCCATAAAACCTTGCGTGGGCCCCGCGGTGGCATGATTCTGTGTAAACAAGAATATGCGGCGGCCGTGGATAAAGCAGTTTTCCCCGGCCTGCAGGGCGGCCCCTTAATGCATGTTATTGCCGCCAAAGCCGTCAGCCTCAAAGAAGCTTTAGAGCCTGAATTTACCGCGTACGCCAAACAAGTGGTGAAAAACGCCAAAAAATTTGCTGATGTCCTTTTAGAGGAAGGTTTTAATTTAGTTTCCGGCGGTACGGACAATCATTTATTACTGGTGGATTTACGCAACATGGGTGTTACCGGCAAATTGGCGGAAGAACTTCTGGGTGAAGCCGGTATTACCGTCAACAAAAACTCTGTTCCCTTCGATACGGAAAGTCCCTTTGTCACCAGCGGTATCCGCATCGGTACGCCGGCGGTCACTTCCAGAGGGATGAAGGAAGAACAAATGGAGCAAATTGCCCGCATGATTGCCAGGGTTCTAAAAAATACAAAAAACGAGGAAGTAAGGCGGCAGGTGCGCCTGGAAGTGAGCGAACTTTGCGCAGCCTTTCCCATAAGGAAATAGAACAATGGAAACATATGTTTATAATCATCCGTTAGTCAATGACAAAATAGCGCGTTTGCGAGATAAAAACACAGATGTGGCCACTTTCCGGCAGCTGGTGGAAGAAGTGACGGTGTTAATGCTGTATGAAGTGGCAAAAACTTTGCCCACAAAAAAAGTAACTGTAGAAACACCCCTGACCACCACGGAATGTGAGGTCTTAGCCGGCCCGCCGCCGGTTTTGGTGCCGATTTTGCGCGCCGGGCTGGCCATGGCGGAACCACTTATTAAACTTTTCCCTGATTCGCCGGTGGGTCATGTGGGCTTGGCCCGGGACCATGTAACTTTAGAGCCGGTGCGCTACTTGGTAAAACTGCCGCCCATGGCGGACCGCCCCGTATGGGTGCTGGATCCCATGCTGGCTACCGGTGGTTCCATCTGTGAAGCCCTGGGTATTTTAAAAGAACATGGTGCCGCCAATATTTCCCTCTTTTCCATTATTGCCGCTCCGGAAGGAGTAAAGCGGCTGGAAGGAGAACATCCTGATGTGCGCTTATTTGTGGCGGCCCTGGATGAGCGCCTCAATGATAAAGGTTATATTTTACCGGGATTAGGTGATGCCGGTGACCGGCTTTACGGCACGGAATAAGCAAAAAACAAGCTCGCGTCCGCCTTGGGACACGTATTTTATGCAGATTGCCCACCTGGTGGCTACCCGCTCTACTTGCCTGCGCCGCTCTGTAGGAGCTGTCATTATTAAAGATAAAAGAATCCTTGCCACCGGCTACAACGGAGCTCCCAGCGGTTTGGCCCACTGTGACGAGGTAGGATGTGCCCGCGCACATGTCCCCTCCGGAGAGCGCCACGAGCTTTGCCGGGCGCTGCATGCGGAACAAAACGCCATTTTACAGGCGGCGCTGTACGGAGTTCCAATTGGCGGTGCCACGCTGTACTGTACCAACCATCCTTGTGTCATGTGCGCCAAAATGATTGTCAACGCAGGCATGAAGGAAGTTGTCATCGACCAAGACTATCCGGACGAAATGGCGGCAAAAATTTTTGCCGAGGCAGGTGTCACTGTACGTTTTGTCCATGTAGAAAAGGATGTGGCTCATGGGTAACGCCAAGAAAAAAGCATTGATTGTTTTTGGTACCAGGCCGGAAGCCATTAAAATGGCACCGCTGGTGCTGGAATTGGAAAAGGATCACAACCTGGAAACGGCCGTCTGTGTTACGGCCCAGCACCGGGAAATGCTGGACCAGGTGCTGGAAATCTTCGATATTATCCCTGAATTTGATCTCAATATCATGCAAGCCGGCCAAACCCTGACGGATATTACCGTCCGGGCGCTGACCGGTCTCAAGGAAGTATATACGCAGTTTAAACCGGATATTGTTTTTGTGCACGGCGATACCACCACCACCTTTGCCGCAGCCCTGGCGGCCTTTTACGAAAAAATACCTGTAGGTCATGTGGAAGCGGGACTGCGGACAGGACAAAAATATGCACCGTATCCGGAGGAACTTAACCGTAAATTAACCGGCAGTTTAGCCGACTTACATTTTGCCCCTACCGCCGGTGCCAAGAAGAATCTCTTGCGCGAAAATGTGGCGCCGGAAAACATTTTTGTTACCGGCAACACCGTTATTGATGCTTTAAGTTATACCGTCAGGGACGATTGGTTTTTTGAAGCCTACGAATTGCAGGATTTGCCCTTTGATAAAAAACTTGTCCTGGTGGAAGTACACCGCCGGGAGAATTTGGGAGCTCCCATGGAAGCCATCTGTCGGGCCTTACGGCGGCTGGCGGAAAAACATCCGGAAATTTTCATTGTTTTTCCGGTGCATAAAAACCCGGCTGTCCGGGAGCCTGTGTACCGGCATTTAAAGGATGTACCGACGGTGCGTTTAATTGAGCCTTTAACCGTAGCCGATTTCCATAATTTAATGCGGCGCAGTACTTTAATTTTGACTGATTCCGGCGGTATCCAGGAAGAAGCACCGTCTTTAGGCTGTCCCGTTTTAGTTTTGCGTGAGGTCACGGAACGGCCGGAAGCGGTGGAAGCAGGCACCGTGGCGCTGTTGGGTACTGATGAAGAAACCATTGTCAGGGAAACTTCCCGCCTGCTCACCGACCGGAACGCTTATACTAAAATGGCCACCGCCGTTAATCCCTACGGCGACGGTAAAGCGTCGCAAAGAATTGTGGAAGCTGTGCGCTGGTATTTTGGCCTGCAGGCGGAACGTCCCCAGGAATTTGCCCCCCTTTTGCATTAAATGACCGGTGGCGGGCATACTGCCGGCCGCCTGGCAGGTGAAAAGTGTGAAAAATTTTCTTGCCGGTATTTTTACCGCCGTGCAGCTTGGGCTTAATATTGCCTTGCCTTTGGTGGCAGGGATTTTGCTGGGCAGGTACCTGGACAATTATCTTGGTTACGAACCTCTTTTTCTCATCCTGGGGGTTTTATCCGGCCTTTTTGTTGGTTTTTGTCGAGCTTTCAGGGATTTGGTCAAATAGTTGTATTGGACGGAAGCCCCAGAGATGATTATAATAGAATATTGAGAGCCTAAACGGGGCGCAAGGGGAGGTGAAAACGTTTGTTGCAGGAAGTAATGAAGGAGATCCGCCAAGCGGAAGCAGAAGCGGAGGAAATCAGACAAAAAGCACAGGATGAAGCCAGGCAGATCCTTCGTGATGCGGAAAGAGAAGCACTGGAAAATAAGCAAAAAGTTTTAGCCGCAGCCGAAGAAAAGCGCCGGCAAATCCTGGAGGAAGCCGAGGAGGAGAGTAAGCGTCTGGTTGAACCTATTCGGCAGCGTACTGCTGAAGAAGTGAAACGCCTAGTGAGTGAAGCTCGCAGCAAACAGGAAAAAGCCGTAAAGATGGCCATGGAGAGGATTGTGAAGATCTATGGGCATAGCTAAAATGAATAAGATTTACCTGCTGGCTCACCAGGCAGAAAAAGATCGCATCCTGCAAGTGCTGCAGCAGGCCGGCGTTGTGGAAATCAGTGATCTCACTGAAGAGAACGCGGAAACAGCCGACTGGGCAGAACTTGTGGAGCCTGATCAAGCCCGGGAACAGCTGCAGGAAATCGAAAACCAAATTGCCAAAGTTAGATTTAGTCTTGACTATCTTAACCGCTATTACCCGGAAAAAAAAGGGATGCTTGATGATCTCTTGGCGGAAAAAGAAGTTGTGACCACGGAAGAACTGGCCGCACGGGAAGCAGAGTGGGCCCAAACCAGCGCAGAAGTTTATACGGCTCTGAAAAAAATAGACGAAGAACTTTTAGCGCTGCGCAACGAAGAAACACGGCTGCAAAATACACGACAGCAGTTGCTGCCCTGGCAGAACCTGCCGCTGCCGCTGGAAGAGCTGCGGGAGACAAAAGCCGTGTCGGTGCAATTAGGGACAATACCTGCGGCTGTAGTGAACGAGTTTCAAAAACAAATGCAACAGCTGGAGGCAGCCTCCTTCTATGAAATTATTGCCCAGGGGCGGGATGACGCTTACCTGGTTGTGGGCTGGCACCAAGATGATGCCGAAGCGGTGCAGGACGTCCTCAAAGGATTTAGTTTTAACCGGCATAACTTAAACCAATTTACAGGGACTGTTGCGGAAAACCTGGCAGAGTGTGAGCGCAAAGCAACTGCACTGGCAAAGAAACGGGCTCAATTACTGTCGGCCATTGAAACACAGCTTGAATATCGCCAGACTCTCCAGTACTACCACGACATTCTGTCTGTACGGCAGGAGCAAAAGCTTGCCGTGGAGAGGTTAGTGCGCACCGAGACCACCTTTGTGCTGGCCGGTTGGTTGCGGGCGGCCGATGTGGAGACACTGCGCCAGAAACTCTCGGCCGTAAGCAAAACCTTTGCCCTGCATGTGCGCGAACCTTTGCCGGAGGAGAATTTCCCTGTAGTTTTGGAAAACAAAAAGTATTTTGCACCTTTCGAGTTTGTCACCAAACTTTATGGTATGCCGCATCCCCGCGGTATCGATCCTACTCCATATTTTGCTCCCTTTTTCATTATCTTCTTTGGGTTATGCTTAACGGATGCAGGCTATGGCGTGGTCATTTCCCTGATATCCGCCCTTGGTCTTTTAAAAATTAAAGGGGAAGCCATCCGCAAGCTTTTAAAAATTCTTTTGGTTGGCGGTATTTCCACCGCTGCTGCCGGCTGGTTAATCGGCAGCTGGTTTGGTGTTTCCCTTTTTGGCTCACCACTGCTTTTTGACTCCATGACCAATCCCATGCTCTTTTTGGCCATTTCCTTTGCTTTAGGACTGCTTCACATTTTCTGGGGCATGCTCATTAAATTTGTGAGTCTCTGGAAAGCAGGCGACTATTTTGCCGCCATTGCCGATGTGGGATTTTGGTATGGACTCATAATCGGGCTGCTGCTTTTGGCCTTACCGCAAGCGGCCCAGGTGGGCAAGTACATGGCCCTTATCTGTGCCATCGGGTTGGTTCTGACTCAAGGACGCCATCAACCTTCTTTGCTGAAAAAGTTCACATCCGGTTTACTTTCGCTCTATGATATTACCGGATATTTAAGTGACTTACTATCTTATTCACGTTTACTGGCCTTGGGACTGGCTACCGGTGTCATCAGTATGGTCATTAACACCATGGGCGGTCTTTTGAAAGGACACCCCATTGGATTTATCATCATGGTGCTCTTTTTAATCGGCGGACATATCTTTAACCTGCTGATTAATGCTTTAGGTTCCTTTATCCACTCCAGCCGTCTCCAATATATCGAATTTTATAACCGCTTTTATGAAGGCGGCGGACGCAGTTTTATGCCCTTTAGACAGAAAACGCGTTACCTGGAGATACGTTCTGAAAAGTAGCTACCATGGTGCTTCGTTTTTCACTTAAAATAACTAAAATTATAAAATCACACTACAAATTAAAGAAAATTGCCATAACGGCTGCAAAACTTTGCAGTCAGTCAAAAAGAGGAGGTTACTTGTAAGATGTTAAGTACAGGTCTGGTATACGCAATTATTGGTGCTGCTGCTGCTGTATTGTTTGCCGGTATCGGTTCTGCCATTGGAGTTGGTCTGGTAGGTCAGGCGGCTGCAGGTGTAGTGGCGGAAGATCCCGATAAGTTCGGTTCCACCTTGCTCTTGCAGGCTCTGCCCGGTACACAAGGTATTTACGGTATGTTGACAGGCTTTTTAATCATTTGGCGTATCGGTCTTATTGGCGGTAATGTTATAGATCTGACCCTGCAGCAAGGGCTGTCTGTTTTGTTTGCTGCCATGCCCATTGCTTTCGGTGGACTTCTTTCTGCCATCATGCAAGGAAGAGCGGCAGCCAGCGGTGTCTACATGATTGCTAAGCGTCCGGAAGAAGTAGGTAAAGCCATCGTTTATGCTGTTATGGTTGAAACTTATGCTGTTTTGGCACTGTTGATGTCCATTATTACGCTGTTCTACATCCCGTTATAAGGAGGACTGCCGCATGTCTGGAGCGGAAAAGCTCAAGGAGAAAATCCTCGCTGAGGCTAGCCGTCAAGCGGAAGCTGTCCTGGCGGAAGCCAGGGAAAAGGCAGCCGCCATTTTAGAGCAAAGTAAAAAAGAGGCAGCCGCAGAAGAGGAGGCCATTTTGGCCCAAGCCCGCCGCCAGGCCGAAGAAAGGAAACATCGTGCTCAAACCATTGCCGAACTGGATGCACGTAAAGAAATTTTGGCCGCCAAAGAAAAATGTATTGAGGAAACTTTGGCTCAGGTCATCGAAAGGCTGCGGGGGCTCGAGCCTCTGCAATATGAGGACTTAATGTATAAAATGCTATTGGCTGCGGTCCAAACGGGCGAAGAAGAAATTATTATTGATGAAGAAGACCGCAGTAAATTTACAAAAGAGTTCCTCAGGCGCGTAAACACAGCAATACAGCGCCAGGGTAAAAAGGGTAAATTGAAAATAGTGGCGGAAAGCCGCAATTTGCAGGGAGGATTTATACTGCGCGACAAAGATTTGGAGATAAATAATTCATTTCCCGCGCTTTTACGTATGCAGCGGGATGAACTGGAACCTGAAATTGCAGCAATCCTTTTTAGCGAGTAAAACATTAACAAAAGTCAAAACGGTAGGTAGGCATAAAGCTTGCCGGTAGGATCTGCGTGCCGACCTTTGACTTTTGCGTTGAAAGGAGGCTTGGCGCGTGCCTAATAGCGACCGGTATCTCTACGCCGTGGGACGCATCAGCGTCATGGAAACACGGCTCGTGGACAGCAGCAAAATTGAGCGTATGGTGGAAGCCAAAGATGCCGAAGAAGCTCTTAAAGTGCTTGCGGAAACTGAATACGCCGGTCATATGGCAGATCTCGGCAGTGTCTATGAATATGAAAAAATTCTGGAAGCCGAGCTGCGCCGCGTATACTTGGAAGTACGCAAAATGATGCCATCGCCGGAAATCATCAGCCTCTTTGCGCGCAAATTTGACTACCACAACTTGAAAGTTTTAATTAAGGCCAAGTACCTGCAGGAAAACAGAAATGAACTGCTGGTAAAAGATGTGGGTAATATTGACCTTGATGTACTCATGCGCGCTGTTAGCGATGAAGACTTTAGTGATCTGCCTCCCTTAATGCGAGAGGCGGCCGAAGAGATCACGGAAGCTTTTCGCTTGGAAGTGGATCCGCAGCTGGTGGATTTACGGCTGGACCAAGCCATGTATGCAGAAATTTTTGCCGATCTGAAAGCGCTGAAAATACCGTTTCTCACCGGTTATTTTACACGCTTTACCGATTTAACCAATATCAAAACACTTTTGCGCATTAAGCGCCTGGGGCTGGACCGCAGATTTTTGGCCCAAGCTCTTTTGCCTGCGGGCGAGATTGAAGCGGAACGGCTGCTGGAGCAGCTGGATGAACCGCTGGAATTAATTCTCGATGGATTGGCCCACGGCCCTTATGCCAAAGTGGTGGAAGACGGTATTTTAACGTATCAGAAAACCGATACGCTAACGCGCTATGAAAAATTGGCGGATGATTATTTAATTGATTATATAAAACAGGCTAAACACAATAAATTTGGCCCTGAACCGATTGTAGGGTACCTTTTGGCCAAGGAAAACGAAATTAAAATTATTCGGATCATCATGGTGGGCAAAATCAATCAGTTGCCTGTGGAAGAGATTAAAGAAAGGCTACGTGATGTCTATGTATAAAATTGCTGTTGTGGGAGATAAAGACTCCATCCTGGGATTTAAGGCACTGGGCGTTTCTACCTACCCAGTCACCGGCAAAAAAGAGGCCATGGATGCCCTGCGCGCAATTGAAAAGGAAAAAGTGGCTGTAGTTTGCATTACGGAAGCTGTAGCCCAAGAGATTGAGGAAGAAGTAGAACGGCTGCAGCGCCAACCGCTGCCGGCCGTGGTGCTGATTCCCAACAACAAAGGATCACTGGGGCTGGGTATGCAGTTAATTAAACGCAATGCGGAAAAAGCCATAGGCGCTGATATTTTATTTGGGAAAGAGGGTAGTTAGCTTTGACCAACACGGAAAATGTGGGTAGGGTCGTCAAGGTTTCAGGACCACTGGTCGTGGCTGAAAATATGCCGAATGCGAAGATGTACGACGTTGTTCGCGTCAGCGAAGAACGCTTAATTGGCGAAATTATTGAAGTACGGGGCGACCGCGTTTCCATCCAGGTCTATGAAGAAACCGGCGGTCTGGGACCGGGTGCACCTGTTTATTCCACCGGTATGCCCTTAAGCGTGGAACTGGGGCCCGGTCTTGTGGAAGCTATTTTCGACGGTATTCAGCGTCCCCTGGATGAAGTTTATAAACGCGTAGGCGCCCGGATTGCACGTGGTGTGGAAGTACCCGCTTTGAACCGGGAGAAAAAATGGGACTTTGTACCCGTAGTTTCTGCAGGACAAGAAGTTACTGCCGGCGATGTCCTGGGCACAGTCCAGGAGACGACGCTGGTAACGCATAAAATCATGGTTCCCTACGGGGTAGAAGGTAAAGTTACCTTTATACACAAGGGCGCAGCCACTGTGGAAGATGTGGTGGCTAAAATTGAAAAGGACGGCCAGACTGTAGAAGTTACCATGATGCAAAAATGGCCCGTCCGCCGCGGCCGCCCCTACAGGGAAAAATTATCGCCCAACGAGCCGCTCATTACCGGCCAGCGTGTTATTGATATGTTCTTCCCTGTGGCCAAAGGGGGAACCGCCGCCATTCCCGGACCTTTCGGTTCCGGTAAAACGGTGACACAGCACCAGCTGGCCAAGTGGGCTGATGCAGAAATTATCGTCTATGTAGGTTGCGGCGAGCGCGGTAACGAAATGACGGACGTTTTAAACGAATTCCCCGAGCTGTTGGACCCCAAATCGGGAGAGCCTTTAATGAAGCGTACCGTGCTGATTGCCAACACCTCGGACATGCCGGTGGCTGCCCGGGAGGCTTCCATTTACACCGGTATTACCATTGCCGAATACTTCCGTGATATGGGCTACAGTGTGGCCTTAATGGCCGACTCCACCTCCCGCTGGGCCGAGGCGCTGCGGGAAATCTCCGGCCGCTTGGAGGAAATGCCCGGTGAGGAAGGTTATCCTGCTTATTTAGGTTCCCGCCTGGCTGAATTCTATGAGCGGGCCGGTAAAGTAACCTGCCTTGGCAGCGATGAGCGGATTGGCGCACTGACGGTGGTGGGCGCCGTTTCACCGCAGGGTGGAGATATCTCCGAGCCTGTTTCCCAAAATACTTTGCGGATTGTTAAAGTATTCTGGGGACTGGATTCCGCCCTGGCTTACCGTCGTCACTTCCCGGCTATTAACTGGCTGCAGTCCTATTCACTTTATACCGATAATTTTGATGATTTCTATCGCGAGCGGATTGGCAGTGAATGGGCACAAATGCGGACTGAAGCCATGCGCATTCTGCAGGAAGAAGCAGATTTGGAGGAAATTGTGCGCTTGGTGGGTCAGGATGCTCTCTCCAAACGTGAGCGCTTGACCTTGGAAACAGCCCGCTCCATCCGCGAGGACTTCCTGCACCAAAACTCCTTCCACGAAGTGGACACTTATGCTTCCTTGGAAAAACAATACAAGATGATGAAACTTATTATGCTTTTCCACCAGGAAGCACTGCGTGCCATTGACCGCGGAGCAGATCTGCAGGAAATCCTGGAGCTTGGTGTGCGTGAGCAAATTGCCAGAGCCCGTTACATTGTCGAAGAAGATTTGGCGCAATTTGAGAAAATAGAGGCTGCCATCAGGGAACAAATTGCCGAAGTTATCGGTGATGACTCTGAGGCACAATTCGCGTAGGGAAGGAGGATGTGCCATGCTTAAAGAGTATCGCAGTGTTTCGGAACTTGTCGGGCCACTGATGATCGTTGAACACGTTGAAGGCGTCACCTACGACGAACTGGTCGAGATCGAGCTGAGTGACGGCTCCGTTCGCCGCGGACAGGTTTTGGAAGTTGACGGTGACAAGGCGCTGGTACAAATTTTTGAAGGCTCCAGCGGCTTGAACCTCACCGATGTCAAAGTGCGTTTTTTGGGCCGCGGCATTGAGTTGCCGGTTTCCATGGATATGCTCGGCCGTGTTTTTGACGGGCTTGGTCGGCCCCGTGACAACGGGCCCAAAATTATTCCGGAAAAACGGATGGATATTAACGGCCTGCCTCTGAACCCGTATGCACGCAACTATCCTTCCGAGTTTATTCAAACCGGAATTTCCACCATTGACGGTTTAAATACACTGGTGCGCGGTCAAAAGCTGCCAATTTTCTCCGGCTCCGGGCTCCCGCATAACCGTCTGGCGGCGCAGATTGCCCGTCAGGCCAAGGTCCTTGGTACCGACAGTAAGTTTGCCATTGTCTTTGCTGCCATGGGTATTACCTTTGAGGAAGCCGACTTCTTCATTAACGACTTCCGCAAAACTGGTGCCATTGAAAGGGCAGTTCTGTTTATGAACCTGGCGGACGACCCGGCCATTGAGCGGATCGCTACCCCGCGGATGGCTTTGACTGCCGCCGAATACCTGGCTTACGATAAAGGAATGCACGTTCTTGTTATCTTAACTGATATGACTAACTATGCCGAGGCGCTACGGGAAATCTCCGCCGCCCGTAAAGAGGTCCCGGGCCGGCGCGGTTATCCCGGTTACCTCTACACCGACCTGGCCACCATTTATGAGCGGGCCGGGCGGATTCGGGGACAAGAAGGCTCCATTACGCAGATTCCCATCTTGAGTATGCCGGAAGATGATACCACTCACCCCATTCCGGACTTAACCGGTTATATTACGGAAGGCCAGATTTTGCTGGACCGCTCCTTACACCGTAAAGGGATTTATCCGCCTGTAGATGTTTTGCCTTCACTGAGCCGTTTGAAAGACAAAGGTATCGGGGAAGGTAAAACCAGAGAAGACCATGCCGACGTTCTCAACCAGTTATATGCCGCCTATGCCCGGGGTAAGGAAGCCAAGGAATTGGCCGCCATCTTGGGTGAAGCGGCCCTGACGGAAACTGATAAACTCTTTGCCGACTTTGCTGATAAGTTCGAAGAGAGATTTGTCAATCAGGGCGAGTATGAAGACCGTTCCATCATTGAAACCCTGGAAATCGGTTGGGAACTTATGGCGATGCTGCCGCGGGTGGAATTAAAACGTGTTCGGGATGAATATTTAGAGAAGTACCTGCCGACCAAGGAGGAATAAGGGATGGAAATTCGCGCCAAACCCACCCGGATGGAGTTAAACCGCTTAAAAGGTCGGCTGAAAATGGCAAAGCGCGGCCATAAACTCCTCAAAGACAAACGCGACGAGTTAATGCGCAAGTTTTTGGAACTGATTAAAGAAAATAAAGCTTTGCGTGAACAGGTGGAAGCGCAGCTTTCCAGTTCCTTTGCCAACTTTCTTTTGGCCAGTGCGGTGATGAGCGGGGAAACCTTGGAAGAAGCTATTATGTATCCCAAGGCCACCGTCAACGTGGATGTGGAAATGCAAAATATTATGAGCATCCACGTACCCAAGCTCATTGTGACGCAAAGGGAGGAAGAGCGTAAAAACGCCACACCGTACGGTTTTGCCAATACCTCCGGCGAACTTGATTCCTCCATCGCCACCTTGGCGGGGATTTTACCGCAACTGATGCGTTTGGCCGAACTGGAAAAAGCAGTTTTCCTTTTGGCCGATGAAATCGATAAAACCCGCCGCCGGGTCAATGCCTTGGAGCATATTATGATTCCCCAATTGGAGGCAACCATCAAGTTTATCAGTATGAAACTAGATGAAAACGAGCGTAGTGCCTTGACCCGCCTCATGAAAATTAAAGATATTGTGCGCGGTGATGAATCTGCTTAAAAATTCGGGGAGACAAGCAACGACTGCTTTGTCTCCCCTTTTATATCACAAAAACTTTGCCCGCAGTTTGCAGGAAACATAGGGACCGTTCGCGAAATTACTATGCGGTTTCAACATCCTTTCCTTCCTATCCAAAGAGGGTTGTTAAGGGAAGTATGAGGAGGTATTTATTTGAGCAAATTACCAGCATATATTGGCCCTCTGGCTTTTGGTGTCAAGATGGGCGTCATCCTTCCCGGCACAGATTTGGCGGCGGAAATTGTAGCAGCCTTGCAAAAAGTTGCCGCCGACGGCCTGCTGGATGATAAAGATGTCATCTGTGTCACCGAATCTGTGGTAGCCAGGGCCCAGGAAAACTACGTGACTTTGGAGCAAGTGGCGGCAGAAGTTAAAAATAAATTAAAGCTGGCAAAAAACTCCAGGTTGGCAGTAGTTTTCCCCATTGCCAGCCGCAACCGCTTTGCCATGATTTTAGAAGGCATGGCCAAAGCAGTGCCGGAAGGGGAAGTGATAGTCCAGCTCTCTTATCCTTGTGATGAAGTGGGTAATCAAATTCTCTCCCCCCGCCTGGCGGAAAAGTTGACGCCCAAAGACGGCATCATCTCCCTAGAAGAATTGGCGCCGGAGGATTGCTTGCATCCTGTAACCAGGATTAACTATCCTTTAATGTATCAAGAAATTATTGCAGCCCAAGGAGCAAAAGCAAAAATTATCTTTGCCAACGATCCCTTGGCCGTCTTAAAATTTGCCCCGGACGGCGTCATTGCGGCTGATATTCATAACCGCCGGCACACAAAGGAAAAAATCTCCGCGCAGTTTGCCAATGTGATCACCTTGCAGGAGCTTTGCAATGAAGGTAAAAACTCCAGCGAATGGGGACTTTTGGGCAGCAATATGTCGGCGGGCGGGAAAATCAAGTTGGCGCCGCAAAATGCCGGCGGATTTGCCCAGGAACTGCAGCAACAAATTGCCGCCGCCACCGGTAAAAAAGTTGAAGTTTTAGTTTACGGTGACGGCGCTTACAAGGATCCCAGTACAGGCATTTATGAGCTGGCGGATCCCATGCCTGTTTTTGGGAAGACAGCAGGTTTCCAGGGCCGTTTCCGGGAAGGTATTAAATATAAATATGTGGCCGATATTTGTTATGCCGAAGGGAAAAGCCGGGAGGAAATTGAAGCGGCTTTGGCGGAACAAAACTTAAAGGCTTTACCGGATGACCAGATGCTGACGGAAGGGACTACACCACGCCGTATCGAAGATATTATTGCCAGCCTGGCCGATTTGGTCAGCGGTTCTGCCGATGCCGGCACACCGGTGATTGTGGTGAAAGGTTTTCTCTAAGCTGTGCTAAAACTTTAAGGTATTAAAGGTTTAAATGCATAAATTTAACCGGAGAAAGAAGGAGTGGGGTTATGTCTAACGTTTACTTGGAAAAAATGTGCGAAATTGTCAAAGCACGCAATCCGCACGAAGAAGAATTTTTACAGGCAGTAACGGAAGTCATTGAATCTTTGGAGCCGGTTTTTGCCCGTTACCCGGAATTTGAAGAAGCCAATATCCTGGAACGCATTATTGAACCGGAACGGCAGATTATTTTCCGTGTCTCTTGGGTGGATGACCAGGGCAAAGTCAGAGTTAACCGCGGCTACAGGGTCCAATACAACAGCGCCATTGGCCCTTATAAAGGTGGCATTCGTTTCCACCCGTCCGTCAACTTAAGTATTGTTAAATTTTTAGGCTTTAGTCAAGTGTTTAAAAACGCTTTAACCGGCCTGCCTTTGGGGGGCGGTAAAGGCGGTGCCGATTTTGATCCTAAAGGTAAAAGCGAAATGGAAATTATGCGCTTTTGCCAAAGCTTTATGACGGAACTGTACCGCCATTTGGGTCCCGACACGGACGTGCCGGCCGGCGATATTGGCGTCGGCGCCAGGGAAGTAGGCTATCTTTTTGGCCAGTATAAACGCATCTGCAATGAATTTACAGGGGTTTTGACCGGTAAAGGTCTTTCCTACGGCGGTTCCCTGGTACGCAAAGAGGCCACCGGTTTTGGTCTTGTTTATTTTGTCAACGAAGCATTAAAAGCTATCAATAAATCCTTTGATCAAGCCACCGTTGTTATTTCCGGATCCGGCAATGTCGCCACTTATGCTTGTCAAAAAGCGCAGGAATTGGGGGCAAAAGTGGTGGCCATGTCCGATTCCAACGGCTATATTTACGATCCCAACGGGATTAATTTAGACACCATTAAAGAAATAAAAGAAGTCAAGCGGCAACGCATTAAAGAATATGCCCAAATACATAAAGACGCCCGCTACTATGAAGGTAGCAGGGGCATCTGGCAGGTTCCCTGCCACATTGCTCTGCCCTGCGCCACACAAAATGAAATTTATGAGGAAGATGCCAAAGCACTTATTAAAAACGGTTGCTATTGCGTAGGGGAAGGCGCCAATATGCCTACAACTCCCTCTGCCATTAAATTATTGCTGGAGCACGGCGTTTTGGTTGCTCCGGGTAAAGCTGCCAATGCCGGCGGTGTGGCCACCAGCGGCCTGGAAATGACGCAAAACAGCCAGCGCCTCCCCTGGTCGGCGGAAGAAGTAGACTCTAGGCTCAGAGCGATTATGTGCAATATCTATAAAGACTGTGCCGCCGCCATTGACGAATACGGCCTTGGCAGCCTTGTGGAAGCTGCCAATATTGTGGGCTTTGTTAAAGTGGCCCGGGCCATGCTGGAACAGGGTGTAATTTAAAAACAAGGGACGGGCCAAGGGCTCGTCCCTTTGTGTCCATTTTGACGCGGTATTTGGCGGTTAGCCAGCATACCGTGCGGAGACCGGCAAAGGTAAACGGCAGGATTTTTTTCGCAAAGAAAAGAATAGTTTGGGAAAAGACGGAAGAGGTGAGTTGCATGGATTTTAGGGAAATCATTGAAAAACGTTATTCTGTACGTAAATTTGCGGATAAACCTGTGGAAGAGGAAAAACTGCAAAGTATTTTAGAAGTGGGGCGGCAGGCGCCCACGGCAAAAAATAACCAGCCGCAGCGGCTAATTGTGGTGCGGGAAAAGGAAGGCCTGGAGAAATTAAATAAAGCCGCCAGGCTTTATAATGCGCCCCTGGCCATTATTGCCTGCGCCGATGTACGTCATTCCTGGAAGCGTCCCTTTGACGGCATGGACAGCAAAGACATAGATGTATCCATTGTCACCACCTATATGATGCTGGAAGCCACCCGTCAAGGTTTAGGCAGCGTGTGGATCTGCTGGTTTAACCCGGAAGTTTTACGCGAAGAATTTGCGCTGCCCGGCTATATTGTTCCCATTAATATCTTGGCCCTGGGCTATCCGGCAGAAGATTGCAAGCCGGCACCGCTGCACTTTGAACGCAAGCCTTTGACGGAAACTGTGGCTTATGAAAAACCTCATTGGTAAAAGGGGAATTTTTAGAAGGTTAATATTACTAGCCAAATGTATGAAAATGAGAAAGCTTCCAAGTAATAAATTCTACTTGGAAGCTTTTTTCCTAAAAACACAGGAGTACGCTAATTACTAATGGAACCATGCTGCTAAACGCACCGAAGAGAAAAAGATGCCTCCGGTCTTTGTGACCGGGGGTTTTTTGATGTTTAAAAGGGGGAAAATTTGCCAATAATGGCAGGTAGGGAGGGAGAATTCCATGAAATACCGGAAAAAAATTGGCCTTATTTTGCTTATACTAATGCTTGCCACCACTGTGTATGCCTGGCCAAAAGATTATCTTACCGCCGTGGAAGCTTTAATTTTTGCTTTAGAAGCCACAGGGGCAGACATAGAGGGCGGTGAGGTGCAGTTTTATGCTGTCTTAAATGAACAGTTTTTATCGCTGGCGGAGCTGGAAAAGCTGCTGGCAGATCTGGCCCGGTGGCTTACGGTAGCTGGCGGTAAGAAGGAAAAAAGCAGCGGCGAAAGCTTTCGCATGCTAGCTTTAAGGGGACGAGCCCTCAAGGGAATTGATGTGCAAATTGTGGTGCAAAGTAATCCCGGTGATAATTTTACCATGCCGCCCCAGACGCATTTACTGGTGATAAGTCAAACAAATTCACTGCCTGAATTTAGGAAGGCGGTGGCGGCGCTGCAAAAAATCTTAGTGCCTAAACTGCCCCAAGGCCAGTTTAGTTATTACCTTAAAAGCAGCTTTGACGGGAAAAAAACGCATGCAGAAATGTACAAACTTACCCAGGCGGCCCTTGCCGCCGTGGAGGCAAAACTTGTGGAAGGTATGGTAACGCCTGATTTAATCAGCCTCACCGCTTATACGCCCCTGGTGAAACAGCATCTTTTGGTAGAAGATGAACGTTTTAACCTTAATGTTGTCGCCTTTTATGACGATTACTTAGAGAGAACTATTATTTGGGCAGGTTTTCCCCTCATTCATGACCCATATTAATTGCCTTTTTGGGAAACCCTAATAGCAGCACGGTAAAGGGGGGCAGAGTTATGTGAATGAAGTTATTTCCATTGAAGGCGGTGTCCGCTTAAAAGGGCGGGTGCGTGTTGAAGGTGCTAAAAATGCCTGTTTGCCCATAATGGCCGCTTCACTCTTATGTGAAGACCGGGTAATGCTTGCCGATATTCCGGCTTTAGAAGATGTGCACACCATGTGTAAAGTGCTGGATGCTTTAGGTGCTCGCACCGCCTATGATCCGGTGCAAAAAAAGCTGCAAATCGAAACGTCCACCATTGCGGAAACCCAGGCTCCCTATGATTTAGTGCGTAAAATGCGCGCCTCGTTTTTGGTGATTGGGCCCCTTTTGGCCCGGATGGGACGAGCCCGGGTGTCGCTGCCCGGCGGCTGCGCCATCGGTATCCGTCCCATTGATCTGCACTTAAAGGGCCTCAAAGCTTTAGGAGCGGAAGTAATTATTGGACACGGCTATATAGAAACTATAGCGCCCAGACTGCGCGGTGAAAGAATTTATTTAGATTTTCCCAGTGTGGGTGCTACGGAAAATATTATGATGGCTGCCGCCTTGGCTGAAGGAACTACAGTCATTGAAAATGCGGCGGAAGAACCGGAAGTGGTAGATTTGGCAAATTTCATCAATGCCATGGGCGGCAGAGTGCTGGGTGCCGGCACCGATACCATCCGTATTGAAGGCACTACCAGGCTTTCTTGTACCGATTACACCGTGATTCCAGACCGCATTGAGGCAGGCACTTTTATGGTGGGCGCAGCCATTACCGGCGGGGAAATTACCGTGGAGAATGTGATTCCGGCTCATCTGACTTCTTTAATTGCCAAATTAAAGGAAGTGGGCTGCCGGGTGGAAGAGGAAGCAGGTCTTATACATATTTCTCGCCAGGAGCCAATCCGCGCCGTGGACGTGAAAACTATGCCCTATCCCGGGTTTCCCACCGATTTGCAGTCACCCATGATGTCTCTTTTATCATTGGCCAAAGGCACCTCCATTATTACCGAAACAGTTTTTGATAACCGTTTTATGCATGTGGATGAACTGCGCCGCATGGGCGCACAGATTAAAATTGAAGGCAATACTGCCGTAGTTACCGGCCGGGATAAATTGTATGGCGCCCCGGTCCGGGCCACCGATTTGCGCGCCGGCGCCGCGTTAGTTTTAGCCGGCCTGGCGGCGGAGGGTAAAACTGAAGTCAGTGCCCTGCACCATATCGACCGGGGCTACTGGCAGCTGACGGAAAAGCTGCAAGCCCTGGGGGCCAGAATTAAACGCCGCCCCGCTTAAGGAAGCAAAGCGTTCTAGACAAGCCGCAAGCAGCATATAAATAATTTACGCTGCACAAGGAGGCTTGTGAATGCAAAGAGCGCTTGCTTCTTTTTTTCTTTTCATGTTATTTCTCCTCATCATCCTGCCGTCCATTTTAGCGCGCGGCTGCAGTTTGCGTACTCCCCAACAGGAACCTTCTGTCATTTTAGAGAAAACTCCCATTAGCTCCCCCGCCGGTGAGATCATGGTTAAAGTTTACCGCCATGACCTGGAGGAAGTTGTGGAAATGCCCCTGGAAGAATATTTGGTAGGTGTGGTGGCTGCCGAAATGCCCGCTGCTTTTGCGCTGGAGGCCCTGAAAGCCCAGGCTGTCAGCGCCCGCACCTATACGGTGAAACAAATGCTCATTTTTGGCGGTGCCGGCTGTAGCCGCCACCCCGGTGCCGATATCTGTACCGATCCGGAACACTGCCAAGCCTGGGTGGACGATGAAAAGATCCTGGCCAAATGGCCCCGGGAAGATGCAGCCCAAAACTATGCCAAAATTCGCACTGCCGTGCAAGAGACGGCGGGGCAAGTGCTTACCTACGAAGAGGAATATATTGAGGCCGTCTTTCATGCCCACTGCGGCGGCCATACCGCAAACAGCGAAGAAGTTTGGGCTGCCGCTTTACCGTACCTGCGCGGCAAAGTATGCAACTATTGCGCCGGCACGCGCTGGTCACAAACAGAATATGTTTTTACCCCAGAAAAGTTTATCCAGGCTTTGGGTGACCGCTTTGCCGCCCTGCCGGTGGCGGCCGGGGAACTGCCCTTGCAGGCACCGGAGCGCACCGCCTCCGGACGCATTAAGAGTTTACGCATTGCCGGCGAAACCGTCAGCGGCAAAGATTTGCGCCAAGCCTTGGATTTACCCTCAACCCGCATTTTTTGGACGTATGAAGACCAAAATATTAAATTCACCGTCCACGGGTACGGGCATGGTGTGGGCCTGTGCCAATATGGCGCCGGCGGCATGGCGCAAGGGGGAAAAACTTATGCGGAAATATTGCAATATTACTATACAGGTGTAAATCTTGTCACTTTAAAAGCTCCCTGATTGCGCATAAGGCAGGAAAATTATGGACATACTACCTCCAAAGAGGTGATGTCCAGATGAAGAAAATTTTTGCCCCCTTGGCACCGCTGAAAAAAATCCGCTTGTCACGTAAATTCTGGCCGGTACTGGGTTATATCCTGGTGGTAGCTTTAGTGGCGGCGGCCGCCTTCTGGCAAATCTGGCTCAAAGAACCTGCCGGTACTCTCTCCTCAGTAAATGAATTTGCCGCCGGTGCGGACACAGACGATACCGTCCCAGAGCCCGCAGCCAAAGAAGAGCAGGAAGCTTCCGCTGAGGCGGCAGATGAGAGTACGGCGGTTTTAAGCCTGCCTACAGAGCCTATGATTTGGCCTGTGGATGGGTCCATTGCCGCCGGCCATCATGATGTGTACCGCCTGGGCAGTATGTTGCGGGCCCATGTGGGTGTGGATATCTTGGCGGAAGCCGGTACAGGGGTAAAAGCAGCCTGGCCGGGCATTGTGGAAAAAGTAGCAGAGGATCCCCGCCTGGGGTGGCTGGTGGAGATCCGCCACGGCGGCGATTATCTTACCCAATATGCCTGTTTGGCGGAAGAACCAAATTTAACCGTTGGTGATCAGGTGGCCCAAGGGGAAGTTATAGGTTTTGTGGGCGAAAGCTCCATGTTAGACGCCACCGTGGGCAGCCATTTACATTTTGCCATCTATCGCCAGGGACAGGCGCTGGATCCCTTAAAAGTTATTTCTGCCGAATAAAACTCCCTCTAACTTACTGCCAAAGAGAAAGGAGCCTATTTGCGCGGCTCCTTTCTTTTCTTTTTATGAAAAATTGGTGGCACCTTTGGAATTTTGCAGACCACTCTGGCAACGTTTCTTGCTGGATTTTTAGCAAAATTAAAAAAAAGTGTATTTTATAGCCCGCAGGACTGGAAATACCCACCAGCCCTGCAATTTATGTCATAAACGCCCCCTTGACACATATATTTTTAGCAAAGCAGTTTGAAGGGGGCGGCCCAATGCAGGATTATATTGAGCAGCGTGTGCTGGAAATCAGTAGTTATATTCTTGAGACGGGTGCAACCGTCAGGCAGGTGGCAAAAGTTTTCGGTGTCTCCAAGTCAACTGTTCATAAAGATCTTACAGAGAGGCTCCCCTATATCAATCGCTATATTGCCCGTGAGGTCAAGATGATTTTAGAGAGAAATAAAGCGGAAAGACATATTCGTGGCGGGGAGGCTACACGCCGGAAATACCTAGCAATGGAGAAAAAGAAAGACTAAAAAAGGAAAACACGCCCACTTAGCGAACTATAACATGGTCCTTTTTTTCTAAGGACAAGCGCTATAGTGAGGTGAAAGTCATGAGCCTGGGCATGGATATGGGGATAGATTTGGGTACAGCCACCGTCTTGGTACATTTACGCGGAAAGGGTATTGTTTTACACGAGCCCTCCGTGGTTGCCATAGATCAGCATTCCGGCAAAGTACTGGCTGTAGGCGAAGCCGCCCGCCGCATGATTGGGCGCACCCCCGGAAATATTATTGCCACCCGTCCGCTGCGAGACGGTGTTATCGCCGATTTTGACATTACGGAAGTAATGCTGCGTTATTTTATCGAGCAAGTAAGTGAAAAAAGGCGCCTGATCCGCCCCCGTGTAGTAGTTTGTATCCCCGCCGCCACCACCCCGGTGGAACAAAAAGCCGTGGTGGAAGCGGTAATGCGTTCCGGTATTCGGGAAGCTTTTTTAATTGAGGAACCGCGGGCCGCTGCTTTAGGAGCGGGACTTGATATTTTTCAACCTGCGGGCCATATGGTGATTGATATTGGTGGCGGTACTACCGATGTGGCCGTTTTATCCCTGGGAGAAATTGTGGTGACAGAAAGCGTCCGCATCGGCGGCGATAAATTTGATGAAGCCATCTCCCGTTTTGTGAAAAAGGAATTTAATCTCCTGCTGGGCGAACGCAGTGCGGAAGAGGTAAAAATTGAGATAGGCACCGCCTGTACCGGCAGCCGTTTTTTAGAGTACGAAGTGCGCGGCCGGGACTTGGTCAGCGGACTGCCGCGCTCCCTGATCTTGAATTCAGAGCATATATGTGAAGCCATTAAAGAACCCTTGGCGGAGATTTTGCGCAGTGTGCGCAATGTTTTGGAAATCACACCTCCGGAGCTGGCCGGTGATATTATTGACCACGGTATTGTTTTAACCGGCGGGGGAGCGCTTTTGCACGGGCTGGACGAGCTTTTAAGCAAGGAAACGGGCGTCAGGGTTTACCTGGCAGAGGATCCTATTAGTTGTGTGGCCAAAGGGACAGGTAAAGCGCTGGAACAATTGGAAAAAATCAGCCAGACATTAATTTCACCGAAGCGTTTAGATTTTCAGTCTTAAACGAGAAAAAGCCGGAAATCCCCGGCTTTTTTAATCCCCGTTATCTAAAGCACATAAACGGTTAATCATCTGATCTTCTTCATAATTGTAGGCACTGTCGCTGACATCCCGCAGCAGTTCTTGTAGAACTTCAATCTCTTCCAGCAGGCTATAGTAATCAAAAATATCCAGCATAATTGCCCGCACCCGTTTATTTTTGGCAATAAAAATGGGGCCTTCCCGTAAAGATTCCACAATTTTGTTAAAATGACGCCGGATTTCCGAGAAGCTTTTAATGCGAATGGCCATCGGTAAAATCCTCCTGTTTTTCTTATTTTTTTATTCAGCAAAAAAGCCAAAATTTCCTGCCTTCCGGGAAAGATTTCTGCTGGATATAAGCGCGGGGTCGGTGCATAAGCAAAGCCCGCCCGGTACAATTTAGTGTCAAAGGCAAATTTAAAAGACAGGAGAGAAACAGTGAAAAATAAAAAGCGGATTTTTTGGTCTTTGGCACTTCTTTTTTTGTTTTTGCTGCTGCTTTTTCCTTTTTTTCTGTGGTGGCAAATTTACGAGCCGCAGGAAAGCAAAAATTTACCTTCCGCTTATACCGGGGACGAAAATATCATCAATATTTTACTTTTAGGCAGCGACCAAAGGGAGGATGAGCCGGCCCGGGCTGATACCATTATGGTGGTCAGCCTCAGCCGTACGCAAAAAGATATCTCCCTGCTTTCCATTCCCCGGGACAGCCGGGTCTGGATTTCAGGTCATGGTTTAGATAAAATCAATCATGCCATGCAGTTTGGCGGTGTGGCCTTATTGCGGCAAACTGTGGAAAACTTGCTGGCCGTTCCGCTTGACTATTATATGCTGACAAACTTTGACGGTTTTGCCGGTATCATTGACGCCGTGGGTGGCGTGGAAGTGGATGTGGAAATGCAGATTATCGGTTTAGACGGCCGCCCCATTGTCAATGCCGGTCGCCATAAACTCAACGGCAGGCAGGCGTTAACGTATGTACGTTTTCGCTCCGACGCCGAAGGAGATTTTGGCCGCATGCGCCGCCAGCAGCAGGTCATGAAAGCCCTTTTTCAACAAGCCAGGCAACCCAAAAGTTTTCTACGGCTGCCCCTTGTGGCCAAGGAGCTGGCGCAGCATGTGCGCACAGACCTGACGATTACAGAACTTTTTGCTTTAGCCCGTTTTGCCCAAGATTGCAAGCAGGAGATTGCCGCCGTGCGGCTGCGCGGTGAGGTGGCTTTAATTGACGGTATCTCTTATGTTTTGCTGGATGAAACTTTTTTGCGTACCGCCGTAGAGCAGTATCTTTGGCGCAACCGCTAGCTTTGGCAGGAATTTCCCAAACTTGGCGCTAATAATATAAATATGGGAGAAAAAGATAAAGGGTGCAGCAGGATGCATACAGTGATGGGGAATATACATATACATAGTACCTATTCGGACGGTGCCGGTACAATTGACCACATTGCCCAAGCCGCAGCCAAGTGCGGCTTGGATTTTATTATGATTACCGACCACCATACTTTGGCCCATCTGGAGGAAGAAGGTTACCGCCACGGGGTATTGGTGCTTTGCGGCACAGAAATTAATGATAAAAAGCATCATTATTTAGCCTTTGGGATAACAAAAGAAGTTGCCGCCAATGATGAGAATCCCCAGGCGGTCATTGACGCCGTCAACGCTCAAGGAGGCTTTGGTTTTATTGCCCACCCCTTTGAAAAAGGTTCACCTTTAGTTTTAAACGGCACCACCTACCCCTGGGTTGATTGGCAGGTGCAGGGCTTTACCGGCATTGAAGTCTGGAACTGGTGCTCCCAGTTTCGCGACGGTGTGCAAAATGTGGGGCAGGCCCTTTACTTTGCCTACCTTAAACCTGATGTTCCCATCACCGGCCCCTGTGAAAAAGCTTTTGCCCGTTTTGATGCCATTACCCAGACCCGTAAAATCACCGCCATTGCCGGATCCGATGCCCACGACTGGCATATCCGCCGCGGCCCGCTTTTTCGCCGTATTTTCCCCTACGAATATCTTTTCGGTGCCGCCAACAATTGTTTATTGCTGCCAGAGCCCCTGGCAGAGGATGCTGCCACGGCTAAAGCACAAATTTATGCGGCTTTAAAACGAGGGCGCGTTTATTTTGTCAACCGGCTGGCGGCGGAACCGGAGGGTTTTACCTTTACCGTTACAGACGGCCAAAAAACAGCATTTATCGGCGATACTTTTCCTTTAAAGGGAGGGACAAAACTGCAATTGTTCTGCCCAGGGAAAAAGGGGCGCCACCTGCAGATTAAAATTAAAAGAAACGGCCAAACCTGGTATGAAACTGCCGCTAGTGAGGTGGAAAGAAAGTTAACGCAGGCGGGAACCTACCGGGTAGAAATACGTCTAAAAAATAAACCATGGCTCTATACCAATCCTATCTACGTGGTGGACAGCATTTAGCTGTCTTTACTTTTTTTCGGTCCGGCTGCCATTTATGTGATTAATTAACACTGAAATTAAAAGGGATAATGTTCTCTTTTGTCGAAACTAAACAAATTAGTATCTTGAAAGCGGCGGAGGTTAATCAATGGATCCTTCCTTTGAGCTTAACCACTATCCCCAACCAAAGGAAAATTTGTTGCGTAAAATAGCGAAAAAACTTAAGAAAACAAGTCCTGTCCTTCGTGTTTTCATTTTTTTGCTTGTGCTGCTTATCTGTTTTGGGTGCTATGCGGCTTGGTATACTTATCGCATTCTGCGCCCAGCCGATTTATTTACCACCCCAAACATTTCGGAAGCCAGTGCGGCGCCGGAGGAACAAAAAGAATTAACTGCCGGTGATTATTTCGAGGAAAAAATGGTCAATATTGTGCTTTTAGGTTTTGATGTGGATGCCGAACGGCGTAGGCTTTCCCTTGGTTCCCGCACTGACACCATTAAGATTATTTCCGTAAATTTTGACCGGGACAAAATCAGCATCATAGATGTGCCCCGGGACAGCTACGTAAAAATTGCCGATACTCCCACCTACGATAAAATTAACAGCGCCTATTATTACGGCTATATTAATGCCAAAGACAAGCTGCGCCATGAAAACGGCGTGGAATATGCCCTTAAAAGCATTAGTAATCTTTTGGGGGGCATCCCCCTGCATTACTACGTTACGGTGGATATGGACGCCGTGGTGGAGTTGGTTGATTCCGTAGGCGGCATTAAATTTAATGTGCCCTACGATGTCATCGATAAGGATGGCGTTTTGCAAATCCCCAAGGGCGAACAAATTTTAGACGGGGAAAAATACTTGCATTACCTGCGCAACCGGGAAGTAGGGGGAGATATTGGCCGCATGCAGCGGCAGACAGAGATTCTGTTGGCCACCCTGGACCATTTTCGCAGGGAAGGCCTCATAAAAAACATTCCTGTACTCTACGAAGCTTATCAGGAGCTCATTGACACTAATCTTTCCAACCAGCAAATTATTGCTTTGGCCGTTTATGCCGGCCGGATGCAAAAAGAAAATATTGTCTCTTATACTTTAAGCGGCAGCGGTCAATCACGAGATGGTGTTTATTATATGGTTCTGGATACGGAAAAGATTGCGCAAGTTATGGAAGAAGTTTTTGCTGTGCCCTACACCCCCCCGGAACCCCAGCGGCTCACAGACACCACCCCCGTCGCGCCCAAAGGTTTTGCCGCCTCCTTCAGTGAGGCTGGAGAACAAAGGGGAGTAAAGCTTACCTGGAGTAAAGGGGACAAGTATAATTTAAGCTTCCGCCTTTATCGTTCTACCCCCGGCGGCAGCGAGGTAAAGCTGGCCGAGCTTACAGGTACTAGCTACTTTGATATAGATTTAGAACCCGGCATCACGTATAATTACCGTTTGGAAGCAGTCAACCGCCGTGCTGTTTCCGCCCCGGTAAACATCAGTATTACCGTGCCGGAAAGTTTTTCCCGGCCGGATAGGGAGCAAGGCCCGGAACTTACAGAACCGGCAGAACCGCAGGCACCGGCTCCGCCCGCTTCTGAAGAACCTGAAGAGCCTGCCGCGCCCGCCGGGGAAAGCGACCCTTCCGGATTTGAGGAACCTCAAGCTTTCGAGCCTCCTTTACCGGAGCGTGAAGCCGGTCTGGCGCCAAGCGGCAATCCGGAAACTTCGGCCGGGGAGCGGGAAAATTTTCCCGAACCTGAAGATTCCGACGGTTCCCTTATCATTGAAATTTCCTAAAACAAACCCGACAACTCAATTTCACCCCGCCCTTGTGTGGGTGTCAGAGGCAAACTTGAAAAAAGTGCAGGTGGTATGATGGTACTAGTATATTTATTTGTTTTTGCCGTGGCTTTACTTTTGGCACTGATATTAACACCCTTTGTAATCCGGTTGGCATACCGCATCGGCGCAGTGGATGTGCCTAACCGGAGAAAAGTTCACAACCGCATTATGCCCCGCCTGGGCGGCGTAGCTGTATATTTAGGGTTTGTGGCGGCCATGGCCGTGATTGTAAATTTAACTTATGACAGGCAAATTCTCGGTATGCTTTTAGGCGGTACCGTAGTTTTACTCTTAGGCGTGGTAGACGATATTAAAGGTTTGCCGCCCCTGTGGAAATTGGCGGGACAAGTCCTGGCGGCAGCCATTCCCGTATATTTTGGTATTCGCGTGAATTTTATTCATAACCCCTTTGACGGGTATTTCCACCTGGGGTGGATGAGTATTCCCGTCACCATGCTCTGGATTGTGGGTATCACCAATGCCATCAACCTCATTGACGGTCTAGACGGTCTCGCCTCCGGCGTTTCCTTCATTGCCCTAATGATTTTTTCCTTTATGGCCATGAAGGTAAACCAAAATCTTTTAATCTCCCTTTTATCGGTGGCCCTGGCCGGGGCGGTTTTAGGCTTTTTACGTTATAACTTCCATCCGGCCAAAATCTTTTTAGGGGACAGCGGCAGTATGTTTTTAGGCTTCACCATTGCCGTCATGGCCGTCATGGGACTTTTAAAAAGTGTCACTTTATACACTTTTATTACGCCCATCTTGATTTTAGGCGTCCCCATTTTTGATACCTTTTTTGCCATCCTGCGCCGTTATAAAAACAACCAACCTATTTTTGCCGCCGATAAAGCCCATCTGCATCACCGCCTTTTAAATTTAGGCTTTTCACACCGGCGGGCCGTCTTGGCCATTTACTGCCTGGCCCTTGTTTTCGGTCTTTCCGCCGTCTTTATCTTCCTGCGCTTTTCTTAAAACTTGACGCAACTGCACCTTTAAACTTATTGCCTAAAGGAGAAACCATATGCGCAAAAAAAGAAGAAGCAGTTTTGGCTGTTTATTTGTTGTGATCCTGTTGATTTTACTGGTGATGGGGCTGGGCTGGGTCTGGTCTGTCTGGGCACATATTCATGAACCGCAAGCTGAAGGGGAACCCCCTTATGTGCGGGATGACGATATTGTGGAGGAACCGGGCAAAACCATTACCAATATTTTAGTTCTTGGCCTTGACCAGCGGGGAGAGGAAAAAGCCCGGGCCGATACCATTATTGTTTTAAGCATTAACCAGGATACAAAAGAGGTGGCCATGATCTCCATTCCCCGTGACTCCCGGGTGGAGATTCCCGGCCGCGGTTTAGATAAAATTAATCACGCCTATGTGTACGGCGGCATTAACCTGATGCGGGCAACGGTGGAAAAACTTTTGGGTGTGCCCATCCACCACTATGTCCTCACCAATTTTTCCGGCTTTGTGGGGCTGGTGGATACATTGGGAGGCGTCACTTTAAATGTGGAGCGTTCCCTTTATGTAAAAGCGGAAAAAAATTACCCGGCGGTGAAGTTGGAGCCGGGAGAACAGCGTTTAAGCGGGTATGAAGCTTTGGCGTATGTGCGTTTTCGCAAAGACTCCGAAGGGGATTTTGGCCGCATGCGCCGCCAGCAGCAGTTTTTGCAGGCAGTAGCCAAAGAAGTACTGCAGCCTAAAAGCCTTTTAAAATTGCCGCAGCTGGCCCAACAAGCCGCAGAATATCTGCGTACCGATCTGCCCCTGTCCAAAGCTTTATCTTTGGCCCAGCAGGCCGCCAGTTTAAATTTTGACGACGTCAAGGCTGTCACGCTCCAAGGCACAGGGCGCACCATCGGTGGTGTTTCCTATGTGATTTTGGATGAAACTTATCTGCAGGAGGTGGTGGAAGCCTATCTGCGCTGGCAGGAGCCGGCTTCTCTTCCCGCAAACGAAAAATAAACGAAAAATTTTAACTTACGGCAAAAAAAAACGCCTTAGGCTTGGCTTGAAGCTTAAGGCGTTTTTTTTTATTCTTTCGCTTTGCCCCCGGTAAAGAAACCCGAGAGATCAGTGAGCCACTTTGCCAGAAACCCGCCGCGATTGGCTTCCTCAAAGAGCGGTTCTTCTTCCGCCACCACCACTTCCGGATCAGGCTCCGGCGGTGTTTCTTTTTGTTCATTTTCTTTTTCCGTTTCCGGAGTTTCCGGTTTTTCTGCTGCCGGGTCTTTAGCAGGCTCCTGATTTGTTTGCGGTTCTTGTTTTACATTATTGGTCTCTTGCTTGGGCGCCTGCGGTTTAGACGGCGGCTGTTGCGGCGGTTTTGGTGGCGTGTCTTCCGTAGTCTCAACCGGATCTGCCTTTGCGTCCGGCTCTACGGGAGTTTCTGCATCCTCTTCTGCCGGATCAGGTGCCGGTGTGATTTTTTCTTCTTGTGGAGCCGGATCCGGCCGTTCAGTTTTTACCGGCGGTAGGTCACTGTCTGGAGCCGGATCATTTTGTGCCACCACCAGCGGGTCGGAATTATTGCCCTCGCCGGCAAAAAGCGGCCATTCAAAAACGGAGGGCAGTAAAACGGAGGACACGAGCAGCAAGGCCAGGGACGCCGCCACCGCCAGGTAGGGACGCAGGGAAACGGTGTAGGTGTATTCATCACCAACCTTTACTTTGCCCTTTTTGGGCAGACTGCGAAACTGGCCGTCCGGCGTCAGCACAATGACTTTATTCTTTTTTATTTCCAAAACAAGGCCCTTGACTTTCATGCCTCGTGCTCTCCTTTCCCTTTTAAGTACTCGCGGATGTGAGGCAGATCTTCCAGATAAACTAAAAGTAAAGCCACTATATATTTACGATGCCGCTCCAAGGTTTTCCGGCTGAAGGGCAGCCGGCCTTCAATTTCTTTTAGCGGCAGCGCTTTATTCTCTTTAAAATACTGCACCAGTTTCGGTTCGCCGGCAATGATTTGTGCCGCCATTATGGCCCGTTCCCGGGCGCTTTTATGTTTAGGGGAGCATTTTACCAGCTCACTTAAAGTGATGCCGTACTGCTCCAAAAGCTTGGTGTAATAAGTAATTTCCTCTCTGCGGTCCCTGGCTTCTTCCTGGTGCAGGTAGATCTTTTCCGCTTCCTTTTGTTCTAGGAGCGTCAGCTCGGCCGACTCATCTTCTTCATCCCGCGTTTGAAACTCGGAAAAAGGAATTTCCAGCCTGCGCGCTTGATTGCGACGAAAATAGTCAATTAAACGTCTTTTCACTACGACCTGCACAAAACTGTGAAAGCTGGTGCCTTGTGCCTGCTGGTAGCCGTCAATGGCTTCATTCAGCGCCAGCATGGCAATGGAGATTTCTTCATCTGTGCCGGCCTGCAGAAAACGGCCGCAATAATTGGATGCGATGCGCACCACATATGGTTGCATGGTTTCAATGATGGTTTCCCGGCACTGCGCATCGCCTTCTTGCGCTCGCTGTAAAAGATCATCCGGGATAGATAGACCTTGGCCATATTGTTTGATGACCACGGTTCCTCCTCCCTTACTTATTATTTCGCACTAATTCCACCTAATTTGGGGGTAGAGCACTAAATTAGGTAAATTTGCCTGTCCCTGCTTAAAACTGACAGTAATTCAGGCGCGCATTTAATTTTTCCTGCTGCTTTTAAGCCGGCGTAAAAGTTCCAGACCCTGTGCCAGCTCCTCAATTTTTAAAAGATAGGCCAAAAAGAAGTAGAGGAGTGCCCCGCCGCCCACCACCAAAGCAAATTTTAGCGCTAAAACCAGTAAAGAATCTGCTGTCAAATAAGGACGGACAAAAATGATGGCCACGCCCATCCCGGCGGCGGCCACCGCCGCCTTCAGTAAGGACACAAAGAGTGCCCGTCCGCCAAAGGGGCCGATTTTTTTGCGTAAAATCCACCACAGCACTGCCATCTGGCAAAGGAGGGCCAGGGCCGTACCTAGAGCCAGCCCCGAGTGTTTCAGAGGTCCAAGCAAAATGGCATTAAAGACCACATTTAAAGCTACCGCCACAAAGGTAACCAGCATGGGGCTTAATGTATCATGCAAAGCATATAACGCCCGGGTTAAAAGCAGTTGCCCCCCCATAAATAAAAGTCCTAAGCAGTAAAAAGCCAGCGCCTCCGCCGTAATTTTAGTGGCCTCCACATCAAAGGCGCCCCGCTCAAAAAGCAGGCGCACCAGCGGCTCGCGCAAAAGGATAATACCTACCATCATGGGGAGGACAAAAAAGATAATAATGCTTAAACCTTGACGCAGTGCTTTTTTAAATTCTTCCGTATTTTTCTCCAGCGCCAACTCCACCAAGGTAGGAAAGAGCACCGCCAGCAGCGCCATTACCAGCACCGAGTTGGGCAGCTGGAACACACGATTGGCATAATTTAAAGCAGCAATGGTCCCCTCCGGTAAAAGGGAAGCAAAGATTCTGTCTACAATACTTTTTAACTCCATGGCGGCGCCGCCGATAACCACCGGCGGGATCAGCACAAGCATCTCTTTTATACCGGAGTGATGCCACAAAAGTTTACTTTTTGCCAGGGCACCGCTTTTGACTACCGCCGGCAGTTGGATCAGAAACTGGCTGGCATAAGCCACAAGTGTCGCCCAGGCCAGGCCCACCACACCAAAGCGGGCGCCCAAAAGTACGGCAAAACCGGCAATAATTAAATTGCTGGGGTAAGCCGGCAAAGCCGGTACGAGAAAATTCTTTTTCGTATGCAAAATGCCGCTGGAAAGGCCCGACAAGCCTAAAAACAAAAGCCCGGGCAGGATAATACGCGACATCACCACCGTCAGTTCGTAAGTTTTGCCGCTGAAGCCCGGAGCCACCAGGCGTACCACCCAAGGTGCCAGCGCCACTAAAAGCATACTGGCCGCCAGTAAAAAGAGACCAAGGATCACATAGGAAGTAAGGACTAAAGCATTCCCGCTTTCCTCTTGATGATACTTGCTGTAAACCGGGATAAAGGCGGTTTTGACCGCATCGCTAAAGGCAAGAAAAAGAATTTGCGGCAAAAGCGACGCCGTTAAATAAGCGTCGGCTTCTGCCGACATCCCAAACCGAAAAGCAATGGCTGTTTCCCGCAGCAACCCTGTAAAGCGGGAAATAATGAGCAGGACGGTCACAATGCCGGTCCATTTATAAATAGATTTATTTCCCATGTCTGTGCGTGTCTCCTGTATCTAAGCTGCATACATCTTATTCTTTATTCAACAAAATGGTGTCTGATTCCTGTATTTAGGAAAGCCGTCTATCCAAAAGTGAGAGAAGTAAAAAATACGGCAACACCAGTGCCCGCTGCAGGCGCCGCGGCTGCTGCAAAAGCCTGTAAAGCCACTCCAAACCCAATTGCTGAAAGATTTTTGGCGCCCGCTGCAGGCGGCCCGAGAGCACGTCAAAGGAGCCGCCCACCACCATCAGCACCTTGGCACCGGTGGCGGCACCGTACTTGGCGGCAAACATCTCCTGCCGGGGGCTGCCGGTGCCCACAAAAACCATCTCGGCACCGGACTCGGCAATGAGTGCGGCAATTTTCCCTTCATCCTCCGGCTTCACGTACCCGTGATGGGTGCCGGCAATCATTAAGCCCGGGTAACTTTTTTGCAAATTCCGCGCCGCTTCCGCCGCCACACCTTCCGCCGCCCCGTAGAGGAAAATAGGGTGCCTGCCCTCCACGGCCACATCCATTAAAGCCAGCATTAAGTCAATACCGGTTACCCGCTCTCTAATGCGGCCGCCACGCAGACGGGAAGAAAGCACAATACCCACCCCGTCCGGTGTCCCCATATCGGCCGACAAAAGCACGCGCTTAAGTTCCGCATTTTTTAATGCCGCCACACAAATTTCCGGGTTCACCGAAGCAATAAAATGGGCCCGGTCTTCTTTTAACATGGCTTTAATGCGTTCCTTGGCTTCTTCATTTGTGACCACATCGGCGGGAATGCCTAAAAACAGTTCCTTTGCGGGCTTTTTTCCTTCCTGCTTAATCATTTGTCACCACTTTCAAACAAGGTAAAGAAAATCTTCTCTAAAGTGCACAAAGCTTTTTGCTGCAGCTCATGGCGTTTTAACTTTAGCGTTTTTTGCAAATTTGCATCCTGCAGCCTTGTTCTTGCTTGCCGGATTAAAACATCCGAGCGGACATCATTGAGGCCGCCGGCTGTATCCAAGCCCAACTGCTCTAAAAAAATTTCCACTTTCGGGTCGTAACCAATACCAACCATGGGCACCCCGGCACAGGCAGCAAAGATTAAAGCATGCAGGCGCACAGAAATCACCAAATCAAAATGCGTGAAAAGACTTAAAAGTTCCTGCGGCAGCAAAAACTTGTCCAAAAGATAAGCTTTGGCCCTTAACATGCCGGCAAGTTTTTTTGTTGCCGCCAAATCCTCCTGCAAATACATGGGGACTAAAAAAAGGGCGGCCGCAAATTCTTTTGCCAGGCAGTCTGCCGCCCGGGCAATTTCTTGTAGGTAACTTTCATCCGCAGCCGCTTTCACGGCCAGGGCAATGATTTTTTCTTTTGCCGGCAAAGAAGGTGCCTCTGCACTTTCCTTTGGCTGCAGTAAAAAGGCAGGATCCGCCGTCAATTCCAGCGGCGGCCGCTTCACGCCCAGATTTTTTAAAGCCAATAGCGAGGCTTCATCCCGGACGGAAATATAATCGGCCAGGTTACAGATTAAACGTACGAAAAGTTTATTCAACCATTTATCAATGGGGCCAATGCCGTGGGCATAAAGCACCGCCGGCTTGCCCAGGATTTTAGCCAAAAGCACAAGGCCAAGATAATATACTACGGAAAGACTGCGGCCGGTGGCATCCTGTAAAAGCCCCCCGCCGCCGCTAAGAAAGAGATCACACTTTTTTAATGTTTTAATTATCTGCCATAAATGCATCCGCTCCACAGCATTGACCTGGTACCGCGCCCTCGTTTGTGCCGGGTCTGCCGAGAGTACGGTAAACTCAATTGCTTTATCATGCTTTGCCGCCAGTTTGCGCAAGGTGTTAATGATGGCGGTTAAAATAGCTTCATCGCCGGCATTATTAAACCCGTAATAGCCGGAGATGACCACATGTTTTTTCATTTGGTCACTCTTTTCCCTAAACTTATTAAAAGATAAAGGCCAAAAGTATAAAGCAGGCCAAAAACTATTCCCAGCCACAAACCGTGGAAAGAACGCAACAGCGTATTATAACCCGGCGTGGTAAAATGCATAAAAGTATTGACTACCGCCACGGCGGCAATACCGCCAAAGGTCAAAAGGGCTGCCGTAATGGGCTTGCGGTAGCCTTTGGCCGCCAGCACCAGCCCCAAAAAGGCCAGGGGATAACCGATGAGAAATTCTTTAAAGCGCGGGCGGACAAGCAGCACATTACTTAAAATAATGCGCAGTTTTTGCTCTAAATCAAGCACCGGGATCCCCGCCGTATGGCCGGTACGTCCCACGTAAATATAGCCTACCACCGCCAGCACAGCCAAAACCACCATGTAGCCTAAAACCAGGGGCTGCTGCCAAATTTGGCGCAGCATCTCCATGGCTTCTTTGACCGTCCATTTCTTTATATGCCCATAGACCACAGTCTTGGCGCTAACCACTGCTATAAGCACTAAGGGCAGCAGATGCACCAGCTTCACGCCTCTAAAAAGCGGTACCCCGGAGGTAAAGAGGGGGCTGGAAGTAAGGCCAAGCACCACCAACCCGCCGCCAATTAAAACCACAAAGGTACGCACTAAAGTAACCAAGGCATAGCGTACAGCCGCCTTTGTAGGCAGGTTCTGTTCCGGCAGGCGGTTTAACTGCTGTGTTACCACCGCCAGGGAGGAAAAAATCATGGCGGCCAAAATGGAAGCAAGCTGCAGGGCAAAGGTGTGGGAAAAGACCACAAAAAGCCCTCCCAGGCCCAAAAAGCCCACGCTAAGCACCGCCCACAGCAGTTGATGATACTGTCCGCAAATTTCCGCCAAAAGCAGTGTCCCTGCCGCCGCCACCCCTAAAAGCATGAGCAAAATCAAGGCGCGGCCTTGTTTGGGGGTGGCAAAGGCCGTGGCCGGCCCGGTGGTATAACCCAGCTCTTCAAGCCTTTGTGCCACTGCTGCAATCAGGTCCATTCCCTTTTGGTAGAAGGCAGGATCATTGGTATCAATGCGCACATACAAAAGGCGCACACGCCGCTCCTGCACCGCATTAACAATATTATGCACATTTTCCCGGGGGAAATTGGAATGCACAAGCACTGTGCTGTAATCGGTAAGAGACGCCAGTTTCTGTGACCCTTCCTGGCGCGGGTTATACTCAATAATCCCAAAAGAGACCCCTGCTTCCTTTAGCATTTCCGCTGTAAGCTGCAGGAAAGAATCATTGCCGGTCACTTCTTCCCCTTCAAAAACCACGGCGGAAAGCGACTCCTTGGGTAAAGTCAAAAACTCTGCCAAAGTTTCCCCGACAGCTTCGGCATTGTTTAAAAATTTATTATCAATACGAGGCACAATGCGCAACCCTAAAGAGAGGATACTTGCTTTATCCTGCTCATCAAGCCCTATGCGCAGCTGTTCCACCCGTTTTATAGTGTCCGTAATTTCCACCACATAAGTATTATCGCCTGCATAAATTTTTACCGGCCGCTCCAGTTTCAGCTCTGCTTTATGGGCCAGCCGCCTGGCCAGTTCCTGCTTTTCCGTGGTTAAATAAACCGCCGTGGGGGAAACTTTTCCTGCCGCCAAAAGCTCATTTAACTTTGCGTTTTGTACGCCAATGGTGCGCCAGGCGTTTAAAAGCTCACCGCCCGTCTGCACCGTCAAAAGCCCTTCCTGGCGGTAGCGTTCCACGGAAGCTTCCCGTAAACCTATGGCCGTAACGCCCATTTTTTTCAGTTCCGCCAGCATTTGGTGGCGGGTAACATTGGCCCGCTCCGCCAAGGCGGTTAAATCATCAAAATCCACGGTAATTTCCACTTGATTATGCCGGCGCTCAATGGCATCACTGCGCCACACTAAAAAGGCGCCGGTAACAACGGCGATAATAACTAAACAAGTTAGGATCTTTTTCATAGGCCACCTCGTTTACCGTGCAAAATATGCTGTGCCGTCCTGGTTTTTGACATCCCATTCTAAATTTTGACCTGCACCCAGGACAAACACTTTAAACCCGGCCGCTTCCCAATCCTGGTGCCGCAGGGCGTTTCTGGTATCAAAGACAAGTCTTTGCCGCATCAAAGGCCCAATCTTTTCCGGGTTCAGGAAATTAAAGTCATCATGGTTCACCAAAAGCACTGCCAGATCCGCTTCATAGAGCGCCTCGGACAAAGAGGCAGCCCCTTTAGTTTTCACAAAGGGATCATATGCCGCCACCGTAAAGCCCTCTTGTTTTAAAATCTCGGCAATTTTTAAACTAGGGCTTTCCCGGCAGTCATCCACATTGGGTTTATAAGTCAGCCCTAAAAGGGCTACTTTAGGCTTGGCCACACCGGCCAAGATTTTTTTCATGCTTTCCACCACATAACGGGGCATGCCGTCATTAATCTGCCGCGCTTTTTCAATGAGCTCGGCCCGGCCCCCGGCTTTTTCCACAATAAACCAGGGATCCACGGCAATACAGTGACCGCCCACCCCGGGCCCGGGCTGGTGGATATTAACCCGCGGGTGTTTATTGGCAAAACGGATGGCCTCCCAAATATTCACCCCGGCATATTCGGCAATCTTGGCAAATTCATTGGCCAGGGCAATATTAACATCCCGGTACGTATTTTCCATCAGTTTTGTCATTTCCGCCGTGGTGGCATCCGTCTCATAAATTTCTCCTTTAACAAAGGTGGCATAAAGCTCCCTGGCCGCCGCCGCCGAGGCTTCATTAATCCCGCCCACCACACGGCTGTTTGTCACCAGTTCCTTTAAAATATTGCCCGGCAGCACCCGCTCGGGGCAAAAGGCCACCAAAACATCCCTGCCGATTTTAAAGCCGCTTTGGGCCAGAAGAGGCACCAGCACATCACAGGTGGTGCGGGGCGGTACGGTGGATTCCAAAATCACAAGACTCCCTTTACGTAAATAAGGCAGAAGTGACTTGGCCGCACTTTTCACATAAGAAAGGTCGGCTTTTTTGCCGCCCGTAAAGGGCGTAGGAACAGCCAAGATAAAAGCATCAGCCACAGCAGGTACAGTTTGCGCCCGCAGGCGCCCGTCCCTGACAGCGGCTGCCACTTTTTCTGCTAAATACGGTTCAGTAATATGAATTTTGCCCTGGTTAATAAGTTCCACCGCTTTTTCGTTGACATCCACACCAATGACCATGTGGCCGCTGTCTGCCAGCACCGTGGCCGTCGGCAGCCCAATATAACCAAGGCCGATGACGCAAATTGTTTTCACAGTTACTCCTCCTCAAACTTTAACAGGCCGAATTTTTCTTTCAGCACCAGCAGCATAAATTTCGGCAGCACAGACATCCTGGCAATGCGTGTGGGCTCCTTCACCAGGCGCCAGCTCCATTCCAGACCTAGCTTCTGTAAAATCATGGGAGCCCGTTTCTTTTTGCCGCTGATGACATCAAAGCTGCCGCCTACCCCCATACAAACCGGAACTGCCAATTCCTGGCGGTAGGTTTGAATAAATTCTTCCTGTTTTGGGCTGCCCATCCCCACAAAAAGCAGATCCGGCTTACTGGCTTTAATTTCAGCGACAACAGCTTTTTCTTCTTCCTGTTTAAAATAGCCGTCCCGGGTGCCGGCAATCTCAAGCCCCGGATAACTTTCCTCAAGCTTTTGGGCCACCGCCTCCGCCACGCCCGGTTCTGCGCCCAAAAGATAAATGCGCCACTTTCTTTGCGCGGCTTCCGCCACCAAAGCCATAAGCAAGTCCACCCCGGTGACCCGCTGGCGAAAAGGCTTGCCCAAAATCTTGCCGGCTAAAAGAATACCCACACCATCCGGAATAAATAAATCTGCACATAATAAAAGTTCCTTTAGTTTTCTATCCTTTAAAGTTTTCATAATCTTTTCCGGATTGATGGCCAGAATCCAAATAGATTTACGTGCGCCAATACTTTCGCGCACTTTTTTTACCGCATCACCATATGTCAAGGCATCTACAGGTGTTCCTAAAATTTCGTGTCTTTTCATCCACTCACAGCTTTCCCTTAAAGTAAAAGGCATACAACTTACAATTATACCGCATCTTGTGGACCGCAACAATAGCATTAATTGGCGGCCTAAGGCCCTTTCTACCAGACAATAGTGACCTGCCGCGCATCATGATTCCAGTACACTTTAAAACCCAGCGCCTCCGCTATGGAGCGGGCCGGTAAAAAGGCCCGGTTATTTCTAATAATAATAGGGTCGGCCAAATCAACCCAGCGGCCGTTAATGTACATGGCCTGCTTGCGCAGGGGAATCACCAAAGTATTATCGCCTTTGCGCAGCGTGGCCGTAAAGCCCTCTTCATCCCATTCCACCTGGTACCCCATGGATTCCGCCAAAAGCCTCAAGGGCACATAACTGCGATTATTAGTAATAAAGGGAGGGCTTTCCGCCTGGATAATCCTTTGGTTAACCCATACATTTCTTTCGCCCACGGTAAAAACCAGCTGCCCCCGGGCATTGGCCTTAACAAGCTTAATGGCAAAGGGCAATTGCGCATAAGGACTTAAAACTTCAAAATCCGGCTTGATCCCCACATCGTTTATGGGCTTGCCTAAAGGAGTATAAAAATGGTTGGTGGTGAGCCGCAGCCCTCCGCCGTCACTTAATAAAAACACACTCTGCACTGTGCCCTTGCCGTAGCTTTGCCGCCCGACAATAACTCCGGCACCGCTGTCCTGTACGGCACCGGCTAAAATTTCCGCGGCGCTGGCACTGTATTCATCAATTAAAACCACTAAAAAAGGAAAAGGCGACGGTTCATTTTCCGTAAGTAAAATCGTTTCTTTTTGTTTGGCCCTCAGCCTCAACACCGGCCCCGGCGGCACCAATTCTTCCAAAACTTCCAACACGGAAATTAAAGATCCTCCCGGATTCCCCCGTACATCCACAATTAAGCCGTCCGGCAGCCGCAGTCTTAACGCCTTTAAAACATTTCTAAATTCTTCCGGCGTCCTTTCCGTAAAACCGGAAATTTCGATCACGGCCACATTATCTTTCATGTAACCCAGCACAGAATATGTATTAATGATGGCCCGCTTTAAAGTGACCGTCTGTTCTACACCGTCGCGTAGAAAAGTAACGGCCACTTCCGTGCCCACTTCCCCCCGCAAAAGCATGGCCGCTTCCTGGGTGGTGTAACCAATGACGCTTTTCCCGTCCACCGCCACAATCTCATCCCCTATCATCAGTCCCGCTTTATCGGCCGGGGAGCCGGGCTGGACAGAGATAATCACAAGCTTGGCATCCTGCTTTTGCAAAGACAAGCCTACACCGCCAAAACTGCCTTTATGGCTTTCCAAATAAAATTTAAATTCTGCCGGAGAAAAATATGTAAAATACGGATCATTTAAAAAGGCTGCCAACTCTTCCAAAGGAGTTTGCCGCAGCGCCTCCCTGTCTATAGGGTTTACCGTATGACTTTCAATAATCTGATAAATCTGATTTAGCGGAGCAGCAAAAGCCGTAGAGGCCAGATACAGCAAAATAAAGGGAATGATAAACCAGGATCGTTTCATGAATTTGCTCCTTTCTTTTACCTTCTTTGTACATTTCTAGATGCAGAAACAATCTCCTTTAAAAAATCACAAGCGCAAAAATTTTGTAACCTTAAAACTTATTAACCTTTTCTTTTGACGTTTTCACCCACCTTTTTGTTCCACTCTTTGGCCAAAAATTCCAATATAAGTGCAAAAATTGTCAGTAACTGCCCTCTACAGCCAATAGATGAAAATAGCGGTTACGCAACCATGTTTTACATCTATTTTGGCCCCCAAAACTGCTATTTTTGCCGCGAATGTATAAGTGTAGAGGAATTGGACTAGTCTTCCTTAACCTGTCGCTTTCCGGCAGGCAAGCCAAGTGGTACCACTTAGCTTTTAAAACTTAACCTCTTTAACAGCAAGGATCTTACAAAAATTTAAAGGAGGAAGAGACCGGATGAAGACAAAAAGAATGCTTGCTTTGGTGCTGGCGCTTGTGATGCTCTTTTCCCTGACATCCTTTGCCGGCGCCGCCAACTATGCGGATGTTTCCGGCGATTTGGTACCTGTACTTAACCGTCTCACGGCCCTGGGCATTATTGAAGGCTACCCCGACGGCACCTTCAAGCCGGAAAGAAATATTACCAGAGCCGAGTTTGCCAAAATCGCCGTCATTACCATGGGTTTAGAAAAATCAGCCGATCTTTTGGCTAATGTTCCTTCTCAATTTAAAGACGTCAAAGTTGGCGATTGGTATACAAAATATATCAATGTTGCCGCCAACCAAGGTATCCTCAAAGGCTATCCCAACGGCAACTTCCGTCCGGAAGCCAATATTACCGAAGCAGAAGCTCTAACCATTGTGCTGCGTCTTTTAGGCTATAACGACAACTTACCCGGCAAATGGCCCTACAACTACGTCACTCAAGCCGACCGCCTCGGTTTAATTGACGCAGGATTCTCCGCCGGAGCCTTCGCTACCCGCGCCGGCATTGCCCGCCTGGTCAACGATGCTTTAACGAAAAACGTTGTCAGATGGGTTGACGAAAGCTTTACTCCCCAAGCAAAAACTTTAATTGAAGCCAACTTAAATGGTTTCGTTTCCGAGGTTGAAGATGTTGCTGCCGTTTCCGCTGCAGCCCGCACTTTAGAATTAGCCAGAACAGAAGACAACCTGACTGTTGAAGTAGCTGAAGATGTAAAAATCAACGGCGTAGCTTTTGCCGACCTGGTCAATCATAAAGTTGTCTACACCGCCAGAAACGGCAAAGTCATCGACATTAACGTTCTCAGTAAAGCTGTAACCGGTAAAGTTGCAAGCGTTAACCCTTACACCAGAGTCGTCACCATTGGTGAAAACGAAGTAGTATTTGGCACCGGCGTAGACCTGCCCGCCAAAAATGATGTCGTCACCGCTTATCTCTACAATAATGTTGTTT
>ERZ773359.78-NODE-78-length-114435-cov-12.623842_pt1 | contig 114435 bp, 115 predicted proteins | sample MGYA00374955_ERZ773359 | MGnify/ENA primary metagenome ERZ773359 (study PRJEB29098, sample SAMN04486028) | biogas fermenter metagenome | study: EMG produced TPA metagenomics assembly of the Biogas fermentation microbial communities from Germany - Plant 4 DNA1... | reverse complement strand
CGTTTACCAGCCGTGCATCCGAAGGTGAGCAAGCTGGTGTGCAGGTGATTGATCTCAGCCCAGCGCTGCAGAATGCAAATCATCCTATCAACCGGGTGGTCACAGGTGGCGAATCTCTCTACGTACCTCAGAGCAATCTGCGGGTACTGGTCTTGGGACAAGTGCAGCGCCCTGGTGCCTATACAGTAGATAGCCATACCCGCCTCCTAGACGTGCTGGCTTTGGCTGGTGGGCCCGCAAGCACAGCTGACCTGAGTCAGGCCACTTTGACCCGCGTTGTAGATGGTGGCGAAGAGGTCGTCGTTATTGATATCAACGATGTTCTGGCAAATCAGTCAGAAAACGTTGCTCTGCAGGGCGGAGATGTCCTGTACCTACCGCCTGCTCGTCAAGTACTTGTCATGGGTGAGGTGAACCGCCCCGGTTCATACACACTGCCTACAGGTGGCCGAGTACTGGATATCCTTGCTCTGGCCGGCGGATTGCGGAGTAACATGACTGACCAGGAGATTATCATGACCCGGCAAGAAGCCGATTTTGAGAGAGTCTGGACCATGAGTTACGGTGAACTCATGATGCAGCAGGCTCAAAACAACCTGCTTTTGACTGGCGGCGATGTGCTCTACGTGCCACAGGTCAACCGCCAGGTTCTAGTGCTAGGTCAAGTAAGAAGTCCAGGGGTTTACACAATTCCTACTGGAGCTCGTGTACTTGATGCCATTGCGATGGCCGGTGGGCCTACTGACCGGGCAGCACTAGAGAACGTCGGTATCTATCGCGGAGGAAGCGCAGATGATCCGGCTACCCTTACAATGGGACGGGACAAGCTTCTCTTTGAAGGTGACGCCAATGAGAACCCGCTTATCTTCGGCGGAGACGTCATCTATGTTCCCGAGACTAAGAAGCCCAATTGGACAAGTATCTTCAGTTTTGTGGGCGGCTTAAAGACATTCAAGGACTTACTAGTATTCTAAGATAGGTGGTGGTTTGCGATGGAAATGGAAGAAATGGATCTGCTTGAATACTGGCAAATAATCGTTCGGCGCAGATGGTTGATTCTTGCCGTCTTTGCGATAGCAGTGGTTGCAGCTGCAGTAATCAGTCTGACGATGGAACCGGTGTATGAAGCCACCACTACTATTATGGTCCAAGAACAGGGATCATCAGCCGAAGCCCTCCTTTTTACATCAATGATGGGTGGACTACCCCGGAACGCTGTTCAGAACTACGTAGAAATCTTGAAGAGCCGAAGGATCCTAGATCAGGTTAAGGCTCGCATGGGTATGGAAGAAGTAACCCAAAAGGAAATTATGGACCGTTTGACCATTCAAACGGTCCAGGGGACTGATATCCTGCGGGTAAGCTTCCAGTCGACTGATCCGCTCGAAGCTCAGATGTTTGTAAACACGCTGACCGACGAGTTCATCAACTGGAATCGAGACACTCGCCGGGAAGAGATGCGCAGCGCTCGAGAGTTTATCGAAAACCAGCTGGCCACAGTGTCAGCTGATCTGATCGAAGCGGAAGAGCTACTGCGTACCTATCGGGAGACAGAACGTGCCTTGGCACCGACTACCGAGACAGTGGCCAAACTCGAGCAGATAGCTGCTCTAGAGGCGCAGTTGGCAGAAGTGCAGATTACTCGTTCTGAAATTCTGGAGCGTTCGTCGCAGGTTCGTTCTCAACTTGAGAAACAGGACGAAACGCTTCTCTCCACAACGACTATTGCCAACAACCCGTTGGTAATGGAGTACCAAACTCGGCTAGCTGATTTAGAAATCCGACTTTCGGGAGCTAAAGAGAGATACACCAGTAATCATCCTGAGATCTTAGCACTAAATGCTGAGATTGAAGATGTACGCAGAAAGCTGTCACAGCAGGTAGATCGTATTATCAGCACTGAGACTCGCAGTCGTAATCCCATCTATGAAGAACTATATGGTTCTCTAGTATCGCTCGAGGTAGAGCTGATGGCCCTTAACTCGCGTGAGCAGGCTCTTAGGGTTGTTTTGGATGTCGCTGAAGCCGAGCTAAGCAAGCTGCCTGCTAAGGAGCTAGAACTGGCACGCCTGATGCGCGACGCGAAGGTATTAGAGGAAATCTATATCATGCTGATGCAGCGCAATGAGGAGACTCGTATTGCAGAGGCAATGCAGACTGCGAGTGTCCAAGTTATTGACTATGCACTTTTACCAGAGGTTCCTGTAAAGCCTAGAGTGAAGCTTAACATCGCTATTGCAGGTGTCCTGGGAATCTTTGTCGGGGTAGGCCTGGCGTTCCTCATGGCCTTCATTGACAACACTGTCAAGACAAAAGAGGACATAGAGAAGATACTAGAACTGCCTGTGTTGGGTCAGATTCCGGATCTTACACGAGTTGTAGGCAACGATGTCGGCAAGCGATTAAGGCGTCGATAGTGAGGATGTGAAGAGGCATGGCACATAGCAATAGTAATCACCTTGTGGTTCACAAGGACCCTAAATCAGTTGGTTCAGAAGCATTCCGCACACTGAGGACTAATCTTCAGTTTGCTAGCCCTGACAAGCCACTGAAGACCATCTTAATGACGAGCACCGGGCCCGGAGAGGGTAAGTCTACCGTAATGGCCAACCTAGCGATAGCCTTTGCTCAGTCAGGGCAAAACACCCTCTTGGTTGACTGCGACTTGCGGCGGCCTAATGTCCATAGGATTTTTGGCATGCACAATGGCCTTGGCCTAACTTCCCATCTGGTAGGTGAGGCAGGGATTGAGCAAGTCATGATGGATCCTGGGCTTCCTAACCTGACAGTAATCCCTGCGGGCCCAATCCCGCCGAATCCATCAGAAATCCTCGGGTCAAATGCAATGAAGGAGTTTGTGGCGAAAGTTAAAAGTCAGTACGATATGGTGCTCCTTGATGCCCCGCCAGTAGTAGCAGTTACCGATGCCCAAATCCTGTCTCCCTTGGCAGATGGAGTACTGCTTACAGTCGCAGCGGGGGAGACACCGAAGGAACTGGCCCTTCAGGCCAAGTCTCTTCTGCAGCAGGCTCAAGCGAATATTCTCGGAGTGGTTCTGAACCGGCTAAATCCAGAGGATCAGAAGGAATACCAGTATTACTACTATTACTATGGTGAGTCGGCAGGAGCTCGCGATGATTGATCTACACACGCATATCTTGCCGGGGGTTGATGACGGGGCAGAGGACTTGACAGAAGCCTTGGATATGGCACGGACGGCCTTAGCTAATGGAATAAACGTGGTTGCTGCTACGCCTCATTTTTTCCAAATACCCAATTGGGAAAGAATTCAGGCTTTGACAGCGGAGCTCCAGCAGGAGATTGATAAGGCCGGCATAGAGGTTAAGGTAATCCCAGGCAGTGAACTATTCATCGATATTGAGATCTTAGAAATGCCGCAGAACCTCATTCCGACGTATGCGGCTAATGGGAAGTACTGTCTGATCGAGCTTCCTCTACAGCAGGTACCAATGTATTTCGAACAGGTAGTCTTTAGCCTTCAGACAAAAGGTATCACCCCGATCATCGCGCATCCTGAAAGATACTTGGCTGTTGTACGAGATCCTAATCTGATCCTTCAGTGGATTGATATTGGTTGTCTCATTCAGATGAACTCGGGCAGTATCCTAGGACGCTTTGGGCAGAAAATCCAAGAGACCGCCAAGATACTGCTTGACCATAACATGGTGCACTTACTAGCCAGTGATGGACATGCCGTTTCCCGTCGGGGAATGAATCTCCATAAGGCATACGTCGAAGTAGAAAAACTGATAGGCACTGAGAAAACGATGCAGTTGGTGCAAGGTAATCCCGAACTAATAATTCATGGTAAGCCGCTTCCGGCAGCGGAAGCGCAACCTTATCAGAAAAAGGAGCGGTTTTGGTTCTTCTGGCGTGCGCTTAGAAAGAAATAGGGGGGACCTTGATGAATACGCAGATAATTGAGCTTCCTTTGGAGCAAATTCGCCTTGGGAAGAACATGCGTACTTTCTATCAGGAGGACGGGGTACAGGGATTAGCAGACTCGTTGGAGGAGGTAGGGCTGCTTGCTCCCATATTGGTAAGAGAGGCGCCCGATGGCTTCTACGAGTTGGTGGCCGGCCGGCGGCGTTACGAAGCGGCCAAGCTAACAGAATATCCGACACTACCAGCAATTGTTCTCAGTGAAAACCTTTCAGTTCGCCAAGTTCAACTGGTGGAGAACCTCCAGCGTGAGGATCTCAATCCTATTGACAAAGCCCATGCGGTTAAGGCTTTCATGGAAGAAGGTGGCTATACCAAGTCCGAAGCTGCCGCCAAGTTGGGTGTACCGCGTACAACGCTTACTGATTGGCTGCAGGTCTTGGATGTGCCTGCGAAGTATCAAGCCGCTGTCATGAGTAACTTTTATGGCGGGCATTCTCCATTGACTGCATCACACATCACGTTGGCGAAGCGGTTCGCTCAAAAGGTGAACAGCCCGGGGATGCTCGAGGTCATCCTTGATGGTGCAATTGATTACGGCCTCAGCCGGGCAGAGACCAAGCGGGTAATCGATCTCATGCTGGAGTCACGGAGTTTAAGCCTCGAAGAAGCTGTTGATATTGTGCGCCGCAAACCTCGCAGAACCGGCGATCTGCATCGTGGTGAACGTGGGTGGCGTGTTCAGGATGCGGTGGCCAGTCTGTCGCAATCGGGTCATTATTTGGTCACTGCAAAACCTGATGATCTGCAGCAGTTAAGTGAGACTGAAAAACGTGAACTTTTGCGCACCTCACGCGCTTTGATGCATTTGCTAGAAGATATCACGCAGCTTTTGTCTGAGCCAGCACAGAATACGAAATTAGGATAACGAGTATATTAAACCTGGGAGGTGAATCCCAGGTGATCATGTGCCGTCACGCTGTAGAACTCCGGGATCGAAGCGGCAGATTTGAGTACTACTGCGCTCGATTCTGCCGCAGGATGGATCTCGATTCGTTAGAAAAATGCCGCACCTGCAGGGAATACGTGCGGCTAGAAGGTTAAGGCCTGCAGACAGGCCTTTTCTTCTTATCATCGGTGAGGGGATTGGACCGTGTGTTAAGTTGGATGTTTGTAGGCGTGTATGTGTTAAGTGTTCTGTTATTCTCAAAAACGAATAGCTCCGGTGCCCAATTCATGGTGCAGCTCTTTCGCGAGTGGTTCCCTCACCTTTCCAGAAAAGAGATACAAGACTTGGTCTTTTGGGTGCGGAAAGTCGGTCACGTGGCTGCCTATGCTGTGCTGACCGGCTTGACTGTTTATGCCTGCACAAAAACAAGACTGTTAAAAAAGCACCCGGTCTTGTGGGGAGGGGCCATCTCGCTTGTGGTGGCGTTTCTAGATGAGTATCAGCAGATGAGGCTGGAACACCGTTCTGGCAGTCTGAATGATGTCTTGATTGACTTTATTGGCATCTGCCTGACAGCAGTTGTCATTGGTGTAGTAAGTTTATGGAGAAGGAGAAGTCCAAGAAGGAGGGACGAACATGTTGAGAACGAATCGTGACAAACTTGTACAACTGTCAGTTATGGGGATGGTTGCACCCCCATTGCGCTCAAGTGCTTACCGCATTGACCGGGATGGTGTTCCGTTTGTACTGCCTGGTACAGGCGGCATTGCCTACAATGTCAAAGTGGGTGATCCTGCGTTTGGTTGGGCAGGAGACCATATTGAGCCGGGAGTGTCTACCGCTGCGGTGATAGATAAGCGCTCTGACCCGAAGAATCAAGCCTACAACACCCTTGCCTGCATTGGTAATGTTGCTACTGTTGTTTCAGGTGATGCTAAGGGCGCTAAAGGGATTGTTACCGGGACCCATGGCGGTATCGAACATGTCCTGATCGATTTTGCCGATGAAGACCTTGAGAAGCTCTGCATCGACGACAAGATCCAAATCCGGTCAGTCGGCCAGGGACTGCGGCTTGTTGATTACCCAGGGATCTTTGTCTTTAACCTGGATCCCGATCTGCTGGATAAGCTCGGTATTGAGGAAGTAGATGGCAAACTCGTTGTTCCTGTTGCAGCTGTTGTTCCGGCGAAATTCATGGGTTCTGGGCTGGGGGCTGCCAGCGTAGCCTCTGGTGACTACGATATCACTACATCGGATCAGGAAGAACTCAAGGGCCTAGGCTTGGATCAGCTCAGATTTGGCGATCTGGTAGCGCTTGAGGATACAGACAATCGCTTTGGGCGCAGTTACAGACGCGGCGCCGTCAGCATTGGCGTGGTTGTCCATTCTGACTGTCTGATCGCCGGGCACGGCCCTGGCGTCACCACAATCTTCACCGCCATCGACGGTTCGCTAGCATACAGAGAAGACAAAGACGCTAACATTGGACGCATTCTCGGCATCGGCCGTTATCGGTAATAAACAAGGGACCCAGTAAGACTATCGAATCTTACGGGTCCCTTTCTGCTATAGTTCTACTAACTCCGTCAAGGCAACAGCTTCGTTTACTAACCCATCAACGTCCATGCCGCTTTCGGCTTCTAAGGCCTGTTCAACGGTGGGGCGTGTGGCCGGGTTCTTGGGAACGAACACTGTGCAGCAGTCGTCGTAAGGTAGGATCGATGTTTCATACGTACCGATCTGGCGAGAAATATCGACGATCTCCTGCTTATCCATGCCGATAAGCGGCCGATATACGGGCATGGTGGTGACAGCGTTAATCGTGAAAATGCTTTCCATGGTCTGGCTGGCCACCTGGCCGAGGCTGTCCCCTGTAATAATGGCCAAAGCCTTCTGTTGCTCTGCTAGCTTTGCAGCGATGCGCAGCATAAACCTCCGCATCAATGTGATGCGCAGACTTTCATAGGGCTGCTTTTGAATCGCTTTCTGAACCTCAGTGAAATGGCAGATCCACAGTTTGAACGATTCCTGTCCTGTATACTGTCCCAGGATGCGCCCTAATTCCATGACCTTTTCTTTGCTGCGTTCAGTAGTAAAGGGATAAGAATGGAAATGGAGTCCTTCTACCGCAACACCGCGCTTCATAGCTAGATACCCGGCTACGGGGCTGTCAATTCCTCCCGAAAGCAGAAGGAGACCCTTCCCTGATACACCCGCTGGAAGTCCGCCTAAGCACGGAATCGTTCGGCTGTAAAGATAGGCACCTTCCCGCCTGATTTCAATCTCGAGGGTGACATCAGGCTGATGCACATCGACCTGCAGATGGGAAAAATTCTTCAGTACATGGCCGCCAATAGTCCGGCTGATCTCAGGGCTCTGCATTGGAAAGGCCTTATTGGGCCGGCGTGTCTCTACCTTGAATGTCGACGCATTAGTATCAGCCATCACTCGCACAGCAGCGTCCTTGATCGAATCTAGGTCGAGATCAGTGCGCAATACAGGCGAGAGCGAGACAATTCCAAAGACTTTCTGGAGGCGTTCTGCAGCAGCCTCCCATTCATCGGTTTCGATGTAAATCCGCCCAAATGTACGGGATATCTCTCCAATCGAGATTCCTTGGAGGGCAGTTTTCACGTTACTAATCAAGATGTCTTCAAACATCCGACGATTACGGCCTTTGAGACTGATCTCACCGTATCTGACTAAGAGAATATGATACACAGCACAACTCCTTATCTTACGAGTATATTGACCGAATCTCTCCTACAGTTTGGGCGAGAGATTCAATGACATAATCAATTTCTTCCTCCGTTTGGTCCGGGGAAAGGCTGAGGCGGACCGAGTTGAGGATTTCTTCAGAAGAAAGCCCCAAGGCCTCTAGTACATGCGAGCGGCCTTTACTCTTACTTGAGCAAGCGGCTCCCATCGCGATATAGATGCGCTTTTGCTCCAAGAAATGGACAAGCACTTCACCTCTGATTCCGGCAAAACGGGCGTTTACAATATGGGGTGCGCCGTCCATCGGGCTGTTGATGGCAGAATCGGGAATGGAACGAATCCCCTCAATCAGCCTTGTACGTAAGCGCCGCATATGAGCGGCATTGGTTTGCAGATTCTCAAGGGCAAGCTCGACCGCCCTAGTCATTCCCACAATACCGGGCAGATTTTCAGTTCCCGGACGTAATCCCCGTTCCTGGCCGCCACCATACATGAGTGGGCGCAGTCCGGTGCCGCGCTTTACATACAGCAGGCCAACTCCTTTAGGGCCGTTGATCTTATGGGCACTAAAACTGGCCATGTCGCAGTCGATGGCCTTCAGATCAACAGGGATCTTACCCAAGGCTTGAACAGCGTCACAGTGAAACAAGATTGGAGTCTGCCGCTCGCGGTTGGCTTCTCGAATGATTCCGCTGATCTCTAGAAACGGCATGATCGCCCCAAGTTCGTTATTAACCAGCATGATGCTGACTAATCTGGTTTCTGGACGAATGGCCTTCTGAAGATCAGTAGGGCTAATTCTGCCCGTACTGTCTACCGGGAGATAAGTTACTTCCCAACCGATGGTTGCTAGGTAACGAGCCACATGCAGTACCGCAGGGTGCTCTACGGCGCTCGTAATGATATGTCCAGGATTCTTGCGGTTGTACGGTATATTAGCGACTCCCTGGATGGCTATATTGTTACCCTCAGTACCGCTTCCCGTGAAGTACAGTTCCTGGGGAGTCACTCCCAGAAGCTCTGCTAAGGTGCGCCTGCAGTGGTTCATGGTCTTCTCGGCGGCAACACCACGCATATGAGGAGATGAAGGATTGCCATATTGCACGGACCAATATGGTTCCATTGCTTTGGCTACTTCGGCAGATACTGGGGTTGTTGCACTATTATCTAGGTAAATCTCGCGCTGCATTATACAGCAGCCTCCTTAAAAACGCTCAGAAGTTCTGTCCACCTTATTCTAGTATAGACCTTTCTTTTCCTTTTTCCACAAGGTGGTCGTCCGATGTTATAATGATACCATAAATAGGGGCTGGGTGATCTAGGTGAGATGGTATTGGTTCGTGGCAGCAAAGCAGTTGAGGTTTCACTGGAAGCAGACCGTGGGGAGCATAATCGGTATCAGTGCTGCGATTACTGCCCTCTTGGTTATTCTCTCGTTCGCACAAGGAGTTCAGGACTTTTTCGGCGAACGTATTCTAATGCTGGCTCCACATCTTACTCTTGAAGCTGGAGTAAATGAAGAAATCACCCAAGACCTCAAGCGGACGATTTTAGAAGTACCAGGCGTCAAAGCGGTTTCGCCTTATGTTCAGTTCCCTGCCTTAATCCAGAAAGGCTTAGCTGCGGAGCCGATTACGGTCAAAGGAGTCAGCTGGGATTCAGAGCTCGAGCTGATTGATTCTGCTGAGATTCTCGAAGCAGGAGACTGGAGGCAGATTAAGCTCGGTCAGGGAGCGGTGTTAGGTGTCGAGCTGGCCCGCAGCCTAGGTGTGAATGTCGGCGATCGCGTTGTGTTGGTTTCCCCATATCTTTCCCGTGCTCTTCTCGTCGATGGTCTGTTCTATACCGGCTATTACGGTATTGATGGCAGCCTCGTCATGGTAGGGCTCGAAGTGGGGCAGGAACTGTTGGGTACGACGGGTGTTACGGGCTATGGCGTCCGGATCGATGACTATACCCGGGCAGACGTATTTATTGGGCCTTTACAGGATGCGACCGGCCTATGGGTGCGCCCCTGGTATGAGAGAGAACAGGGGCTCTTCATCTCGATGGCTGTTCAGCGCACGGTGTTGGTCTGGATCCTTGTCTTCACGCTGTTGGTAAGCGCGTTGGGGATCATGAATGTTTACTTGTTCCGGGCTTGGGCGCAGCAGCGTAGTGTGGGAGTGCTGCGAGCGCTAGGCGCCTCGCCCCGCCAAATAGGAGCTTTGTTCCTGATTCAAGGGCTAGCCAGCGGATTTCTGGGCGGGATTGTGGGGGTGCTCAGTGCTCGCTTGGCTGTTTGGGGCCTCAGTCACGTGACCATTCGCCTCCCCCAGATTTTCTACTTAGAAAAGCTGCCTATAGCCTGGGCTCATAAAGATGTGTGGTGGGTGATGGCTGCTGCGGTGCTGACTGGTGCAGCGGCAGTACTACTGCCTGCACGGCGCATGACCCAAGTGGACCCGGTGGAGGTGGTACGCCGTGCGGGATAGTCTAGTGACTCTTGTCGGAGTGGGTAAATTATATGAACCATCGGTACGCGTTCTGTCAGATATAGATTGGAGTGTTGCACCAGGAGAGCGCTGCGTTGTCCTGGGTAGTTCTGGCTCAGGCAAAAGCACACTCTTGTCTATCTTGGGCCTTCTCCTCAGACCAAGTCAAGGCGAGGTCCAGGTCGAAGGTGAAAATGCTTGGATGTGGCCGGAGAAAAAACGAGCAGCTTGGCGTACCGCCAAGCTGGGTTATGTTTGGCAGGACGCGGGCCTTCTTCCTGAGCTAACTGTATTGGAAAACGTCAATTTGCCTCTACATATTCGCGGCATACCAAAGAAGAAGTGGAATGGACAGAATTTGCTGGAACGAGTTGGCCTCGGCCGGCGATCTCATGCTCACCCATCGGAGTTGAGCGGAGGAGAAGCACAAAGAGCCGCAATTGCCCGGGCTTTGGCCGGCAGTCCAAGCCTAGTAATAGCTGATGAGCCAACCGGTAATCTTCAACAGAGACAAGCAGAAGATATCTGTAGGCTTCTTCTTGAGCTTCAGGAAGAACTCGAGTTTGGACTGGTGGTTGCTACCCATAATGAGGCACTGATTAAGTATCTGCAGGCTGATCCGTATTGGATTATTGATGGCAGTTTGAGTTCAAACCCGCCAGAGGAGGCGACATAATTGAGGCGCAATTTCTTAAGGCTGAGCATGTTGCTAGTTGTGGCACTGCTTTTGACCGGTTGCTTTGGCCGGGAACGGGTAATGGTTCCACCTAAGATAGACCTGGGTGGAGCAGAGAGCGTGGCAGTCATCTATTTCGAAAACTATACTGAGTACCCTGGTGCCGCCTATGATATTGAAGAACGCATTGGGGAGAAACTGCGGGAGTATTACTACGTGGTGGATCGCGGTAGAGTAGAATCGGCTTTGGCCGAACTTGGTTTACGCCGCGGCTTGGTGCCCACGAGGGATGAGATTCGCAGACTGGGGCGTATGCTCGATGTAGATGTCATTGTTACAGGTGAGGTAGTATCATATTTCGAGGAAATTGTGCAGGATCCGCCTTATATTGCGAAGCTAAGCGAGGATAGAACCAAGGCAGAATGGGAGGTCAAGCAGCGTACCCACGTTGTGCTGAACTTTGCCGGCCGGGTACTGGATACGCGTAGTGGGAATATCATCTACAGCCGGCGGGTGCAGGGTGAGGCTTCCGAAACACAGAAGACACGCCTTTCGTGGACCAAACCCGATGAAGCTCCCAGCTGGATACTTATCCCCAATCCTTCACGAACCGATCTGCCCAGCGCCCGGACTCGTTCTGTTAATCAGGCTGTTGATCAGTTCACAGCTGATCTGCTGCCTACCTACGTTTGGCGGAAGATTGAGGAATAATTGACAGTACTTGTCCTGGATGCTAAGATATGAATATCCTCATCGAGAGTGGTGGAGGGACGGGCCCGATGAAACCCGGCAACCGGAGGTAATGGCTCCATGGTGCCAATTCCTGCAGAACTGAGCGAAGTTCTGGAAGATGAGAGACGCTGTTAAGCCTCTCTCGCGTTGAGAGAGGTTTTCTTTTTGAACTTGGGAAAGGTAGGTGGTTGACATGGCAGAGCGGAGATATCTGTTTACATCAGAATCCGTTACTGAAGGTCATCCTGATAAAGTCTGCGACCAAATATCTGATGCCATACTCGACGCAGTACTGGCAGAGGATCCATATGCCCGGGTTGCATGTGAGACTGCAGTTACTACAGGCTTAGTCCTGGTAATGGGCGAATTGACAACTAACTGCTATGTGGACATCCCCAGACTCGTCCGCGAGGTTATCTGCGAGATTGGGTACGACAGGGCCAAGTATGGCTTTGACGGTGATACCTGTGCAGTTCTGACATCTATTGAGGAACAGTCTCCCGATATTGCCCTCGGCGTTAACGCTGCCCTAGAAAGCAGAGCGGGAGAAAAGGATACTCACTCTACCCTGGGAGCAGGCGACCAAGGAATGATGTTTGGCTACGCCACGGCTGAAACGCCTGAGTATATGCCGATGCCGATTTCTTTGGCTCACAAGTTGGCAAGGCGCCTAGCCGAGGTCCGGAAGACGGGTACTCTTCCTTATCTTCGGCCCGATGGTAAGACCCAGGTGTCTGTGGCTTATGACGAGAATATGAGGCCAATTGAAGTGGAGACCGTGGTGGTGTCTGCTCAACATCACCCGGATGTGGACCAGTCTCAGCTAAACGATGACATCATTGAACATGTGATCCGTCCTGTAATCCCAGAAGAACTGCTGCGCAATGCTCGGTTCTTGATTAACCCCACTGGCCGGTTTGTAGTTGGTGGCCCGCAGGGTGATGCAGGGTTGACTGGGCGTAAGATCATCGTAGATACCTACGGCGGCATGGGACGCCACGGAGGCGGTGCCTTCAGTGGAAAGGATCCGACCAAGGTTGACCGTTCCGCAGCGTATGCTGCACGGTATGTTGCTAAGAACCTGGTAGCTGCTGGCCTCGCCGAGCGCCTTGAGGTGCAGGTTGCTTATGCCATCGGAGTAGCACGTCCTGTCTCTCTTTCTGTAGACACTTTTGGGACTGGGGTTATTCCAGAACATGAGATTGAGGAACTGGTGCGGAAGCACTTCGATCTCCGTCCGGCTGCAATCATTGAGGAACTAGATCTGCGCAGGCCAATTTACCGTCAGGTAGCGGCGTATGGACACTTTGGCCGTACTGATCTGGACCTGCCTTGGGAGCGCTTGGACAAGGTAGAACTGTTGAAAAAGGCGGTTAGTATTCGTTAATTCGCAATTGACAGACAGATGAAAACATGTTACTATGAAAAAGCCTAAGGGAGAGAAACAAGGAGGTCACCAGAATGCGGTGGAACTTGCGGCTCTTTCAATTAGGCTTTTTTTGTGTCTTGGTATTGCTGAGTACTGGGTCAGTAGCGGTTGCATCAGGTGATTCAGGAAAGGTCACCATGTTCGTAGAAGTAGCCCCTGGGTTTGCCATTTCGCTGCAGGACTCTTTGACCTTTCCCCAGGCGGCACCGGGAAGAAGCGTAGAAGCAGAACTTGACGTGACAGTGTGGTCGAATGTTGACTGGCAACTACGAGCGACAGCCACGACTGTACGCTCTGAAGACGGCACTCCCCATGACTTCGAAGGCGGCATTGAGGTTCTGGATTTTGAAAGTGCTTGGCGGAATCTCTTGATAGGAGAACGTATCATTCGTTATGCTCAGCAACCCACACCATCAGAAGGGGAAACGATTTCCGTGCCATTTCGCTTCCAACCTGGCTTCGGTGATGGGCCTGGTACATATACTATCCAAGTGCAGTTCACGGTGGTGCCCGCTCTGTGAGATGGGCTGGAGCTTTCACAGTGATACTGCTCGCTTGTGTGTTGTCCGGGGGCTGCCATGCTGGGCTCATGGTTTCACCGGTTAAGGTCGAAGCACACGATGTGAGTGTTGGTGACGAAATAGTGCTCAACCTTGCTGAGCTTGCAGGGCAGGAGCAAGAGCTTCACTTCAGTCTCGGGCTCTTTGACCAAGATGAGTTCGGAGGGGTGGTTCTGCGTGAAGATCCCGAATCTCAGGCTTGGGCAGCCAAAATCATCGAGTTGTCCCATTCAAAGATTATCTTGGCTCCATACCAACAGGCTGATATTCGCTTGACAATAAACCGTGCAGATTATGCCAGTTCGTATATCGTGGTATTTGTCACCCCAAAGAGAAGTAGTGGCGTTTCGTCCCGTCTAGCAGTGCTGCTCCTTTTATCGACTGAAGGTGCAGCCGAAGCAATCGCCCTAACTGATGTTGACTTCACCAGTGATAAGGTTCTCATCACCTTCCAGAACTCAGGCAGTAGGCATGGCAGGGGTGAGGGCACACTAGCTCTCTATGATGAAAGTGGCCTGCTGCTGGGAGAAGAGTATGTTGACACAGGAACGATTCTGCCCGGTTGCCATCGGAGGTCTGAGATACCGCTGCATGAATCCCTCAGTCCGGTCTATTTCACATTTCAGGCGAGAGAATTGGGCCGCCAGCAGTATGCGGCAGAAGGGCTATGGTAAGGCGCTGCCTGGTTCTAGCTGTCGTTTTCCTATCTGCGGCAGGATGCTCGCTGGCAGCAGTTATCGGGCCAATGAAGGTTGTTCCTGGCGAGCTGAGTAGGGCCCAGCTGTTTCATCTTTGGCTGGCCGAGGGTGACCACTGGGAGGTTCAGTTTTCCGGCGATATCGGGTTATATCACCGGCTGAACTCAACTACCTGGGTGCCCCAGGGTGAAGTAATCTCCGGCAGCAGTGTCAAGCACGTGCTTCGATGGGAGATTGGAGTCGATCCAATGTGGGCTTGTCCCGGATTGCATCAGTATGAGGGCCAGTTCGCGCTGCACGGCGCGGCTGGTCTTCTTTGGTATGAGGATGAAGGCCGCCTAAATCTCTTGTCCTTAAACTCAGATGAGTTCACCATTGACAGATTCGAGGGTCAACCACGAAGACTTGCAGCAGGTCAGTGGATGACTCTTGACGAACCAGCGGCAGTGTTCTGGCGGGGAGAAGTTGTTCCGATCGACTGGAAAACGGATGAACCGAACTTGACTGCGCAGATTGCGGCTGCGCCCGAATTAACGGGCCTTAGGTGGTCTCCGCGCCGCGTATCTTTGCAGGCAGGAGCTTCCACCGAGCTTACCCTGTACATTCCCGGGCCGGCTTGTGCTGGAGAGTTAACAATAACACTGCCGAAAGAGCTGGTTCTGCAGGGTGAATGGCAGGTTGAACAAGAGTGTCTGGGAGTTAGGCGATCAGGCGAAACGTGGCATATCCCCATTCCTCGTCTGGCACATAATGAATCCATCAGAGTATCGGGACGTGTGAAGGCTCTGCTCCCGCCTAAGGACTTGGTACGGGAGATCACGGCCCAATGGCAGGGACAGACTGCATCCCTTTCTGCGTCCATTACTCGAGGATGGTTTGCCCGTGGCGGCACACTACGGGCTGAAGTGAGACGTAATGGTGAAGCGGTGCCTGGTCTAGAGTTCATTCTCTTTGATGGGCGTCGGGTCTCTACCGATTCTCAGGGTTGCTTTGAAGTTCGCCTTTCGCCCGGCCTGCAGCCGATCTTCACCGCAGGAAACCCCAATGAGGTAATCTGGGTTGTGGTTCAAGAAGAAAAGCCTAATGTACTGGAAATCGATGTGACAGATGCCGGCCTAGTATGCGGTGATCTTTCTGGTGCCTTGGTGGTTGGCTATGATGAAAGCTGGCGGGTTGCGCTTCATGGGCCCAACTTCCACGCCGCTTTACAAGAAAACGACCTAAAGATGCAGTTTTTCGGTTCCTCTTGGATGGCCGAGTTTGCTGAGGATCGAGCGGTGCTGCGCCCGCGCATGGATGCGCACAACCTCAACGACGGGCCTTGGCTGTGGAGCGAGGGTGTTCAGGGTTGGACGGGGCTTTACCGTGAAGAAAACTGGGCACTATCCTTAGACGTGCCTTGGAGCGGAAAACCAAAGTGCAAGGTACGTTGGGCAGATGGAGGAATGGCCGGTAGTATATCAGAAAGAGGTTTTGAGGCTAGTTATACAGGAAGATCCTTCGGCTTGGGGTTTCGCTATCCCCAGCCTTTGGCTTGGATGGACTTCGAGCCACAACACTTGAGGTTCACCACGTGGCAGTCGGGCTGGGCATTGGAACAGAAACGGTCTGACGAAGCGTTCAAACTTACGTGTGCAGAGAAAAGAATCTTGCTGGATATTTCCTCACGTGAGCATTCTGCTTTCGTAGGCCTACAGGAGGATAGCCTAGAATGGGGTGTCAAGGGTGAATCAGATGATTTTGTTTGGGCTCTCCATCTTACTCCAGAGCAATATACTGGTGAGCTGCGCTGGGGCCAGAAGTGGACGCTGTCACCAAAACTAGAAGCGGTAGGTCAGGTAAGCCTGCAGTTTCAGCCGCAGGGGTGGAGTTATCATTGGCAGGCGGGCCTGCTCTGCATCCCTACGCCTGGCGTGGCAGCCTATCTCTACTACGACAGGACAGATGGTTGGGGATGGCAGATTGGTGCTAGTTTCCCAATTTCGGCAGGAAGATGGTGCTTAACTACGAATTAGTGAATTATTAATGTGCGATTTTCTTGCACGCAAGGAGTGACGATGGATGCTGAAAGAAGCGGTGTACCATGTTGCTCACGGCAGTTATGCCTATCCCGTCGGCCCAACGACGCTCCGGGTAACTCTCCGGGCAGCTCGGGGCGATCTGCAGCAGGTTAAGGTTATCTATAAGGACCGTTATCAAGGGGCTGGCGAGCAGGTCGCTGTTATGGAACTGGTGGCCGTCGATGAGCTGTTTGCGTACTACCAAGCTGACTTGGAACTCTGGACGAAGCGGTTTGCTTATATCTTCTACCTAGACGATGGACGTGCGCCGGTATTCTACACGGAGAAAGGATTCTTCGCCGATCCTCTGCCGCGCGTTGAGTTCCAATACCCGTATATTGCCCTCAAAGATCTTTGGGAACCACCAAAGTGGGCACAGGGGGCTGTCTTCTACCAAATTTTCCCTGAAAGATTTGCGAACGGGGATCCTGCCAACGATCCACCCAATGTTGAGCCCTGGGATGCCCGGCCCACCCCGACCAGTCAAAAAGGCGGAGATCTGCGGGGGATCATTCAGAAGCTGGATTATCTAGCTGACTTGGGTGTTGACGCAATTTACCTCACACCCATTTTCGCATCGCCAAGCAACCATAAATATGATACGACTGACTATTACAAGATTGACCCTCACTTCGGGGACCTAGATGATGTCAGGGAGCTGGTAACCAGATGCCACAATAAGGGCATTCGTGTTATCTTCGATGCTGTTTTCAACCATGCAGGAATGGGTTTCTTTGCCTTCCAAGATGTCCTCAAGCATGGAGAGAAGTCGAGGTTCGCCGATTGGTTTAATATTTACGATTGGCCGATCGAAACGGATCCGCCGAACTATGAGACGTTCGCAGATGGAATCGCCACGATGCCGAAACTAATGACGAACAATCCCGAAGTGCGCGCCTATCTGTTGGATGTAGCGAAATACTGGATTGAGGAAGCCGATATCGATGGGTGGCGTTTAGATGTGGCCAACGAAATTGATCATGATTTCTGGCGAGAGTTTCGGCGCGTAGTTAAGCAGGCCAAACCCGATGCGCTGATTGTAGGAGAAATCTGGCATGAATCCAGCGATTGGCTGCGCGGTGATCAATTTGACTGTGTAATGAACTATCCGATTCAATACGCTTGCCTTGACTTCTTTGCCGCGAGAACCATTCGGGCAGACAGCTTTGCTAATCGTCTTGCTAAGGTACAGATCAACCACACACATAGTGTGAACCTGGCCATGTTCAATCTGTTAGGAAGTCACGATACAGCCCGCTTCCTCACGGAATGCGCTGAGAAGAAAGAACGATTGATGCTGGCCGCGGCATTTATTCTTACCTATGAAGGTGCGCCCATGATCTACTACGGTGATGAAGTGGGAATGGTGGGTGAAACCGATCCAGACTGCCGGCGGGGCATGATCTGGGATCCCCGGAAGCAGGATCATGAGATTAGAGACTGGTACAAGGATTTGATTGCGCTTCGGCGGGCCAGAAGCGTACTGCGGACTGGCCAGACCCGAGTTTTCCTCGCAGACAGCGTACAGAACCTCATAGGATATGCGCGCTATGACGATGAAGATCAGGTGCTTGTCATTCTGAACAACTCCGACTACGAACGCACGATTAATATGAAGGCTCTGCCGTGGCCTAATGGAGCCCCCGGACATGTAAAAGAGCTCCTCACTGACACGCTGGTAGACAGTGCCCAGCTGATCATACCTCCGCTCGGAACAGCGATTCTGGGATAAAAAAACGAGTGCGCCTGCGCGCACTCGTAACTGTATCTTTAGAATACCGGAACCACACTGCCGCCGTAGGTCTCCAGAATGAACTCGCGAATGTGGTCAGACGTCAACACATCGGCCAGTGCTTGTAGGGCCGGGTTTCCAGTTTCTCCTTCTCGGACAGCTAAGATGTTCACATAGGGAGATTGGGATCCTTCGAGGAATAGAGCATCTTCGGTCGGAACCAGTTCAGCAAGCAGAGCGTAGTTACCGTTAATCACGGCTGCGTCTACATCGGGAAGCGCTCTGCTGAGTTGCGCTGCTTCAAGCTCCACGAAGCGCAATCTCTTGGGATTGCTGGTGATATCAAAGACAGTAGGCTGCACGCCAGTCCTCGGATCGACCTCAATCAATCCTGCGGCCTCGAGAAGTAAGAGAGCACGGCCGCCGTTCGTCGGGTCGTTGGGAATAGCAATTTGAGCTCTATCCTTCAGTTCATCCAGCGAATTTAGCTTTAAGCTGTAGACTCCCAGTGGTTCAATGTGAATTCCTACCAGCGATACGATTCTTGTACCGGCGTCAGCGTTAAAGGTGTCTAGATAAGGCTGGTGTTGGAAGAAGTTAGCATCCAGATCGCCTTGATCCAGTGCTAGGTTAGGTTGGACATAATCATTGAACTCAACAACCCTCAAGTCGATGCCTTTCTCCTTCAACAAAGGTGCGGCTGCTCTTAGGATTTCTGCGTGAGGCACCGGGCTGGCACCAACAGTTACAATTGTTTCAGCAGCAGATGTAGGTTGGAGAGAAACGGCGAGAACAAGTAGAGTTAGTACAAAAGTCAATACGTTGCGCATAAGCTACCTCCTATTTTGTATTTATCGTTTAGATAGTTTGCGGCTGGCCCAGTCGCCGAGCATCTGCATGGCTTGGACCAGGATTACCAAGAGAATAACAGTCTGCAGCATCACATCGCCGCGGAACCGCTGGTAGCCAAACCGGATAGCCAGGTCGCCCAAGCCGCCACCGCCAATAGCGCCAGCCATCGCGGAGTAACCAACGAGATTTACCGTGGTAATGGTAAGTCCCAAGACCAGCGAAGCGCGTGCCTCAGGAATGAGCACCTTCCAGATGATCTGCCAGGGCGATGAACCCATGCTTTGCGCTGCTTCAATCACGCCTCGGTCGATTTCAAAAATTGCGCTTTCTACGAGGCGGGCAGCAAAGGGGATTGCGGCGATGCTGAGGGGAACAATCGCGGCAGTGGTGCCAATCGAGGTTCCGACCAGCCATCGAGTGAAAGGTATGATGGCTACCATCAGGATGATAAATGGAATAGAACGGCCCACGTTAACTATGGCACCTAAGAGTTTGTTAATGACCCGGTTTTCTAGTATATGGCCCGGCGAAGTACAAGCCAACGCCAGCCCTAAAGGGAGGCCAAAGAGGGCAGCGATAAGTGTGGAAGCTACAACCATGATCAGCGTTTCCTGCAGAGCCTGCCATAGAATTTGCCAGAGCATCAGACAAGCACCTCCAATTCGACATGCTGGCTTTCGAGAAAGCCGACGGCCTGGTCCAGCTGTTCTTCTGGGCCTACGAGTTCGATGACCAGCATCCCAAAGGGCAGGTCCTTCATCTGATCAATGCGCCCGAACAGGATGTTGGCATCAACCTTGAAGTGCTGTACCATCTGAGAAATAATTGGTTCATGAGCACGTTCCCCTACAAAGCTTAGTTTAAGCACGCGGTGAGGTTCACCATTGTTATTGCGGTGCAGGAGTTCAGGCGGTATGTTTTGAGCAAAAGTGCCCCGCAGCATGCGTCTGGCTGCTTCGGACTGTGGCCGAGTGAACACGTCGATCACAGGGCCCGTTTCTTGAACGATGCCATTCTCCATCACGGCTACGAAGTCGCAGATTTCCTGAATAACAGGCATTTCGTGGGTGATTAGGACGATGGTCAGCCCGAGGCGCTGATTGATCGATTGGAGCAGCTTCAGTACAGACTTCGTGGTTTCTGGATCGAGGGCGGAAGTGGCCTCATCACAGAGCAGTACCTGCGGATCATTGGCAAGTGCTCGGGCTATGCCAACACGCTGTTTTTGTCCTCCACTGAGCTGCGCTGGATAAGCTTGTGCTTTGTCAGCAAGGCCTACTATTTCCAGTAGGTTAGCAACCTTGCGCTGACGCTCTTTAGCCGGAACTCCGGCAATCTCTAAGGGAAAGGCTATGTTTTCGGCAACAGTTCGGGACGTCAGCAGGTTAAAGTGCTGGAAAATCATCCCCATTTTTTGCCGGGCCCGCCGCAGCTCCCGAGGAGTTAGGGTATCCAAGCGGGTACCGCCAACCCAGACTTCTCCAGCATCAGGGACTTCCAGAAGGTTGATGCACCTTAAGAGGGTAGACTTGCCCGCACCGCTAGATCCGATGATCCCAAAGATCTTGCCTGCTGGAATCTGCAGGTCCACATTATTGAGTGCGTGGACTGCCCGTGCACCTGAATATGTTTTGCTAATACCTTTTAAGTGAATCATTATACACATCCTCTACAGTGCTATAAAAAAATCCTCTTCTATAGATAGAAGAGGACAATAGCCAATTTACCCTCCTCTCATCTCTCTGGATCCTACGATCCAGCAGGAATTGGCACCTTTAAGCACATGCTTCGGTTGCCGGGTTTCATCGGGCCCGTCCCTCCACCGCTCTGGATAAGAGTACAGATTCATGTTATACTTGGAATGTCGTATTTACTTCAGTATAAGGTGAGTTCTATTGATTGTCAATCGTAAATGGTAGGCGAATAAATATGAGTGATTCGAATTTACTGTCTACGGCACGGGTTGAAGCGGTGCTGCGTAGTACCTTAAAGGCTCTGGAGCAAGGTAAGAGTCAAATGTATGACATTGCTGAGCATGCTAGACAGGAATACTATCGTCTGCAGGCAGAGCTCGAACAGGTGAAGCAAGCCGTAAGCCAGGCAATACGCCAGGTAGAGAGCCTGGACAAGCAGTTTAAGCAAGCACGGACTAGATTGTATGAAATCAGTCGTGACTTTGAGCATTATTCAGAAGGAGATCAAGCCCAGGCCTATAAGGAAGCGGAGCGTGTACGTGAAAGCCTGGCTGTTGCTCAAGAAAGGGAACGCAACCTTCGTCTGCAGCGGAAGAATTTGGAAATTTCACTCAATAGAATGGATGAAATTGCCTCAAAGGCTGAACGTTTCGTGTCGCAAGTGGGTGTAGCCCTAGCGTACTTAGAGGGCAATCTTCGTGATGTGAATGACGAGATCGAAAACGTACAGCTTCGCTATGAAATAAGCCAGGGGATTTTGAAGGGGCAGGAAAATGAGCGGAGGCGCCTAGCGCGCGAGATTCATGACGGCCCGGTGCAGGATCTAGCTAATATCATGATTAAGCTAGATATATGTGAGAGGCTCTACGGTATTGGCCGTCAGCAGGAAGCCGTCTCAGAGTATAGGTCCGTAAAGACGCTGATCCAGTCAGTAATTGGCGATGTGCGGCGGATAATCTATGACCTAAGCCCGCTGACCTTAGAAGATCTAGGCCTAGTTCACACGGCTATGCGCTATGTAAAGGAGAGTTGTGATCAATACGGAGTAGACAGTGAGGTTCTGGTGGTGGGACAGGAGGTCCGCCTTGACGATGCAATTGAGGTGGCTTTGTTCCGAACGATTCAGGAAGCGGTAAGTAACAGTTTACGTCATGGACGCCCCACGCAGGTTACGGTCCGCATTGAATTTGGAAGTGAGTGGGTCCGAGTAGGGGTGTTCGACAATGGAATAGGCTTCGATATGGAAGATGTACAGAACCGCTTGCACGAAGGACGGCATTACGGACTAATCGGAATGCAGGATCGCATAAAACTTCTCAACGGTTCCTTTTCCCTGAATTCAACCCCAGGGCAAGGTACGCGCCTTGTAGCCTCAATTCCACTGCATCCAAAGGAGAGTGGGGGGGATAAACTTGGAAGTAATAAGAGTACTAATCGTCGATGATCATGCACTCTTGCGGCAGGGGCTGACTAAGCTCTTGGAGCTGGACGAAGAGCTTACCGTTGTCGGACAAGCGTCCAATGGAGTATCAGCTTTGGCAATGGTACTCGATGCTCGTCCCGACGTTGTGCTGCTGGATGTTAATCTTCCAGACATGACCGGATTCGAAGTCGCTTCAAGAATGCGGAACATCTATCCTGAGACGCGCATCTTGGCACTCACCATTCACGATGATGTATCGTATATTAGTGAGATGATTCGAGCGGGCGTGGATGGGTATATGCTTAAGGACGCGGAACCAGCTCGGCTGATTCAAGCCATCAAACGAGTTGGAGCTGGTGAATCGGTATTTCCCAGTGATTTGATGGAAAAGGTGATGGAGCGGTATCACCGCATCAGTCAAGAATACAGCCGCATCCAAAGTGCTGCTACACTCGAAGAACTGCAGCTTACTCCGCGAGAGCAGGATGTGCTGCAGTGCATTGTTCAGGGTTTGAGTAATAAGGAGATCGCCGCCCGCCTCTACATCAGTGAGAAGACCGTGAAGAACCACATTACCAGTCTGTTGCGCAAACTAGATGTGGAGGATCGGACTCAGGCGGCCGTTTACGCTGTCAGCAAGGGCCTGTTTAGGACACACTACTAACCGATCCGTCTTGAGTATCCTGGACATGCCCTAGAAGCTCTAACCCGTTGATAACCAGGCGGAAGCGGCATCCCAGGAGTTCTGCGGCCTGTTTGCACATTTCCATGCGTGTCAGGTAAATCTCAAAGTAATCCATGATTTGGCAGGACTGCTGATCAAATTCAATCTCGAACGTGATAGTTCTGCCTTCCGAATCTACGAAAACGTTTGAATCGAGAATAGCGAGGTTAACTCGATCATGAATATGTGGACGCCCATTGCCCTGGCGGTGAACCCGGGTGCGGTGGGCATCACTTTTATCAGCAATAATTAGTGCTGCTGTCATAGGCGTTACCGGTTGTCCAATCTCCTCTTCATGATTGGCGATGGCAGTGGTAATAGTAGAGATTTCTTCGATGTCCATGCCCATCATCCGCAGCTCGGTGTAGACGATGTTAGCGCCCGTGATCCCATGGTGCTTTCGATTGTGCATATTACCAATGTCGTGCAGGTATCCAGTGATCTTCCCGAGCTCTATCATCCGGTCACTATATCCGAGTTTTTCGAGAATCATGGCGGTAGTATTGGCCACATAAGTGACGTGACGCATTCCATGTTCGGTATATCCGCGTGCACTGAGGTATGCATTTGATTTATCAATGAGAGTCTGAAAGACAGGGTTATTGCGAACATCTGCAAATGCGATCATGTTCGTCAACTCCTTAATAGTACTTATTATTATAGTTTATATCACACAAGCTATCGGCCTGCAACAGGAACATCTACACCTGGTCCCAAATAAATTAGGACCTTTGTCCGATATTATTGGAACATGAACGCTGTTAAAATACAGTTGAAAGCACTACTAAGTAGTGACGATAGCCTGGAATATGTATTTGTACAAAGCGGCAGCCACCCCCAAACCCGACCCCCGGCTGCCGCTTTGTCATATCCGAAAAAGATAGCCCCAGAATAATAAGGACAATCGCCTGTTCGCCGAATATAATACATCGACCACTGACATGGTGAAACAGGGGGGGCAGCCGATGGACAATCGAGGCCTCACACTTCTCACCCCACGTGAGTGTGAGGTGCTGAAGTTAATTGCAAAGGGATATTCAAACTCGGAAATTGCCGAGGAATTGTTTATCAGTAAGCATACGGTGAAGAACCACGTGAGCAACATCTACCGTAAACTAGGGGTGGATGATCGTACCCGGGTCGCTCTGCTGGCGGTCCGACGTGGTTTGGTCTCACTTGATTAACCGGTGAAGCGGCTTAGAAGATGAGCCGCTTTCTCCATTTTTAGGGAGGAATGCGGTTGCTTAACCTCGAAATCTAACTCTGCCCGAGGGAGGTTGCAGGAGGTTTTTATGCATAAATTACAGATTATTGGCACAATTCTTCCCGAGGGTGGTATAAGGCTGTGGTTAGCCCGCTATCCACAGTACTTTTCAGCATGGTACTCCGGGGAAGGCGCACATCGTGTTCTTGGGACGGAGATGCACATCGATGAAGCCCAGTGGCGCCTGAGTCATCTAGAGCGGCTAGTGGGCCGTGCAGCACAGGTTCCACTCATTGGGCGGTGGGTTACCAAAATCGGCCGTGCTGTAGTGGACAACGAAAACCATGCGCCAAGCTTTGCATTGGATACCTGGCTCCCTATTGTTCAGAAGGTGCTGCGTGGCCGAATCGTTCTTGAGGAGCGGGTGGTGGGCCTTCTACGAAAAGAAGGTTTGTGGCCCGTTCAAATCGGGCCCCTTCTGGACTATGCGGTTTTTTCAGGATGGGTCGAACAGCTTCCGAGTGTCAAAATCGAGGCTTGGGGAACTTGGCGCTGTCAACGCTGTGGGAGCGAACATGTAGTGCTGGAACCTTGCCCCAGCTGTAGGCGCCCGGAATGTCCGCTTTGTCTTGACTGCATCAGCCTTGGTGAGAGCCGCGGGTGCAGGATACTGCTCGCGGCTCCTTATGCTGCACAGCGGAGGGACAGGACGGTCGATTTCCAACTCAGGTATTCCTTGACTCAGGCACAGCAGCGGGCAGCAGAACAGCTCGAGAAGTTCTACTTGAGTGACAAGGAGCGCACCGTAGTCTGGGCCGCATGTGGTGCTGGCAAGACGGAAGTGACATTTCCTGTTATCCGCCGGGCGCTGAACAACGGCGAACAGGTGCTGTTCGCCATACCTAGGCAGGACATTGTGCGCGAACTTGCTGAGAGGTTGGCGTCGGCTTTTCAGGGTGTAGAAATCGCAGTGCATTACGGTGGGCAGCCTTGGGAAGCGCCTGGAGACCTAGTCGTCGCTACTACTCACCAAGTACTTCACTTCTTCCGCAGATTTGGCTTAGTGATTCTTGATGAAATGGATGCCTTTCCGTATCAGGGAAGCGAAATGCTGCGCTTCGGACTAATGCGTTCTCTGGCGCCGCTGGGAAAGCTGATCGAAATGAGCGCCACTCCAAATCCTATTCCATCAAGGGATTCTGCCATCACTATCCCGGCGCGCTACCATGGACATCCCCTGCCAGAGCCAAAGATCGTCAAGACCCGGGCAGGACTCATACCTCAGGAAGTAGTTGAGGCGGTGAGGGAGAGCACTGGGCGGTGGATATTTTTCGTACCAACCATCAAGGCCTGTGAGTTATGGACTGGGATTCTAGAAGACAGCTTGCACGAACCGGTTGCTGCGTGCCACTCCCGCCACCCGGAGCGCGCAGAGCAGATCGAGCGTTTTCGCAAGGGCCACGTACGTTTTATGGTCGCCACATCTGTGTTGGAAAGAGGTGTAACATTTCCGGGCGTTGAGGTGGTTATCCTGGATGCGGACCATCCAATCTACTCGCGCAGTGCATTGGTGCAGATGGCGGGCCGAGTGGGGCGTACAGCCGATCATCCCACAGGCAGGGTGTTGTTTTGTGCTAGCAAAGTAACCCCTGATATCCGCGGTGCCTGCACCATGATTAGACGGCTCAACGAGGAGGCTGCAGAGTTAGGGCTTCTTCTGGGTGATGACCATGCTTAGATGGCTGCGTTTCATTGAAGACTTGCTTTTTCCACCATCTGAATACTGTCCTCTGTGCGGCGAACACGGCCTTCGCGATCTAGAATGCTGCGCGCACTGTTTTGCCGCACTGAATCCCGATTGGCTGCTCAAGGATTTAGGTGGAAGAACTACTGCCAGCCTTTTTGCTTACCGTGAGTATGGGAGGCAGATTGTGCAGCAGATGAAGTTTCATGGCGGATACCGAACGGCGGTGGCCATCGGGGCATTACTCGGCAGAGCACTCAAGGAGACCCCAGAGTTTGCCGATGTGGATTTCTTGGTACCTGTTCCTCTGCATCCTGAGCGGATGCGTCAGAGGGGCTATAATCAAACAGAGGCTCTTGTACATGGGATTCGTACTCATTGGAAGAAGCCTGTTCTAGCAAATGTCAGCCGCGTACAGAATACGCCAGCTCAGAGCAGGCTCACTCTTCCAGAGCGGCAGGCTAACTTGAGGCGGGCCTTTGCATTAGTTACCGAGACTAGTTTGGCAGGAAAAACGTGTCTTGTTGTAGACGATGTGGTCACTACAGGTTCAACGTTCGCCGCGATGTGTCAGGTGTTGGAAGCCGCAGGCGCTGACTGTCGCGGTGTGTTTTGTGCTCGTGCACTGCTAGAAAGCAGTGAAAAGAAAGACTAAAGAAATGCTTCGGCGTGCCGAAGATTGTAACAGGGACTAATAATGTGCTGCGGGATAGGGGGGGGATTCCCATGATTACACCAAATAAACCAGTTCACCAGGTGTCCCGGATTTACCAGAATACTGCTGCTCGACGGCCGAGCCGAGGCGAAGCCACCGCTTCTAGCGATGCGGTTAGTTTGTCCAAAGAGGGTCGGGAGCTTCAGGCTGTGCTGCAGTCCGTCAGCAGTGCTGCAGATATTCGGCCCATCGCTGAAGAGCTGCGCACCCAAGTTCAGTCGGGGACCTATCAGGTATCCAGTAAGCAGATTGCAGCAGCCCTTCTCAGCAAGCTAGGTGTAAGGTGATGCCGATGACTGGATTAGATGCTCTAGCAGCCACTTTAAGGGCGGAAGTACAGATCATTGAAGAACTCCTTGAACTAGGCAAAGCAAAGCGCCAGCTTATGGCCGATGCAGATGAGATTGCAGCCATTGCTGCGAAAGAGCAGGAGATGCTACCTGGCTTGGAGGCATTAGAAAAAGAACGTCTAGTGCTGACCGATGTAATCTCAGGAGGTAAGTCTTGGGAAGAAGCTCTGGCTGACTTGGGTGAAGACGGCCAAGAGATCGGTGCTCTAGTTCAGCGGCTGGCCGAGAATGTGCGGCGGCTTAAAGAAGTCAATGATTTAAATCAGGAGCTGCTGCGTGAAACACTTCATTTTGTGCAGTTTTCATTGAATGTTCTAACAGATGATACTCCCGTGACCTATGATCAAAGCGGCCAGACGTCCAGCGGGAAATCTATTTTTGACCGGAAGGTGTAGGATATGCGGACAACATTCAGCGGGATCGCAATTGCACTGCGGGCCCTTCAGGCACAGCAGACTTCGTTAGATGTCACCGGACACAACGTAGCGAATGCCAATACACCCGGGTTTTCTCGTCAGAGAGCGGTTCACAAAGCATCGCAGCCATACCCTATGCCTATGCTGGCGGGTGGTGTATCAGGCGGCCAGTACGGCACTGGTGTTCAGGTCAGCCAAATCATGCGCATGCGGGATCTCTTTGTAGAAACCCGTCTTCGGCAGGAAAACCCACAGTTGGGATATTGGGAGACGATGGAGCAGGGTTTGAGTCAAGTAGAGCTCTTTTTTAATGAGCCCAGCGAGACAGGCATCGCCAGCGCGCTCGATCAGCTGTGGGACTCTCTGCAGGATCTGAGTCACAGTGCTGAAAGCGAGTCGGTACGCCGCGTTGTAGTTCAGCGTGCTCAGGTGCTGGTTGAAGCTGTACGCAGTTCGCGGGAACAGCTCCACCAGCTGCGGGCTGATTTGAATAACAGTGTTCAGGTACGCGTTAATGAAATTAACATTTTGGCCAGCCAGATTGCTGACCTCAACAACCAGATTAGTAAGGTAACGGCATCTGGCAGTTCCCCAAATGATCTGTTGGATCAGCGTGATGTGCTGCTAGAGCAGCTTTCGCGCATTGCTGACATTGAAGTAACCGATGATCATGCGAACATGGTCATCGTCACCCTTGATGGTGTAGGCTTGGTTCAACGGAGTACAGCATATCTGCTGGAAACACGCAGGGTACAGCGGCCTGATCTTGGCTATGACAAGTACGAGATCTACTGGCAGTCGACGGGCAGCCCAGCAACCATCAAGTCCGGTGAACTTGGTGCGACATTGGCTCTCCGCGACGACAAGGTCCAGTACTATATTGATGCTTTGGATAATTGGACTCGCGACTTTGCCTATGCCTTTAATGAAAGGCACAAGCAAGGGTATGACCTGAACGGGGAAGCCGGGCTAGATTTCTTTGTTTTCTCTGGGCCGATCGATTCAGTGAGTTTTGCAGCAGCTGACATTAGGATCAACAAAGCTATTATGGACAATCCAGATAAAATCGCAGCGTCACTTGAAGAACCTGAGCCGGGCAAACCATACACGGCGATCGCAAACGGTGATAATGCAGTGAGATTAGCAGCGCTGCGGCACGAGTTTCTCAAAGATACAGATATCCTTGATGGACAGCCAGGCGATGAACGTCCGCCTCTATCCGAACAGTTTATTTCTATCATCTCAGGATTAGGTGTAGATGCGGAAGAGGCCGTGAAGATGGCCGAAAACCGGGACGTCTTAGTCACTCATTTGCTCAATCTTAGAGAGGCAACATCAGGCGTTAGTCTGGATGAGGAAATGGCTAACATGATCAAGTTCCAGCATGCCTACAACGCGGCGGCTCGCTTGATGACAGCAGTGGATGAGGCTCTAGATGTAATAATCAATCGTCTAGGCGTAGTAGGCCGTTAGGAGGTGTGGTAAGTGCGAGTAACCAACAGGACTATGACCAACAACTTGCTGCGCAACTTAAACCAGGGGAAAACTCGTCTGGATAAGCTGAACTTCCAGCTGGCAACGGGCAAGACTGTCAATGTTCCTTCAGACAATCCGGTGAAGACTGGTTCTATTCTGCGGCTCAGCTCTACGGTAAGGCAGACAGAACAGTACTTGCGCAATACGGATCACGCCATTTCCTGGCTCGAAGCGACCGACACCGTGCTGCGTGATCTGACCAGTATCATTCATCGGGTGCGCTCCTTGGCGATTCAGGGATCCAACGATACCAATGACGAGTCTGCTCGCCAAGCCCTCGCCGATGAGATCAAACAGTTGGCCTATAATGTTGAGGGCCTAGCCAATTCTACCCATACGGGTCGTTACCTTTTTGCAGGCCAGAGTGTGGGAGAAAAGCCGTTCAGTGAGAAACCACCAGGTTCGCTCGAATTTGCTTACAATGGTGACACGAACCAGATCAAGTATGAGATTGGTGTCAACGCAGAAGTTTCGGTGAGCATTCCTGGCAGCGAAATCTTCGAAGATATTTTTGTAGCCATTAAACAGGTTTACGATGAGATTACTGGAGCTTCTGGGGATCAGAAGGGACTTGAGCTCCTTGACAATGCTCTAGACAACGTGCTCAGTCACCAGTCTCACGTAGGCGCCCTTCAGAATCGAGTCGAATTGGCCAACGAACGCCTGAAAGATCTGCGCCTTAATGTTATTGATCTTCTGGGTGAATCACAGAACATTGACTATGCCGAAACCATTATGAATCTCAAGATGGAGGAGTTTATCTACCAGACGGCATTGGCAGTGGGCGCACGCATCATTCAGCCATCCTTAGTTGATTTCCTCCGTTAATAGGTGGTGGCTGACATGCGGATCCAGATTCACACTACTTATCCGCAGCTGGAGATTAACAGCGTTTGGCCGCGGCTCGAGATTAATCAAGAGTATCCAGAGGTCCAGATTGAGACGCAAGGGCCAAATATCACCATCGATCAAGACGCTGCTAAAGCAGAAATTGGTTTGGGAGATATTAGGTATTTCAATGATGAGATCAAGGCTCTCAGCCGAGCAGCGATATTAGAAGGCATAAAGCGCTATGCCCAGGATGGGGATCGAATTGTACGCAGCGTGGGCAAGACTGATATGCGCAAGGTCTTGGGCCAGATTATGAAGGAGCGGGACCGGGCTCGAATTCCTGAACTCAATTTAGATGCGATCCCGAAGACCCCACCGCGGATGCAGTTTGAGTATGGGGTCCAGATTGATTGGCTCCCGGGGCTCCTCGAGATTGAGCCGGTCATGCAGCCGCCAGAAATCAAGTGGTACCCGGGACAGGTTGAGATCAGTACTGTGGGGGTTTTGTATGACGCGTGGGGGTGATGCGCAGTGGAACTAGAAACTCGATGGGGGAAGATTGAGGTAGATGAGGCGGATATGATCGTGTTTCCCCAAGGCATTTTGGGCTTTGAAGAGTACAAGCGTTACACAGTCGTTAATCAGGAAGACAGCATGTTCGCTTTCCTTCAATCGCTCGATGAGCCGGATCTCGCTTTTGTGGTCATGTATCCGGAGCTCGTTGATCAGTCTTATAGTGTTATTCTTACGAAAGAACAGATTGCGTTGTTGGAGATTGATGAACCTGAAGATGGCGAAGTGTACGGGATTGTCACTATTCCCGAAAATGTAGCTGAAATGACGATCAATCTCCAGGCGCCTATTGTTATTAATAAGAAAAAACGGCTTGGAGCTCAGATTGTAATGATGGACGGTAAGTATCATACTCGCCACAACGTTCTGGCTCAGATGCATGCATCGGCTTACTATAAAGCGCGGGAGGCGCATGCCTGACAGATTTTGCCGCATACGGTCTAAAGTCTGCTAGTTCAGGGAAGGCTATGGTCCAGGGAGGGACTTCTATGTTAGTGCTGACTAGGAAGATTGACCAGGGGATTATGATTGGTGACAATGTTAGAGTGATCGTTGTAGATGTACGTGGCGATCAAGTGAAACTAGGCATCGAAGCACCCCGGGATGTTGTTGTTCACCGTGAAGAGATCTACCGCGAAATCCAGGCGGAGAATGCGCGTGCAGCCCTCAAAGCGGCGGTGGATCTGCGCAAGGTCCAGGAGGCTTTCGCTGCTCACCGATCGGCGCAGAAGTCAGAACAGTCGTCCGATTAGCGCGGCGTCTCAGTCCTTTTCTAAAGTTTTCTTCAAATATTACGATAGATATATTAGGCACGATTCTTCCATATCGGGGTGAAAACATGAGTATTCGTGTGGACTTTTCTGTGGCTAATCATCTTCTTTCGTCCCAAAGCGGTGTTGACGCCTCGCCTAAGATTCAGTCCTCGGCATTTAATAAGACGGTGAGCCAGCCTGTGAAAGAACAGACGTCTAGCGAACAGAAGACTCAAGAACAGGTACCTTTAGAGGATTTGGCAACCGCTGCTGAGCACCTGGGGCAAGCACTCGATGTAGTGAATCGCGGGTTGGAGTTTTCAATCCATGAAGACACCAACCGGATCATTGTGCGCGTGATCAACCGTGAGACCCAGGAGGTGTTGAAAGAGATCCCGCCAGAACAGCTGCTGGATATGATTGCACGTATATGGGATCTTATAGGTTTGATAGTTGATGAAAAGGCTTAGGGGGTTTGGGTGTGAGCGTAAACGCATACCAGATGTACAAGAAAACGCAGGTGTCCACGGCGTCCCAGGGAGATCTGCTTTTGATGCTGTTCGATGGTGCCATTCGTTTTGCAAATCAAGGACGTCAGGCCATTGCTGAACAGGACATGGAACAAGCTAATGTAAAGCTTCTACGGGCGCAGGATATTGTAACCGAGCTCATGATTTCTTTGGACTTAGATCAGGGTGAGATTGCAGAAAATCTCTATCAGCTGTACAGCTTCATCTATGAACTTTTAGTCGAAGCCAATATCAAGAAGGATGTGAACCTGATTGACCAAGCTGTGCGGTTCTTGACCGAGCTGCGGGATACTTGGCGGCAGGTGGTGGCTCAGGTCGATGAGCGGCGTTAGTCAGAGTATAGCAGCTTTGCTCGAGGCATATCAGGAGCAGATTGAGATTTACAAGCAGCTCTTGGAGAAGGCCGAAGGTGAGCGCAACCTGCTGGAAGACGGCCGGTTGGAAGATCTGGTTGCGTCTCTACAGCAGAAGCAGGAGTTGATCAGCCGAATCGGCCAAAGGGATTTGGAAGAGCATCATGCAGTACTGGTAGAGCACTTCCAGACGGGTGTTTTTTCTCTGCCTAAGATGATTAAGGCTGCCACTTTACGGGAGCGGTTCGAGCTTGAAAAACTACAGACAGTCTTGGGAGAGCTCGTTGCGGTGTTAGAACGCCTTGAGGAAATAGAAAAAGAAAATGAAACGCGGCTTAGGGGGTATAAGAACTACATAAGTGGGGTAACCTCCAAGCAGAGTCAGTTGAAACAGGCAGCCAAGGCCTACCAGCGATCTAAGCAGATGTCTGAGTTACCAGAAGGCAAAACATCTGAAAACAAATCTTGACACGGTGTTTGGTTTGTGTTACATTATGACTAACACCGGAAGTTTGGTTGGCCGGGATTCGATTTTAGGAGGAATGTTTACCAATGCTAGGCAGAGTAAAATGGTTTAATGCTGAAAAGGGATATGGCTTCATTGAGCGGGAAGATGGCAGCGGAGATGTATTCGTCCACTTTTCAGCAATTAAGGAAGAAGGCTTCAAAACCCTCCAAGAAGGACAAACAGTCCAGTTCGACATTGTCGAAGGAGATAGAGGCCCCCAAGCTTCCAATGTAGTTAAGCTGTAATTTGAGAATGAGAAGGGCGAGGTTATAACCTCTGCCCTTTTTTGGTTTCTATTGAGCAGGATTCCCATTATGATTAGGGAATATTGCATGTATAGCAGCTCAACATTTTTTGATTAGAGGGGTGACTGGCATGGCTGCAATTCGGGTTGTTGTAAAAGGGAAGAATCTTGAAGTCACTGAAGCACTCAGATCCTATGCCGAAAAGAAAGTTGCCAAACTGGAGAAGTACATCGATAGCCATCGCGAAGCCTCTGCTGAGGTGATGCTCAGAACTGAGAGAGGCATTCACATTGCGGAGGTAACGCTGAGCGTTGCTGGCCTCATCCTGCGAGGCGAAGGGAAGACATCTGACATGTATACTTCTATTGACAGCTGTGTCGACCGCATTGAACGCCAGTTTGGCAAGTACAAGACTCGCATTCAGCGCCGTCTGCAGGGGCCTAAGATTACCGAACTGCCGGTACCCGAGGTTGCAGATGAGCAGCTTATCGGTGAACCGCGGATCGTGCGGACGAAGCGCTTCCCCATCAAGCCTATGGATGTGGAAGAGGCGATCATGCAGATGGAGCTCCTCGGACACGACTTCTTCGTGTTTATCAATTCTGCCAGTGAAGAAACCAATGTTGTGTATAAACGCCGGGATGGAAACTACGGTGTGATTGAGCCTGAGTACTAATGGTCCACAGTGTCAGTTTAGTGATTTTTGAAGGTGGCGCTGAAGATGGACAGCTGGAACAAGACATGCGCTACGCCCGGCAGGGCATTGTCTTAGACCAGCTCGTTAAGGCTCAAAACGCCGGTTTTGCCCGCATCATTCTCTGTACACCCTATGATAGCTTGGCTCAGGCAGCGGCAATGTTGGATGTGCCTGTGGAGGTCGTTAGTACTGACATAACCAGCCCATTCCACTTTGGCCGTCTGCTGAGAGATGTGGTTCGGGAGAAGCAGTTAGAACGTGTGCTGTATATGGGGGGAGCGGCAGCTCCCCTTCTTTCGTCGAGTGAGCTCCTCTATTTGGCTGAGTTGTTGGCACAAAATGAGAACGTGGTGATTGCTAACAACTACTACTCCGCCGATATCGTAGGGTTCAATCCAGGAACCGCATTGGATAGAATCAGTCTACCTGACATTGACAATGTCTTGGCTTTGGCTCTTGTCCACGAGGCCAGCCTGCGTCTGATTCCGCTGCAGCGTTCGCTTGGATTGAGTTTTGACGTCGATACACCCAGTGATCTTCTCATATTAGCAGTACACCCAGATACGGGCCCATATACTAGGGAGGCGCTGGCAAGCCTAGAGCTTGATTATGCGCGGCATGATTCGATCAAGACGCTATTAGGTGATCCCCACGGGGAGCTTGTGCTTTTCGGGCGTATTGGTGCCCAGCTGTTTGATTACCTTGACAACCATACCCGCTGCCGGATACGGCTCTTTTCGGAAGAACGGGGTATGAAGGCTTTAGGTAGGGATCGCCGTGGCGAGGTGGTTTCGCTGGTTGGCCGCCTGATAGAAGCCTTAGGCTATGTGGGCTTCTTTGAGTTCTTAGCTCAATTCTGTCACGGTGCGGTCCTAGACACGCGCGTCCTGTTCGAACACTTTGGATGGAAGTTGTCGCAGGCCGACCGCTTCGCTTCCGATATAGGCGCCCTAGACCTTATATCTCACCCCGGCCTGCGGGACTTCACCGCCGCTGCTTTCAACGCATCGATCCCAGTCCTTCTCGGTGGTCACTCACTGGTAACAGGTGGGATGTGGGCTTTGATCGATGCTGGTAATCGCGAGCAGTCGTATCGCGGGTAGTTTGCAAATGGTTAGGGCGCGTAGTACAATAATAACAACGAAAGAAGCTTCCTAAACGGAGGAATGATAGTGCTCCAGTTCTTAAAGCAAAAATTCGATCGGAACGCCCGGGAGATCAAGCGCCTCGGCGAAATCGTACAGCGCATCAACAGCTTGGAACCGGATTGCCAGAAGCTAAGCGATGCTGAGCTTCGCAGCAAGACAGATGAGTTTCGTCGTCGGCTCAATGATGGCGAGACTCTTGATGATCTTCTGCCCGAGGCTTTTGCGGTCGTGCGCGAGGCAAGCCGCCGTACGTTGAATATGCGCCACTTTGACGTTCAGCTCATGGGTGGCATTGTCCTTCATGAGGGCCGTATTGCTGAGATGAAAACGGGTGAGGGTAAGACTTTGGTTGCCACTCTCCCAGCTTATTTGAACGCACTCACAGGCCGAGGGGTCCACGTGGTCACTGTTAATGACTACTTAGCCAAACGTGACGCCGAGTGGATGGGCCAAGTGTATGAGTTTCTGGGACTGAGTGTAGGCGTTATAATCCATGGCCTGTCTTTTGAAGAGAGACGAGCTGCATATCACTCTGATATCACCTACGGTACTAACAACGAGTTTGGCTTTGATTACCTTCGTGACAATATGGTAGTCGATGTGAGCCAGCTTGTTCAGCGCGAGCTCAACTACGCAATTGTGGACGAAGTGGACTCCATCCTTATTGACGAAGCTCGAACCCCGCTCATCATTTCAGGTGCAGCGGAGGATAGTGCGCGCCATTATGTGCGGTTTGCGCAGATTGTGCCACAGCTTCGTCCGGAGCGGGACTATACAGTTGATGAAAAGGCAAAGACTATCGCCATGACCGAGGAAGGGCTCGCGCGAGTGGAGAAAATCCTCGGGATTGAAAACCTTTTCGATGAGCAAAACTTTGAACTAAACCACTACCTCAACCAGGCATTAAAAGCCAAAGAGTTCTTCGTCCGGGACCGTGATTATGTAGTCACCAACGGTGAGGTAGTAATAGTGGATGAGTTTACTGGCCGCCTCATGCCCGGCCGCCGCTATTCTGAAGGTTTGCATCAAGCGATCGAAGCCAAGGAGGGCGTGGCTGTTCTGCAGGAAAGCCAGACTTTGGCCTCGATTACTTACCAGAACTATTTCCGGATGTACAACAAGCTGGCGGGCATGACTGGAACCGCGAAGACGGAAGAACAGGAATTTATCAAAATCTACAACATGGATGTCGTGGTAATTCCCACCAATATGCCCATGATCCGTGTTGATCACCCTGATGCGGTCTACAAGACCGAGCGGGCTAAGTTCGAAGCAGTCGTTCGGGAAATTGAGGAACGGCACAGAACAGGCCAGCCGCTGCTGGTTGGTACCATTTCCATCGAAAAGTCTGAGATGCTGAGCCGAATGCTGAAGGCCAAGGGGATTCCGCATCAGGTGCTGAACGCCAAGAACCATGAAAAGGAAGCGGAAATCGTTGCTCAAGCTGGTCAAAGGGGCATGGTTACCATTGCCACCAACATGGCCGGCCGTGGAACCGACATCGTGCTTGGTGAAGGTGTACGTGAACTAGGTGGTCTGCATGTGATCGGCACCGAAAGACATGAATCGCGGCGAATCGACAACCAGCTCAGAGGCCGTTCTGGGCGTCAAGGTGACCCTGGTTCCTCCCGTTTCTACGTGTCGTTGGAAGACGATTTGATGCGCTTATTTGGTTCCGACAGAATTATGGGCCTGATGGAGAGGCTCGGCTGGGAAGATGATCAAGCAATCGATCATCCCCAGATCAGCCGAGCCATTGAAAACGCGCAGAAGAAAGTGGAGTTTCGACACTTTGAAATTCGGCGGCAGGTCTTAGAATATGACGATGTTCTGAATAAGCAGAGAGAAGTAATTTATGCTCAGCGGCGCCGGGTCCTGCTGAACGAAGACATTGGTGAGCATATTGAGGAGATTTTTGCCACTGTATTTCAGCGTCTCGCAGATCACTACGCCGATGAGAAGCTGAAAAAAGAAGAGTGGGACTTGGCTGGCCTTCTTAAGGCTTATGAGGAGATTACTGGAAGGCCTTCGACCGCCTCGGTACAGGATCTGCAGTCCCTGACAACCGCGGAGATTGCAGAAAGACTGCGGAAAGAGGCCCAAGATGCGTACGCGCTCAGGGAACATGATTATGGCCCAGAGATGATGCGCCGCATTGAGAAGTTGGTTCTCCTGCAGGTTACAGATAACCGCTGGATGGAACACCTCAGAGAGATCGATGATCTGCGTGAGGGAATCGGCCTGAGGGCTCTTGGTCAGAAAGATCCGCTGATGGAGTATCGTTTCGAAGCATTTCAGATGTTCCAGCAGTTGGTGGCCAACATCCAGGAGGATTGCCTCAAACTCCTCTTTCGAGTACGCCTCGTAGATCCAGCGCAGGCTCAACCGAAGGATCGCCTGCAGGGGGCGAACTACCAAGGCGGCGATGGAGAAGGGGCTAAGCCTCAACCCCGTAAGGTTGAGAAAAAGGTAGGGCGAAACGATCCCTGCCCGTGTGGCAGTGGAAAGAAATATAAAAAGTGTTGTGGAAGGTAGGTAAGACCTATGGAACAGCGTCTAGCTGGTATTGGTAAGAGATTAGCCGAAATGAGGAACTATCTTTGACATCGATGAAAAACTAGACCAGGTCGCTCAGCTCGAAGCCAAAATGGCCGAACCTGGTTTTTGGGACGACCAAAGCGCAGCCCAGAATACAGTCAAAGAGATCAGCATGCTCAAGAGAGCAATCGAAGCATGGACCTCGGTTTTTAGACAGTATGAAGATGCCGAAGCGCTGAGTGAACTTGTCGACGAAGAACCAGACGAAGGTATGCAAGCTGAACTCGAGGACAGTGTGGAAAAACTAGAGACAGCTGTAAGTGCGCTGGAGCTGTCGGCCCTGCTGGATGGTGAATATGATTCACACAATGCGATCCTTTCCATCCATCCGGGAGCGGGTGGCACAGAGTCGCAGGATTGGGCATCGATGCTCCTGCGGATGTATACCCGCTGGGCTGACTCCAGGGGCTACACTGTTGAGACCCTCGATTACCAGCCTGGCGATGAAGCAGGTATCAAGAGTGTGACACTGCTGATCAGTGGTATGAACGCCTATGGTTATCTGCGTGCTGAAAAAGGCGTACATCGTCTAGTGCGAATCTCACCATTTGATGCTTCTGGAAGACGGCATACCTCGTTCTCCTCTGTGGATGTTCTTCCTGAGATTACCGATGAGGAGACCATTGAGATTCGCCCTGATGATCTGCGCATTGACACTTACCGGGCCAGTGGTGCAGGGGGACAGCACGTGAACAAGACCGATTCGGCAATCCGCATCACCCATATTCCCACCGGAATCGTGGTCCAGTGCCAATCGGAACGTTCGCAGCATGCCAACAGAGAAGCCGCTATGAAGATTCTTCGGGCACGACTGGCAGAGCGGCGGGAACAGGAGCGGCAGGCCCGCCTTATGGAGCTTAAGGGCGAACAGGGCGAAATTGCATGGGGCAACCAAATCCGCTCGTACGTTTTCTGTCCCTATACATTGGTGAAGGATCACCGCACCAATGTGGAAATTGGAAATGTTGAGGCTGTCATGGATGGCATGATTGATCCATTTATCGAAGCATATCTCAAAATGAAGAAGTAGATACTGCGGCTTTCTTCATGGATGGAGTTCGTCTGTGGAGAAGGCCCGTTTTTTAGGGGGAACAACACGTGAAACGGCGTTTTCTACTGGCCGCTGTCATCTTGGTGTTGATGGCAGCAGTGCTTTCGCCCCGAGCTATTCTTCTGCCCACCGTTGAACAGGAACTGCAGAAGTATGTTCAGAAAGAGTTCAACGCAGAGGACGTTCAGATCGCTTTGGAGCGGCGCGGGAGTTGGAGTCTTGTCTTGGGACGTGTCCCGGCGGTGGCAATTACAATTGAGAATGCGTCTGTTTCAGGGCTTCCCATTGACCGAGCTCGCCTCGAGGCGGTAGATCTGCGGTTTCATCCGTGGGCCCTCTTTCGGGAGAAAGAGTTTTGGTATGCTGGCTCAGAGTTTCTTCAGGTCTCTGCCCGCGTAACTGAGCAGGGCCTCAACGAATATTTTAAGAAACATGTTTCGCAGGTTCAAGATCTGCAGGTCGATGCCCAAGGTGGAAAGTTGCAGGTCCGGGGCACCCTGTCTTTCTTGGGTGTCCCCTGGGAACTGGGCCTGGAAGGCAGGTTGGAGGTTGCCGGGCCAACAACTGTTAGGGTTGTCCCTACTGGTCTGATGGTAGAAAATGCTGCTGCACCGCCTGCGTTAGTCGAGATGCTGTATCAGTTTTTCAACTTTACTATCGACTTGGACCAGTTTCCGTTTCCTATGGAAATCACTAGTATTGCTGTGGATGATGGGGGAATTGAGCTAGTAATTCAGGAAGTTCGGGAATAGGAGTGGACTTATGCGGAAGCTTCTGTGGCTGTTCGTCTGTGCTGCGTTGGTAGTCAGTGGGTTCACGGCTGTGCAGCGAATACAGGTGGAAAAGCAGCAAAACGTCGTTGAGCTGGTTTACGATTATCGCGGGTTAGAGCAGTTGGCAAGCTACACCCATCGAGAGATGTCAGAGCTTCTAAACGAACTGCGTGCACGGGGTGTCACTACGATTGCTGTCCCCGCGTATAGCCTGTTGGAGCTCACTCTGTCAGGAACGACTGTTCCCGGCTACATCCTAGAATATACTGCGTCTCATGCCCACGAGTTGGACACCTTGTGGGATCAGGCGACTATATATCCTAGTTCGGCCTTTGCTGCCATCAGAGAGGCCGGTTTGAAAGCGGCTCCTCGCCTGAGCAACCCTCCTTGGGGCCTCTCGAGCGAATGGCTGCAGTATTCTCCAGACTTGGTGATTCTCGGGGGAGTCGAAAGCCCAGGGTATCCCCGCAATCTAGCGGATTACGCCTCACGTTTAGCTGAACTGGATGCCAGAGTCGGGGTCGTGGAGTTTGCCCAGCAAAAAGGGGTTGAACGGCTGGCTCCTCCTGAACGAATGGTTCGGGTACATGGCATTAACCAGCGGGAAATGGAGGTTCTCGACGCAGAGCGCATTACGGCACGTTATCTGCGGGCCGCCAAGGAGCGCAATATTCGGGTCCTCTATCTCCGGCCGATCTTAACAGGTGAAGATCCATGGGACGAAACACTGCAGCTCTTGGGTGCTCTCACCAACGAACTGCAATCCGCAGGCTTCGTTCTCGGCGAGAGTCAGCCATTCCCTGCGTGGAACGTATCGGCTTGGCAGCGCATCATAACCTGGTTAGGGATCTGGGCCGGTGCAGCGCTTCTCCTCAGTTCATGGGTTAGACTTCCGGGTGTTGTTTTTCTTGGAGCAGCCGGATTAGGTTTGCTGTTTTCCTTAGGCCTGGCAGCGCGCAACTTGACACTGGCACAACAGGGCATGGCCCTCTTGGCTGCGGTCGTCTTTCCCTGCCTTGCCTTCCAGGTACAGCGAGGCCGCTCTCACTTATTACGCTTCTTCAGCATTTCCGCGGTTTCCATAGCCGGCGGGTTATTGGTGGCAGGTTCCTTAACGGGAACAGAGTACTTGATTAAGCTTGTGGAGTTCCGTGGTGTAAAGCTGATGCATGTTCTGCCGATTGGGATCATGGTGCTGACGGTGGCGTTTCAGCCTGTACTGCCGATCAAGGGCAAGCACGAGCTCAGCAGTCGGCTGAGATTTCTGTGGAACCTCTCCATCCCCCTGAAACTGTTGTTGGTTGGGGGAACTGGTTTGGCCGCTGCGGGAGCTGTCTATATTCTGCGAACTGGCAACTTCGGTCTGCCTGTCGCCAATCTAGAGATCACACTGCGAGAACTACTCGAACGAGTGCTGGTGGTTCGGCCTCGCACAAAAGAGTTCTTAATTGGGCATCCCGCACTGTATTTCTTACTGAAAGAGCGGAATGAAAAGGCTGCGTGGCTGATGCCTGTGGCGGTAATCGGCCAGCTCTCTATGGTGAACACCTTCAGCCACATTCATACACCCCTTCTGGTGACCCTGATTCGAACAGGATACGGTCTAGTTTTCGGGTATATTATTGGATGGGTGGTTTATCGGCTCTATCTGCTTGGGAAGGGGTTGTTCATGAGTGATCGTGGTTTCGGGCTATCACGGTTATGGCAATCTGGGCGATGAAGCGATCTTAGCCGTTCTCTGCGAAGGGTTAACCGATCTAGGGGTTCCTCGCAGTGAAATCGTGGTTTTGACAGGAAATGCACAGTATACGAAATCCGTTCATGGTGTCCAAACTGTTGATCGCTATGACTTGAAGCGAGTCTGGCAGCTTCTTGGCAGGTCCAGACTACTGATCAGTGGGGGCGGATCGTTATTTCAGGACGTGACCAGCAAGCGCACTATTCCGTACTATCTGGGAATTACTGAGATGGCTTTCCGCCGAAATGTACCTGTAGCGCTCTATGGTCACGGGATCGGCCCAATCGGGGCCAGTGTTTATCGAAAACTAGTGGCACGGGTTTTCCGCCTCAGCGCGGGATTCACGGTGCGCGATTCGTTCAGTGTTCAGTTCCTTGAGAAACACAAGGTATACGTGCCCGTTGATGCACACACCGTTGATCCAGTGTTTCAGTGGCCGGCTACAGTTATGGAGCAGCGCGGTACGCCTGTGATCGGACTGAATCTAAGGCCCTATCCGAAATGGCGTCAGCAGTTTCAAGATTGGGTGCGGGTGCTTAAGGATATTTTCGCCTTGGGGTATGGGATTCGGTTCATTCCGATTGGGCCGGGTGATGCGGAGCTTGGCCTGATGCTGCAGAGACACCTTCCCCGGCTGGAACTCAGTGAACCGATCGCGTTGGACAACTTCCGTTCACAGCTGGGTCAGCTGAGACTGTTTATCAGTATGCGCCTCCATGGAGTGATTCTTGGCGCCCTCAGTGGTGTTGTACCAATTGCTCTAAATTATGACCCGAAAATCCACGCGACTTGTGAACAGCTGGGCTGCCGCTGGGTGGAGTTGGTGGAGCTTGATCTGTTGCCCCGTTTGACTCGGGATGTGCTTGAGAACTATGCTTTGAACCGCGATCAACAGACCCATCAATTGGCGCGGCTCCGCCAGTATGCGGCGCGCAACCAGGATCTGCTGCGGCAGGTGTTGGAGGGATAGTTTTTGATAAAACGAGCAGACCAAACTGAAGTACTTGGTGTAAGAATTGACAATGTGACGATGGTTGAAGCCGTGGAACGTATTCGTGGCTTTGTCGAAACAAGCAAACCACATCTTGTCGTCACCTGTAATCCAGAGATGGTGATGACTGCGTATACTGATCAGCTGCTGGCAGAGATTCTCCGCCGGGCAGATCTGGTTGTACCTGATGGCATTGGGGTTGTCTGGGCCAGCCGGATTCTGCAGCGCCCCTTAGCCGAACGCGTTCCGGGCATCGAGCTTATGGAAGCGGTCCTGGCTGCCGCTGCTCAGTCGGGATGGCGCGTGTTCCTATTGGGTGCAGAGCCAGGAGTAGCCGAGCTAGCGGGTCAGAAAATGCAGACCGCATTTCCTGGGCTAGAAATTGTCGGGTATCACCATGGGTTCTTCGATAAGAATAGTGAACCGCAGGTGTTAGAACTTATAAGACGCGCTGAGCCCCAGATTCTCTTGATCGCTCTGGGCGTACCCCGGCAGGAGAAGTGGGCGGCAGCTCACCTAGGTAGTCTAAAGGTTCCTGTTGCCATAGGAGTAGGGGGCAGTTTCAATGTATGGGCTGGTGTAGACAAGCGGGCGCCTCTCTGGATGCGGCGCATACACTTGGAGTGGTTGTACCGCATAGTCCGTCAGCCTTGGCGGTTTCGGCGGGCACTGGCCATTCCGCAGTTTATGGCAGCTGTTATTTGGGAGCGCTTGTTTAGAGGGGAGAGTGTGCGGGGTTGAAGTTCGAGAGCTGGCGCAAGGAGCTGCTGAGCTACCTGGGTATACTGCTGGGCGTTGTAGTTACAGCTTTTGGCCTTTCTTTCTTCCTTGTGCCTAACAAGATTGCGGCAGGTGGAGTCAGCGGCTTGGCCACAGTGCTGTTTTACACGCTGAACATTCCCATGGGCCTTACCATGATCTTACTAAATGTGCCACTATTTATCCTCAGCCTGCGGATTGTTGGGCCCATGTTTGGGGTCAAGACGCTCTTCGGTTCCATTGCTATATCTGTGCTGGTTGACCTCATGAATCAAGTTGCCGTTTCCCTAACAACGGATCCGCTGCTGTCCGCTATCTATGGAGGAGGTATAGCTGGGATTGGTTTGGGGCTCGCTTTTAGGTTCGGTGGCTCAACAGGTGGCACAGATATGGCTGCTCAGCTGGTGGCTCGTTATCTCCCCATGAGTGTTGGCCAAGCTCTGCTGTTTGTAGATGGCATAGTAATTTTGCTGGCTGGTTTTGCTTTTGGCCCTGAATTGGCCTTATATGCACTCTTATCAGTCTTTGTAACCACAAAAGCCATCGACTTGATCCAAGAGGGGCAGAGCTATGCCAAAGCGGTCTTGGTGATTTCTGATCATTCGGAAGCAATTGCTAGGCGGGTTATGCAGGATATGGATCGGGGTGTTACGGGCCTACAAGCAAGAGGGTTATACACTGGCATTAACCGCGAGGTACTTCTGATTACCGTCGGCCGGACCGAGATTGCTAAGGTGAAAGACATTGTACGTGAAATTGATAGCCGCGCCTTTGTGGTTATCTCAGATGTGCACGAAGTCCTTGGTGAAGGATTCCGCCGCTTGTAGGCAAGATCGACTGTCCGGATTTGACATTGTAAGCTGGGGTGCAATGCAGTATAATTAGGATTAGTTATTGTTCTGCTTCTGCATTCATATTATTTTAAGGTAGAGAAAGATGGTGATGTGGTGAGCCGCAGACTGATTTGGAGTGCAGTTTTTCTGCTAGTGCTCTCGCTGTTAGTAGGGTATGGTTCGGCGTTCACCAATGCAGTTACGGGTGGAACAGAATTCCGCCTAAAAGAGCTGGGCACCGTGATAGACGTAATCGCCTTGGTTTCTACTCGTCATTATTTCCAGCCTGTGAGCACAATGGAACTGATTAAGGGTTATGTTGCTTCTGGAACAATTAATGGGATGCTCAGCCGAGCTTTAGATGATCCCTATACACGCCACATGGATCCAGCTGCCTACGAGAATATGATCAACAACACCACTGGTGTTTATGGTGGAATTGGCATCGTCGTGGGCATGCAGGAAGAGGGCTTGACCGTGGTGGCCCCGATCAAGGGTACGCCTGGAGAACGGGCTGGTTTGAGGCCAAATGATCGGATCATTGCCATCGACGGAAAAGAGACAACCTTCATGACCCTCGATGAGGCGGTCAGTATTATGCGGGGTGAAGAGAATACCCCTATCGATCTGACCATTCGTCGCGGCGAAGAGATTCTGGAAATCCACATCGTCAGAGAACTGATTAACGTGGAATCAGTTACAGAAGCAGAGATAATTGACTCTGAATACCAGATTGGGTATATCCAAGTGACCAACTTCTCTGATCGTACTTATACGGAGTTGGTTGAGGCTCTCGAGCGCCTTGATAATCAAGGTATGCGTGCCCTAATACTAGATCTGCGGAATAATCCTGGAGGAACATTGAATGCAGCGCTCTTGGTTGCAGATGAGTTTGTCAAGGATGCGCCGCTGGTTTATCTCGAAGATCGGGACGGCAACCGGCTGCCCTTTATGGCTGAGGCAGCAGGCACTCGTGAACCAATGCCGATCGTTGTACTGATTAACGGCAGCAGTGCTAGCGCCTCGGAGATTGTTGCTGGTGCACTGCGAGATAATGATCTGGCTGTTCTTGTGGGAACCACTACCTTCGGAAAAGGGTTAGTGCAGTCGCTTTATCCGCTGCGGGATGGAAGCGCACTGACGATTACGGAACAAGGTTATCTGACTTCCGGCGGGCATAACATCAACGGCCAAGGTATTACTCCCGATATAATCGTGGAAGTCACTCCGGAAGAGGAAGAAGCGATCTATCTTGGTACTGCCGAGTATGATGCGCAACTCGAAAAGGGTTTGGAGGTTCTCCGCAGCCAGCTTGGGGTTTAGTATATAACTAAGTCTTGAACATCCTGGCGCGAGCCAGGATGTTTCCACATGGAGGTAGGATGATTGACGAACTTGTGGGATTTGGTACTGTTGGTCCTGCGAACGTTTCCCTTAATGATGACCGATCTTACCTATGTACTTATCATTGGCGTAGTGTTCTTTTTCATCTACCGTCAATATCAGAAGGTTCAGGTCTATGAAAAGAGGTTGTTCGGTCTTAACCGCATCAATCCGCTGATCGAGACCTCTACGGCTATGATCTATGGACTGATTGGGGGGCTTCTTGCCACAGTTTTATTTGTTGGTCTGGGAGTTTCTTTGTCCGACAGCGGAATCGCCTACCTATGGATAACCGCTCTTTTACTGATGTTCATCCATCCGCGGTTTCTCTGCTTTTCTTATGCAGGAGGCCTGATTGGGCTTCTATCGCTGCTGATAGGATTTCCAGAGGTAAACATTCCATCGCTCATGGCTCTGGTGGCTATTCTTCATCTGGCTGAGTCTTTCTTGATAGCGGTAGATGGCCACCACACAGCGAGCCCCATTTACTTTAAACACGGCGACCAAGTGGTCGGCGGGTTTTCGCTCCAGAAATTCTGGCCGGTGCCCTTTGTGGCATTGTTGGGCTTGATGATGCTCGATACAGGCATAGATCTTGACGTTGTCGCAATGCCCGATTGGTGGCCGCTTTTTTCTTCGTCAGTAGAGGTGCCCGAAGGCCATACCATCATCTACATGTTGTTTCCTGTGATAGCGGCCTTAGGCTACACTGATTTTGCCGTGGCTGAGCTGCCACGGGTCAAAGCTCGCCGCAGTGCCTTCTTCTTGTCCCTTTATAGCCTAACGCTGCTCGGCCTAGCTCTGTTGGCTGATCGCTATTCGTATTTAGCCGCAGCTGCAGTGCTCTTTGCTCCATTGGGTCATGAGCTTGTGATATACTTAGGTCAGAAGGGAGAAAAGACCAGGCCGCCAGTGTTTCAAACAGACAGCGGCGTGATGGTCCTGGCAGTACACCCGGATTCTCCTGCAGACAAGATGGGGCTTGGCCCCGGTGATGTCATTCGTTCGGTGAATGGCACAGAAGTGGAGAACTTACCAGAGCTGATTGATCAACTGTCGCCCTGGATTGTGGATCCGGTGTTTGAGGTAGAAAATGAATTGACTGCGGAAAGAACCCGCACTGTAACTTATCGGGGTAAGGTGCCGCCTTTAGGGATTATTCCTGCACCCCATCCCAGACAGCGCTTTTACATGCGGATGGGTGAACCTCCGTTGAAGCGGTTGTGGCAGAGATTGCGGCGGAAGAGGAAGTGACGGTTTGTGAGAGGCTTAGAGAAGAAACAGCGCCAGCACACTCCTGGGTTGATTTGGGCGGGTGTGGTTTTTGCATTAGCTTCTATTATTGGCATAATCTTGCTTTTTCAGTGGAATGATCTGCGAGCTGAGGAAAGCCAGGCCCATGTGCCCAGCTTCGTAGTGATGGAGCTTTCTCAGATAGACTTGGGTGTTGATTGGACGCAGTTTTGGCCGGATGCAGGCTTTCTTGTCTTAAGCAAGGAGGATGCTGCATCTAAGCATGCGGAGCGGGCGGGTGATCAACTCTTTACCTGGAACGAAGAAGTGGAGGAATGGTTTCTCGTACCCGCTCAACCTGGGGCCAGTCTCGATCAGGTTTTCCCGCAGCTGGTGGCTGATCTCTTATCCAAGGATCAGCGCGTAGTTTTGGAGCGGACAGCAGAGGGCTATTCACTTGGGTCGTTAGTTAGGCTGCCTGGTGCCAATCAGTATATTACCGCCAAGACGTGGAGGTTTTATCAAGTAAATCCCTTGGTAATGCGGAATGCTGAAGGCACTGAGCCTGCTGATGAACTCGCCAGCCAAGCACCACGCCTGGCAGTTGTAATCGATGATTGGGGCTATGATTCTCTTGCTGCTCGACAGCTCTTGGATTATCCGTTTCCGCTGACCATTGCAGTGCTGCCTTACATGCCTGCATCTGCTAAGATCGCCAACGCAGCTGCGGAAAAAGGGCATGAAGTGATCCTTCATCAGCCTATGGAGCCGCTGGATACGGCCATTAGCCCAGGCCCGGGCGCTATCTACTTAACCATGAACGAAGACGAGATCAGAACACAGCTGATGGCTAATCTTCAGCATTTACCTGTTGTTGCAGGATTAAACAACCATATGGGATCGAGGGCCACTTCAGATACTCGTGTGATGCAGAATGTGTTTGAAGTGCTGCGCGATACAGAATTGTTCTTCTTGGACAGCTATACTATTCATACCAGTGTCGCCGGACAGGTCGCAGAGGAATACGCCGTCCCTTACGCAGTTAACGATCTTTTTATCGACAATATCAACGAAGAAGAACAGATCATGTCTCAAATCCGCCAGGGGATAGAACTCGCACGGCGCAAGGGCAGTGCGATCATCATCGGTCATGTGCGGATTAATACAGCACAAGCCCTGTGGCGTATGCTTCCGGAGATTATAACCTCCGGTGTACAGCTTGTGCCCGTCTCTGCTCTGCTGCAGAACCACTAGGAGCTGTGATTCTGCTTGAATCTGTCGTGAGCTTCTTGGATGATCCGCAGAGCCGCCTGCTTGGGAAGCCAATCTCCCACGCGGGTTTTCTTTTTCTCTAGGTCTTTATAAACCTGGAAGAAATGAGTGACCTCTTTCAGGATATGGGTGGGAACATCATCTAGATCCTTTACCCAGTTCCACTGAGGATCGCTGATGGGTACACAGAGGATTTTCTGATCGGGGCCCTTCTCGTCCCACATTTCAAACATTCCGACGGGTTCAACACGAATATAGCATCCTGGAAATGTGGCTTCACCCACAAGGACCAGAGCGTCCAGTTCATCTCCATCTTCGCCAAGGGTTTCGGGGATAAACCCGTAATCTGCTGGATAGTGCACAGCAGAAAACAGCATCCTGTCAAGATAGATGCGGCCTGTTTCTGGATCGTACTCATATTTATTACGGCTGCCCCGTGGGATCTCGACCATTACCAATAAACTCACAGCTCTACCTCCGTTATCAAGAATTCTTCTCATATTGACGCGATTCGGTCATTTTGGTATGATAAACCAAGCGAACGAATGTTCCGCATATAGGGGAGCAAAGTTAAATTCGCCGTGATGGGGACATTTTCCTGGAAAACGCCTGACATTATGAAAGGGGGCCCTTTGGGTGCAGCGCAAGTTTGAAGTAGTATCAGATTTTCAGCCGGCTGGGGATCAGCCGAAAGCCATCAGTCAATTGGCGGATGGATTGCGCCGCGGCATGCCCTTTCAGACGTTATTGGGTGTGACCGGTTCGGGGAAAACTTACACAATGGCAAAAGTCATTGAAGAGGTGCAGAAGCCAACCTTGGTTATCGCACACAACAAGACTTTGGCGGCCCAGCTTTGTAATGAGTTCCGGGCCTTTTTTCCCCATAATGCGGTCCATTATTTCGTAAGCTACTATGATTACTATCAGCCGGAGGCGTATGTCCCGCAGAGCGATACTTATATTGAAAAGGACGCTTCGATCAACGATGAGATTGACCGTCTGCGCCACGCGGCCACCAGCGCTCTTTTTGAGCGGCGTGATGTGATCATAGTTGCCAGCGTATCCTGCATCTACGGCTTAGGTTCTCCTGAGGACTATGACGCTATGACGTTTTCTCTGCGCAGCGGTGAGTTTCGCGACCGGGATCATATCCTACGAAGGCTGGTTGGGATTCAATATGAACGCAATGACATCGGTTTTCGCCGGGGGACCTTCCGGGTGCGGGGCGATGTGATCGAGATTATCCCTGTCGGTAGTGAATCGGTTATTCGTATCGAGCTATTTGGTGATGAGATTGACCGTATCTTAGAGCTGGATCCGATTACGGGTGAGGTTCTGTCTGAACCAGATTCTATCTCAATCTATCCTGCGTCGCACTACATCACTCCTGAAGAGAAGCTGAAGCGGGCCATTGCCTCCATCGAAGAAGAGCTAGAGGACCGTCTGCGCGAACTGCGCGCTGAGAACAAACTCCTTGAGGCGCAGCGTTTGGAGCAGCGCACCCGCTACGATTTGGAGATGCTGAAGGAAGTAGGATACTGCCAAGGTATCGAAAACTACTCTCGTCACTTAAGTGGCCGCGCCCCAGGGGAGACACCTACGACACTGTTGGATTATTTTCCCAAGGATTATTTACTGATGATTGACGAGTCCCACCAGACAATTCCCCAGATCGGGGCCATGTATCACGGAGACCGTTCCCGTAAAGAGACGCTGGTAGAATATGGCTTCCGTCTGCCATCGGCCCTGGACAACAGGCCTCTGAAGTTTGAGGAGTTTGAGCAGCATCTCAACCAGGTCATCTTCGTTTCGGCAACGCCTGGACCTTATGAGAAAAAACACTCGGTGCAGATCGTGGAACAGGTAATTCGGCCCACAGGGTTGGTAGACCCAGAAGTCATTGTGCGGCCGTCTCGCGGACAGATCGATGATCTGCTCGATGAGATTGAGGAAGTCATAAGCCGCAATGAGCGCGTCTTGATCACTACCTTAACGAAAAAGATGGCCGAAGACTTAACCGGATACCTAACTGATGCTGGCATCAAGGTAAGGTATCTCCACTCAGATATTGAGACACTCGAGAGAATCTCCATTCTTCGTGATCTGCGCTTAGGTGTCTTCGATGTCTTGGTAGGTATTAACCTACTTAGAGAAGGCCTAGACCTGCCGGAGGTTTCGCTGGTTGCTATTCTAGATGCAGACCAGGAGGGGTTCCTCCGTTCAGAGACATCGCTGATCCAGACAATTGGCCGAGCGGCCAGGAATGCTGCTGGACGCGTCATTATGTATGCGGATCGTATCACAGACTCGATGCAGCGTGCGATTGATGAGACAAATCGCCGGCGGGCGATTCAGCTGGCATATAACCAGAAAATGGGTATTACACCTCAAACCATCCGCAAAGCTGTGACTGACATTGCCCAGGAGATCGAGGAAGCTCGGGTGGCAGAGGAGAAGCCAGCCTACGATGCAAAGAAGAGGTTCGCTTCATTGAAGGATGCCATCGAGTATATTCGCGAGCTCGAAGACGAGATGTTTGCTGCGGCTAAGGAACTGAACTTCGAGAAAGCCGCACAGCTGCGGGATGAAATCCAGGAACTGCGCACAGAAATGGGGTTATCAGTTTGAGTAGAGACAAGATGCTGCGAATTCAGGGTGCACGCCAGCACAATTTGAAGAACATAGATTTGGAAATCCCCCGAGATAAGCTTGTGGTAATTACTGGCCTATCTGGTTCGGGTAAGTCCAGCTTGGCCTTCGACACCATATATGCCGAGGGGCAGCGGCGCTACGTTGAATCACTCTCTGCCTATGCACGCCAGTTCTTGGGCCAAATGGACAAGCCCGATGTGGATATGATCGAAGGCCTATCGCCAGCGATCGCCATCGATCAGAAGACAACCAGCAGGAATCCCCGATCGACCGTCGGTACCGCGACGGAGATTTATGACTATCTGAGACTGCTATTTGCTCGCATTGGACGGCCTCATTGTCCGAACTGTGGTAAGCCCATCACTCAGCAGACAGTTGAGCAAATTGTGGATCAAGTTATGACGCTTCCCGAACGGACCAGGATCCAGGTACTGGCTCCAGTGGTGCGGGGCCGCAAGGGTGAGCACCGCAAACTCTTAGAAGAAATCCGCAAAGACGGGTTTGTACGCGTCAAGATTGACGGTGAGTTGATGGAAGTTGATTCTGAGATCAATCTTGAGAAAAACAAGAAACACGATATATCGATCGTTGTCGATCGCCTAGTCGTCCGTGACGATATCGAGGGACGCTTGAGCGACTCGATTCAGACAGCACTCAGCAGGGCCGAAGGCATCGTCATTATTGACATCATCGATGGGGAAGAGTTGGTCTTCAGTTCGAAGTTTGCCTGCGTGGACTGCGGCATTTCTATGGAAGAGCTTACTCCGCGGATGTTCTCCTTTAACAGCCCCTTTGGGGCCTGCCCTGTTTGCGATGGCATCGGGAGCAAACAGGAAATCGATCCAGAATTAGTCGTCGATCCAGAGCTTTCCCTGGAAGATGGGGCCCTGATTCCGTGGCGGAACAGCAAGAGCCGCTGGCTATCCGCCATCTTCGATAGTGTATGCGCCAAGTACAATATCCCTCAGGATGTGCCATTTGCAGAGCTTGACGAGCAGCATCAGAAGATTCTGCTTTATGGCACCGGCGATGAACCAGTGCAGTTCCTGTATGTGAACCAGGCTGGGCGTGAGCGGGAGTTTGAGTCTACCTACCAAGGGGTAATACACTGGTTGGAGCAGCGTTATCGGGAGAGCACCTCAGACTATGTGCGGATGGATGTGGAGCAATATATGAGCGTCCAGACTTGTCCTGCCTGCCAGGGCAAGCGTCTCCGCCCCGAGATTCTGGGTGTGACAGTAGGTGGCCTGAATATCATCGAAGTGACAGAGATGTCTGTCAAAAAGTGCCAGAAGTTCTTCGAAGAGCTGGAGCTCACGGACAGGGAAAACCTGATTGGACACCAGATTCTTAAGGAGATCCGTGCTCGCCTTGGGTTCCTGGTCAATGTGGGCTTAGACTACCTGACCCTTGATCGAGCTGCGGGCACTTTGTCGGGTGGTGAAGCACAGCGGATCCGCTTGGCAACTCAGATTGGTTCGGGCTTGGTGGGAGTCCTTTATATTCTCGATGAGCCCAGCATTGGCTTGCATCAACGGGACAATCACAAGCTACTCGAAGCGCTGCAGCGGCTGAGAGACTTGGGTAACACCTTGATTGTGGTAGAGCACGATGAGGATACAATGCGGGCGGCAGACTGGATTGTCGACATGGGCCCTGAAGCGGGCAGCCGCGGCGGCCGTGTGGTGGCTCAGGGTACATTCAACGATATCTGCGCAGAGCCGAAGTCGATTACGGGGCAGTATTTGTCTGGAGCCAAGGCTATTCGGATACCCGAAAAGAGGCGAAAGCCCAACGGCAATTGGCTGCGTATCAAGGGTGCTCGGGAGAACAACCTAAAGAATATCGATGTGGAATTCCCGATGGGTGTTTTCGTTGCGGTCACGGGGGTATCTGGTTCGGGTAAAAGTACCTTAGTCAACGAAATTCTGTACAAACGGCTTAGTAAAGAACTATATCGATCTAATGCTAAGCCGGGCAGACATGATGCCTTAGAAGGCCTCGAGCATGTCGATAAGGTTATTGAGATTGACCAATCACCGATTGGGCGTACACCGCGTTCAAATCCCGCTACCTATACAGGTGTGTTTGATCATATCCGTGATGTATTTGCCCTCACAAATGAAGCGCGGATTCGGGGCTACAAGAAAGGCCACTTTAGCTTCAATGTAAAGGGCGGACGCTGTGAGGCCTGTAAAGGCGATGGAATTATTCGGATTGAGATGCACTTCTTGCCTGACGTATACGTACCGTGTGATGTCTGTAAGGGGAGCCGGTACGCTCGGGAAACTCTTCAGGTCAAGTATAAGGGCAAATCCATTGCGGACGTACTCGACATGCGGGTAGAGGAAGCGCTGGAGTTCTTCAAGAACATCCCGAGAATACACCGCAAGATTCAAACCTTGTACGATGTGGGCCTGGGCTACATTAAACTTGGGCAGCCAGCCACAGAATTATCAGGTGGTGAGGCGCAGCGTGTTAAACTGGCAACTGAGCTGAGCCGCCGGAGTACCGGCCGGACGGTCTATATTCTTGATGAGCCCACGACTGGCCTGCACTTCGAGGATATCCGCCGGCTCCTGAATGTGCTGCACCGTTTAGTAGACAATGGCGATACAGTGATCGTGATTGAACACAACCTAGATGTGATCAAGACGGCTGACTATATCATAGATCTGGGCCCTGAGGGTGGCGATGGTGGCGGCACGATTGTGGCTGCCGGTACTCCGGAAGAGGTTGCAGAAGTTCCTGAATCTTATACCGGTCAGTTCCTAAAGCAAGTCCTCGCCGATCCTCGCGGCCGCATACACGCCCTAAAGGTGGATGCGTAATGTCTCTGGAACACAAGTTGGCTACCCTACCGACCCGGCCTGGGGTTTACCTCATGAAAAATGAGGCGGGGGAGATCATCTATGTCGGCAAGGCAAAGAACCTCCGCAACCGCGTGCGCTCTTATTTCCAGAGCTCGCGGGATCATTCACCTAAGGTCCGGGTGATGGTGAGCCATATTTCAGACTTCGAGTATATTGTGACCGACTCGGAAGTCGAAGCGCTCATATTAGAGAACAACCTAATCAAGGAACACTCGCCTTGGTATAATGTGCGCCTAAAAGATGATAAGACCTATCCGTATATCAAGGTAACGCTTTACGAAGACTTCCCCCGCGTGCTCCTTGTGAGGCGCCGGTTGAATGATGGGGCAAGGTACTTTGGGCCCTATACTGACAGTAAAGCAGTACGGGAAACCTTGGCCTTTCTACGTGCGATTTTCCCGATCCGGACTTGCCGGAAGGAGATAAGACCAGGAGCATCTGACCGCCCCTGCCTGAACTACCATTTGGGCAGATGCTTAGCCCCGTGCGCAGGACTTATTTCGGTGGAAGATTACCGAGCGATGATCGGTGAAGCAATCGCCTTCTTGGAAGGCAAGGTTGACCATGTACTTCCTTCTCTCACCAAGAAGATGCAGGAAGCCGCTGAAAAACTAGAGTTTGAGAAAGCCGCACGACTGCGCGACCAGATCAGGGCAATCGAAAAGATCGCTGAGCAGCAGAAGATTGTGGCAGCGCATTCTGAGGATCAGGACTTTTTAGGTTACGCGCGGATTGCCGACTTGGCATGTGTGCAGGTATTCTTTGTGCGTGAGGGTAAACTGGTCGGTAGGGAGCACTTCCTGTTAGACTGTTCTCCTGAAGAAGATGAGGCTGAGATTCTGAAAGCGTTTATCGAGCAGTTCTATGCTGAAGCTGCTTTTGTCCCCAAATCGATATTTCTCCCCCTGGAAGTGGGAGAACAGGATGTGTTGGAGAGTTGGCTGAGCGAACTGCGAGGAAGCAGAGTCCGTATGCATGTACCAAAGCGTGGGACGAAGAAGCAGCTTGTCGATATGGTGATGGAGAATGCCCGCACGGTACTTCAGGTCGTTCGCAGCCGTGCAGAGCGCCAAGAAGCGGATATTAACGAAGCGCTGCGGCAGTTGGAGGAAGTGCTGGAGCTGGATGGCCTGCCTGAGCGCATCGAGGCTTATGACATCTCGCACACTCAAGGTAGTGAGACGGTGGCTTCTATGGTTGTTATGTTGAACGGAAGATTGGCTGGGGATGAGTACCGGCGCTTCCGCATTCGCAGTGTGCAAGATGAGCCTAATGATTACCTTTCTATGCAGGAAGTTATCCGCAGGCGGTTTACGAGAGGGCTCAAGGAGCAAGAAGAAGGGGAAGACGGTAAGTTTGCACGCTTTCCTGACCTTGTAGTGATAGACGGTGGGAAGGGGCAGCTCAATGCTGCTATCGCAGTCCGCGATGAGCTTGGCTTAGATATTCCTTTTATTGGTCTGGCGGAACGCTTGGAAGAGGTCTTTGTAGAAGGTCAGTCTGACCCCGTGAACCTGCCTAGAAATACGAAGGGTTCACTGCTCCTTCAGCGGATTCGTGATGAAGCTCATCGTTTTGCACTGACTTACCACCGCAACCTCAGGGGTAAGGCCAGTCGCCGGTCAATTCTTGACGATGTTCCTGGTATTGGCCCCAAACGCAAAAAAGCACTACTGCGCCATTTTGGTACTGTGAAAGCTATTCGTCAGGCAAGCGTTGATGAGCTGTGTCAGGTCGAAGGAATAAACCGTAAGGTAGCAGAAGAGATTTATCAATATATGCACGGAGCCGAGGGTGAGGCATAAAGCCTTCCTCGGCTCTTTTTCGTATTTGGGATACTAAAAATGCCATGTGACTCCAACAGTTACCCCAGAGTAGCTGGAACTAGTTTCAGGAAGTTCAATGGTCTCCTCGGGTTCTGAAGAAGAGAATCTGAACTTATCAAGACTGTATGCTCCACCCTGCATCCCCAGCCGAATCGAATAATCCTCTGCGAACAGGTATTCAAAGCCCAACTGGTAGTGGTAGTGGCTGCCGCCGATGTTTTTCCTCGAATCATCTTTTTCCGTGTATTCCCAAGAGTACCATGGTGCAGCACTGAGGTAGGCATCGGCAGTAAACTTGTCGCCAAGGGTGAACTGGGCAATCGCTTGACCAGCAAACCCCTTACCTCCCAAGGAGAGCTGTGTGTTGTCGCGTAGATCTTGATCCTTTAGTGTAACCCAGGTCATGCTGTAACCCAGGCCGCCGTACAGTTTGAGGCCGGTGTCCTTAAGAAAGAGATAATTGGCGCCAAACTGTAGATTGGAGCGGCGGTGTATCCCCTTCTGGGAATTCTCCTGGGGCTCTTCTTCGCCATCAGCGGTCACGCTCACATTCAGGCTGTTGCTGCTGGTGAAGCTAGCGCTAAACAACAGATCGTCGTGTGCATATGTACCAAGGGCCACTGCTGACCATTCTGTTGTCTTGGCGTTCTTGGCATCAAGAATCTTCCCGTAACTGGTGCCCCCGTACCCCAACTGTGTCTTAACATCAATCTGGGCACTGCCAACTGCAGCTAAACTCAAAACAAGGACTGCTGTCAATACTGCAACCCAACTCTTTCTTGCCACGCATCGCACTTCCTTTCGTGTGATTAGTCGCAAATACCAAGGTTATATAATCTACTATTCGTAACGCTCCTGCCGAATATGGGCAGGAACGACCCTTCCCTTAGAGAATACCAAAAATAACAAAAAATTCAAAGGGGGAAACTGGATTTGAAGCGTTACTCAACAGTAGCAATGTGCTTATTGTTCGTTCTAGCATGGGCCAACCTGGCTTCAGCAGTCTCTTTCACAGCTGATGGTGCCTTCGTACTGGGCAATAGCGGTTCCACAAAGGTACGGGGTTTTGTTGCCGGGGTAGAAGGAGAGGTCTACTCCAATATCTTCCTTGAGGGACGCTTCCTGAATGTGTCACCAGCTAAGGACGAGGAAGGGAATAGCGAAAGCATGCTGCGCGCCGCTCTCACTTACCGAGTGCTGCAGGAGGCAGATTTAGAAGTCCTTGTAGGTGGTGGCTATGCGAGCTATAGCATTCAGCTTCCAAAAGCCGATGATGACAACGAAGACTCGAGTGAGCCCGTATCATTAAGCGAAAAAGGCGACGGATTCTTTGGTAAGGTGGGCGTGAAATTCGCACCTGCTCCCAAACTGGTGGTATCCGGTGATGTGGCTTATGCTCCCGGTCTAGATTTCGGAGACCACGATTCTAGAACGTTGGTATCAGGACGTGTCTCCTTGAGCTACGAGGTACTGGACCAAGTGAGCGTACAGGGCACGTTGATGCGAACCTCTGTTGGCTCGGCGAGCACGTTTCTGTATGGTGGCGGCATAACGCTTCAGTTCTAGTCTTAAGTTATAAATAGGCTCCCTGGAAAGGGAGCTTTTTTTACCGAGAAAAATTAAAGCACCACCTTGACATATTTAAGGTATAGGTTTAATATTTATACATAGACTTCATAAAGTGAAGGGTTTAGTTTGAATAATTTAAGGGGTGGGTTTAATGTCTAAGAAGATGCTCACAGTATGTCCTGTCTGCAGTAAACCCCTGCGCGTTACCCGCCTGCGGTGTAACGCCTGTGACACGACAATTGAAGGCACATTTGAATCGTGTAAGTTCTGCCAGCTAACGGAGGAACAGCGGGATTTTATAGAAGTGTTCCTTACTTCTCGGGGAAACATCAAAGAGGTTGAAAGACTGCTGGGTATCTCTTATCCAACAGTACGGAGCCGCCTAGATGCAGTGATAGAAGCTTTGGGGTACCGCATCGAACGGGAACAGAATGATCAACGCCGCCAGATACTGGAGGCACTAGACAAAGGTGAGATTACTTCAGAAGAAGCCATTCGGCTACTAAGAAGTTAGGGAGGGCACGGCAGATGAATGAGGAGCAAAGACTAATTCTAAAGATGCTGGAAGAAGGCAAGATTACCGCTGCTGAGGCAGAGGCTCTGCTCAATGCTTTGAAAGACCCTGAAGCTACAGTTGAAGAAGAACGGCACACCGATCTGTGGGCAAAGATAGAAAAGCAGGGTGAAGAATTTGCTGAAAAAGTGGAACAAGCAACAGAACGCTTCGTGCGTTCTTTAGAAACCAAGACCGAGCTCCGGCTGAGTGACCGCTTGGCAAAACTCTCAAAAATGATCACCCGGTTTCCGTTTGTGGGTCAGGAAGATACTTATGAATTTACAGATGACTACCATGGCAGCTTCGTGGAGAGCGGAGACATTCTCTGTAAGTTAAGTACTGGAAGTGGGCGTGTAACTGTTCGTGGTTGGAATGAACCGGGTTATCGACTGAGGGTTACGCAGCGCGTTCGTGCCAAGGAGCGAGAGACAGCCTTAGCCAAACTCCACCATATTGATCTTCCTCAAGATGGAGAACCGCTCCGCGAACTCAAGGTAGAAGTTCCGAGTTTTCCGGATGTATCCATCTCATTTGATCTCGATGTACCACGCACCTTGATATATCAGTTGGATATCAGTACAAACAATGGTTCGATCGCTGTGTCCGATCTATATGCTCGTTTGGTCAAGCTGGCAACTGTCAATGGTTCCCTTGACGTACAGGGCCTTCAGTCGGAGAGGATCGAATGTCAGACTCAGAACGGGTCGTGCCGTATCACTCATACTAAGACCGATGTCTTTACTGGACGGACAGGTGTTGGTTCCTTCAGGCTAATCGATCTGCAGAGTGAAAATGTAAATTGCATGACTTCGAGTGGTTCTATTTGGGCTGAGCCTGTTGTGCGGGGCGATGCCGAGTACAACTTGGAAACAACAGCGGGCTCGGTTCACGTCGACTTAGGTGATCAACGAGAGATAAAGGCCTCGTTTGACCTGCGTACCTCCGTAGGAAGGATTATGATTCCTGAGCGAGATATGGAAGGTGCTCATATGGATCGTCAATCGGGAGGTTGGCATATGGTCGGGACGTCGCCAGGCTTTGAGAGTGGGCCCAATCGATTGCGGCTGACGGCTCGTACGGGTTCAGGCTCTATCCGTATTGCAGGCGGTGGAGGTGGCCAAGATTAATCCCGAGCGTATGCAGATTCTGACTATGCTCCAGGAAGGCAAGATCAGCGTTTCTGAAGCTGAAAGGCTGTTGGATGCTATCGGGAATGGGCGCAGCCAACCATCTGAGCAGCGTTTTCTGAGGCTGCGGGTTTTAGAGCAGGGTCAGATTGCGGTAAACCTACGAATTCCTTTGGAACTAGTGCAGAGCTTTGCGCAAGTTGCGTCTGTCATCGCAGGCATGAGCACCGCATGGGAGACGGTGGCTTCGCGAATTGAAGCAGGAATGGATGGGCGTATTGTCGAATTTGAACAACCGAATGAAAATCGCAAGGTTGAAATACTAGTAGAGTAGGGGCGGCTTATAACCGCCCCTTTAAGGTGGAGGGAATTAAGTGGTAAAGCTGATTGTGTCTGACTTGGACGACACACTACTCAATGATGAACTGGCTCTCAGTGAGGAGAACATTGAGGCAGTCGCCCAAGCCCGAGAACGAGGGTTGATTTTTACGTTCGCCACAGGGCGGATGTATGCTTCGGCATTGCCTTTTGCCAAGCAGCTCAACCTTCCCCAAGAGCTGCCCCTCATTTGCTATAATGGGGCACTGATTCAGCGCGTTTCAGGTGAAACAATCTATGAGGCGCCGCTTTCTTTCGATCTGGCCTTGGACATGGTACGTTACTGTGCCAGTCAAGGATGGACAACAAATGTGTACTACAAAGATGAGCTGTATGTCAGCGAGGTCAATGCTGATGTGGAGTACTATCTGACTATTGCCGATGTACCCGTTCACGCGGTGGGTGACCTTGCGGTGTTTCTGCAGGATGGCGAGAAGCAGCCGTCGAAGATTTTAGTTGTCTCGCCACTAGGCAGCCATGATGAGACACTGGCAATGCTCAAAAATCGTTACAGCGATAGCGCTTATGTGCTGCAATCGAAAAACCGCTTCGTAGAAATGACCAGTCTGCAGGCGAACAAAGCCATTGCCCTCAAATGGTTGACAGAAAAAATGGGGCTAAAAATGGAGGAAGTTTTGGCCATCGGGGATAGTAATAATGATGTAGATATGCTTCGCACAGCAGGAATTGGCGTGGCTGTGGGGAATGCTGTTTCTGATGCGAAAGAGGCTGCGGATCATATCACTACATCTAATAATGAGGGAGGGGTAGCCCGAGCCATAAGGGACTTCGTATTGGGTTAAGGCCCTTCAAATCCAGCTCTATTGGCATTCCAGCAAATAACAGGCATCTTTTTTCTGCGAAACGTGAAGTTTCTTTTGCCAAAATGAGCAATCTGTGTTATTATTAGTTTGTAATATAATATGATCCAGGGCGCATGCCCGAGTCTCAATTATGAGATATAAATCCGTTGGAGAGGAGACTTATCATTGGCACAAGTTTTGCTTAAAGATGTTACAAAGCGCTTCGGCAATGTAACTGCCGTGAACAACATTAGCCTCGACATCAAAGACAAGGAGTTTATCATTCTTGTCGGTCCATCCGGTTGTGGAAAATCCACCACACTGCGGATGGTTGCTGGTTTGGAGGAAATCACTGAGGGTACCATCACAATTGGTGATACCGTCGTGAATGACGTTCCTCCGAAAGACAGAGATATTGCGATGGTTTTCCAAAACTATGCGCTCTATCCTCACATGGACGTTTACAACAACATGGCTTTCGGTCTGAAGCTGCGTAAATTCCCCAAGAACGAAATTGACCAGCGGGTAAAAGAAGCTGCTAAACTCTTGGGTATTGAGAACCTCTTAGACCGGAAACCGAAGGCTCTCTCTGGTGGTCAGCGTCAGCGTGTAGCTGTAGGCCGTGCTATTGTTCGTGAACCAAAAGTATTCTTGATGGACGAACCTCTGTCCAACTTGGACGCCAAACTGCGTGTGCAGATGAGAGCTGAGCTCAGCAAGCTGCATCAACGTCTGCAGACCACGATTATTTACGTAACTCACGACCAGGTCGAAGCTATGACCATGGGTGACCGCATCGTTGTTATGAAAGACGGTCTTATCCAGCAGGTCGGTGCACCTCTTGAAATCTATAATCATCCTAACAACATTTTCGTTGCAGGCTTTATCGGCAGCCCTGCCATGAACTTCCTCGATGTAGTGCTTCGCAAAGAAGACGGAACTTACTACATTGATGCTAGAACATTCAAACTGCCTATCCCAGCCGAAAAGGCAGCTTCCATTAAGAACATTGGCAAGTACGTTGACAAAGAAGTTGTATTCGGTATTCGTCCAGAAGACATCATCGACGTTGCTCTGGTTGAGCATGATGAGGCAACAACCATCGAAGCCAACATCGACGTTACCGAACCAATGGGTGCTGAAGTATACGTATACTTCTCCAGCGGCGACAACAGCTTTGTTGCCCGCCTAGATGCAGAAACAGAAGCTATTAGACGTTCTGCTCTCCGCATTGGCTTCGACATGAACAAGTTCCACCTCTTTGACAAGGATACCGAAGAGGTTATCCGCTAAGACACTAACAATCGCATATCCGAGGCTGCGCTCTACAGCACAGCCTCTTTTTTGTATCATCATGCTCCTTCTGAGCTGGGAAAATCTACATCGAATGATAGGGCAGGAATCTAAAAGAGAAAGCAGAAATGATATACACGAACCATCACACATGTACTACTCATCATGCTTTCACTTTATTTTTTTACTCGCAGCGCTAACTTATGTTAGTTATCATAGCCGGTGATGGGAGCAGCCTAAGTCAATCATCCACGAAAGGAGGTGCGGTCCCCTAGGAACGACAAATGGCTGCAAGGACGCACTGAGATTCAGCAAGAGACGTACCCGGAGATAAAACGCAGAGGAAACAAGGATACTCGAGCAGCACATCTCCTATCACAGCAACAGACTTCACACTGCGTCTTCAAGAAAACTAATGCAAAAGGGGATATTGCTACTATGAAAAAGACATTTGCAGCTATTACTCTAATCATCGCACTAGTCATGGCTGGCCCTGTCGCTGCCGCAGGCATCGACTTTGGCGGAGCCATCGAAACCAACATTGAAGTAAATCGCAAGACTGACGGGAACATTGAAGTCACCCCAGCATCTGAACTGAGCCTCAACCTCGGCCTGACTGCTGCCGAAGACAAGCTCAGAGCAGGTTTGGAATTTGGCTTGGCTGAGACAGAACATCCAGACAGACTGATGCCAACCGGCATTTCCTTGGGCGACATTCAGCTGAAGCAGGCTTTCATCGAGGCTGACGGTGCTTACTGGCACGGCGGCCCAGAGGTAACAACTCGCTTCGGTACCCTGGATATCAACTACAGCCCATACGCTAGTGTAAAGAACCACAGTGGTATCAGCATCAGCGGTATGGACCTCGACGTAGTTGAACTGAACGCTTTCTACGGCCTACCAACCACCTACGGCCACGTATTGGGTATGCGGGCTGACCTCAATCTGGTTGAGGAACTTGACCTTGGCGCATCTGTAATCGCTGACAGAGACCTCGTCCGCATGCAGATCGATGCTGCTGGCAGCCCAATCGAAGGCTTGAACGTATCTGGTGCTTTGGCAGCTGACTACGTTGAAGGCGACAGCATTACCGAAAGCATTAAGGGTATGAACAACCTCTGGACTATTCAGGCTGACTACGAAGTTATCGAAGACACAACAGTCACCGCAGGTTACAAGTATATCAGCAGTGACTGGGAAGCACCTCGGTACGTTGCTCCACGCAGCGAGAAGGACAACCAGCCACAAGACTGGCTGTACCAGCTGCCTGAAGGCAAGAACCACGGTGTATTCGTAGGTGTTCGCACTGCCCAGCAGGGCGTTGAAATCGAAGCTGAGTACGACCAACTGTTCAACCACGCAGCTTTGGCTGCTGGTACCGAATACGAAGGCTTCCGCTTTGACGTGAAAACCGTCTTGGATGTACCTTCCATCGGTGAAATGTCTACCGAAAAGACTACTTTCGGTGTCAGCCGTGACTTCGACGTCATGGAAGGCTTGGCCATTGCTGCTAGCTACGAAGGCGAATGGGTACCTGCTGCCAAACAGCTGACCCACACCATCGGTGCAAGCACAACCCTTGGCCTGATCCCTGCTATCGACGGCCTGAAGATCAGTGGTGAGGTTTCCGCTTCTGAGCTGGCCCTCGAATCCATTGGTTACAAGATTGGTGCCGAGTTTGAAGCTCCAAACGGCGTAAACCTTGGTATCGAACATGACCGTTTTGAAGGAACAACCTTCGCAGCAGGTATGAAGGTAGAGTTCTAATAATCTAGTAACTAAGGACAGCGGTCCACATTTCCTGTGGGCCGCTGTTCTTCTTTTTATCAACATGCAGGGAAATGGGAATATCTATAGAATGATAATACAGGCAGCCATCCTGCATAAAAAATATAAAAACTTGCAGGACGTGGAAGGAATTCCGAGCATGCTGTCTAATACTTAGAATGAATTAGGGCTTTATCCTCGCGGAGGCGCAGTGGTATGAAAGGAGGTGCCCGCTCAGAAGCCACGTGTCATGCGAGTATAAAGACATCGTCAAACCAAATGGTGGGAAAAAGGAAACATGGAGACTTTTTCTCCTCTCAGGTGAGACGATGTAATAAAACAAAACCAACTTCTAAATATCTGAGGGGGAAAAACAGATGAAAAAGGTATTAGTTCTTTCTTTAGTGCTGGTAATGGCACTAGCTAGCAGTGCATTCGCTGCTGTAAACTTCTCTGGTAAGTTCGTCGGCGAGATTTCCAATGATGGAAAGAGCTTCAAGAGCAATCTTGAAGTAAAACCTCAACTGACAATCAGCATCGCTGCTGATGGTGGCGACGGCCTCAATTGGTCTTTTGAAGCCGAGAGTTCTTTGAATTCTAAGCTGGTCAAGGATAAAGGTGGAAATATTACTGATGTATCCAGCACCTTTGACCTTGGCAAGTACAAACTTCAACTCAATGATGACTATTTCACCATGTATTTCTGGGGTAACGACAAGGAGCTTGAGGATAAGGGTACAACTCTTAGCCTGATCTCCGCTGCTAAGAAGGCTACCAGTCATCGGGCTCGTCTCGAGGTAACCGCTGTTGAGCCTGTTGATGTCACTGTTGACTTCACCAATAATGCGCTCTACGCTTTCGTAGACGCTGACATTGCTGACTACGAGGCAGGTCTTGCTTACAAGCGGACCGGTAAAAAAGCTGTTATCGGTGACGAAAAAGCTAAGGACACTATCGGCCTCTGGGGTAAAGCAGATGTCGATATGTTCACCATCCAAGGTGACGTAGCTGCTACTCTTCTTGAGAAAGACGTAGCCCTCGGCTATGGTGCTAAAGTAACTGCACAAGTAACTGACGAAGCTAAGGTTTATGCTCAGTACCATGGCAAGCAAGATGGCTTTGACAATGCTGAATGGGCAAAGAGCAAGGTGTCTGTTGGTGGTAGCTATGACGATGGTGCTATCTACGCAGATGCAAGCTTTGACTACGATTTAGACAAGGAAAGCAGCGATACCACCGCATCGGTTGCTTATCGCTTTAGTGAAACCGTGGCGTTTGGAGACCTGTTCAAGAATGACAAATACTTCACCAACGACGCACCAGCTGTTAAGGCCTCTGTATCTCTTACTGACTTTGCTTTAGGTACAGTTCGTGCCGACGTTGCCTCGCCTGTTGTTGAAGATATGGTATGGGCAAAGGCCTATGGTGAGTATGGCAAGTATTCCTTCAAGGATGAGACTAAAGACGCTGTCGACGAAAACGGTGATCCAGTAGTTGATGAAGAAACTGGCGAAACCAAAAAAGGTCTTGAAAGCGAAGACACTGGCTTCAAAGTTGGCGCCGACGTATACGTAAAGGCTACCGATAAACTCGTCCTCAAGCCTTTCGCTAGCTACGAGTCCATTGGTAATGTCATCGCATTCGGTGCAAACGCCGATTACGTAATTGGTACCGATGGCCCAACACTCGGTCTTGGTGTCAAGAAGGTCCTCGCTGACGACATTCGTGCTAGCGAGCGCGCCGAATCCATTTCTGCTAGCGTAACAGTCGAGTTCTAATCTAGAATCAAACAAAACCGTCCGGGTTTTCCCGGGCGGTTTTTTTATGTTCAGAATGTCTGATTATCGCAGCGCCTCGTGCTGTAAAATCAGTGCTGCAGAAACATCTTCAAAAGCAAGCAGGTCAGGTGGAGGAAGAGACGCTGCGATGTCCTGCAGCTGGTTGAGCAGTTTACGTGACACCAAGAGTGTCTTGTCATTGACCTTAGACTCTTTCGTTAGTAGGCGCCGGAGGAGCGTTAGTCTCCGTTCAGTAAGAGGCTTCGCTGTCGAGATCTCCAGACCTGTCTCAATAAGTCGAACCGCATTTCGGAAATCTACTCGCTCTGTGTGCACTAAAGCAGCTAGAAAGTGCAGTTCAGCATCAAGAGGAGGAGCAGGGACGGTGCTTCCTTTTTGGACGCTCGTGGTTAGGAGTGCCAGGTATTGGGTAATACTTGTGGGAGGAAGTTCTTCTAGATAGGTGAAACACAGTCTTGGAATTAGAATAGAGAGTTTAGCTGCTTCTAGGGCTAGGAGATCACCAAGCAGTTCTCCGGTCGTTGTTTCGAGGCGGCCCGCCAGCTCTTTAAGGACGAGGAGAGACGGTTGGTCGTGGCCCCTTTCTATACGGCTGATGAAACTGCCAGTAGTAGATTCGGCCAGCTGTTCTTGAGTATAACCCAACTGTCGGCGGCGAATTCGAAGGCGCCTTCCCAGCAGATTCATAAATATCTCCCCCACAAGTTATGGAAATTTATAGGTGACTCCGGCATGAGTTTACCATAAAACCTGTAAAACGGCAACAACTGCCATTATTGACGATGGCAGGAAGGCAAGCTATAATGATGGTAGGTTGCTGTATCGAGGGGTGAGTGGATGTGGCAGAAAAGCAGCGCATCATGGTCTATCTCAACCGCCAGCTGCTAGCGCAGTTGGATGAGATATGCCATGAAGAGAAGATTAATCGGAGTGAAATTGTACGCGAAGCAATGCAGCTGTATATAATGGAGAGGAGCAGGAGGATACTGCGCGAACAGCTGAAGCAAGGGTATCAGCTTATGGCCGAGCTCAATCTGCGGCTCGCAGAGGAGTATTCCTGCGACGAAATCTACGATTACGAGCGCCAGTTGGCGGAGGCTGATTAGAGTGCAACATGTGACCCGCGGCGATATTTTCTACGCTAATCTCAACCCCGTTATTGGTTCTGAACAGGGGGGTGTGCGGCCAGTGCTCATTCTGCAGAATGACATTGGTAACAAGTACAGCCCTACCACTATTGTTGCGGCGATCACATCTCGAATCAAAAAGGCAAAGCTTCCTACTCACGTGGAATTGTCTGCTGAGAAGTATAAGTTAGAAAAGGATTCGGTAATTCTGCTCGAACAGGTGCGTACTATAGACAAACGCCGGCTTAAAGAGCAGATCGCTCATCTTGACGATGAAACGATGGAGAAGATCAATCATGCTCTCCAGATCAGTCTGGGCTTAATTGAGCTGTAATTAGATAGCACGTGCTTCAGTAACACTCATATCTATATGGGTGTTCTTTTTTATTCTTTCGAAGGGAGAGGCGCTGCTGTGATTATAGGACGTCCGTTAATTGGGGTTGTTTGTGGTCATCAAGAGGACCCAGAACGTTTCTATGTGAATGCTCCCTACCTATGGGCCCTGCAGCGGGCCGGAGGAATACCGGTCTTGATCTGCCACCTACCTGAAGACGATTTGTATACGCTCTTGTCCACGTTTGATGGCATTCTTCTGCCTGGTGGTATCGATGTTGACCCTGCTAGGTATGGCGAACAGCCCCATCCGAATTGTGGCGAAATTGATCCTTTGTGGGATGAGTTGGACCTTACGGTTGCACGTTGGGCCTTGGACAATAGGTTACCGCTGTTGGCTATCTGTCGGGGAATGCAGGTGCTTAACGTGGCTGCTGGAGGGACTCTCATTCAGGATATTCCCAGTCAGGTACCCAATAATATTAAGCACAGTCAGCAAGCTCCAAGATGGTATGCCACACATGATATCTATATCGAGCAGGGCAGCTTATTGGAATCAGTAATACGCGAGCTGACCACAACAGTAAACTCATATCACCATCAAGCAGTCCGCGATGTAGGGGAGGGGTTGCGCGTTTCTGCTTCGGCTTTTGATGGTGTTATTGAAGCTCTAGAAGGAACATCAACGCACTTTGTCTTAGGAGTCCAGTGGCATCCTGAACACATGGTTGGTCGTTACCCTTCAGCCCAAAGGATCTTTTCTGCCTTCATAGAAGCTGCTCGGAATGGGCAGGAATCCCAACCCTAATTGGTGAAAAGGTTGTGGAGTAAGTAAAAGTGATGGAGGCGGTTTGCTTGTTAGCAATTACGAACGCAACACTGTACACAATCACAGATGGCGTGAAGCAGGGGAACATTCTTATTGACGATGAGGGCCGTATTGCAGGTGTCGGGGATATCGCTATCCCCGAAGGTACTGAGGTAATAGATGCTTTTGGGAAAATCGTCATGCCAGGGATGATCGATGCCCACGGCCACGCCGGGGTCTACGAAGAGGCCATCGGTTGGGAAGGTGCCGATGGCAATGAAGCTGTCGATCCCATCACGCCTCAGCTGAGAGCACTTGACGGAATTAACCCTCACGATGAAGGTATCTGTGAAGCGCTTGAGGCTGGTGTAACAACCATGTGTGTTCTGCCGGGCAGCGCTAACGTAATTGGTGGCCAGGGCGTAATAATCCATATGTACGGCAATACTGTTGAAGACATGATCATTGGTGAGGGTGGTCTCAAGGTTGCCTTTGGCGAAAACCCCAAACGAGTGTATTCTGGCCAGAAGAAATCGCCTTCTACTAGAATGGCTACAGCATCGCTTCTCCGGGAACAGCTTGTCAAGGCCCAGAACTACCTAGCGAAACTGGAGAAAGCTAAGGATGACCCAGACAAGGCGCCTGAACGCGATCTGAAGATGGAAGCTCTGGTTCGGGTACTTAAGAAGGAAATCCCGCTGCGGGCTCATGCCCATCGGGCGGATGATATCATCACAGCACTGCGCATTGCCGATGAGTTTGGAGTAGATATTATCATCGAGCACTGTACAGAAGGTCACAAGATCGCTGAGGAACTGGGGAACCGCAAGGTGCGTGCCGTAGTTGGCCCCACCATGACCAACCGTTCTAAAGTCGAAGTGCGCGAACGGGACTACAGTACTTTGAGGACTCTGTGGGAGAACGGCGTACAGATCGCGATCACAATGGACCATCCCGTAATCCACGTGCAGTATTTGAACATCTCTGCCGCCCTGGCCGTAAAGGCCGGCCTGCCAAGAGAAGAGGCTTTAAAAGCAGTCACTATTAATCCTGCAAGGATTCTCGGAATAGACGATCGCTATGGTTCTCTCGAAGAAGGGAAACTGGCAGATATTGTCTTGTGGAGTGGCGATCCTTTGGATATAATGTCCAGGGTGGAACAAGTATTCATCCACGGTAAGCTTGTCTACAAAGCTTAGGAGGTACTTATGCTGCAGATTCAGTCCCAGAGCCCAGGACAAACCCAGGCGATTGGTAAGGCCATGGGGGAAGTTCTGCAGCCTGGCGATTTCATAAACCTAAATGGCACCTTAGGAGCAGGGAAAACGCTGCTCGTCAAGGGTATCGCCGCAGGGCACGGGGTTGATGCTGAGGATGTCACCAGCCCTACCTTTGCCCTGATCAATGAGTATCATGGGCGAAGCCCGCTCTATCATTTTGACTTATACCGCCTCGATCGTCCTGAAGAATTAGAAGACATCGGCTATGAAGAGTATTTCTTTGGTTCCGGAATATGTCTTGTGGAGTGGGGCGATCAGTTTGACGAGTATCTACCTGACGATAGGCTCGACGTGACACTAGAGCAAACCGGTGCTGCGGCTCGCAAGATTACGATTGTGGGCCGCGGTACTCGCGGCACAGAGTTGGAAGCAACATTGAGGGAGGCTTTAGCTTGTACGTACTCGGAATAGACACCTCCACTATGACTGGAGGTGCAGCAGTAGTAAGGGATGGGCAGTTGGTTGGCGAGTATGTGCTTAACATCCGTACGACACATTCTGAACGCCTCCTGCCCGCGATCGAACGGCTTCTGCAGGATGCCGGGTTGTCCTTAGAGGAAATGGACGGCCTCGCAGTGGTAGTCGGCCCAGGTTCGTTTACTGGAATTAGAATTGGGGTTGCCACTGCCAAGGGCTTTGCGTATGCCCTCAATAGAAAACTCGTTGGACTCACCGCTCTAGAGGCCTTGGGAAGGCAGTTTCAAGCGTTTCCTGGAATTGTGGTTCCTATGATTGATTCTCGGCGTACTGAGGTTTATGCCCAGGCCTTTTTAGGTGGAAAGCCCCTTGCTGCACCTCATAACAGTCATCTCGACGAAGTGCTCCGCTGGTGCCGTTCTCAAGAACAGCCATGCCTCATGGTAGGCGATGGTGCGATTGCTTATCGTGAGTACATTGCTGCAGGCTTGCCGGAAGCAGTATTCCCGCCGCCTGAATTTGCTCTGCTGCGTCCAGCGGCAGTGGCTGCATTGGGTTGGGAGCGACTCAAGGAAGGTCAATACAGCGATGCTTTTGCTGTAAATCCTGTATACTTGCGCAAGACGGAGGCCGAAATCAAGTGGATGGCAGAGAAGCAGTAATCTTTCGACAGATGAAGGTAGAAGATATCCCCGGCGTACAAGTTGTAGAACGGGCTTGCTTTTCTGTTCCCTGGTCCCGGGGGATCTTTTACTCTGAGCTCACTAAGAACGACAGTGCCTATTATGTTGTGGCCGAGATAGACGGTGAAATTGTAGGCTATGCGGGTGTCTGGGTCATTCTCGATGAAGGCCACGTTACTAATATTGCTGTTCATCCCAAGCACAGGCGGAAGGGTATAGGCCGTCAGTTAATGGAAGCTATCACTGCGTATGCGGCCCTGCGCGGAGTGGAGCGCATGACTCTGGAGGTCAGGGTCAGCAATCTCACAGCGCAGAATCTTTATAGACAGCTGGGTTATGAATTCTGTGGGGTGCGCAAGGGATATTACCAAGATAATAAGGAAGACGCTTATATTATGTGGAAGGACTTGAAAGTTGATGAGAAGTGGACTGGCGCTGGGAATTGAAACCAGCTGCGACGAAACAGCAGCAGCGGTCATTCAGGACGGAACCAAGATCAGATCGAATATCGTCCTGTCCCAGATTGACATTCATCGAAAATATGGAGGGGTAGTGCCCGAAATTGCTTCACGCAAGCATATCGAGGCTGTGTTTCCTGTTATCAACGAGGCATTGGAAAGGGCCGAGGTAACCTTAAATGACATCGAAGTTATTGCCGTTACCTATGGCCCGGGACTCGTGGGGAGCTTGCTGGTGGGCATTGCCGCGGCTAAAGCTCTTGCCTATGCCCTCGATAAGCCTCTTGTTGGGGTTAATCATATCGAGGGGCATATTTATGCCAATTTCCTCAACCGCGCTGAACTCATCCCTCCATTTGTTTGTCTCACAGTCTCAGGAGGGCATACCGATCTGCTCCTCATTCCAGAACTAGGCCACTATGAGATTCTCGGCCGAACCCGCGATGATGCAGCGGGCGAAGCTTTTGATAAGATAGCGCGAGTACTGGGCCTTCCTTATCCAGGAGGCCCGCAGATCGAAAGGCTGGCTGCCGCAGGTAATCCTAACGCGATAGCGTTTCCGCGCGGCTTGAATGAAGCAGGCAACTTCGACTTTTCTTTCAGCGGTCTCAAGACGGCTGCACTAAATTATCTCAATCACGCCAATCAGAAGGGTGAAGAAGTGAATCTGCCTGACTTCGCAGCTAGTTTCCAGTGGGCAATCATTGATGTCTTAACGACTAAACTCCTCGCTGCTGCGGAAGAATATCAAGTCAAGCAGATTTTGCTTTCGGGAGGGGTGGCCGCCAACAGCACTTTCCGCAACCATGTTAAGGAAAAGGCTGCTCAGGCAGGGCTTGAGGTCTGGTACCCGCCTGCCCATCTATGCACCGATAATGCGGCCATGATCGGCAGCGCCGGTTATTTCCGTTACTTAGCGGGCCACCGCAGCGGATGGGACCTAAACGCGCTGCCCAATCTGAAGCTGGGCGATGACTAGGAGTGAGTTGAATGCACGTCGATCTGACCTTCACCCCTGCTGAACTCACCCATTGTGCTTTAGCGGGGAAGGTAGCTGTGGTAATTGATGTCTTCCGTTTTACCACCGCAGCCCAAGCGGCTCTAGAAGCTGGCGCTGCTGGTGTTTTTGTGGTTCGCGAAATAGAAGAAGCTCTAAGTATGCGCTCAAATGATCCCAGCTTGCTGCTGGCCGGGGAAAGACATGCTCTGAAAGTCCCCGGCTTTGATTTTGGTAACTCGCCCTTGGAGTTTCCACCTGAGGATGTGCGGGGCAGGAAGATTGTGTGGTGTACTACCAATGGGACAAATGCCGTTACTATGGCTCAACAGGCTGATCAAGTGATCTTGGCCTCACTGCGTTCTGCGAAGGCTGCAGCTCAATACGTGAGGGATCGTGGGCTCGATTGCGTACTCGTTCCTGCCGGGCTGCGTGGGCGCTACTCTCTAGAGGACACGTGGTGCGCGGGTTACATCGCTCGTGAGATTGGAGCTTCCCATGTCAGCGATAGTGTCCAGACTGCTCTCATGGTTTCAGAGTGTTTTGCTGTCAATGACCTGCGCCACTCGGAACACGGCCGCGTATTGTCTGGACTGGGCCTTGATGCTGATTTGGATTACTGCCTAGAACTCGATCGCAGCTCCGCTGTTATCCTGCAGGATAAGGAATCGGGTTGGTGTAGTTTGTCTCACGTTGGATGATGAGGCTTGAGCGAGATTTTGGGAGCAAAGCCAAAATAAACCGAGCCAATCTCAAAAAATGGTTGTTTTTCAAGAGGTCAACCTTTCTGGTAAGGTTTGCAAATGATACCTTACTCGGTTAAGATAGGAACTAGGTTTAGCACTCATGTCAGTCGAGTGCTAACAACGACTGATAGATTAACAGTAAATCCATTAAAAGGAGGTACACACACTTGAGCATCAAACCATTAGCTGATCGAGTAGTTTTGAAAGTGCTCGAAGCTGAAGAAAAAACAGCGAGTGGCATTGTTCTGCCTGATACCGCTAAGGAGAAGCCACAACAAGGCAAGATCATTGCAGTAGGCCCAGGCCGAGTAGCAGATGATGGCAAGACCATCCCCATGTCTGTCAAACAAGGCGATACAGTCCTGTTCGCCAAGTATGCTGGGACCGAAGTGAAGTACAAGGGTGAAGAATACCTGATCATGAAAGAGTCAGACATTCTGGCGATCGTAGAATAAACCACTGTTAAAGGAAGGTGACAGCCATGGCTAAGGATCTACTTTTTCGGGAAGATGCCCGGAAAAAACTAGAGAAAGGTGTCAACGCGTTAGCTGATGCCGTAAAGATTACTCTCGGCCCCAAGGGTCGGAACGTTGTACTAGATAAGAAGTATGGTTCCCCAACCATCACCAACGATGGTGTTACAATTGCTCGTGAAATCGAATTAGAGGATCCATTTGAGAACATGGGTGCCCAGCTTGTCAAGGAAGTAGCTACCAAGACCAACGACGTGGCTGGTGACGGTACCACCACCGCTACCGTTCTAGCTCAAGCCCTGGTTCGCGAAGGCTTGAAGAACGTAGCTGCCGGCGCTAACCCAATGTTCCTCAAGCGCGGTATTGAAATTGCTGTAAAAGCTGTTGTTGACCGCATCCAGTCTGTGGCAAAGCCTATCGAAACAAAAGAGGCTATTGCTCAGGTCGCATCTATTTCTGCTGCTGACACTGAAATCGGCGACCTGATCGCAGACGCTATGGAAAAAGTGGGCAAAGACGGCGTTATCACCGTGGAAGAGTCCAACACGATTGGTACAACTCTCGAAGTTGTCGAAGGTATGCAGTTCGACCGTGGTTATGTATCGCACTACATGGTAACTGACAGCGAGCGTATGGAAGCTGTTCTCGATGAGCCATATATCCTCATCACCGACAAGAAGATCAGCTCCGTTGCTGATATCCTGCCTGCTCTCGAAAAGACCATGCAGGTTGGCAGACCGCTCCTGATCATTGCTGAAGACGTTGAAGGCGAAGCTCTTGCTACCCTTGTAGTCAACAAGCTGAGAGGCACCCTCAACGTTGTAGCTGTTAAGGCTCCTGGTTTTGGTGATCGCCGCAAGGCTATGCTGAGCGACATTGCCGTCGTTACCGGTGGTCAGGTCATCTCTGAAGAGGTCGGCCTGAAACTCGAGAACGTAACCCTTGATATGCTCGGCCAAGCTCGTCAGATCAGAGTGACCAAGGAAGACACCACCATCGTTGATGGTAGAGGCTCCACCGAGGCTATCCAAGGCCGGATTAACCAGATTCGTGCTGAAATTGAAGAAACCACTTCTGACTACGATCGGGAGAAACTCCAAGAACGTCTTGCCAAACTGGCAGGCGGCGTAGCCGTTATTCAAGTTGGTGCCGCAACCGAGACCGAACTCAAGGAGAAGAAGCATCGTATCGAAGACGCTCTCTCAGCTACTCGGGCCGCAGTTGAAGAGGGTATTGTAGCTGGTGGTGGAACCATGCTCGTTGATGCCATCTCTGCCCTCGATGACCTCGAAGCAGAAGGTGAAATCAAGACTGGTATCGAGATCGTACGCAGAGCTCTCGAAGCTCCTGTCAAGCAGATTGCTCTCAACGCTGGCCTTGAAGGCGCAGTCGTAGTCGAGAAGGTTAAGAGCTTGCCAGTTGGTGTTGGTTTTGATGTTCTGAGTGAAGAATACGTGGATATGATCGAACGGGGAATCATTGACCCAGCCAAGGTCACCCGCAGCGCCTTGCAGAATGCTGCTTCGATCGCATCCATGATTCTCAGCACCGAGTGCCTCATTACTGACCTGCCTGAGCCAGAGCCAGCAATGCCTGCCGGCGGCAACATGGGCGGTATGATGTAAGAGTGTGATAGATAGGGGATCCTGCTAGGCAGGGTCCCTTTTAAGTTAACACCTCATTTACAAGGGATCCCCTGCTCAGATGGAGAAGATTCTCATCGGAGAGGTAGGGATAGGACGTTGGAGTACATCTTAGTTCTGGATTTTGGCGGTTCTGAAAGCCAACCCATTGCTCGGCTGGTTAGGGACTGTAGTGTTTACTGCGAAATTGCTCCCTTTGATACTGATGTCACCAGCATTCGCCGGACTGATCTTAAGGGCGTAATCCTTGCTGGCACACCTATCGCTGAGATCGACTGGGCCATTGCTGTGGAGTCTGTTCGTTCTCTTGCAGGTCTAGGTGTACCTATCCTTGCAGTCGGAGACGGATTTGAGTCGATGCTGGATGAACTAGGTGGTGAAGTCGTCAAGTTAGCCAAATCAGAACCAAGCCAGACAGAGGACACACTTCTGGAACAGGGTACCTTGTTCCAGAATTTTCGCGCGGGCAAAGTTGCCTGGATCAGCAGCCTGAGCACAACAGTCTTGAGGGATTTTCTTGTTCAGGCCTGCGGGTGCTCTCAGGACTGGACTATGGAAGCATTCGCTCGGTTTGCTATAGAGGATATCCGTAAGCAGGTGGGCAGCGGGCGAGCTATCTGTGGCCTTAGTGGCGGTATTGATTCATCGGTGGCTGCCGTTTTGATGCAGAAGGCTATCGGCGATCGTTTGACCTGCATTTACGTTGATCATGGCTTTATGCGGAAAGGCGAGACCGAACAGGTGCTCAATACATTCCGCAAAGGGTATGATATAGATCTCGTACACGTTGATGCCCGGGAACGGTTCTTGTCTAAACTGAAGGGTGTATCGGATCCTGAAGAGAAGCGCAAGATCATTGGGCATGAGTTTGTACGTGTGTTTGAGGAAGAAGCACGCAAAATAGGGGATGCGAAATACCTGGTTCAGGGAACGCTTTATACAGATGTGATCGAAAGCGGGACAAAACAGGCGGCTGTGATTAAGTCACACCACAACGTAGGCGGGCTGCCGGAAGACCTGAATCTTGAGCTGGTCGAACCTCTACGACAGCTGTTCAAAGACGAGGTACGGCAGTTGGCTGTTGAACTTGGGCTTCCTGACGAGATAGCTTGGCGGCATCCGTTTCCGGGCCCCGGGTTAGCTGTTAGAGTTATGGGCGAGGTCACTCAGGAGAAGTTGGACCTGCTGCGCGAAGCAGATGCCATTGCCATGGAGGAAATCCGCCGAGCCGGACTATACCGTAAGATTTGGCAGGCTTTTGTGATCCTGACAGACACGAGAACGGTAGGTATGCGCAATGAAGCCCGCACCTATGAGTATGCTGCCGCCATCCGAGCTGTTAACAGCAGCGATGGGATGACTGCCGAGTGGGTTCCTATGCCCTACGGAGTGCTTGACCGCATCAGCAGCCGAATAATGGCTGAAGTCCCCGGAATCAACCGGGTGGTATATGATATCAGCTCTAAGCCACCAGCTACAATTGAGTGGGAGTAGTAAGGGGAGTGAACCGGTCGTTTAGCGAGGGGGGAATGACGCCATGCATTTGAAATATGATGAGAATGGGCTTATTCCAGCAATTATCCAAGATGACCACGGCCGCGTGTTGATGATGGCTTATATGAACGAGGAGGCATTCAACAAGACGCTCCAGACAGGTCAGACTTGGTTTTACAGCCGGCGCCGTCAAGGCATCTGGCAGAAAGGCGAGGACGGGGGAAACATCCAGCAGGTTAAGCGGATTATGGTGGATTGTGACCGGGATTCACTTCTAATTACTGTAGACCAGCATGGTCACGGTGCCTGCGATGATAAAGAAGGCGAGTATTCTTGCTTCCACAACCTGCTTATGTCTGATGGGCCAACTCCCACAGACCTGCACGGCTCACGGGAGGTTCTTTCTTGGCTCTATGCGACCATTGAGGATCGCCGCCATTCTCCTAAAGTAGGTTCTTACACAAACTACTTGATGGAAAATGGCCTCGACAAAATCCTAAAGGCGCTTGGAGAAGAGGCCGCCGAAGTATTGATTGCAGCGAAGAATGAAGGCACCGACGACTTGGTTTATGAAGTTAGCGATTTGATTTATCATTTATTAGTTCTCCTAGTGTTCAAAGGCGTTCGCCTTGATGCGATTTATCAAGAGTTGGTGGCTAGATCAAACATTCCGAAATAAGAGGAAGAAGCGTACGAAAAATCACCTCTCACTTATAGGGCTGCGGCTCTATAAATGAGAGGTGACTCGCATTTTGGCATTAATTACTTGAAGAAGCGATGGTTCCCGATATTGACAGTCACAGGCCTTGTGCGCACCCATGACGAACTGCCCACTTTTGCCGGTGCAAAGAAGCCGGTAGCGCCATACGATGGATCCCACCCAGCGATGGCGTCCTTAACCGCCAGTACAGCGTTTTTACCTGCTGGACTCTTAATTGAGCCGTTCTGGACTGGTTCATATTGGTAGTATCTCTTGCCGTTGGCTGTGACGACCTGGTAGATGACATCATGAATTGTGTTAGGGTAATCAGGATGAAGTAGGCGATTTAGGACGCTGGCAGCGACGGCCACCTGACCCACATAGGGTTCACCTTTGGCTTCGGCATGAACCAACCGGGCAAGGAGATCCAACTCGCTGTCGCTGAACTTGGTTTTCATCTCAACGTTGACGGTTACTCCGCTGCGGTTAAGTACTACAGAGATGCTGCGTGTTTCATAGAATCTATTGCTGATCTTAAGAGTGTATGTTCCATAAGGCAGGTTTTCAAAAGCAAAAGTACCGTCTTTGATATTCGTCTTGGCCACTCCAGGGATCTCTACTGTACCAGACCATAGTTTCAAGCCAGAATCCTCATCGACGACCGTTCCTGATAGTGCCGCTGCTCTTCCGTTCGGGTCAATTGGGTTAGGAGTGCTTGTACACCCAGTGAGTACAAGTATGACTGCTGTGCAAATCGTCAGCAGGAGCATCCTATTTCTGTTCATACAGCAAATCCTTTCCGTTAGAGTTAAGTTCTATCACATTCACCCAATTCTACCTGGGCTTTAACGTCCCTGCTGGTAATCACTGGCGCGAAAGGGCCCGAACCTTTGTTTTACTAATGAGAGCCGTGCGTGTATAATATAGGTAGCTTACATAATGTAAAGGGGAATGACATGGATTACTTAGAGTCACTGAATCCCAGCCAGCGGCAGGCTGTGGAGACAGTATCTGGACCTGTCTTAGTCCTTGCGGGGGCGGGCAGCGGAAAAACCCGTGTTTTGACATATCGCATTGCCCACCTGTTGAGTTGCCACCAGGTGCCGCCATATAGGATTCTGGCGGTGACTTTTACTAATAAAGCAGCTCAGGAAATGAAAGAGCGCGTTATAAATCTTGTGGGTCCCGCCGCGGAATCTGTCTGGATGGGTACCTTTCATTCTCTCTGTGTGCGGATTCTGCGTGCAGATGGAGATAAATTAGGTTATCAGCGTAATTTTCAGATCTTCGATACCACCGACCAAGTCGCAGTGATCAAGGATTGCTTAACAGAACTGAATCTTGATCCTAAGCGCTTTGATCCTCGTTCCTTGTTGTCCAGCATCAGCCGGGCTAAAGATCAGTTGTTGACACCTTCGCAGTACGAAGCTCAGGCGGCTGACTTCTGGGAGAGTAAAGTTGCGCAGGTTTATGCCAAGTACCAGCGCAAGTTAGAAAAGAACAATGCTGTAGACTTCGATGACCTGATTATGCTGACAGTGATGCTTCTCAGAAATAACACAGCGGTAAGGGAGAAGTATCAGAACCGGTTTGAATACATCATGGTGGACGAATACCAAGACACAAACCGTGCTCAGTATGAACTCATTCATTTGTTAGCTGCCGTTCATGAGAACCTCTGCGTCGTGGGCGATGAGGATCAGAGTATCTATGCTTTCCGGGGAGCTGATATCCGCAATATCCTTGATTTTGAGAAGGATTTTCCTCATGCTAAGGTGATTAAGCTCGAAGAGAACTACCGTTCAACCCAGCGTATACTGGATGCAGCCAACAGCGTTATCGCAAACAATACTGAGCGTAAGCCAAAGGAGCTGTGGACAAGCAACCCGCCAGGAGAACTGGTAACGTTTTATCAGGGGATAAATGAGCGGGATGAAGCTGCCTTTATCGCATCGCAGATCGAGTCATTGGCGCGCAAAGAAAGGCGCAGCCTATCGGAGTTTGCTCTGCTTTATCGCACCCACGCTCAATCGCGGGTATTTGAAGAGGAGTTTATGCGCCGGGGGATTGCTTACCGGATTGTCTCTGGGCTGCGTTTCTACGAGCGAAAAGAGATTAAGGATCTATTAGCTTACCTGCGCCTTGTACACAATCCCGACGATGATTACAGCTTTCTGCGTGTTGTAAATGTGCCCCGGCGGGGGATTGGAGCTGCTAGTCTAACCAAGCTCACCGAATACAGCGAAGCCCACGGGCTGAGCCTGTTCGCAACTCTTGGACACATAGATGAGATTTCTGGTCTGACAGGCAAGGTGAAGACTGCACTGCAGGATTTCTATAATCTTATCAACGCAGCCTCCTTTGTGGTCGGCACGGTTGGGATTACCGGACTCGCCGAACAGCTCTTGAAGCAAAGCGGCTATATGGACATGCTGCGTGATCAGCGTGATGAGCAGGCGGCAGCCAGAATTGAGAATATTAACGAGTTCCTGTCGGTTACTCAGCAGTTTGAAAAAGAAAACGATCCAGCAGACTTGGCTGGCTTCTTAGAGCATGTGGCTTTGATCAGCGACGTCGACAACTATGATCAAGAAGCCGATGTGGTAAATTTGATGACTCTGCATGCTGCCAAGGGCCTTGAGTTCCCTGTTGTTTTCATGTGCGGTATGGAAGATGGGATTTTCCCGCACAGCCGTTCCCTGTGGGAACCAGGCCAGCTCGAAGAAGAACGGCGGTTGGCTTATGTGGGCATGACACGGGCGCGCGAGCGGCTGTTCTTAACCTGTGCTCAGACTCGCACCATCTTTGGTATGACCAACCAAAACCCTGTCTCCCAGTTTGTGCGGGAAATTGACCCTGAGCTCATCAGAGATTATCGTGAAGAAGTAGAGCCTTCCCCTCGGGACCGGATGCGGGTTCAGAGCGTTAGTAAACCGGCCATCGATAGTAGTGCGGACTATAAAGCGGGTGATCGAGTACGTCATAAGGTTTGGGGTGAAGGAATGGTCGTTTCAGTGAGCTCATCTGCCGATGACGTGATGCTGAGCATTGCTTTCCCAGACCAGGGTATTAAGACCGTTATTGCCCATCTTGCCCCGATCGAGAAGCTTTAGGAAGAGTTATACGTAGGAGGATTGTCATGGAGCACGTTCGAAAGCGTGTGGAACAGCTGCGGTCAGAACTGCATTATCATAACTACCGCTATTATGTGTTAGATGATCCTGTAATCACTGACCAAGAATATGACGCCTTAATGCGCGAGTTAATGGAGCTCGAAGAACTGTATCCTGAGCTTATCGTACCCGATTCGCCGACGCAGAGGGTGGGTCATGCTCCAGCCGATCAGTTTGCCACTGTCAGGCATGCTCAGCCCATGCTGAGCCTGAGCAACGCCTTCGATGAAGACGAAGTGTCAGCTTTTGTTGACCGTGTACGGCGTCAGGCTGGGCAGGACTTAGAGTTTGTCTGTGAGCTGAAGATTGATGGCCTGGCTGTTTCCCTTGACTACGAAAACGGGGTTTTTGTACGCGGTGCGACTCGAGGAGATGGGCAGGAAGGTGAAGATATTTCGGCCAATCTGCGTACCGTGCGCTCGATTCCCCTCCGCCTGAATGAGCCTGTCACCCTTAATGTGCGCGGTGAGGTCTATATGCCCCGTGCAGATTTTGAGCGCCTAAATGCTGAACGGGAAGCCGCAGGCGAATCTTTGTTTGCCAATCCCCGCAATGCTGCCGCAGGTTCGCTTCGGCAGCTTGACCCGAAAGTAACGGCCAGCCGTAATTTGGATGGTTTCTTCTATGCTCTCGTCATGAACGGCGGGCCGAATACACACTACGAAGCGCTGCAGTATCTGCGGGAATTGGGTTTAAAGACAAATCCTCATATTAAGTTGTGCCGCAGCCTTGATGAGATTCAGGCTTTCATCGAGCACTGGACCTCTCGGCGCAGTGAACTACCCTACGAGATTGATGGTATTGTAATCAAAGTAAACGATCTAGCTGTCCAGAATGAGCTGGGAACTACTGCAAGAAGCCCACGCTGGGCGATTGCCTACAAGTTTCCTGCCGAGCAGGTAATTACTAAGGTGGTGGCGATCGAGGTTCAGGTGGGGCGGACGGGGACTCTAACCCCATTAGCGCACCTTGAGCCAGTGCAGGTCGCAGGTTCTACAGTCAGCCGAGCGACTCTGCACAATGCGGATATTGTGGCTCAACGTGATGTTCGCGTGGGCGACTATGTGGTTGTGCAGAAAGCAGGCGATGTGATTCCAGAAATCGTACGGTCGCTTCCGGAGCGGCGGACAGGAGTCGAAGTTCCCTTTGAGATGCCGACCGAATGCCCCGCTTGTGGGGCCCCTGTCGTGCGAGTCCCCGGCGAAGCAGCGACCCGCTGCGTCAATCAAGCCTGCCCTGCCCAGCGCACGGAAGGTTTGATTCATTTCGCGTCCCGGGGAGCGATGGACATTGAAGGACTTGGCCCTGCTGTAATTGAACAGCTGCTGAACGCTGGTTTGGTAAAGACACCGGCAGATCTATATCGGCTGACGAAAGAACAGCTCCTTGAGCTGGAGCGTTTCGGTGATAAATCAGCTTCGAATCTTCTCGAAGCTATCGACGCAAGTAAGGGTCGGCCGCTCAGCCGCCTCATTTTTGCACTGGGCATTCGGCACGTAGGTGCAGAGGTAGCGCGTGAACTAGCGCAGCACTTTGGCAGTATTCATAAGTTGGCAGAGGCTGGGATCGACGAACTGACAGCTGTCCCGGCGGTGGGAGAAAAGATTGCTCAGTCCGTAGTTGAGTATTTTTCCAATCCGGCTAATCAGCGGCTAATTCAGGAGTTGGGTGAGTTAGGAGTATCACTCGAAGATGTCCCTGCCAAAACAGGGCAGAATGCGGCCCTAGATGGCTTGACATTCGTCGTCACGGGTAAGCTGGAGCGCTTCAGCCGCGAGGAGATTCAAGAAAGGCTCAGGGATCTAGGTGCGAACGTAACTTCCAGCGTGAGCCGTAAGACTGATTATCTGGTGGCTGGCGAGAAAGCTGGTTCCAAGCTTGAACGGGCCCAGAGCCTTGGTATCCCCGTTCTATCAGAGGAAGACCTGTTGGATTTCTTACGGGATAGAGGTGTAGAAATTGATTAGCCGCTCGGAAGTAATTCGCATGGCGGAGCTGGCTCGCTTAGAGTTGAGCGAAGAGGAAATCGCTCTTTACCAGCAGGATCTTAACCGTTTTGTGCAGTCAGGAGCAGAACTCCGCAAGATAGACACCGATAACGTCAGCCGCACCGCCTATGTGGGCAGGGCTTTTAGCCTGCTGCGCAGCGATGAAGTAGCAGAAAGCCTTCCTCAAGAGGTGGTGCTGCAGAACGGCCCCAAAGTCGTAGATGGCTGTTTTCGTGTACCGCGGGTCATGGAGGATGAAATATGAAAGAGTTGGCGCACAAGCTGCGTACGAGCCAAGTCTCCAGCGTCGAGCTCGTCCAGCATTATCTAGATCGGATTCGGGCGGTTGATTCTGATATTCGGGCTTTTCTATATGTGGACGAGGATGGAGCTATAGCCGAAGCAAAGGCATCTGATGAGCGCCGCCGCCGAGGAGAGCCCCTTTCGCCATGGGATGGAATTCCCATTGCGATTAAGGACAACATCTGTACTGTTGGGACACCTACAACTTGTGCATCCCGCATGCTGGAAAACTACTATTCACCGTTTGAAGCAGAGGTGATCACGCGCATCAAGCAGGCTGGGATGCCTATTCTGGGAAAGACGAATATGGATGAATTCGCCATGGGTTCTTCGACGGAGTTCTCTGCATTCTACATAACCCGAAATCCTCACGATCTTACCCGTGTCCCAGGTGGTTCGAGTGGTGGTTCAGCTGCGGCAGTGGCTGCAGGGGAAGCCCCTTGGGCCTTAGGTACCGATACTGGCGGCTCGATTCGCCAACCAGGGGCCTTTTGTGGAGTTGTCGGTTTGAAACCTACATATGGGCGTGTCTCACGGTGGGGCTTGGTGGCTCTAGCATCTTCACTCGACCAGATTGGCCCTATGGCCCGTACTGTTGCTGACGCAGAGATCCTCTTTTCGATTATTGCTGGGCACGACAACCGTGATTCTACATCTTGGCCTAATGCGGCTTATCGAGTAATGGACGCAGTGCCTGATAATCTGAAAGGGATCAGCGTTGGTGTCCCAGAGGAGTTTTTTGCGGAAGGCCTTGATCCCGAGGTTGCCTGCAGTGTAAGACAGGCAATTAAGATGCTGGAGAACCTAGGTGCAGAGGTAAAGCCAATTTCTCTGCCTCATAATATCTACTCGATTGATACTTACCTCACACTCGTGACAGCAGAAGCAAGTTCAAATTTGGCTCGCTATGACGGGGTGCGGTACGGGCTCCGTGTTGAAGCGCCCGACTGTACTACCATGTTCAAGAAGACGCGCACTAAGGGCTTTGGCCCAGAGGTGAAGCGCCGGATCATGCTCGGTACTTATGTCTTGACCGCCAGTCATCACGAGGCCTTCTACGAGCAGGCGCGACGGGTCCGCACCTTGATAGCTCAAGACCTCGAACAAGCCTTTTCTAGCGTAGATGTAGTAGTGACACCGACCACGCCGACTACTGCATTTAGGATCGGTGAGAAGCAGGATCCACTTCAGATGTATTTGTCTGATTCGTACACAGCCATTGCGAATTTAGCCGGCAATCCTGCCCTCACTATGCCCTGCGGGATTGATCGGAAAGGGCTTCCAATTGGCCTGCAGCTGATTGCTGATCATTTCCGGGAAGACCTGATCTTTACTGTTGGGCGAGTATTGGAGCAGTCACTTAGGGAGGTGGAGGCCGGTGGGGAATTATGAGTTGACGATCGGGCTTGAAATTCATGTGGAACTGGCGACTAAGAGTAAGATGTTCTGTGGCTGTGCCACTACTTTTGGGGCGCCTCCCAATACTCAGTGCTGCCCAATTTGCCTTGGGTTGCCGGGCACTCTGCCTCTGCTGAATCGAACCGCAGTGGAGTATGGTATTCGGGCAGGGTTGGCACTTAACTGCCGGATTAATCCAGTCAGCGAGTTTGCTCGCAAGAACTACTATTATCCTGATCTTCCCAAAGCCTACCAGATCACACAGCATGATAAACCGTTGGCTGAGAATGGGTTCCTCGAATACTTTCTTGATGGTCAGCTGACGAAAACAACCATAACCCGCCTTCATCTAGAGGAGGAAGTGGGTAAGTCAATCCACAGTGGTGACAGCATCATCGGATCAGAGTATTCCTCGATTGACTATAACCGGGCAGGTATTCCCTTAATCGAGATTGTCACTGCACCTGAGATTGCCTCCCCGAAGCAGGCCCGCGTTTTCTTGGAGCAGCTGCGGCTTACCCTGCAGTACCTGGGAGTTTCGGATTGCAAGATGGAGAATGGTTCCCTGCGCTGTGACGCCAATGTTTCAGTCCGTGATATAGAGGGGAACCCAGGCGAAAAGGTTGAAATTAAGAACCTTAACTCGTTCCGGGCTCTCGAGCGTGCTTTGGCATACGAAGGAGAGCGTCAGGCCGTTCTGTTGTCGCAGGGAAAACAGGTGCTCCGCGAAACCCGGACCTGGGATGAAAAAGCTCAAAAAACGGTGCGTATGCGCCTTAAGGCTGAAGCTCCAGACTACCGGTACTTCCCAGAACCAGATCTGCCTCCCCTTGAGCTCGAGCAGGTGTGGATTCACGAAATAGCCTCCAGCCTTCCTGAGCTTCCGCTGGCGAGAGAAGAGCGCTTCCAGAAAGCGTATGGCTTGTCTGAGTATGACGCTGGAGTACTCGTCCGGGCGCCGCATCTGGCTGATGTCTTTGAAGAGACCGTTGCCCTTGGCCATTCCCCAAAACTAACAGCTAACTGGGTGCTGGGTGATTTTGCCCGACTAGCACGTCAAGGTGAAGTAGTTTCGGCGCAGCACTTTGGAGAGCTTCTCGAACTTGTCAGTTCGGGTCAGATCAATAATAACCAGGGCAAAGCTGTGCTAGAGGAAATGTTTGCCACTGGTGCATCTCCGAGGGAAATTGTGCAGAAAAAAGGGTTAACCATAATCCAAGACTTAGGTTTCCTAAAGACAGTGATTCAAGAAGCATTGAATGAACACAGCGAGCTGGTGGAAAGGTACAGATCGGGCGAAGATCGGCTTCTGGGATTTTTCGTCGGACAGGTGATGCGGAGGACCGGCGGCCGAGCAGAACCCGTTCTTGTAAACAAGTTGTTAGCAGAAGCCCTGCAGCCCGGAAGGAATTGGGAACCTCACAAGGAATAAATAAGGGAAAGGCAGGCGAGGTTCATGGAGAATGTGCTCTTCATTTTTGCCGGTATTCCTGTTTATTCCTATGGTTTTATGATTGGATTGGGTCTGATCTGTGGTTCTCTATTGACCTGCCGAGAGGGGCGCCGTCGTGGCCTTGATCACGATACCATCTTCTCTTGGTTTGTGTGGACGACTGCGGTTTTCTTGATTTCAGGCCGAATTGCATTTGTGTTTTCTCTGCACCGCTGGCGAATGTTTATCTATCCTTGGGTTCTCTTTACTGGATTTCAGGTAGATGAGACGGCAGGGTTAATTGCCGCAGCGGTGGCAGGCCTTTTCCTAGTTTTCAGGTTCTTTCCTACCCCACTGGTGTTTCTGGATGCGATGGCGCCCGCCCTCGCTATAATGCAATCATTCGCTAATCTGGGTTCCAATGTCTTTGGGCGCCAGACCACGGTTCCATGGGCGGTACAGCTGGGGTACTTCAAACTTCACCCGATGCCTTTATACGGTGCCATTGCTTACTACCTGATCTTCTCTATTCTCTGGCGTGCTCGACGCTATACCAGGTTTGACGGTCAGCTGGTCATTGGGTTTTTTGCTCTCAGTTCGTGGACTCAGTGGTTCTTGCTGAGGTTTCGTGAGCAGAGCGCAGTTTCTTGGAGCCCGTGGGTATTCTTAGTGCCGGCAGTTGCTTTGAGCGCTGCGTGGGTCTATTTATATGTCAACGCACCTTTGCTTCCCCTTAGCAAGAGGCGCGTCCGGAGCCCTGTTGTTGGTTGGATCTTGTCTGTATTAGCAGTGTCGCTTACCATGACCCTCGTCTTTTTCTGGCGGTTCGGCTGAGACGGCACAAAAAGAGGTGAATGTTATGCTGCCGAAAAATGAACTGCGCGAGCACATTTTCTCAATTCTCCGCGAGCATGACCATCGTCTGACACCACAGCGCGAAGCCGTGGTAGAGGTGTTGATCGAGAATTCAGATGCGCATTTGTCTGCGGAGAATATCTTCATGCAGACGAAGCACAACTACCCCGATATTGGTTTGGCGACGGTGTACCGCACGCTGGAGCTATTGGAGAGCCTGGGTTTGGTGCACAAGTTCGAGTACGGTGACGGTCAAAGCCGCTATGAAGTAAACCAATCGGCAGACGATCACTATCATCATCATTTGATCTGCGTGAAATGTGGCGGAATCGGCGAATTCAAAGACGACCTCTTGGACGAGATTGAACACGCAATAGCCAAAGAAACAGGTTTTCGGGTGACTGATCACTGCCTGCGGTTTTTTGGTATCTGCAGCGAATGCCAAGCTGAGCCCGGGGAAAACAGCGACGACGATTGACAAATCGGGTCGGACTGTATATCATTAAAGAAAACACATGACGTAAAGGCTGTGAATGGGAGTAGTACCAGCGAGAGCGCCATCAGAGAGGGGAACCATATGGTGCGAGGTTTCCTTGGAAAGCAGGCTGGGAAGTCGCCCAGGAGCTGCTGAGGTGAATGAGTTTAGCCTCAGCCGGTGGTTCCGTTATCGCTATTGAGTGCCTGGCAGGCTTTTTCTGCTGGGAATTAAGGTGGTACCGCGAAATAAGCTTTTCGTCCTTAGGACGGAGGGCTTTTTTATTTTGAAAATAGGAGGTTTTGAGCATGGATAAGGTCTACAATCCTAGGGAAGTAGAAGACCGGATCTACGCTTTTTGGGAAGACAACGGCTACTTCCGTACTGAAGTAGAACCAGATAAAGAACCGTTCTGCATCGTGATCCCGCCGCCAAACGTCACTGGGCAGCTGCATATGGGCCATGCCCTTGATGAGACTTACCAAGATATCTTGGTGCGCTGGCGGCGCATGCAGGGATACAATGCGGTTTGGATTCCTGGTACTGACCACGCCGGAATTGCTACTCAAGCTCGAGTCGAAGAACATATTCGGGCAACAGAAGGGAAAACCCGGCACGACTTGGGCCGCGAGGAGTTCTTGAAGCGTACTTGGGCTTGGAAGGAAGAATATGGCGGCCGCATCCTGAAGCAGCTGAGGAAACTCGGGGCTTCGGTTGACTGGAGCCGAGAGCGTTTTACGATGGATGAGGGCTGTTCGCGCGCAGTTCGGGAAGTCTTTGTACGATTATATGAAAAGGGCCTTATTTACCAAGGCAATTACAGTGTGAACTGGTGTCCGCAGTGCAGTACGACTCTTTCCGACATCGAGGTTGAACACGAAGAGCGCGAGGGCAGACTCTGGCACATCAGGTACCCTCTTGCCGATGGTTCGGGGTACATCCAAGTAGCTACCACCCGTCCAGAAACCATGCTGGGCGACACCGCTATCGCAGTCAATCCCGATGATGAACGCTATAAGGAGCTGGTGGGTAAGACCGTCATTCTGCCGTTGATGAACCGGGAGATCCCCATCGTTGCCGACAGCTATGTTGATATGGAGTTCGGAACCGGAATGGTCAAAGTGACACCAGCCCATGACCCCAATGACTTTGAGATTGGCCGGCGTCACAATCTGCCATCAATCGAGGTTATCGGGCGCGATGCACATATGACCGAAGCTGCTGGGCCATATCAAGGCTTGGAACGATACGAGTGCCGCAAGAAGGTTGTCGAAGACCTGAAGAAAGAGGGCTTCCTTGTCAAAGAAGAAGAGCATCATCACGCAGTCGGTGAGTGCTACCGCTGTGGAACTGTCGTTGAACCGCTCGTCTCCAAACAGTGGTTTGTGAAGATGGATAAGCTGGCAGAGCGGGCCCGCAAGGTAGTAGAAGAAGGACAGATCCGTTTTGTCCCTGAACGGTTTACAAAACAGTATCTGCACTGGATGGAGAATATTCGCGATTGGTGTATCTCCAGACAGCTGTGGTGGGGTCACCGTATTCCAGTCTGGTACTGCCAGGACTGCGGTGCATCCTTTGCTTCACGCCAGGATCCGACAGAATGCGCTGAATGTGGTTCTACTCACATTGAACAGGATCCAGACGTTTTGGATACTTGGTTCTCGTCGGCTCTGTGGCCTTTCTCGACCCTGGGATGGCCTGACGAGACTCCTGATCTAGAGCATTTTTATCCGACATCTGTATTAGTAACTGGGTTCGACATTATCTTCTTCTGGGTAGCCCGCATGATTGTGATGGGCCTGGAGTTTATGAATGATGTACCTTTCCGTGATGTACTCATTCATGGGTTGGTGCGAGATGCTCAAGGGCGGAAGATGAGTAAGTCTTTGGGGAACGGAATTGACCCACTGGAGGTCATTGCAGAGTATGGTGCAGACGCTCTCCGGTTCAACTTGGTGATCGGTGTAGCCCCTGGAAACGATATGCGGTTCATCCCTGAAAAGGTCGAAGCATACAGAAACTTCGCCAATAAGATCTGGAACGCATCCAGGTTTGCGCTGATGAATCTGGAAGGGTTCACCCCCGCCGAATCCTTTGAAGGACTAGAGCTGACTCTGCCCGACAAATGGATCCTCAGCCGATTTGAGTATACCGCTTCAGAGTTGACAAGGCTCCTCGAACGCTATGATATTGGTGAGGGTGCTCGGGTGCTCTACGACTTCATCTGGAGCGAGCTTTGCGACTGGTATATCGAATTGGCAAAACCGCGGCTGTATGGCAGATATGGTGATGCTGCCCGGCTGGCTGCTCAGCAGACCTTGTGGTATGTCTTGAAGAATACACTGCAGCTTCTCCATCCATACATGCCATTTATCACAGAAGAAATTTGGCAGAACCTGCCGCATGAAGGCGAGACCATTGTTCGTGCCCCCTGGCCAACGCCAGGCGGTTTCAGATCTGAAAAGATCGAAGCGGCTATGTCCATCGTCATGGATGTTGTCACGGAGATCAGAACCGTCCGCAGTGAGAAGAACGTGCCGCCTGGCCGGAAGATCACTGCTATCTGCCAGGCTGATCCCGCTGAACAGGCAATTCTCGAGGAAAACCGCGACAACATCATGACCCTTGCCGGCCTCGAGACATTAGAAATTACTGGCCTGGGCGAAAAACCAGCTAAGTCCATCGGAGCTATCGTACGTGGAATTGGTGTCTTCCTACCTCTTGCGGGGATGGTAGATTTGGAGGAGGAACGCAACAGGATCGCAAGGGACTTAGCACAGGCGGAGAAGGAGCTGCAGCGGGCACAAAGCAAGCTTGCCAATGAAGGATTTGTGAGCAAAGCTCCCGAAGAGGTCGTTGCTAAGGAGCGAGAGAAGGAAGCCAACCTGCGGGCAACAGTGGAGCGTTTGCAGAAACTCTTAGCAGAGATGCAGGAGTAATAACAGATGGATCCGATTACTTCGCGAGCTCGGTTTGGCAGCCATTTGGGATTGGAACGGGTCACTCTTTTGTGCCAAGCACTGGGACACCCACAAGACAGCCTCCGCTTTGTTCATGTAGCTGGTACAAACGGTAAGGGATCTGTCTGCACCTTTTTGGCGAGTTCTCTAAAAGCAGCAGGATTTAAGGTGGGGAGGTTTACCTCCCCTCACCTTGTTGCTTATAATGAACGAATTGTTATTAATGACACGCCCATCTCCGATGAGGATTTGTCCAAGCTCGCCAAAGAGGCGGACGAGGCATGCGCCGTTGTAGAGGCCAGCAACCCAGGTTTGGGGCCTGTCACTGAGTTTGAGTATTGCACTGCGCTCGCCTTTCAGTATTTCCGTGAGCAGGACGTCGATATTGTCGTCTTAGAGACGGGCTTAGGCGGCCGCTTAGACGCCACTAATATCGTAGAACCCGATTTGTGTGTCATTACTCCGATCGGACATGATCACATGGATCGCCTGGGCAGCACGCTGAGCGAAATCGCAGCAGAAAAAGCAGGTATTATCAAGAAGGGAATACCTGTGGTAGTAGGGTTTCAAGAACGTGAAGCTTACGATGTGCTTCGGGAGACGGCTCAAGCCCGCAGTGCACCGCTTCTGGCACTTCAGGAGTCTGGTTATCAGCCTTTGAACTGGGGGCGCTTTGGCGGCGAGTTTATGCTGCGTGAGTTCTCAGGAGAACCGTTTCGCATCAAGATGCTCGGTGGGCATCAGCTGGATAACGCAGCTACGGCGGTGATCGCCCTCTTTGAGCTAAAGAAGCTCGGGTGGCATATCAGCGAACAGCATATCCGCACAGGATTGATGCACGCTGAGTGGCCCGGTAGACTCGAGATCGTATCATCTGATCCTCTACTGGTTCTGGATGGGGGACATAACCGCGAAGGCTTGCAGAGGCTTATGGCCGGCCTAGAACGTCTTGAAGAAAACCTCGGAGAAGGCTGGACCTTTGTCGTTGGTATGCTGGCAAATAAGGAGTTGGAGCTGCTGGACATTCTGTTGCCCAGGGCCGGACGTTTTATCTTTACCCAAGCAGACAGCGGGCGCCTGCCCCCCATGGATACGGGCATTATGGCTGCTCACGTGCGTTTACGAGGGGCAGAGGCTGAAGAGATTGTGCCGGCTCGAGACGCTCTTCGGAGGGCGCTTTCTATCGGACATCCCGTCTGCATATGCGGTTCACTGTACTTAATTGGGACCGTAAAGAGGGATTTGGCCGAGTTAGGAATAGTAACGCAGTAGGTGAGTTCAAGGAGGGATGTGTGTGCGTTCCCAGCAAAGGAAGAAGAGTAAGCAGAAACGAACTGCCGGTGGAGAGGGCTTGAACTTTGCCATTAGCCTCATTACACTTACGGTAGTATTCGTGTTTGTAGGTTATTTGCTGGGGCAGTATGCTGTCAAATTCTTGAAAGCACAGCATGACGCCCAGGTGCGAACGGTGCAGACTACCCCTGTAATATCACAACCTGCGCCAAACACTCAGCCGGTCAGCCAACCTCAGAGAGAGCCTGAGCTACCCAGCCGTCCGCAGCAGGTTACAGTACAGTCCAGTCAGCAACAGGCTAGCAGTGGGCAAACGAATAGTGGGCAGGCCAATAGTGGGCAGACGCTCTATAGGGTTCAGGTTGGCGCTTTTTCGCAGAAGGACAATGCAGATCGGCTCGCGGCCCAACTGCGGGATTTGGGTTATGAAGTTATCGTAAGCAGCGGCCCGCCATACCGGGTGCAGACAGGAGCGTTTTCTAACAGGCAGAATGCGGTTCGCCTCAGTGAAGAGCTTCAGGCCAAAGGATTTGAAGCGGCAGTGGTCAATTAGTTGACATGCTTCGCCAATTTTGTTATCCTTGACCAGTAAGATTGTGAAAAAGGGGGCGAAGTAATAATGGCACACGTTATCAGCGCAGACTGCATCAGCTGCGGCGCTTGCTCCGAAGAATGCCCAGTTGAGTGCATCAGCCAGGGTGACGAGCATTACATCATTAATGCTGATGAATGTATCGATTGCGCAAGCTGCGCAGGAGTTTGTCCAGTAGATGCTATCAGCCAGGCTTAATTAGGTATAATCTCCCTCTCACTCATCATAGGATTGTATGGGTGGGAGGGAGCTTTTTTGAGACGAAGAAGACGGCGGCGTAGATCAAACAAGGGTTGTTCACTAACTCTTATTCTTATCTTAGCACTATTAATAGGGGTGCCCATACTGCTGGTCAGAAGCTGCACCACTTCTTTTTTTTCGCCCAGTAAAGCACCTCTCGTGTCTTTGTGGGACGCCAAGACTCAAACCCTGCTGAGCCTCACTCTAGAAGAGTATGTTGAGGGAGTGGTTGCAGCCGAAATGCCGGCCAGTTTTCATATTGAAGCCCTCAAAGCGCAGGCGGTGGCTGCTCGAACATACGCGTATCGCCGTATAATTAGAGGCGATACCATTCCTGAACATCCGGAGGCCAATCTTTCGACCGATTACAGCTCCGGCCAGGCCTGGATCAGCTGGACAGACTTTCTTCAGCGTTATGGTCTTTTTGAAGGGCGCCGGCTGCAGAGAAAAATCCAAAACGCGGTTCGAAAGACAGCGGGTTTAATCGCAACTTATGACGCCGAACCAATTCTAGCTGTTTACCATTCGACCAGCGGGGGTAGAACCGAAAACTCTGAGCATTACTGGAACGAAGCTCTACCTTACTTACGATCGGTCGCTGACCCCTTTGGCACAAACTCACCGCATCATTACTCTACCGCTAGTTTTTCGCCGGCCGAGCTGGCTCGCCTCCTGGAAGTGACAGACGCACGCGATATCCGTATCGTCGAACGCTATCCTTCCGGGCGTGTTAAGACCGTTGAAGCGGGTGGCCAATGGTTTAGCGGACGCACGGTACGGCAGAAGTTGGGGTTAAAGTCGACGTGGTTTTCGGTAGAGAGTGTTGGCGGCCAGGTGGTATTCTCGGTTTGGGGATACGGCCATGGGGTGGGTATGAGTCAGTATGGAGCCCACGGTATGGCTGAACAAGGGTATGGATACGAGGAGATTCTCAAATACTACTACCAGGACATTGAACTAGTCACGGCTTACTAAGGTAGGTAAGGAGGAATCACCTTGAAGCGCCGCATCCCATCGGCCGAGTACGATTGGGAAGAGCAGCTGAATGACCCTTGGACGTTCCAGAATGCTCGCGAACATCTCGATGGTTGGAAGGTTAACCATAACCCGATCCTGTCTTCGAAGTTCTTGCTAGAGCTCGACCGGGAGCTCGGGCCGATCACAATTCCTCATAAATATAGGCGGTTGGACGAGGTAACCGTTCTTGACAATGACTCCCATTAGGATTACGATGATCTCAAAGGAGGGAGTATATGTCAACCTTTGAGAATATCCTGGACTTAGTTGGCAATACGCCATTGGTGCGCATCAACCGTCTGACAAACTCGGGGTCAGCCGAGGTTTGGGCTAAGCTTGAAAGCTACAATCCTGGTGGAAGCGTAAAAGACCGTATCGCGTTAGCAATGGTCCGAGCTGCAGAACGAGAAGGTTTGCTCAAACCCGGGGGTACCATTGTCGAGCCTACTAGCGGCAATACTGGTGTGGGCTTAGCTATGGTGGCAGCTGCGCTGGGTTATAAACTGATAATCTGCATGCCCGAATCTGCCAGCTTAGAGCGGCGGCAGCTGATTAAGACGTATGGAGGCGAGTTAATTCTCACCCCTGCTGATCAAGGTATGAAGGGAGCCATTGCTAAGGCACAGGAAATCCTGAAGGAAAACCCTGACTTTTTTATGCCCCAGCAGTTTGAGAACTTGGCCAATCCGGAGATTCATCGGCAGACAACAGCCTTGGAGATCTTGGAGCAAACCGATGGCAAATTCGATGCTTTTGTGGCCGGTATCGGCACAGGCGGGACAATAACCGGCTGCGGAGAAGTATTTCGCCAGCGAGGCTTAGATATAAAGATTTATGCTGTGGAGCCGGAGAAATCGCCTGTTCTCTCAGGAGGGCGGCCCGGTTCCCATAAGATTCAAGGTATTGGGGCAGGATTTGTTCCTAAAGTCCTCAATACGGAAGTATACGATGAGATAATTCAGGTTTCTGATGAAGAAGCCTTGAATATGGTCGCTCAGCTTGCCCGCCAGGAAGGGATCTTAGCAGGTATATCGTCCGGTGCGGCAATGACAGCAGCGCTTAAGGTAGCTGAGAAGCTGGGCACTGGTAAACGTGTAGTGGTCATTCTGCCTGACACTGGCGAACGCTATCTGAGTATGAGCAACCTGTTTGCCGACAATTTATAGGGCAGTAACTCGAGAGGGTTTCCAGCGGGAAACTCTCTCGTTTTTCTTGGAGGACTATGCGGCAAAGACGGTGAATATTTTAGTCTTATAAACATTGGGGGAAATGGACTATGGAAATAATCTTAGCATCTCAATCACCACGAAGAGCCGCCTTGCTGCGCCAATACGGCCTTGATTTCACAATCGAATCTAGTCCTGCCGAAGAATCCTCTGAGGGTAACCGTGCTGAACTTGCCGTTCAGAACGCTCTTCGGAAAGCAGAGGCGATTGCTCAGAAGTACCCCCAAGCTTTGACGATTGGTGCCGACACTATTGTAGTATTGGGTGAGCGCGTGTTAGGCAAACCCTCAGGCCAGCACGAAGCCTATGCAATGCTGCGCTCACTGAGTGGACAAGTACACCAAGTCATAACTGGTGTTGCTTTGGTTGGCCCAGACAAGACTCGGACTTTCGCTGAAACAACTTCAGTCAAGTTTCGTGATCTGTCTGATGATGAGATTGGCGCTTACGTACGTTCTGGCGAGCCACTGGATAAAGCAGGGGCTTACGGAATTCAAGGATTCGGCGGATTGTTTGTCGAAGCAATTCATGGGTGCTACTTTAATGTCGTAGGTCTGCCCACGCCTCGGCTTATGTTGGCACTGCGTGAGTTTGGGATTGATGTGTTCAGGTAACGCCGCCCAAGGGAGATAGAAGGGAGCGCGTTATTGGCATATCAAGTAAGAATGAAAGACCTCCCCAGTGAAGAACGTCCTCGGGAAAAAATGCTTCGCTATGGGCCGCAGCGTCTCAACAACAGCGAGCTTCTGGCCATCCTGCTTGGTTCAGGGACCAAGTCACTGTCAGCGGTCCGCTTAGCAGAACACCTTCTAGCTGAGTTTTCTTCTCTGCGTTCATTGGCAGGTGCAAGTTGCGAAGAACTGATGAATGTCAAAGGAGTAGGGATCGCCAAGGCTAGTGTTATCACCGCTGCTTTTGAGTTAGCTAAGCGCCTTGCTGATTCGGAGATGGAAGTGCGCGAAGTTATTCATACTCCACAGGATGCGGCCGATTTGGTGCTGCATGATCTGAGTCTCGCAGATAAAGAACATTTCATGGTCATCATGTTGAATACGAAGCACCGAGTAATCGGCAAGAAAGTGATTTCTATCGGGCATCTCAATGGTTCACTTGTTCATCCCCGGGAGATGTTCAAAGAAGTAATCCGCCGCAGTAGTGCCGCGGTCATCTTGGTCCACAATCATCCGAGCGGAGATCCTACACCTAGCAGAGATGATATCTCTGTGACCAAGCGTCTTGTAGAAGCTGGTCAGCTGTTAGGAATCCAGGTTGTAGACCATATTATTGTGGGACACAATTGTTATCTCAGTTTTAGAGAACAGGGTTTGTTATAGTTGAGAAAGGGGTAACCGCATGTTGGGTCGCTTGGGACGAGATATTGGTATAGACTTAGGAACCGCAAATACACTGGTTTATGTAAGAGGGCGGGGTATCGTGATCAATGAGCCGTCGGTAGTAGCCATTGATCGTGATACTAAGCAGATTTTTGCTGTTGGTAATAAGGCAAAAGAAATGGTGGGCCGGACACCAGGTAACATCATTGCCATTCGGCCTCTAAAGGATGGCGTCATTGCCGATTTTGATATGACAGAGCGTCTTCTGAAGGACTTCATCTCCAAAGCGACCCGGCGTTCCGGTTGGCTGCGCCCGCGGGTAGTAGTGGCCGTACCGTCGGGTGTCACTGAGGTGGAGAAGCGGGCCGTTATTGACGCTACGCTTTCTGCTGGAGCAAAAGACGCGCGTGTGATTGAAGAACCTATGGCTGCTGCCATTGGTTCTGGGCTGCCAGTTCAGGAGCCTACGGGAAACATGATTGTGGATATCGGTGGCGGTACTACTGAGGTTGCCGTGATCTCGTTGGGTGGAATTGTATCGCACCGGTCGATTAGGGTCGCAGGCGACGAAATGGATGAAGCCATTATCCAGCACATTCGGCGCAATTACAATCTGCTCATCGGCGAACGCACGGCTGAGCAAATCAAGGCAGAGATTGGCAGTGCCATGGCTACCGATGATCCCGAGCTGACAATGGAAGTGCGGGGCCGTGACCTGGTTACAGGCCTGCCGAAGACTGTCACTGTGACTTCTTCAGAAGTCCGGGAAGCGCTTGAAGAGCCAGTTCATGCCATTCTCGAAGCCGTCAAGGTAACGCTGGAAAAAACACCTCCCGAGCTCGCTGCTGACATTATGGATCGAGGAATTGTACTGGCTGGTGGCGGTTCTCTCTTGCGCGGTCTGGATCGCTTGTTGGTAGAAGAAACGGGCATGCCAGTGCATATTGCTGAACAGCCACTTACTGCCGTCGTTATGGGTACTGGTATTGCTCTTGAGCATTTTGATCTACTTCAGCGCATTATGTTAGGGCCAAAACGCTACAGCTGATAATTCGATTGCGGAGGGGATGTGAGATAGGTGATGGGACAGTTGTGGCGCTGGCGCAAAGTGTTAGCTCTGGTTGCAGTCTTGCTGCTGGCAGGCCTGATTTACAACACATCCCAGCCGAGGAGCAAGCTGTCCTTTATTGAAGAGGCTCTCCGTGATATCCTTTCACCCGTGCAGCTTGGCTTGACTCGTGTTACATCCGCTGTCGATAGTGTGATCACAGGAATCAAGGAGATACGTACTCTGAGGGAACGCAATGCGTACTTGGAAAACCGAGTGGTAGAGCTGCAGAATCAGGTTTATCACTTGACCGAATACCAGCGTGAAAACGAGTATCTGCGCGAAGCTCTAGACTTTAAGAACACTACTGCCCATCAGCTCCTGGCAGCTGAGGTCATAGGGCGCAGCCCCACGGACTGGTTGAGCAGCCTGATCATCAACAAGGGGCGTCAACATGGCGTGGAGCCTGGTATGGCAGTAATATCTCGCGAAGGCGTGGTCGGTATCATCGAAGATGTGACCCGCTTTACCAGCCGTGTACTTTTAGCTATTGACCCACGTAGTGCGATTGGGGGTACAGTCCTCGAGTCTGGTGGGCCAGTTCTCGTTGAGGGCGATGCTGTTAATGTTGGGTTCTTGGTTTTGACGCCTCTGGATCGTGATACCACGGTTGAACCTGGAGATGTTATCTTGACGTCTGGCTTGTCGAGGTTGTTTCCCAAGAGGATTCCTATTGGGGAAGTAGTGTCTGTAGAACCGGCGAACTATAACCTGTCGTTTACCGCTCAGGTACGCCCGTTCGTCGACTTTTCCCGCCTGTCGCTAGTGTTTGTGGTACTGCAGGAAGAAATATTGTGATGGTTTGGAGGGAGAAAGATGAAAGTCGCCGCCATAATTATGCTTTTTCTTCTGGCGATGCTCCTCCAAACCACTGTTTTTTCAGTGCTGCCTGTTTGGGGTGCCTATCCAGATCTACTTACCATCTTGGTGGTAAACCTTGGTATGCTCAATGGCCGCACTGAAGGAGCGTGGCTGGGTTTCTTAGCTGGCCTGATTCGTGATTTACTGGTAGGGCGCTATATCGGGTTAAATGCGTTGGCCACGTGTTTAGTAGGCTTTTTGGCCGGTGCGGCGGTGCAGCGGCTTTATAGAGACAACTTCTTTGTACCATGTTTTTTTACTATGGTTGGTACGTGGGTGGGCCGTTCATTGGTGTTACTGGGGATGGCCCTCTTTGGCGCTGCAGTGCAGTGGAATCTCCAGATGCTGTTCAGCATTGTCTTGAGCGGTCTTTACAGCGCAGTGATTACCCTGTTCATCTACCGGCGCTTTGCTAGATTGAATGAGCTCATTATCTACTGGGATGAACTTGTGCGGCGATCGGGGTGAAGTCGGGCTTGAGTGATAATAGCGTGGAAAGACGGCTGAGAGTTTTTTTTGGAATTGTCATATTATGTGTGGCGGTCATCCTGGCACGTCTGTGGTACCTCCAGATTGTGAAAGGTGATGAGTATGCCCGTCTTGCAGATGGAAATCGCATGCGCCAACTGCGAGTTCTGCCGCCCCGGGGCAATATTCTTGATCGTAATGGGGTTACCCTAGTACGGAGCAAGTCATCCTTTACAGTGGCTCTGGTCCCAGGCGGGCTCCCAAAAGACTCTGCTGAGACATTTTCGTTACTGTGTGAAATCCTCGGTATTTCACAAGAAGAGCTGGCTGAGGCAGTAGAGAAGGGGCGCGGCTATCCGTATGAGCCTGTGCGGATCATGCGCGGTGTTGATGCGGCTACTGTGATTGCCATCGAGGAAAACCGGAATCGTCTGCCTGGTGTCTTTATCGAAGAAGAACCGGTGCGCGAGTACCTGTTTGGCGAGTTGGCAAGCCATCTCATTGGGTACCTCGGCAGTATTACCGCAGAAGAACTGCGTGAGCTCGATGGAAGCTATCGGGGGAGTGATCTCGTCGGCAAGACGGGTATTGAACGCGTCTATGAGCAAGAACTCCGAGGTCAGGTTGGAACAATTACCGTAGAAGTTAACGCCTTAAGTAGGCCGATTCAGACGGTGAGCTATCTCGAACCCATTCCTGGCCACAACATAGTCCTTACAATCGACCATAGGCTGCAGGCTGTTGCTGAACAAGCTTTTGAAGAACATATTCTCACCCTCACAGAAGACCCGGGTACGCAGGCCGGTGGGGTAGTTGTACTCAACCCGAAGACAGGCGAGATCCTGGCTATGGCGAGTGTCCCTGGCTTTAGCCCCGAACTCCTCCTAGATACCTCAACGCGCAATCAATATTACAACGAACTTATCAAGAATCCCCGCAGGCCTTTGTTCAATCGTATTACACAGGCTCTGTACGGGCCAGGTTCAACCTTCAAACCCGTGACCGCACTGGCGATTCTTGAAGAAGGCGTTTATCGTGCGGATCAAGTCTTCAATGCTACTGGTGTCAGTGAATACGGAGTCCGAGACTGGGTGATAACTAACCGCTTAGCCCCACTCGGAAATATCACCCTCAAAGAAGCGATGGGTATATCTAGTAACCACTATTTTGCTGACCTGGGCACCAAAGTGGGGATAGACCGCTTAAGCGAATGGATGCGCGCTTTTGGTATGGGTGAACCAACTGGCCTCAACCTTTATCCCGCGGAGCGTGCGGGATTGGTTCCAGATCGGGAATGGAAAAAAGCAGCCTTTGCTGGGCGGCCGGTTTGGGACCAAAACTGGTATCCCTCTGATACTGAGCAGATTTCTATCGGACAAGGTTTTCACCAGATGACCATTCTGCAGATAGCTCAGATATACGCTGCTATTGCTAACCGAGGCCCAATTTATGTTCCTCAGGTAGTTAGAGAAATTCGATCTCCCGAAGGACACGTAGTGCAGTCTTTCGAGCCACAGTTGGCTCGGGTCGTCGAGGCTTCTAAGTCTTCTTGGAATGCAGTAATTGAGGGCCTCCGGGCGGCTGTAGAACATCCACGAGGGACTGCTCGCAATGCATTTGCTGGTTTTCCTACTTCTGTGGCTGCTAAGACCGGTACGTGGGAAGTCTCGGGCAGTACATCAAACGGGGTATTTGCTGCTTTTGCTCCCGTTGAAGACCCCGAAATCGTGGTTGTCGTTGTAGTCGAACGGGGGATTGGTGGTGCCTCTGGGGCCGCTCCCATTGCACGACGGGTTATGGACGCTTATTTTTCGCTCAACGATGAACCAATTGAGCCCTAAGGGCAGGAATTGCCAATCAGACTAGCGAACTGATGACCTTAAGTGGTGGTATGGGGAGTGGCTCGTATGAACAAGAATGTATGCCGAATCAAGGGGAGCAGGCACGGCTTAGTGATCACTATTGGAGAAAACGCGGCGCTGACTGATGTCTTAGAATACCTAGAGTCGAAGATTTCCTCAGCTGAGAGTTTTTTTGCTGGAGCAGACGTCAGGCTGTCTTTCTTGGGTGAAAGATTCTCCGATGATGAGATCGCTAAGATTGCTGAGCTGATGAAAAAGTATGATGTGAGGCTTGATTCTCGGCCAATACCTACTGTTGAAGAGGTCGACAAGGAGAAGGAGCAAGTGCCAGGAGAAGATACTCTACTTGTCCGCCGCACGCTGCGTTCCGGACAGAAGATTTACTATGACGGCAATGTTGTTGTGATGGGAGATGTCAATCCAGGGGCAGAGGTGGCCTGTACCGGTGACATTATCGTGTTGGGCGCACTGAGAGGAGTAGCCCATGCCGGTGTTGGCGATGGGGTTGATGCTACCGTTTTTGCGTTCCGCTTGGAGCCGACCCAGCTCCGGATAGCCCACTACATATCGCGTTCGCCTGATGAAAAACTGCCACAGCCGTTGGGCCCTGAAATTGCCCAGGTCGTGGATAACATGATTCAGATTTCTGCATATACCCATTGGGATAATTGAGGAGGAGTCTGTGTGGGTACGGTCATTGTCATTACAAGCGGTAAAGGTGGGGTAGGAAAGACAACCACGACTGCTAATCTTGGTCATGGTTTGGCTGCACTGGGAAAAAAGGTCTGTCTGGTAGATGCGGACATCGGGCTGAGGAATTTGGATGTCGTTCTAGGCCTCGAAAACCGGATTGTTTATCACCTTCTAGACGTGCTCGAAGGGCATACCACTATTTCCAAGGCTTTGATCCGCGATAAACAGTATGGGGAGAATCTTGTTCTTCTAGCTGCAGCTCAAACAAGGGAGAAAGATGCGGTCAACCCTACTCAGATGCGTGAGCTTATGCTCGAGCTCAAGCAAGAATATGACTATGTCTTGGTCGACTGCCCTGCAGGAATTGAACAAGGTTTTCGGAACGCGATTGCTGGGGCCGATAAAGCCATTGTAGTTACCACCCCAGAAGTATCTGCTGTAAGAGATGCCGACCGCATCATCGGCCTGTTAGAGGCCGCAGAGCTCTACGAACCCCAATTGATCGTGAATAGGGTAAGGCCAGACATGGTTCGCAGAGGCGATATGATGGACATTGATGATATCGACGATATCCTCAACATTAAGATTTTAGGTGTTGTCCCTGATGATGAAAGCATCATCGTTTCGACTAACCGGGGTGAGCCAGCTGTCAATGATCCCAAGTCAAGGTCTGGACAAGCTTACCGCAACATATGCAGGCGGATGGAAGGCGAAGACGTGCCGCTGATGGACCTGCAGAGCGAAGGGTTTGTACAGAAGTTCCTCAGAAAAATTGGCGTTGGCACAGCAAACCGGTAAGAAGGGGGGATCAGCATGTTAGAGTTCTTAGCGCGGCTTTTGGGTACACAAGACGGCAGCAAGACCAAAGCTAAGGAACGGCTCAGATTAGTATTGGTCCATGATCGGTCCAGTTTGTCCCCTGGCCTTTTAGATTCCCTTAAAGAAGAGCTGATCCAAGTGATCACGAAGTATATGGAAATCGATGAGTCGGGTCTGGAAGTCAATCTAGATCAGAGCGATGAGTCAGTAGCTCTGGTAGCAAATATTCCGGTCAAGAATGTCAAGCGTTCGGTGCCGCGTGACTAAGTTATCATGAATACCTCTTCTCCTTAATATACTTCTGTAGGGAGTATAGGAAGGAGAGATGCGGAATGGCATGGCAGTTTATCCGGAATATGTTTTTCGCACTGATTATCTTCCTCGTGATCGGTCTCATAAGCCGGATTGATCTGCCTGTCACTCAGCCTGTGGAAGAGTATATTGCATTTGTAATCAGTACCGACATGAGTCTCGATCCCGTGGCCGAGAAGTTAGGCAGAGTTGGAGAGCTTATGGGTCAGTGGGACCTAAGTACGTTGGTGCAGGGTCTGCCAAGGATAGAGATCAGGCGGTGACCCAATGCGCGTCGGAACATATCTGGGGATTCCTCTTAAGGTCAATCCCCTTTTCTTTATGCTCTTGTTAGGTGCAGCAGCCTTTGGGCTCCTTCTTGAGGTGCTGCTCCTGTTTGCAATAGTCTTCTGGCATGAGACTGCTCACATTTTGACTGCCAAAGCTCTCGGCCTCGATGTAACCGAAGTGGAACTCCTACCCTTCGGCGGTGTAGCGCGCCTTGAAGCCCTGCTCCAGACTAACCCTGGCTTAGAATGGAAAGTTGCCATTGTTGGGCCGTTGAGCAATCTACTGCTCATTGGGCTAGTCTATGGCGCTAATCTATATTACTCTCTTCCGTCTGAATGGTATGAATTCATAGTGCTCACGAGTGGTGGTATGTGTCTCTTCAATCTCCTGCCTGCTCTTCCACTAGATGGAGGAAGGGTACTGCGCAGTATATTGGTAAAGCGCCGCGGTTTTCGTGAAGCGACTGAATTAGCTGCACTAGTTGGGCAGGGACTGGCAGCCCTGATGATTTTGTGGGGCGTTTACACGCTCTATCTTGGCTATACGGGTGGAGCGGTTTTCATCGCTCTAGGAGTATTCGTGTTTACTGCGGCTCGCAGTGAACGGAAGAATGCCATTTATATCCTCATGCGCTATCTGACACACAAAAAAACCGAAATTCGGCTGAAGCGGGTAATGCCACTTCATCAGCTGGTTGCCACTACCGAAAGCAGCGTAGGTGAGGTTGTGGGCAGGTTTCAGCCTCCAGCATACCACATTGTTTGGATAATGGATCTTGACGGAGCTATCTTAGGATTCGTGAGCGAATTGGAACTGATTAATGCATTATTTGCAGGCGGGACTCAAATCAAAGTTGGGACACTGGTGCGAAATAAGATATAATACTGTCGAAAGGATGTGCTGAATAGTGGAACGTCAAGACTATAGGATTCTGTCCAGTGTCAGCAAGCCCGCACGTTATACGAACAACGAAGTGAACGCGGTGCATAAGAACTGGTCAGAAGTGGATATAAAGATCGCCCTTGCTTTCCCAGACGTATACGAGGTTGGGATGGGACATTTAGGATTTAAGATCTTATATTCGATTATCAATAATCGCGAGGATGCCCTAGCCGAGCGAGTCTATGCGCCTTGGGTTGATATGGAAGCTGAACTTCGCCGGGCAGATCTGCCGTTGACAGCCCTTGAATCGGGACAGGCCATAGGCAAGTTCGATCTAGTAGGTTTCACACTGCAGTATGAACTGAGCTATTCTAATATCTTGAACATGTTGGACCTAAGCCGCATACCGCGGCGGTCAGCGAACCGGGGCGAGGATGATCCGTTGATCATGGCAGGTGGCCCATGTGCGTACAACGTTGAGCCGATTGCTGATTTTCTCGACTTCGTTGTGCTTGGCGAAGGTGAAGAAGTCATTCACGAGATCATCGATACCGTGAAAGATGCTAAGCAACAAGGCCTGTCGCGCCGCCAGACTTTGGTTCGCCTGAGTAAGCTGGACGGAGTGTATGTACCTAGTTTCTACGAAGCGCAATACGATTCCGAGGGGAACTTCACTGGCATACGTACCCTGGAACCCGGCGTTCCTTCTGTGATCACCAAACGGGTGTTGAAGGACCTTTCTAAAGCTGAATACCCCGACAAGTTCGTGGTTCCTTACGTTGACGTGGTACATGACAGAGTTATGGTAGAAGTGCTGCGCGGCTGTACACGTGGCTGCCGCTTCTGCCAAGCTGGGATGATCTATAGGCCTGTCCGTGAGCGGGATCCGGAACAGTTGAAGCAGCAGATCCGGGCTCTTGTGGAATCAACTGGGTACGATGAGATTTCTCTGACATCGCTCTCTAGTGGTGACTATACCTGCATTGAACCATTAGTAATGGAGCTCGTTGACGAGTACAAGGATCAGGGGATTGCCGTTTCTCTGCCATCGCTGCGTGTTGATTCGTTCGCCATTGAGCTGGCGCAGGAGATGGAGAAGGCTCGCAAGACTGGTCTGACCTTCGCTCCCGAGGCTGGTACACAGCGGCTTCGGGATGTGATAAACAAGAACGTGACTGAAGAAAACCTCTACGACGTAGTACGCGGTGCCTTCGCAGCAGGTTGGTACAGTATAAAGCTGTACTTTATGATTGGCCTTCCTACCGAAACTTTCGAAGACCTAGATGGTATTGCCCAACTAGCCCACGAGGTGCTGCGCATTGGTAGGGAATACGGCACCAGCGCTCGGCGCCCGGAAGTAACGATCAGTGTGTCCTCATTCGTACCTAAAGCTCATACACCTTTCCAGTGGGAGCCGCAGGACAGTAAGGAAACATTAAAGGAAAAGCAAGCTTACCTCCGTCAGAAACTGCGCCGTCCGGGAATCAGGTTCAACTACCATGATGTTGAAACTAGCTTTTTAGAGGCTGTTTTTGCAAGAGGCGACAGGCGCCTTGCCCGGGTTCTCGAGCGGGCTGTAGACATGGGATGCCGCTTCGACGGTTGGGACGAACATTTCCGGCCCGATGTTTGGGAAAAGGCCTTCATTGAATGCGGCATTGATCCACATTCATACGCAAATGCCGAGCTGGACGTTGACGCTCCCCTGCCCTGGGATCATCTCAGCCCTGGGGTGAAAAAGCGCTTTCTCGTTAACGAACGAAAGGCTGCCTATGGCGAAAGAACAACAGATGACTGCCGTTTTAGTCACTGCTCTGGATGTGCTGTTTGCTTTGATTTGAAGGTGGACAATGATTTGGTGAGGGTGGGTTCAAATGGCTGATCTGATGCGTTTTCAGTTTACCAAGGGTGAAGAACTGCGTTTCCTATCCCATTTGGATCTCCTTCGCACCTTTGAGAGGGCATTGCGGCGTGCCCAGATACCGATGGCTCTGACAGAGGGTTTTCATCCCAAACCAAAGCTGAGCTTTGCGTCTGCTTTAGCCGTCGGAATCACCAGCCAAGCCGAGTACGGCGATCTGGTGTTGGCAGACGAAATGACTCCCACTGAGTTCGCTACACGTATGAATGCGGTGCTGCCTCCCGGCTTAAAGATCTTGCGCGCGGGTATAACGACTGAGAAGGTGCCGGCCTTGATGTCCATGGTCAATGCCGCTGCATACCGGGCAGAACTGGAAGGAGATAATATATCGGGAGAAACCGTTGAAGAGGTGCTTTCGGCGGAAGAGTTGCTCGTTGAGCGTACCACTAAGAAGGGGGCACGTACGGTCAATATCCGTCCGCTGCTTTATTCTTTAGACATCAATGGCGGAGAACTCAAGTTCAGCTGTGCGATTGGCAGTGTGGGAAACCTCCGGCCTGAAGAGCTGCTCAATCTGCTTGGCCTGCAGTTCAATGATGTCATGTTGGAACGCACTGGACTGTACATCAAGACAGATAACGGATTGTGCGACCCCTTTACAGGGATTGAGGTCTCCTATGGAAACTAGAATTGCCATTTCGGCGCTTCTTGACCAGATCCAAGTTGGTCTGCTCGAAGATGGCCGTCTAGCAGAATTCTATATTCAGCGAAGCGATCAGCAGCGCGCTGTGGGAAATATTTACAAAGGGAAGGTCGAGAACGTTCTGCCAGGTATGGATGCAGCGTTTATCGACATCGGCGGCGGCAAGAACGGCTTTTTGCACGTCAGTGCTCTGCCGGTCCCTCCTGAAAAACAGGATCTACCGATTGAGCGCCTGCTCCGCAAAGGGCAGTCCATCGTAGTACAGGTGGAAAAGGAACAGGTGGGAAGTAAGGGCCCTAAACTCACAGCGAAGATCACCTTACCTGGACGGTTCGTGGTTTTGCTTCCTAATGAAAATCATCTAGGCGTTTCTCGTCAGATTAATGAACCAGGCGAAAGGGAGCGTCTGCGGGAGTTAGGGCAAGCGATGAAACCCGCAGATATGGGGCTGATCATCCGTACCGTGGCTGAAGGCTGCGATGCAGAACTGCTCGAAGAGGACTTAGCGTTTCTATTAAATGAGTGGAAACAGCTCGAGGAACGGGCCAGCCGGATGCCGGCGCCTGCACTTCTTTACCAAGATTCTTTGGTGTATCGTGTCCTGCGCGACTTAGTAACGGACAATGTTACCGAAATCATTGTTGACCGCCAAGACTTGTATGATACAGTCGTCGAGGGATTAGGAAGCCTTTCGAAGCAGCCATCGGTGAAAGTAACCCTGTATGAGGGGAAGATACCTCTCTTCAGCCACCTTGGTCTGGCCAAACAGCTAGAAATGGCCCAGAAGAAGCGTGTTTGGTTGGACTGTGGTGGATACTTGGTCATCGATGAGACAGAGGCACTGGTGAGTATTGACGTCAACACGGGCAAGTATGTCGGTACCGGTGACCTGAACGAGACCTTTCTCAAGACAAATCTGCAGGCGGCTGAAGAAATCGCTTGGCAGCTTCGGCTGCGCAATATCGGCGGTATTATTATCATTGATTTTATCGATATGGATGATTACGAAGCACGGCAGCAGGTTCTTGCCCGTTTGGAAGAAGCACTAGCGCGCGACAAAACCAAGACACATGTCCTGGGCTTTACTCGTTTGGGATTTGTAGAGATGACTCGCAAGAAAACCAAGCGCATTCTTTCGGAAGTGCTTCAATCGCCCTGCCCGCACTGTGATGGGACAGGCAAAGTACAGTCTGCCGAGACGCTAGCGGCTGGAATTGTCCGGGAGATTCATTCAGCAGCATTGGAGCCTGAAGTAGAAGCGATATTGGTCAAGTCCAATCCAGAGATTGCGGGTTATCTGATTGGACCCTCCGGTACGAACCTGGCTGTTCTGCAGGCTGCTATTGGAAAGAAGATCTATGTGCGTGGTATTGAATCTCTCGCGCGCACTGAATATGAGGTTATTTCTGGTACCGCAGAGCATATTGCGAACCTTACACAAATAGTTTGACAGGGTCGCGGCAGGATGCTAAAATTATGGATGTAGGTTTGTGCCCTTATGGGCCTGCCGAAACCGCTCAGGCCGGGTTTCCTAAATGGACAGGTAGTGGGTTCACGCCTGAAACATTCTTCGGAATGTACCTTGGGTTGGCGAGTCTGTGGCTAAGGAGGTGGACCAATGTACGCTGTTGTCGAAACAGGTGGCAAGCAGTATCGTGTAACCGAAGGCGATACCCTGTTTGTTGAAAAGCTTGATGTAACCGAAGGTGACCAGGTTGTTCTCGACCGTGTTCTGCTCGTCAGCAAGGACGGTGAGGTCAAGGTCGGTACTCCTTACGTTGAAGGAGCAAAGGTTGTAGCTCAGGCTGTGAAACAGGGCAAGGGCAAGAAGATTATTGTCTTCAAATACCGTGCCAAGAAGAACTACCGCAAAAAGCGGGGTCATCGTCAGCCTTACACCAAGCTTGAGATCAAAGCTATTCAGGCCTAGTTCAAATGACTAATGCCGTTTTGTTTGTGTCGAATGATGAGATTAAGGGTTTCGAGATAAAAGACCACGCTGGATACGCAGATTATGGGCAGGACATTGTCTGTGCGGCTATTTCAGCACTGAGTCAGACAGCAGTAATGGGACTGACGGAAGTCGTGGGAGTAGAATGTCAGGTAGAGATTCGCGAAGCTTATCTTGCTTGCCGCTTGCCACGAGACATTTCTGCAGAGGTCTGGCAGCAGAGCCAGGTTGTTTTACGCACCCTGGCCAAGGGGCTGAAGGCCATTGCGGCTGAGTATCCAGATTATCTTAGCGTTAGGGAGGTGCAGTCGCTGTGAGAATAAATCTGCAGTTGTTTGCTTCCAAAAAGGGCGTGGGCAGCACTAAGAACGGCCGGGATTCGATTGCCAAGCGCCTTGGTGTTAAGCGCCACGACGGACAGTATGTTACCGCCGGCAGCATTTTGGTTCGGCAGCGTGGTACCAAGATTAAGCCTGGTGTTAACGTAGGAATCGGTAAAGACGACACTCTATTTGCCCTGACTGATGGTTACGTTGCATTCCAGCGGAAGGGCAAGAATGGTAAACAGGTAAGTATTCTAAAAGAGGTAACTGCTTAGTTTACAGATGAGAATCCCTTTTGTGCGTTCGTGCAAAAGGGATTTTTGTCCATTATGCAATCGCATAAGTGCGTGGAAGAAGGGATGTACCTTGTTTGTAGATCGGGCTCGAATATATCTTAAATCAGGTGATGGTGGAGACGGCGTCGTGCGGTTCCGTCGGGAGAAGTATATACCCGCGGGCGGGCCGGCAGGCGGCGATGGCGGCCGGGGCGGCAGCATCTATTTTGTTGTTGATGAAGGAATGTCCACTCTAATGGATTTCCGCTATCGCCGCAAGTTTGTTGCCGAGAACGGACAGCCGGGACAGAGCAAGAACATGTACGGCAAAGATGCTCCGGATATTGAGATCAAAGTTCCTCTAGGAACCCAGATCAAAGATGCGGAGACGGGCCGCGTTTTAGTGGATATGGTCCATCCTCGCCAGCGAGTGCTGTTCCTAGAAGGTGGAAGAGGAGGACGAGGTAACACTCACTTTGCAACACCGACTCGTCAGGCACCGGCCTTCGCAGAGCGGGGAGAGCCGGGTACCGAGATGTGGGTTGACCTGGAACTGAAGCTTCTTGCTGACGTAGGGTTGGTGGGTTACCCCAATGTCGGAAAATCCACCCTTTTGTCTGTGATTTCCGCTGCTAAGCCCAAGATCGCCAACTACCCCTTTACCACATTGACACCGAACCTTGGTGTGGTGTTTATTGAAGAGGGCAGCTCTTTCGTTGTGGCTGACATTCCTGGGCTGATCGAAGGAGCTCATCAGGGAGTCGGGTTAGGTACAGACTTTCTGCGGCACATTGAGCGGACACGCCTAATTGTGCACGTCATTGATGCCGCAGGGACAGATGGCCGCGATCCTGTCGAAGATTATCGCGTGATCAATGAAGAACTGCGGAAGTACAGCGCTGAGTTGGCCGATCTCCCCCAAATTGTCGTTGCCAACAAGTGTGATCTTCCTGAAGCCACAGCTAATATTCCGAGGCTTGCTGAGCTTGCTGAGCAAGAAGGGCGGGAGTTTCTGCAGATTTCTGCTGCAACTCAGCAAGGCGTACGAGAACTAGTTCAGCGTATGTGGGATATGGTACGTCAGCTAAAACAGGCAGATCCGGTTTCGGAAGAAACTGAAGTGGAAACCGTTGTTCTACGGCCGAAAGCCTCCAACGCACCGCTGGAGGAGTTCCGTATTGTGCAGGAAGACGATGTCTATGTAGTTGAGGGCGAAGGCCTGATGCGTCTGCTGCGCCGTTTGGATCTGAACAATGAGGAAGCCATTGTTTACCTACAGAACCTGTTTGGTAAGATTGGCCTCTATGAGGCTTTGGCTGACCTAAATGTTCCAGAAGGTGCTACCGTCAGAGTTGGTGAATTAGAATTCGAATATATGGAATGAGGTACTGACTATGCTGAACAGCAAGCAGAGAGCTTATTTGCGTTCACTTGGAAATGAATTGGAGCCCATTTTTCAAATAGGGAAAGGCGGACTGAGTGACGAACTCTTAGATCAATTAGATGCAGCACTGGAAGCCCGAGAGCTTATCAAAGTGCGGGTCCTTAAAAACTGTCTTGACGATGAAGGCGATATCGCCGACGAGATCAGCGAGGCGCTGGACTGCGATGTTGTGCAGCGTATCGGTAGAGTTATCCTGCTGTACAGGCCATCCATCGAAGATCCACGAATTGTACTGCCTTAAGGAGGGCCTGCAGTGACGGAAGCAGTGCGTAAGCTTGGCATCATGGGCGGGACATTCGATCCAATTCACTTTGGCCATCTTGTTACGGCCGAAGCAGCCCGGAAAGAGTTCGGTTTGGAAAGGGTTCTGTTCCTACCATCGGGGACTCCGCCTCACAAGAACCCACAGGGCGTTAGCGATGCGGAGCACCGTTATATGATGACAGTGCTTGCAACTCTGAGCAACCCATATTTTGATGTTTCCCGCGTAGACATCGATCGTGAGGGCATCAGCTACACAGTAGATACGCTGCGGATTCTGCGTGAGCAATATGGCGATGATACGGAACTGTATTTCATCACTGGAGCAGATGCTATCTTAGAGATCATGCGCTGGAAGAGTTCGGATGAGCTCCTGCAGTTAGCTCAGTTTATTGGGGCTACTCGCCCAGGATTTGAACTAGACAGTATTCCGCCGGAGACGAAGGCATGGTTGGATCAGTATCCAGATCGAGTTCATATGATTAAGGTACCTGCTCTAGCTATCTCCTCGACTGATATCCGAGAAAGGGTGCGGAGTGGGAATTCTATTCGCTATCTGGTTCCTGAACCTGTAGAACACTATATTCGCCGGAATGGATTGTATAAATAGTCATGACTTAACACCAGACGCTGGAGGGGGGTGCGGGCAGTGCTTTCACCTGAAGAAGTTGCACGTCGCAAAGCAGAACTAGAGGAGAGGCGAGCTCTAAAGCGTAAGTATCGCCGGAGGCAGGTTGTCTTCTATACTATCACGATTTTATTAGGGCTGATCCTAATGTTTGTGGTAGCGCGCTACAGCTACAATAGATCGGCACAGGTTAGTGGTTTAGCGGCTCAGCCTACAGTGGAGGGCCGCAGGCTTAATATCCTCTTTCTAGGTACAGATAAACTGTCAGCCTCTGGTTCAAGAGCCGATACGATTCTCCTTGTTTCCCTTGATACCAAATCTGGTGAAGCCGGAGTTATCTCCATTCCCAGAGATACGCGTGTTTGGATTCCCAGCCACAACCGCTGGGATCGGGTGAATGCCGCCTATGCCCGCGGTGGGCCTGAGTTAGTAATGGAGGCTGTCTCGAATCTACTGCAGGTACCGATTAAGTACTACGTACAGACAGATTTTGAGGGATTCGAAAAAATCGTAGACATTCTCGGCGGTGTTGAAATTACCGTAGAGCGAGAAATGGTATACCAAGATAAGGCTCAGGATCTATATATCAACCTCAAGCCGGGCAGACAAGTGCTGGATGGTCAGAAGGCACTGCAGTATGTCAGGTATCGTGATCGCTTAGGGGATATAGCGCTTGTTGATCCTTTTAAGGGAGAGTACGACGGCCGGGTGGAACGCCAACGCAAGTTCTTGGCTGCTCTCGCAGAGAAAGTGCTCAGCCCATCTGTGGTCACTAAGCTTCCACAGCTGATCAGCCAGGCGCTGCAGATGGTGCGCACCAATTTGCCTTGGGATGAAGTACTGAGTTTAGCTCTGGCCAGCCCTCGCTTTTCACCCGAACGCATTTCGTCGTCAGTACTGCCCGGAAACAGTCAGGTACTGAACGGTGCCTGGTATTGGATCGTTAACGAGCAAAAAGCTGCTCAGGTCGTTGATTCCCTTGTTTGGGGAATACCAGAACCCTTGAAGCTGACAGTATTGAACGGCAATGGACGGAGCGGTATCGCCCAGCAGGTTGCGAATATGCTTCGCGAGAAGGGTTATGATGTGGTATCATTAGGTAATGCCCAGCACTTCGATTTTGCCGAAACGCAGATCGTTGTCTCGGAAAAGGACAAGAACCGTGTAGGTGACCTTGCCGTTCTGTTAGATGCCGCAGTATTGGTTCAAGCTGGAGATGGGCAAGAACCTGGTACAGCAACTATCATCATTGGCGGCAACTTCAACTTGCAGAGGAGCGTGGGAATTTGACCATAACTAGTCCGCAGGAAATTGCCTTGGCGGCTGCACGTGCAGCGGCGGATAAGAAGGCCAATGACGTACAGGTCCTAAACGTCTCGGCTCTAACTTCTGAAACAGATTTCTTTGTTATCTGTAGTGCTGAAACTCAGATTCAGATTGCTACAATTGTACGAGAGATAATTGACCAATTGGCCGAAGCAGGGATTGAGCTTCTCCGGCAGGAAGGCCGAGGTGGTAACAGCTGGATACTGCTTGACTACGGTGGTGTCGTTGTGCACGTCTTCGAAGAGGAAGCACGCAGGTATTACAGTCTGGAGAAACTCTGGGCTGATGCGGAACGTATTGCAACGCCATGAAAGAAGCATATACCCATTTAGCTCAGTTTTATGATCTGCTGATGGACGAAGATTATCAGGCATGGGCCTCTTATCTTCTAGACCTTGCAGAAGAAGCAGGGATTAGCCCGAAGCGGATCCTTGAACTCGGATGTGGTACCGGGAACCTCTCCTTGGCGTTAGCGGCTTGTGGCATGGAGGTTGTGGGCGTCGATATTTCTCCAGAAATGATCCGCGGTGCCCAGGAAAAGGCCGGCATCCAAGGATTAGCCCTCGATTTTCGGGTGCAGGATATGCGGGAACTGCACTTTCCTGATCAGCGGTGGGAGATCGCCATTGCAGCGTGCGATGCGATGAACTATCTTACCACTGCTCATGACTTCTGCCTTGCGCTTCAGGCCGTTCACCGCCACTTAGAAGATGGCGGTGTGTTCTTCTTTGATCTCAACTCTGAAGCGAAGTTGAGAGAGTTGTATGGCAACAACTCATTTGCCGATCTACATGATGACTTCGCCTACTTCTGGGATAACAGCTTCGATGAGCAAGAAGAAACATGTATCATGGAGCTGACGTTTTTTGTGCAGGGAGGTTCTGGGGCATATCATCGTGTACAGGAGCGTCATGTTCAGAAACTGTGGCGGCCTGAGACGGTCGCAGAGTTCTTAGAACAAACGGGTTTCGAGTTGATTGGATGCTACGGGTTTATGACGATGGAACAGCCAAGTGACGATTGTGAGCGCTGGCAATTTGCCGCAAAGAAAGCACTTCGGTGAGCCGAAGTGCTTCTTTTTGATCACATCTGAGTTTTGAAGGCCCCTTGTTGACGGAGGAGTTCTTGTTCGGCCAAGGCAATCATTCTTCTGACCATATGTCCGCCAACTGCACCGCACTCTCTTGAGGAGATGTTTCCCCAGTAGCCAGTTTTATACTCGGGATTGATTCCCAATTCAGCAGCTACTTCGTATTTGAACTGATTCAGTGCTTGATATGCTTGAGGGACCAGTTTTTGTTTGCTGGTGTTTGAGCCTAGTGCCATGTTCATCCCTCCCGAAGAAGTTGTTTGTGTGCTTTAGTGTCTCCTTTCAAACATGTTTTACGCAGGTAACTGTCACCAGGTCTCGATTTATTTAAAAAAATGAGTGCAGGAATTATCTTAAGGTCGTTGAATAGGATCAAGTGGTGTTCGTGATAATTTTCTCGATCGCATACACTTAGCGAAAGGGTGAGTCTTTTTGATAGCTAAGACATTTCCGCGGGGTGGTTCTGAGATTCCACACCGGAAAGAGGCTACTGAACATAAACCTATTGTGACTTTGGCTCCACCGCAGTTTGTGGTTATCCCATTGCGGCAGCATATTGGGGCACCCTGCAAGCCTTTAGTAGCAGTAGGTGATTATGTCAAAATGGGACAGAAGATTGGTGACACTGATCAGTTTGTCAGTGCACCTGTCCATGCTAGTGTCTCTGGTACAGTAACAGCTATTGAGGAGCGGGTCCTCCTGAATGGCAGCAAGTGTTTGGCTGTTGTGATTGAAAATGACGGCAAGGATGAAAGACACGTCTATCCAACTAAGCCAGTTGATAAGATGTCTGCAGAGTCTATCCGGCAGGCTGTTCGTGAGGCTGGTATCGTTGGTATGGGCGGGGCTGGGTTCCCCACACATATTAAGCTCAATCCCCCTAAGCCTGTTGATACAGTGATCATCAACGGCGCAGAGTGTGAGCCGTACCTCACCTGCGATCACCGCCTTATGGTGGAGCAGGCAGAAGCTTTGGTTGAAGGAACAAAGGCAATCATGAAGGCCGTTGGGGCTGAACGTGGCATTTTGGGTATTGAAGCGAACAAGCCCGACGCTATTGAAGCAGTGCGGGACATGATTGGCGACGCTCCTTCTTTGTCTGTAACCGTTCTGCAGGTACGTTATCCACAGGGAGCAGAGAAGCAGCTGATAAAGGCAGCTGTCAATCGTGAAGTCCCATCTGGTAAACTGCCGGCCGAAGTAGGCTGTGTGGTCAGCAATGTGCATACAGCAATCAGCATTTATGAGGCCCTGACTAAAGGAATTGCCTCGTATGAACGCGTTGTGACAGTCAGCGGTGGTGCTGTAGTAGACCCGCGTAACGTTCGTGTGCGGATTGGTACACCTCTGCAGGCTCTGCTGGACTTCTGTGGCGGGACCTTGGGCGAGCCTGCAGTAATTGTAGGCGGCGGCCCTATGACAGGCCCACCAGTAGCATCTTTAGAAGCACCAGTAGTCAAGAATCTGTCTGGGATTCTCGCCTTAACCGCTGAGGAAGTAGGCTTTGATGAAAACCGTCCATGTATTCGCTGCGCACGATGCGTGAATGTATGTCCTATGGGCCTTACTCCAAATATGCTTGGAGCCTTGTCGCACCACGGCAGGTTTTCGCAGGCGGCATCCATAGGCTTGATGGATTGCATTGAATGTGGACTGTGTTCTTTTGCATGTCCATCGAAACGCGCTTTGGTGACGTGGATTAAGGAAGGCAAAGCTGGATGGCAGGCGGAAAGGGCGGCCGCACAGGCGGCGAAGTAGAAAGCGGTTGAGGGAGTGGAGAGCATGGAAAGACGAACGGGTCCTTATTTACGTAGTCCGGTAACTATAGAGAGTACGATGCGCGATGTGTTGATTTCACTGCTACCTGCGCTCGCAGCTGGAGTTGTCTTCTTTGGCCTTCGGGCTTTGTGGCTAGTGATCCTCAGCACTGCAGCAGCGATGGTTACAGAAATGCTGCTCTTGAGGCGGCCCTTTACACGAGAGGGTTTGTTTGGAGACGGAAGTGCTGCCGTTACAGGTGTGTTGGTGGGATTAATTCTGCCGTCAACAGCGTCCTGGTGGGTTCCAGTAGTGGGCAGCATCATAGCCATTGCTGTTGTTAAGCTGCCTTTTGGTGGATTGGGTTATAACATCTTTAACCCCGCTTTGGGAGCAAGGGCAATTCTTCTGTTAGCCTTTACGTCTCAAATGGTGCGCTTTGCGCTGCCTTTTGATACGGTTACTGGTGCCACACCCCTACTTACCATGACTAGTTTCGATTGGTCACTCATATGGGGTAATGTGGGCGGCAGTATTGGCGAAACCTCTGTTATTGCCATCCTTTTGGGAGCAGCCTACCTGTTCTATAAAGGGCATATTGATTGGCGGATTCCGGTAGGTTACGTTGGCGCAGCCTTTGTCATGGCTCTTTTGTGGGGATTGAACCCCTGGATTACAGTTTTTGCAGGCGGCCTTTTGTTTGGTGCGGTCTTCATGGCCACCGACATGGTTACCTCGCCGGTTACTCCCATGGGGCAGCTTTTGTTCGGAATTGGCTGTGGTGTGCTCACGGTTTTCATCCGTAAGTTCACATCGCTACCTGAAGGCGTTACCTTTGCAATTCTAGGCATGAACGCGTTAGTGCCTATTTTAGACAAACTTACTATGCCTCAGCGCTTTGGTGTTGGTATCCCTCGTGAACAGCGGTTCCAGGGTACCGCAGTGGGTGTAGTTGTGACTGCTGCTGTTGTTCTGCTAGCAGTAATCATCGCCACCCCAGGTCAAGAAATACAGCCTGTGTTCAGCGGCCCTCATTATCTGCCCATTGTTGAGATGTTAGGTACAAGCGATTATTCGGTTGAGGAGATCAATGGTACCCGCTACTATACCGTGCGAGATGGCGAAGGAACCCTCAAGGCTGCGGTATTTGCAGCTGAGCAGCGGGGCTTCCATGGGCCGATCCAATTCTTAGTTGCCCTTGACGATCAGTTTGCTATCACTGATCTGCGGGTCTTGGAACATAAGGAAGACCCCGGTTTGGGTGCCTTGGTTGCCAAGCCTGATTTCTTATCCCAATTTGTCGGGCTTAATGTAGACAGTGCTTTCAGTTTGGGCACAGACGTTGATGGGATTTCTGGCGCAACTATTTCTTCGAGAGCAATGGCCACAGGTGTGCGCCGCGCTCTAGAAGGATTTATGGATGCCTTCTTCCCGACGACAGAAGCAGCAGCTGGATGGTCCGACGGGGTTTATACCGGAGTTGCTGACTCCTTCGGTGGTCCGCTTACTGTAGAAGTAGTCGTTACGAACGGTCAAATTGCAGATGTCCGAGTCCTTTCTAGTTCTGATACACCTGGTATTTCTGACGGTGCAATTGCCAATGTTCCTGGCCGGATAGTGGCTGCTAATAGTCCAAAGGTTGATGCATATTCTGGCGCCACTGTAACTAGTGAAGCGATTATGAGCGCTGTCGAAAAAGCATTGTCGCAGGCAGCGGCTGATGTGATGGCAGGTTGGCCTGATGGCACCTATACAGGCAGTGCAGCTGGTTTCAGCGGTCAGGTTGAGGTAGAAGTAACCGTAAGCGGCGGCCAAATCATTGATGTAAGAGTTGTCTCTCATTCTGATACGCCTGGCATCTCTGACTCGGCAATCAACGCCATCCCAGGGCGCATTGTAGAGGCAAACAGCCCCGACGTTGATGTTGTCAGCGGTGCAACTTATACAAGTGAAGGTATTATCGCAGCCGTGCGTAATGCGCTTGATTCACAAGCTTCAGCTGGGGAGGCTCCAGCAGAGCAACCAAGCTCAGCTGTAGGATTTGACATCAAAGTTTCTGATGGTACCTACCGTGCTGTGGGTAAGGGCTTTGGCGGTGACTTGGTTGTTGATGTAACAGTGGCAGGTGGCAAGATCAATGCTATCTCGGTTGTTGAGCATGCAGACACACCATTCTTAGCCGATCCAGCGATCGAGGCTCTTGTACCGGCAATCCTTGATGCTCAGGGTGTTGTGGACGTATACAGCGGTGCTACCATGACCAGTAAAGGCCTGTTTGAGGCTGTAGAGAAGGCTGTCAGCGGCGAAGGTGAAGCTGAAGTTGCTGCGAAGGTCGAGCCTTTCGATATTAAGGTCTCTGACGGTACCTACCGCGGTGTAGGTAAGGGTTTTGGTGGCGACTTGGTCGTTGATGTAACAGTGGCAGGTGGTAAGATCACTGGTATCTCGGTTGTAGAACACGCTGATACACCATTCCTAGCAGATCCAGCGATCGAGGCTCTTGTACCGGCAATCCTTGATGCCCAGGGTATTGTGGACGCATACAGCGGTGCTACCATGACCAGTAAAGGCCTGTTTGAGGCTGTAGAGAAGGCT